>ERZ795059.1090-NODE-1090-length-31458-cov-7.675604_pt1 | contig 31458 bp, 25 predicted proteins | sample MGYA00375143_ERZ795059 | MGnify/ENA primary metagenome ERZ795059 (study PRJEB30188, sample SAMN05720168) | activated sludge metagenome | isolation source: Anaerobic digester | place: USA | collected 2015-01-07 ... | reverse complement strand
TAAATTCTGCAACCGCCAATCCTTTTGAAACGCTGTCCAAATATTGAGCAACTGTTTTTGAATTGTCTTTTACAAAAGCCTGGTGTACCAAAGTGTTATCCTTGAAGAATTTCTGAAGTTTACCAGTAGCAATTTTTTCCACCATATTTTCAGGCTTACCTTCCGCCAGGATCATTGCCTTTGCAATTTCAAGCTCCTTATCAATGATCGACTGATCAATTGATTTCTCATCAACTGCCACAGGATTCATCGCTGCGATTTGCATACCTACATCCTTACCTGCTTCTGTTACATCTGTTCCGTTTACACCTTTCAATGAAACAAGAACACCTAACTTAGAACCAGCGTGGATATATGGAACAACAGCTTCACCCTTCATGTGAATGTACTCGCTCACCTCAATCTTCTCACCGATCTTACCGATCAATTCAACAATCTTATCATTCAACGTAAGGTCGCCAGCTTTTAAAGTCAACAAAGCATCTCTATCTGCAGGCTTGTTAGCATAAGCCGTTTCAATAATAAGCTTACCCAGATTTTGGAACTCTTCATTCTTACCCACGAAATCCGTTTCGCAATTAAGCGCGATTAAGAAAGCCTCCTTTGCATCAGCACTTACCTTAATAAAGACAGATCCTTCTTTTGCATCTCTATCGGAACGGGATGCCGAAACTTTCTGTCCTTTTTTTCTTAAAATTTCTACTGCCTTCTCAAAATCACCCTCTGCTTCTGTAAGAGCTTTCTTACAATCCATCATTCCGGCTCCTGTCATTTGACGAAGCTTGTTTACATCTTGTGCTGAAATTGCTGACATATTAATTTATGATTTTATTTTTTTGATTCTTTAGAACTAGGACTGGCTATAAAAACCAAACATCGGCTACTGACCGATGTTTGATTGTTTTATCGACAACCGAATATCCCGATTAGATCAGAACACACCGGTATTTGTATATTAAGCTTGAACTTCGTCTACTTTTTTCTTTTCTTCTTCTTCCTTCTTGCTCGAAGCATCTTCCTTATCCTTCTTGCGCTCATTCAATGCTTCTTCAATAACGCCACACACATGTTTCGTCAAAATAGAGATTGATTTGAAAGCATCGTCATTGGCAGGGATTGGAAAGTCAACTCCATCAGGATTTGAGTTTGTATCAACCAATGCAAATACAGGAATGTTTAATTTTTGAGCTTCCGTAACAGCAATGTGTTCACGTTTTACGTCAATCACAAAAAGTGCTGCCGGGAGTCTGTTCAACTCAGCGATACCACCTAACAATTTTTCCAACTTCGCTTTCTCACGTGTAATCATGAGACGCTCACGTTTCGCCAAATTTGTAAACGCTTCATCTTTCATCAACTTCTCGATGTGAGAAAGTTTCTTTAAAGACTTACGGATTGTAGCAAAATTAGTAAGCATACCTCCCAACCAACGTTCTGTAACGAAAGGCATATTCAAACGCTTCGCTTCTTCCGTAACGATGTCCTTGGCTTGTTTTTTTGTTGCCACGAACATGATCTTTCTTCCAGAGCGTACGATGTTACGCAAAGCATATGATGCTTCGTCTAAACAAGCCATCGTTTTGTGCAAATCGATGATGTGGATTCCGTTGTTCTCCATGAAGATGTACTCTGCCATCTTTGGATTCCATTTACTGGTAAGGTGACCAAAATGTACACCTGCATCCAATAAATCCTGATATGTTAACTTTTCAGCCATTCTCTTAATATTAACGCTTGCTAAACTGGAATTTTCTTCTTGCTTTCGCTCTACCTGGTTTCTTACGTTCTACCATTCTGGAGTCACGTGTTACTAAACCTTCCTTACGGAGTGTAGGCTTGTTTTCAGCATTTACTTCAACCAAAGCGCGGGAAATGCCCAAGCGAATTGCCTCAGCTTGTCCTTTTACTCCACCACCTTCAACATTGACAGAAACATCGTAGTTACCTTCTTCTTTCAATGCGGCAAAACCTTGTTTTACCATGATTTGGTGAATTTCAGAGACAAAATACTCTTTGAAATCGCGGTTGTTAACCTTGATATCACCTTTGCCCGGTTGCATGTAAACACGTGCAACAGCTGTTTTTCTTCTACCGATTGTGTTTATGATCTGCATTGTATCAGAACTTTAATTCTTTAGGTTGTTGTGCGATATGAGGATGCTCAGCGCCAGCATAAACATGCAAGCTTCTGAAGAGTTCGCGACCCAGTCTGTTTTTAGGTAACATACCACGAACGGCATGCTCAATCAAACGCTCCGGATGTTTTGAACGGATTAAAGTAGGAGTGTGCTCACGTTGCCCACCTGGATAACCCGAGTGAGTAAAGATGACGCGGTCATTCCACTTTTTACCAGTCATTCTAACCTTTTCTGCATTGATAACAATTACGTTATCCCCACAGTCTACATTAGGAGTAAAACTTGGTTTGTGCTTTCCGCGAATTACACGTGCGATCTCACTTGCCACACGACCCAATACCTGGGAATTTGCGTCAACGATAACCCATGCCTTCTCGACAGTAGCGTTATTCGCGTTGATTGTTTTATAACTATTATGATCCATTTTAATTGAAAATAATCAAATTAAGACTCCACCCCTTTAAAAAGGGACACAAAGGTAATTTCCATATCCCTGAAATGCAAGCCTCGCTAAGATTTTGTCTTGAGCCTTTGTAAATCAACCTAGGTATTTAACTCTAGCTGCCTGATTAAAGCTTGCATATCCTTCGGATAAGGTGCTTCAATTTTATGTCTGACCCCGCTTAAATCATCAAATTCAAGCGAATAAGCATGCAATGCCATCCTTTTCATGAAGGGCTGCTCTTCTGTTTCTCTCTTTAAATTAAATCTTCTTTTTATGCTTGAAAGGAAAAAAGGTTTACCCCCATAGGTCTCATCTCCAGTAATGGAAGCCTTCAAAACTGATAAATGAATCCTTATTTGGTGCATTCTTCCAGTTATAGGTCTACATCCTACCAAAGTATAGGCACCATAGGCCTTAATCGTAGTGAAATAGGTCTGGGCATCTTTTCCTTCCCCTTTGCTTATTTTTACTATCCCATCATCTTTCTTAAGAATGGGTTCATCAACCAGGGTTTCGTCAAAATTGTGGACACCATCCACCAAAGCATGGTACAGCTTTGAAACCTCACGGTGCTCAAACTGCAAACTGAGATTCCGATATGCTTCCGGATGCTTGGCAATTGCCAATACTCCGGATGTATCTTTATCTAACCGATGGCAAACCTGCGCATCATCAGAATACTCACGAGCGAGACTCAAAATGTTAATGGGGTCATTTCGGTCTTCCAGTGTAGCTACAAAAGGTGGCTTATTGATGAGGAAAAAGTCATCATCTTCAAAGAGAATAGCCTCTTTTAGATTAAATTTTGAAGGTTTCAATGATTTTTAGTTCTTAGGAGAATCAGATGGCTCTGTGCCATCAGGCTTAACGCGCGGCAATTTAAAACTAAAAGTTGAACCTTTGCCCGGGGTACTTTCAACATCTGCTTTTGTATCGTGGCCGTCCAGAATATGTTTTACGATAGCAAGGCCAAGACCTGTACCTCCTTTTTCACGGCTTCTGCTTTTATCCACTCTATAGAATCGCTCAAAAATCCGAAGCTGATCTTCATTCGGAATACCTTCCCCGGAGTCAATAACATCGGTTATTATATTTTTTTTAGTGACCTGAAAACTCACTCTCACTTCTGAACCATCATGCGAGTGCTTGATGGCATTAGAAATCAAATTGGTCATTACCTGACTAATGCGTTGCCAGTCGGCATAAACCAATACTTTTTGGCGTGGTACATCTATTTTTAATTTCACATCCTTCTTATCGGCCTTCCCTTCAAACTGCTCAAATACCTCCTCGGTCAACTCATACATATCAACCGTTTCAAAATGCATTTTGATCTGGCCCGTTTCTATATGCGATAGTGTGAGTAAGTCTTGTACGAGCATATCAAGACCATCAAGGCTTTTGGCTGCCTTTTTAAGAAACTTAGTTCGTACTGTTTTATCGTTTACAGCGCCATCGAGTAGTGTATGGACAAAACCTTGCGCTGCGAAAATGGGTGTTTTTAGTTCATGCGACACATCTGCAATAAATTCCCTGCGAAAGGCTTCCAGTTTACGGAGTTCATCAATTTCTTTTTGTTTCAGTTCGGCAAAGGAATAAATGTCTTCATTGATCGACTTGATTGGATTAAGGCTGGTGGTGGTGTGACGATCGAGTTTAGAAAGCTCTTTCTTTTTTAGCTTCCCCATCAACTTATAGATTTTGTTGATCTCTCTGAAAATCAGAAATTCCAGAACGACAAAAATCAAGAGATACGAAACAGAGAAGCTAATCGCGAAAGCAACTAATAAAACAGTTACATCAACGCTTTTAAAAAGAGAAAGAAATAATGAGGTAATAATCGCTATGCAGAGTGCAAGAAGAAGAGCAAGGCCACGCGAACTATAAACCATTTCAATTCGATAATTTGGAAATTTGGAAATTCGTTGATGCCCTCATGATGAAAATGGTTTCATTAACGAATCAGCAAATTACCGAATTAGCAAATCAATTCAAGCTGAATTTGTAGCCCACGCCTTTTACAGTTGTAATATAGTCTTCACCAATCTTTTCTCTAACCTTCCGGATGTGAACATCTACCGTTCGAGCAAGTACATATACATCCGATCCCCAGATGTTCTGAAGCAGATCTTCACGGCTGAATACCTTATTTGGATTATTCGCCAGAAAATACAAAAGCTCAAACTCCTTCTTCGGCAGGTTGATCTCACGTCCACTTATATTAATGGTGTAACTAATCCGATCAATTGTGAGATCACCAATGGAAATTGTACTGGATGGATTATCCTTTTTCAAATCCCTTCTAAACAAGGCACTGATCCGACTGAGCAATGCCCGTGGCTTAATTGGTTTATTCAGATAATCATCGGCACCAACATCAAAAGCTGCAACTTCAGAATACTCTTCAGCGCGCGCTGTAAGAAAAACAATAAACGTTTTTTGAAGTTCAGGCATATCGCGAAGTTGTCGGCACGTTTCAATGCCATCCATCTTGGGCATCATCACATCCAACAGCACGAGGTCGGGTAAAAATTTCTTAGCTATTTCTAATGCTCGAACTCCGTCTAATGCCGTCTTTACATCGTAGCCATTTTTTTCCAAGTTGTACTTTAACAATTCAAGGATCGGCTCTTCATCATCAACGACAAGCACTCGGTGCATTTGCTTGTTTCCCATAGATAAACTCTTTGGCTCAAAAGTAGACAGAATTGAGGGCATTAAAAACGCTAAGCCCTTTATTAACAATTCCTTAATAGGCGTAACAATAAATGTGTTTTGAGTATCTGAATGGTGTTATTATACCGCCATCACTTGTAAGAAAAACACATGCAATACAACTCACAGAAAAGGATACTTTTCACTTAATGCCTTGATGTATAATTGCAGGTCATTTTTATAATTCGATGTAAAATCCTCCAAAAAAATAATCTGTTTTGATTGATAGGTACGGAAATTCATAAAGTATGCATTGTTCGGCAAGGCGTTCTGAAAACGATTTGAGGGTTCTTTCGTAAGTGCCAATGAAAGTGTGTCCATCGTCATCACAATTTTTTGAATGAGATTTTTCTTGATTGATTTTTTTTGTTCTAATGGATCACTCTCTTTCATCGTGGTGTAAAGACTATCCAGCTGTTTAGCCCCGCCTAACATGTGGTTTACATATTTGAGATAATCTACATCTTCCGACATGTAGTCTGAATATTCTTTTGACTCACCACCATACTTGTAAATCAAAAATCGCTCCGCACCCCGATCGCCAATAAATGTGGCCAGGTTTTCATTGAAGTCAATGCTGTCCTTTACAAAGATTGTAGCGTGCGACATTTCATGAATGATCAGATTCGCCAAGTCACCTTCGCTCCGGTTTAACATCTTGCTCAAAATGGGGTCAGTAAACCAGCCCAGCGTTGACCAGCCTCCAGGATTGCGGATGATGACATCGTAACCTTCGCCTTCAAGTTCTTTCTTTAAACCCAATGCCTTGTCTTTATTAAAGAAGCCTTTGTAAGGAACTGTTCCAACAATTGGAAATTTCCACTCCTTTGGCTTAAGTCGAAACTCCTCGCATGCCAGCACAACCCACATAATCTCTTCACCTTTTTGATCGTAAAGTGTTTTGTAGTTTTTAGTATCCTTTAAACCAAGTGAATCGATGGCATATTGGTGGACTTCATCAATGAGTTTTAAGCGGGCTTTCAGAGAATCAGGGAAGGAAGGATCGTCCATAAATTCCTCCACTGGTTTGGCGTTCCAGATTATATCGACCTGACCATAACCCTGGCCAATTCCATAGCTTACCAAATCCCAGTAGATCGCAACAAGTACCGCCAGAACAATGAGCAGACCAACTACAATTCGCTTAATAATGCTGACCGTCCCATTTTTCATTTGATGCCAAATTCGTTAATTGTATTGCGATCCTGCTCCATTTATTCAATTCTGTTCACCATCATCTTTCAAAATAACCTCCGAGATTGTCCAGTCATTCTCCACTCTGCCTCCACTCTTTGTCCACTCTCGCTCCGTTCATGATCCGCAGATGTCCCGATTATGATGCTGTCACCATCTGTGCCAGGTCGATTTAATCCTCGATGGCTATATCAAACCGTAAGGTGTTGAAGAATGCATGTAAACCCTTCATGCAAACAACTTTGAATCGTTCTGCCATTAGCGTTATCGAAGGTTCACGCAATATACTGTTTTGAAAAAATCATCATCACAAATCCTACGTATCTCAACTTGCTGACAGTATTTTTGTTAGGGTTTTGCGCTTCAAGCAAAGCAGCTAACGAATCTTTTTTAGAATTGGTATTTCGCATTTCACTTCATTTTTATTTTGATTATGAAGTCGTAATTTCAGCCCGTCTAAATCCGTTGGCTGTTGTTTGTTAAGAGTTGGTACTATTCAAAAAAAGCCCATCGCTCCTCACGCGCAGCCCCGCTATTGATGACCTCTATTTTTTTCATTTAACGACAAACAACTATAAACATGAGTGATGCAAAAGAAAAACTGAAGGCGCTTCAGTTAACGATCGACAAGATTGAAAAAACATACGGCAAAGGAACGGTGATGAAACTGAGTGATGAGAAGGTAGAAGATGTTCCGGCCATCTCAACCGGATCGTTAGGTTTGGATATTGCTCTGGGTATTGGTGGTCTTCCACGTGGTAGAGTAATTGAAGTATACGGACCTGAAGCTTCAGGTAAAACTACCTTGACAATGCATTGTATAGCAGAGGCGCAGAAGCGTGGTGGCCTTGCCGCCTTTATTGATGCTGAGCATGCTTTTGATAAATCATACGCAGAGCGATTAGGTATTGACACCGAAAACTTATTGATCTCTCAACCGGATAATGGTGAGCAGGCATTAGAGATTGCAGATCATTTAATCCGCTCTGGTGCTATTGACATCATTGTTATTGACTCTGTCGCAGCGCTTGTTCCAAAAGCGGAATTAGAAGGCGAAATGGGCGAAAGTAAAATGGGTCTTCAAGCGCGTTTGATGTCGCAAGCCTTGAGAAAACTTACAGGAACAATCAACAAGACCGGTTGCTGCTGTATCTTCATCAATCAGCTTCGTGAAAAAATTGGCATCGTCTTCGGTAATCCAGAAACGACTACAGGTGGTAACGCTTTGAAATTCTACGCCTCTGTTCGATTAGACATTCGCAGAATTGGACAGATTAAAGAAGACGCAGACAATATCACTGGTAATCGTGTAAAGGTAAAAGTGGTGAAGAACAAAGTAGCACCTCCATTTAAGGTAGTTGAGTTCGACATCATGTACGGCCGCGGAATTTCGAAATCAGGCGAGATTGTAGATTTAGGTGTTGAGATGGAAGTGATTCAAAAATCGGGTTCATGGTTTTCATATAATGGAAACAAACTCGGGCAAGGGCGCGATTCTGTTAAACAATTGATTGAAGATAATCCAGAACTGATGGATGAACTGGAGCTGAAAATTAAAGCCAAGATTAATGGTGATGCTACCAAAAAAGAAGAAGCAAGAGAAGCAAAAAAAGAAGAGAGAAAAGCCGCTGAAGAAAAAGCGAAGTAACTAATTACGTGATACGAATTATGAGGACAGACTAAATCTACTTCATAATTCGTATCACGTTCCTAATATTCTAGGCTGCACGTAAAGCAGCCACAGGATCTAGCCGGGCAGCCAAAGCCGCAGGCACAATACCTGCTATCAAACCAATCGTTGACGAAACTCCGAGCCCCAGTACGATATTCTTAACAGATAGCAAGACCTCCATACTTCCAAAGACTGGTAATAGTGTAAGTAAGTAGACGAGGAAAAGTCCGGATAAACCCCCAATAAAACAGAGGAACATCGACTCAAATAAAAACTGAAAGAGTATAAAATAATTTTTTGCTCCCAGTGATTTTTGCAGACCTATAATACTGGTTCGTTCTTTTACAGATACAAACATGATGTTTGCAATTCCGAAGCCCCCCACCAAAAGCGCAAAGCCTCCTATAATCCATCCTGCAATTCCGAGGATATCAAAAATGCCACTAATTGCATTGGCAATTGCTTCAGGGCGATTCATTGCAAAGTTATCTTTCTCTGTAGGTTTCAGCCCTCTCCTTGCGCGCAAGATGCCTCGCATTTCATTTTCAAGTTCAACCAGGCCCACATCATAATCGAACCCCTTAATACCAATTACAGATTGTGTTTCATTCCATCTGCCAGTACCTGTCTGATAAAACTTTCTGAATGAATTATAAGGAATAATACAATTATAGTCGTTGCTGGTACGGCCTAAAAAACTTTCACCTTCCAACTTAATCACCCCTACTATTTTAAACTTAAGGTTTCTGATTTTAATGTCCTGCCCAAAAACTTCTTCACCATTTTTAAAGAGTCCTTCAGCAACTTTAGCTCCGATTACCACAACATTTCTTCCGCCCTCAATTTCATCCTGAGTAAGGTATCTGCCCTTCTCAACGTTTACCTCAAAAAGTTCATTATAACCTTCTGAAGCACCCATCAATTCAATTTCACCAATACTGCTGCTACCCCTCTTTATTACCTGGTTTCCACGACTAGCAAAAATAGCCAGTCCACTTTCATGCTTAAGATTCTCCTTAAAGGACTGATACTCATTATAAGATGGAGTTGGCCTTCTGAAATATTCCCACCAGCGGTAAACACCGTCACTTTCGGGAACAAAGGGCTGCTTTTGCAAATAAATCACGCCTGACCCTAAAAAATTAAGACTATCTCTTATGTTTTTTTCCAGTGAATCAACGATCGTCAGAACAGCGATAATTAAAAAGATACCAACTGTTACACTCAATAAACTCAGAATAGTACGTAATATGTTGGACTTGAGTGCTGTAGCCGCAAAACGAAGGCTCTCATAAATTTGACGTAAAGTATTCATTCAGTTCGATGGAATAAATTCAAAGTATTGTTCTTGTTGGTCGACCCAGGTGGCTTGTAATTACTTTGATAAGACTAAAAATGCATGTTTTTGTTACCATACACAAAAACATGCATCGTTTTGTCGCGAAAGTCAATTATTGGACTATTTTTGCAACCTCTAAAAATTTAACCCTTTATTGGGCATCCTTTGCGTAAAAAACTATGAAGTTATCGGAATTCAAATTCGAGATCCCAAACAATTTAATAGCCCTCGATCCAGCAGAAAACCGCGATGAATCACGGTTGATGGTGCTGCATAAGGACACTGGTAAAATTGAACACAAAGTGTTTAAAGATATCGTAGAGTATTTCGGTGCTGGCGATATTTTGGTAGGTAATGATACCCTCGTGTTCCCTGCGCGCCTTTATGGTCGCAAGGAAAAGACCGGTGCTAAAATAGAAGTGTTCTTGCTTCGCGAGCTAAATGCTGAAATGCATTTATGGGATGTACTGGTTGATCCTGCACGTAAAATCCGTGTGGGTAACAAACTTTATTTTGGCAATGGCGATTTAGTAGCCGAAGTTATTGACAACACAACTTCAAGAGGAAGAACCATTCGTTTTCTATTCGATGGTGATTCTGAAGCGTTTGACAAAGTGGTTGAAACATTGGGGGAAACACCTCTTCCAAAATACATCAAGCGAAAAATTAAGGCGGAAGACAAAGATCGTTTCCAAACTATATTTGCAAAACATAAAGGTGCTGTTTCTGCACCTACTGCAGGTTTACACTTTACACGTCAGTTGGTAAAACGTCTTCAATTGAAAGGTGTTGATATGGCTTTCATAACTTTACACATTGGCTTGGGTACTTTCAGACCAGTTGATGTTGAGGATCTCACAAAACATAAAATGGATTCTGAAAACTTCATCGTTAGCCAGGAGGCTGTTGATGTGGTTAATAAGGCTCTTGACAATAAGAATCGTGTTTGCGCGATTGGTACAACCTCCATGCGAGCACTTGAATCTGCTGTATCAGCAACAAATAGATTGAAAGCTCGTGAGGGATGGACAGATAAATTTATCTTCCCTCCATACGATTTCAAGATTTGCAATTCCATGATCACCAACTTCCATATGCCGGAATCAACATTATTAATGATGGCTACAGCCTTTGGAGGATATGACTTAGTAATGGAAGCGTATAATGTAGCGAAGAAAGAAAAATATAAGTTCCTTACTTATGGGGACGCGATGTTGATTATTTAAGAAGTTCAAAGTTTAAGGTTCAAAGTTCCAAGTTGGATGCCTTAAGTGATGAGATTCGTTTCAGAAGTAATTGTGAAGGCTTTCAGGTAATAACTGAAAGCTTTTTTAATTTTAGAGAAGAAGGTAAACCGCAGAGGGCGTGGAGAGACGCAGAGGGTTTTTTAGTAAGATTTCAATCTCTGCGGTTAAAATGAATTTTGATTTACAAAGCGCTCGTGAACAATATAGAATACGCATTGATTGTTGCCGGAGGAAAAGGCACACGCATTAAGAGCAAATTACCTAAACAGTTTTTGGAGCTGAATGGGTTGCCTATTCTTATGCACACCATCAACGCTTTTGTACGCTACTCTACTTCTGTTCGCATTATTCTTGTTTTGCCTGAAGATGATTTCGAAATATGGAATGCATTATGTGAAAAATTTAGTTTCAAAGTTCCTGTAATACTTGAGCGAGGTGGTGAGTCAAGATTTCAATCCGTTAAAAATGGATTAGATAAAATTGAAGGTAACGGGCTAGTAGCTATTCACGATGGTGTTCGTCCATTAGTGAGTGAAGATATTATTGGTGCATCCTTTCGGCTTGCCGCAGTCCATCAATCTGCTGTAGCAGCGGTTCGGCTGAAGGAATCTATCCGCATGACGGATCAGGACAATACAAAGGCGATGGATCGTTCACGATTCAGGTTGATACAAACCCCACAAACTTTTCAAATCGACTTAATCAAAAAAGCATATCAGCAAAAAGAAGATGCAAGCATGACAGACGATGCGAGTGTGGCTGAAAGAGCCGGACACATTATCTCGTTGTTTGAAGGAAGCTATGAAAACATCAAGATCACCACTCCGGAAGATTTGATCGTAGCCGATGCCTTAATGAAACAAAAGGGCTAAAAAATATAAATGCCCTACATAGGCAGGGCATTTTCAAATCTTCAAATCAACTAATCTTCAAATTAATACTCGTCTTCGTTGAAGAAGAAGTCTTCCTTGGTAGGATAATCCGGCCAAATTTCTTCTATGCTTTCATACGGTTGTCCGTCATCTTCCAACTCTTGCAGGTTTTCAACCACTTCGAGTGGAGCGCCTGAGCGAATGGAGTAATCTATCAACTCATCTTTGGTGGCTGGCCACGGTGCATCTTCTAAGTAAGAGGCAAGTTCAAGGGTCCAATACATAGCGTTATTCCTCCTTTTAATTTTGCGCAAAAATAGAATTAATTAGACCATTGTCAATAGGGCGATAGGCGATAGTTTGAAAACCTGAAATCGAGACAATTTATCTCCGAACAGCTTAGCTGTACAATGTGCACAATCAACTAAAAAACGCCATATTTACGCCTCCAAAACGATTTTACTTTTCCCATGGCTGACGAAAAAATAATTTTCTCGATGACGGGCGTGAACAAGATTTACCCGCCCCAAAAACAAGTACTCAAAAATATTTACCTCTCTTTCTTCTACGGTGCCAAAATTGGCGTGCTCGGATTGAACGGTTCTGGAAAATCTTCTTTGCTGCGCATCATTGGCGGAATCGATAAGGAATTTCAGGGAGAAGTTGTCTCTGATCTATCCTTTTCGGTAGGTATGTTGGAGCAGGAGCCTCAACTCGACAAAACAAAAACAGTAAAAGAAATTGTAGAAGAAGGTGTGGCTGATGTTGTTGCCTTGCTTCGTGAGTTTGATGCTATCAACGAAAAGTTTGGCGACCCTGCCGTGATGGAAGATCCTGACGCCATGGATAAACTCATCACAAAGCAAGGAGAAATACAGGAAAAGTTAGATGCTGTAAATGCATGGGAACTTGATAATAAATTGGAGCGTGCCATGGATGCTTTGCGTTGCCCTCCATCAGATGCAAATGTTGAACATCTTTCAGGTGGTGAAAAAAGACGCGTGGCGCTTTGCCGATTGTTGTTACAAGAACCAGATGTGTTGTTGTTGGATGAACCTACTAACCACTTGGATGCAGAATCAGTTTATTGGCTCGAACAACATTTAAGACAATACAAAGGAACCGTTATCGCTGTAACACACGATCGTTATTTCTTAGATAACGTAGCCGGATGGATTCTTGAACTCGATCGCGGTGAAGGTATTCCGTGGAAAGGAAATTATTCTTCGTGGCTCGATCAAAAACAAAAACGTTTAGCTCAAGAAGAGAAGACCGAATCAAAAAGACAAAAAGCATTAGAGCGAGAATTGGAATGGGTTCGCATGAATCCGAAAGGAAGACAAGCAAAAGGTAAAGCGCGTTTGAGTGCCTACGAAAAATTGCTTGGACAGGAAGGAAGAGAGAAAGAAGAGAAGCTCGAGCTCTACATTCCTCCAGGACCACGTTTGGGCAATAAGGTAATTGAAGCGACAGGTGTAGCAAAAGGATACGGTGATAAACTGTTGTACGAAAATCTAAACTTTACTTTACCTCCTGCAGGTATTGTTGGCATTATCGGACCAAACGGTGCTGGTAAGACAACACTCTTCAAAATGATTACCGGAAAAGAGAAGCCGGACGCTGGAACATTCTCTCTTGGAGAAACGGTGCAGATTGCCTATGTCGATCAGGAGCATGATGATTTGAAACCTGAGGATACCGTTTTTCAAGCCATCACTGGTGGTAATGAACTGATCATGATTGGCGGAAAAGAAATGAATGCACGCGCTTATGTAAGCAAGTTCAATTTCGGAGGAACTGATCAGCAGAAGAAAGTAAAAGAACTATCAGGAGGTATGCGTAATCGCGCTCACTTAGCGATTGCTTTGAAACAGGGCGGTAATCTTTTGTTGTTAGATGAACCTACAAACGACTTAGATGTAAATACACTCCGGGCATTGGAAGAAGGTCTCGATAACTTTGCGGGATGTGCTGTAATCATTTCTCACGATCGCTGGTTTTTAGACAGAGTCTGTACACACATTCTTGCCTTCGAAGGCGACTCACAAGTATACTGGTTCGAAGGAAGCTTCAGTGAATACGAAGAAAACAGAAAGAAACGTTTGGGTGATGATCAGCCTCACCGGATTAAGTATAAGAAACTGATTAAGTAATTTGATTCGTTAATGTGCTGATGAGTTGATTCGGTGATGAATCAGCTCATTAACGAATCAACTCATCAGCACATCATCAATGCGCGCATTCTACACCATCCTCCTCCTCATTCTCTCCAATACCTTCATGACGTTTGCCTGGTACGGGCATTTGAAGTTCAAAGACATGAAGTGGAGTCAGAGTTTAGGATTGGTTAGTATAATTCTGATTAGTTGGGGCATTGCATTGTTTGAATATATTTTACAAGTGCCTGCAAACCGTCAAGGCTTTAAAGAATACGGAGGGCCATTTACACTTGTACAATTAAAGGTAATTCAGGAAGTAATCACACTTACTGTATTTGTGATCTTCTCCCTGATATTTTTTAAGAACGAAACCTTTAAGATGAATCATTTAATTGGTTTTGCTTTTCTGATTCTTGCCGTGTATTTTATTTTTAAGAAATGATTTTGTTGACGGCAATTAAATTTAGTCCCTTATGAAAAAATGGATATTTAGAATCCTACTCCTCACAACAGGCGTCTTGGTCATTTATTATTTCATACCCGAAGAGAGTTTACCTTCTGATTTAAAGGTTGACAAGTTGGTCGTTATTAAAAGTAAACGAATACTTGAAGCATATTCAAATGGACAGGTAATTAAGACCTATACAATTTCATTAGGAAGAAATCCAATGGGGGATAAACAATTTGAAGGAGACAAGAGAACTCCAGAGGGCAATTACACAATCAATGATAAAAACACAAAGAGCGGATATCATAAGAATCTTGGCGTGTCTTATCCAAATTCCGAGGACATCATTGAAGCAAAAAAGGAGAGTTTAAAACCAGGTGGAGAAATAAAAATTCATGGACTTAGGAATGGAATAGGGTTTATCGGAAAGTTTCATCGTCTGATGGATTGGACAGCAGGATGCATTGCACTCACTGATAAAGAGGTGGACGAATTATATAATAATGTTGCCATTGGCACACCTATTATCATCAGACCCTGATCATTGGTGTTTATTTTCAAAATCGAATAAATCAGAAGGTTTTAACCCCACATCTCCTGTATTTTCCACCCACCCAATCTCTTGTAACCTCACTGTGCTTTTGGTTTTTTATTAGCTTTTTTTGAGTAATTTTGGTGTTCTAAACAATAAAATTATGTTCAGCGGACTAGGAATGCCAGAGATTTTAATCATTGCAGCAGTTGTCCTCATTTTTTTTGGGGCCAAAAGAATTCCTGAATTCATGAAGGGTCTTGGAAGAGGCGTAAATGAATTTAAGACTGCTCTAAAGGATGTGAAGAAGGAAGTGGAAGACGGCACTAAACTTGAAGACGGGAAATAATATTGAAGACGTACGCTACATTTCGCGAAATACAGGGCGATCTGCAGTACGGCACTCTTTCTTGTCTGGAACTTGTTCGTCATCACCTCGATAACATCAAAAAAAAATCGCACCTCAATGCTTTTTTGAGCGTGTACGATGAAGAAGCGCTAGAACGCGCGTCTGAAATAGATCAAAAAATAAAAGCAGGAAAAGCAGGTAAGCTGGCGGGGTTGGTAGTGGGCTTGAAAGATGTGCTTGCCTATAAAGATCATCCGCTGCAAGCCAGCAGCAAAGTCCTTGACGGTTTCATTTCCCAATTTAATGCCACTGCTGTTCAGCGTTTGTTAGACGAAGATGCGATAATCATCGGTCGTCAGAACAGCGATGAATTTGCCATGGGCTCATCTAACGAAAGTTCTGCTTTTGGCCCAACGCTAAATGATGCTGATAATACCTGCGTTCCCGGAGGTTCTTCCGGAGGATCTGCAGTTGCCGTTCAGGCTGACATGTGCCAGATTTCATTGGGATCAGACACGGGTGGTTCTGTTCGCCAGCCTGCTGCATTCTGTGGTTTGGTTGGATTGAAGCCTACCTATTCCAGAATCTCTCGGTACGGATTAATTGCTTACGGATCGTCTTTCGATTGTATTGGCATTTTTGGAAAATCGGTGGAAGATGTGGCGCTTGTACTCGAAGTTATTTCAGGCGCAGATGAAAACGACAGCACGGTTTCCAGAAAACCAGTTCCCTCCTATTCAAAAGATTTATCTACCGATAACGGCAAAGTTTATAAAGTAGCGTATGTGCGCGAGATTGATAAATCAGAAGGATTGCAATCTGAAATCCGCGAAAGTATAAAAGCTAAATTAGAAGAGATCAAAGCTGGAGGGCATTCTGTAGAGGTAATTGATTTTCCTTTGATGGAATACGTATTACCCACCTATTACATATTAGCAACCGCAGAAGCCAGCTCCAACTTATCACGATACGATGGTGTGCGATACGGTTATCGCAGCACAAACGCTGTCGATCTGAATACACTTTATAAAAAAAGTCGTTCAGAAGGTTTTGGTAAAGAAGTGAAGAAGAGAATTTTGCTCGGCACGTTTGTATTGAGCGCGAGTTACTATGATGCTTATTACACTAAAGCACAAAAAGTAAGGCGTATCATCCGCGACAAAACCAAAGAAATATTACAGCAGTACGATTTTATTGTGATGCCCATAACACCCACTACGGCTTTCAAATTGGGTGAGCATAGCGATAATCCGCTTGAAATGTACTTGGCTGATCTTTTTTCCGTTCAGGCTAATGTAGCGGGAGTTCCCGCAATTGCATTACCTTTGGGTTTAGATCATCATAGATTACCTATGGGATTCCAGATTATTGCTGATGATTTTGAAGAATCTAAACTATTGCATTTTTCTAATTTACTAATGAAGCAACCAGCACCTGTGGTGTAGTATTGCTTCGATGTGCTCTTGAAGAAGAACTTTTTACACATCAAAAAAAAGAAATGAACATGAAAAGATTTTTTCTTTTTACGCTTAGCACCTTCGCTTCCCTATCAGCATGGTGTCAGATTCCAGAACCCGATTCTGTTGTAATCGATTCATTGGAGATATCGGTTGCTGAAGAAGAGATCCTCTTCAAAGAAGACACAGTCGATTTTCTTTACTTCTCTATGCCGAGTGATTTGGAATATGTTCCAGGCGATGATGACCCGGGCTTGTTCCGTGATCGACTGGCCTGCATCGAAAAGACAATGCCTCTGGTGTATAACGATCGCATTCATTCTTTCATCAATTACTTCACTGTACGCGATCGCGAATACACACGCATGATGATGCGTAGAAAAAATCTCTACTTTCCACTCTTCGAAAAATATTTAAAAAAATACGGATTGCCCGATGAACTCAAGTACCTATCCATAATAGAATCGGGGTTGAACCCACGCGCAGTCTCGCGCGCGCGCGCTGTCGGCTTATGGCAATTCATGTCAGCAACCGGAAGGTATTATGGATTACAAAATGACTGGTACATGGACGACCGGATGGATCCTGACAAATCAACCGATGCTGCCTGCCGTTACCTTCGTGATCTATACAACATGTTTCACGATTGGGAATTGGCACTGGCAGCCTACAACACCGGCCCAGGAAATGTAAAGCGCGCCATTCGCAGATCTGGATATAAGCGATCGTTCTGGGAAATTTATCCTAATCTTCCACGGGAAACCCGTTCATATGTTCCGCAGTTTGTTGCCATTAATTATACCATGAATTATTTGGATGAACATAATTTCATTGATGAAGGTCAGGAGATGACACAAGCATTTGATACACTGACCGTAACAAAATTCTTTCACTTCGAAACGTTTGCCAACCTAACTGGAACGTGTGTTGAAGATTTACAAAAACTAAATCCTTCCATTCAGCGCAATGCTGTGCCTGACTTAAACAAAACTTTTGTGTTGCGCATACCAACAGAAGCGAAATATCAATTGGACTTAAATCGATTTGCTATTTTGGATTCGGCATCAAAAGTGGGTAAGAAAGAATTAGAAGTTCTTGCAAAAAATACAGAAGGAAGTACCTACGGTCGTGACCGAATTGTTTATCGGGTAAGAAGTGGTGATGTGTTAGGTTCAATTGCTATTCGTCACGGTGTTAGCGTGGCCAGCTTAAAAAAATGGAATAACTTAAGAAGCAACACTATTCATGTTGGCCAGCGCTTAAATATCTGGTCGAAACAAAGGGCTCCATCAACCATTATTGCATCAGCGAAGCCAACGACACAGGTTCCTATTCCAGATTCTAAATCATACATTGTTCAACCCGGTGATACCTTATGGGATATTTCAAAAAAGTACGAGGGACTTACCATTGAAAAAATTAAAAGCATGAACAAACTGGACAACAGCAAAATCAAACCCGGCCAGCGACTTATCATCGGTATATAATTTTTTTGTGTTTGTGATAACTCAGTTTCATCACAAAATAAAATATAACACGTCTCCTGGGTGACTGTTGAGGTTACTCTGCATTATAGCGATAAGAAACTCAATCTATGATCCGATTTATCTATTCTCTTATTTTCATAGCTGCAGTCGTGGCGTGCAATTCAGACAAAAAAGAAAAAACTCGTTTACCGAAGGCCACGGGCAAGCCTGGCGATATACTTCTCTTCATGGACTCAGTGCAATGGAATGGTTCACTCGGAGATGAAGTACGAAACGTCTTTCTTGCAGATATGCCTGGTCTCCCTCAACAAGAACCCATGTTTAAGTTAATCTGGGTTCATCCAACAAATGGAAGAACAATGCTTACCCAACTCCGCAACCTGGTTTATGTATTTACGCTCGACCAGCAAACGTCAGGATCGAAATCACTGCGAAGGAATTTTTCACCAGAAACGTTAGCACAAATAAAAAACGATTCCAGCTTTTATCTATCAACCCAAACAGACGAATACTCGAAAGGACAACATGTTATGTATTTATTTGGCAATACGGAAGAGGATTTAATCCGTCATTTGAAAAAGCAAAAACAAAGTATAATTGATTACTTCAATGTCGTTGAGCGAAATCGCCAGCATGATGATTTATTAAAAACCGGATCAACAAAAGGAATTTCTGCATTCTTGCGCAACGAGCAACAATGTGAAATTCATGTCCCTATAGGCTATCGACTTGCAGACAAGAGAGATGATTTTGTCTGGTTTCGAGACATCACATCAACCACCGATGAAGACATCTTTATTTCATGGAAAAAGTATACCGATCAAAGTCAATTCTCAAAAGATAGTTTAGTGGCCTGGCGAGATGAGATTGCAAAAAAGTACTTATATGAAGATCCTTCTAATCCAATCAGTTATTTAGTTACCGAACAAAAGCACGCAGAAGTTTTAGCAAGACCAATGAAGTTGAATGGACATTATACGGTTGAGCTTCGCGGTCTTTGGCATACCAACAATCATACCATGGGCGGACCATTTCTTAGCTATACCTTAATTGATGAAGGCCGCGGATTACTTTATTATATCGAAGGGTTTGCCTACGCACCCGGTAGAGACAAACGTGAAATCATGCGTCAGCTGGAAACAATTTTGTCTACCTTTAAAATGAGCGATGAAATTAAGGTATCAACAAAATAACAGCGCTCACATTTTTTAAAAAACTCACTGTTACAATCCGTGTTCCCACTTCAAAGGGAAATCGATTATTCAAATTCGTCTATGCTGAAATTCGACCTTAAAACAAGTGTCGATAGTTGAATTGATTCACGTCTGCATTATTATCTTTGTTTCCTTAACTCTACCTCATGTCAATTAAAATCAGAAAGCAGGACGCGCTGAATTATCATACACAGGGTCAGCCTGGAAAAATTGAAGTCGTGCCTACCAAAACCTTAAGCTCACAACTTGATTTGGCTCTGGCGTATTCGCCCGGAGTGGCTGAGCCCTGCAAAGAAATTGCAGCTAACAAAGAAGATGTTTATAAATATACCGCCAAAGGAAACTTAGTAGCCGTAATCTCAAACGGTACTGCCGTATTAGGATTAGGTAATATCGGACCCGAAGCATCGAAGCCTGTAATGGAAGGTAAAGGTGTACTCTTCAAAAAATTTGCAGGCATTGATGTGTTTGATATTGAAATTGATGAAGAAGATCCCGATGCCTTTATCAAAATCGTAAAATCATTAGAGCCAACGTTTGGGGGAATTAACCTGGAAGACATCAAAGCACCTGAGTGTTTCAAAATTGAAACCGAGTTGCGTGAGAAGATGAACATCCCCATCATGCATGATGATCAACATGGCACCGCCATCATATCAAGCGCTGCATTACTGAACGCACTTGAAATTGTTGAGAAGGAAATTGAAAAGGTAAGGATTGTTGTGAATGGTGCGGGAGCTGCTGCAGTGAGTTGTACAAAACTCTACATGGCACTCGGTGCCCGAAAAGAAAATATTATAATGTGCGATAGTAAAGGTGTTCTGAATAAAAAACGTACAGGTCTTGACGATATTAAATCACAATTCGTTACAGATCGCACCATTGATACTTTACAAGAAGCAATGAAAGGTGCTGATGTATTTGTGGGGCTTTCCGTTGCGGATGCCATCACACCCGATGATTTAAAAAATATGTCAGACAATCCGATTGTGTTTGCATTGGCTAATCCCAATCCGGAGATCGACTATAATTTAGCAAAGGCCTCACGTCCCGATGTAATCCTGGCCACTGGTCGTTCTGATTATCCTAATCAGGTAAATAACGTTCTTGGTTTTCCGTACATATTCCGCGGTGCATTAGATGTTCGTGCTCAGGAAATAAATGAAGAAATGAAACTCGCTGCTGTACGTGCACTGGCTACACTTGCTAAAGAGCCCGTGCCTGATATGGTGGTAAAAGCCTACGGCACAGATAAAATTCAATTTGGCAGAGAGTATTTAATTCCGAAACCGCTGGATACTCGTTTGATCACCACGGTATCACCCGCTGTAGCAAAGGCAGCAATGGATTCAGGAACGGCTAAACAGTCCATAACCGATTGGGGTGCTTATAACCTAGACTTGCAAAAACGCATTGGCATTGATCAGAAATTAATGTCGCGGGTTATTGATCGCGCCAAGCAAAATCCGAAGCGTGTTGTTTTCGCGGAAGCCACCCATCACAAAATTCTGAAAGCCGCACAGGTTTTAAAAGATGAAGGTATCGCACTTCCAATTTTATTGGGTAATAAAGAAGAGATCCATCGGCTCATTGAAGAGCATCATCTTGATCTCCATGATTGCCCTATCTTTTATCCGCGTGAAGAAGACGAAATCGTAAATCGCTATGCCGAAGTATTGTACAAGAAACGCCAACGCAAAGGACTTACTTATCAGGATTGCATTCGCTTAATGCGCGAACGAAATTATTATGGCGCCATGATGGTGGAGTTTGGAGATGCGGATGCATTGGTAAGTGGGCTTACCAAAGATTATCCAAAAACCATTCTTCCATCACTTCAAATTATCGGAACAGCAGAGGGTGTAAATCGCGTGGCCGGTATGTACATCATTACTAACAAAAAAGGAACTTTCTTTTTTGCTGACACAACCGTCAACTTAAATCCGGATGCACAGCAACTGGCTGAGATTATTGAACTCACCGCACGAGGAGTAAAATTCTTCGATATGGATCCCCGTATTGCTGTACTTTCCTATTCCAACTTTGGCTCATCGCAAGGAGAGGTTCCGGAAAAAACCAGACAAGCCGTAAAACTTGCGCGCGAAAAAAATCCTGACCTTGTAGTGGAAGGAGATATTCAGGCGAACGTAGCATTGAACACCGAGATACAGCAAGAGACCTATCCTTTTAGTGCGCTTTCCAAACAAGCTGCGAATACCTTGATCTTCCCGAACCTTGCTTCTGGCAATATCGCGTATAAATTACTTATGGAAATTGGTGGTGCGGAAGCCATCGGACCCATTCTATTAGGAATGAAAAAGCCTGTGCATATTTTACAATTGGGTAGTTCCATTCGTGAGATTGTAAACATGGCCGCGATTGCTGTTGTTGATGCACAGCTGCATGATCAGAATGATCATTTGTAAGTGTTTGGGTGTTTACGTACTTAGGTGTTTGGGATAGAATTCGGCTAAAAAAGAAGTGCCTCTTCTGAATGTAAAAACCAAAACACCTAAGTACGTAAACACCTACACACATAAACCTTAAAACACTCAAGCACATTCGATGATTTCATTCCTCAAAGGTAAGCTCGTTCAAAAAAATCCAACACATATTGTGATTGACGTGAGTGGTGTGGGCTACCATGTTAATATTTCCCTGCATACTTTTTCAGAAATAAAAGATCAGGAAAACGTAATGCTCTTCACCCACCTTAGCATTCGTGAGGATGCACATGTGTTGTTTGGATTCAGTAACGAAAGTGAGCGAAAACTTTTTCAGCAACTGATATCCGTCAATGGAGTTGGGGCAGGTACTGCTATTGTCATGCTGTCGTATATGAATAGTTCAGAAATAAAAACAGCGATTGTAAGCGAAGATGCTGTTGCCCTACAAAAGATAAAAGGTATCGGAGGGAAAACTGCGCTTCGCGTAATTATCGAATTGAAAGATAAGCTCAAAAAAGAAAGCTGGGATGATACAAACCCTGCCATTTCTATAGGGCCACACAATACCGTACGCAAGGAGGCGTTATCTGCTTTGCTCACGCTTGGTCTGCCAAAAGCAACGGCCGAGAAAAGTGTGGATACCGTCCTGAAAAAATCAGGAAATACCATTACCTTAGAAGATTTAGTTAAGCAGGCTCTTAAAAACGCATAGGTACGTTTGACTCTCGTTGCATCGAAACAAATTCCGCTAACACTTGGCCAATTGCTGATTGCATGGCTGGGCTTTTTATGCCTTCCTGGTGAGGTCGTTGCCCAGGTTACTACACCGGTAACCGAACAAGACACTACTAAAAATCAAATATACAGATCAAATCGCAAACCTACCTTCCGGTTAAAGGATAGGTATGGTGATCCCTTCTCGAATACCTCTACTGAATCACCTTTGTTTTTAAAGGATCCCAATCAAATGAAACTCGATGTCGAGATCGACACCGCATTGAACTACACCATTTATGAAAAGATTGGGGCTCTGAATTACCGGCCAACTTCATCTATGTCGTTTGGCGAGTTTAAGCAATATCAGGATCGGCAACAATTAAAAAGTTATTGGCAAGGAAGATCACGCGCACAGGATGGAGAGAGTGCCGTAAGTGGACGAGGTCTTATACCCAAGATCTTTATCAGTCCTGTATTCGATCGGATTTTTGGTGGCAACTATGTTGAGCTTGTCCCCACTGGATTTGTTACGCTCGATTTAGGTGGTCAATGGCAGCGGATTAATAATCCAAACATTCCCATTCGCCAACAAAAAAATGGCGGCTTTGAATTCGATCAGCAAATTAACATGAGCGTCATTGGAAAGATTGGAGAGAAGCTTGCCGTATCCGCCAATTTCGATAACAATAATTCTTTCGACTTTCAAAATAACATGAAGGTTGAGTACACTGGTTTTAAAGAAGACATCTTACAAAAACTGGAAATAGGTAATGTAAGTCTGCCGCTGAACAACACGCTGATTCAAGGGGCACAAAATCTCTTTGGCGTAAAGGCACAACTGCAATTTGGTAAGGTAAATGTTACGGCCATTGCCACTACCCAACGTGGAAAAAGTTCATCTATTGATATTGGTGGCGGTGGTGGTGGAAACACCGGACAAGGAAGACCTTTCGAAATCATTGCTTCAAACTACGATGAAAACCGGCATTTCTTCTTAGGGCAATTCTTCCGTGACAATTACAGCAAATGGATTGGGAACCCACCTCAAATTAATTCGGGTGTTAACATCACAAGAGTCGAAGTGTATATCATTAATCGAAATAATGATACACAAACGTTGCGCAACGTGGTTGGCTTAATGGACTTGGGTGAGCCCGTCAGAATTTATAATGACTATATCGGAGGTATTAATGCAACCTCGCCAAATGCGAATGCCGCGAATAATTTATTTGCTTCGGTTAAAACTGTAAACCGAGATGCACTGGGGATAAACGATGAAATGGAGAATTTATATGGTAGCGGTACACTCGTAAACGGAACCGATTTTGAAAAAATGGCACAAGCCCGTAAGCTTGCTCCTACTGAATTTACCTACCACAAACAGCTCGGTTATATAACGCTTACACGGAAATTGCAAAACGATGAAGCGCTTGCTGTAGCGTATGAATATACATACAGCAATGGCCCGGGAGGATCTTTTAAAGTCGGAGAGCTTTCTGAAGATTACGCTAACCTGAAAGATGATGAAGTAATTTTCCTTAAAATGCTTCGCCCCCGTAAAGTCAGCATTCGCGATCCTCTCACGAAAGAAATCATTCCAACCTGGGATTTAATGATGAAAAACATTTATAACCTGAATGTGAATCAACTTACGCGTGAAGGTTTCCAGCTTCGCATTATTTATCGTGATGACAGAACCGGTATCGATAATCCACAATTGCAAGATGGAAGCTCTCAACTTCGCGACCGGCAACTCATTGAAATTTTAGGATTGGACAAATTAAATCCAGTAAACGATCCACAGCGAGATGGAAATTTCGATTTCATCGATGGCATTACCATCAACACCACCACCGGTCTGATTATTTTTCCAGATACAGAACCCTTTAGTAACTCGTTACGAAAAGCCTTTGCCAACGAGCCTACAAAAAACGCACTCATTCAAAAATATTCATACGATACCTTATACCATACCACCAAAGCCGCTGCCGAATTATATGCCACCAAGAATAAATTCTACATTAAAGGATTATACAATGCAGGATCATCTCGGGAAATTTTAATTCCAGGGTTTGGCGTATCACAAGGATCGGTGAAGGTATATGCCGGAGGTATTCCATTGAATGACCTTACTGATTATGTTGTGGATTATACCTTCGGAAAAATCACAATCCTCAATGAGTCGATCCTGAGTTCAGGAAAAAACATTGAAGTAAAATTCGAAACAGCAGATCCCTTTACCTATCAAACCAGAAGCTTACTCGGCACGCGCATTGATTACAGACCCAGTGACGATATTAGTTTAGGATCGACATTTTTGTATTACAATGAACGACCTGCTATCAGTCGAAATCAAATCGGAACCGAACCGGCACGCAACTTTCAATACGGTGTTGATTTTAATATAAACAAGAAGAGTCGTCTGCTTACAAAAATTATTGATGCCCTACCTATCATTCAAACCAAAGAACAATCTACCATTGTTGCAAGCGGTGAGTTTGCTCAGCTATTACCAGGCACATCCAATAAAATTGATGGCGAAGGAACTGCTTATCTCGATGATTTCGAAAATTCTGCCACCCCATATTCCTTAATTAATGCCAACGCCTGGAAACTGGCCGCACCACCAACGAAAGATGATCGGTTTGACAAAACATTGGGACAGCAAAATAATATTGAAGCCGGATATCTACGCTCTAAACTGGCGTGGTATACCATCGACAATCAGTTCTACAGAAGTGCGAGCAGGTTCAAACCCGACAATATAACCGAGGCCGATCTTCAAAATCATTATGTGCGCGGAGTTAACCCTCAAGAAATTTTTCAAAATCGCCAAAACTATCAAGGTGTTTTCTTCGAACAGATCTTTGATGTTGCCTATTATCCACGTGAACGTGGACCCTATAATTATAATACCGAGTTAGATGAAGATGGATTATTCGATATAGAAAAAGCAGAAGAAAAATGGGGAGGTATAACCAGCGCCATTCGTACCGAGGTAGATTTTGATAAAGCCAATATTGAATATGTAGAATTTTGGTTGCTGGATCCTTTTATTACCACTGATAAAGGATTGATTGATGATGGTATCAATACTCCAAAACATGCAACAGCTGGAAAACTTATTTTTCAATTGGGTAGTATTTCAGAAGATGTGGCGCGTGATGGACAACATGCTTTTGAAAATGGACTGCCACCCAATGGCGACTCTACTGCTGCCAACCGGACCAATTGGGGATACGTAACTAATCAACAATATTTAACCAATTCGTTTGATGATAATTCAGGTGCACGAGCGAATCAGGATGTTGGACATGATGGTATGCCCGATGAGAAAGAAGTTGCTTTCTTTAATGAAAGCTATTTAGATGGACTTAATCCGGATGCAAAAGCCATTGTGATAAATGATCCATCTGGCGATGACTTCCGCTATTTCTTAGACAGCCAGTATGATGATGATGAAGCCCAGTTGCTGGAACGTTACAAAAACATTAACGGTCATGATGGAAATTCGCCCATCATCACTGGCAGCGATGTAGCAACACCCTCCGGTACCAGCATACCCGACAATGAAGATTTGAATGCCGATAATACCTTAAGTGAATTAGAAGAATATTACGAGTACGACATTGATCTGGATCCCACCAAGTTGGGCATCGGTAAGGAGTATATTACCGATCAGGTATTAACCACAGACGATAACGCTGCAAAGGAAAAAGTTACCTGGTATCAATTCCGGATCCCGGTTCGTCAGTTTGAAAAACAGGTAGGCGAAATTGATGGGTTCAAATCCATCAAGTATGTGCGTATGATCCTCACTGGTTATAAAGACCCAATTGTTCTTCGCTTTGCCAATTTCAGATTAGTAGGAAGTCGTTGGAGAAGGTATGAAGGTAATTTACTGGAAGATGGTTTTGGAACGACACCTGAAACAAGCCCTGATAATTTTGTGGTGTCGGTGGTGAACTTAGAAGAAAATGGTGGACAGCCAGCGGTTGGTTCCGGATCCGTAAAAGAAAAATCACCTTATAGAATTCCACCTGGTGTGGTGCGTGACCGTGATAATACGTCAACCGTTAATCGTCAGCTAAATGAGCAGTCGGTACAAGTATGCATTGATGATCTGGAAGATGGAGATGCCCGTGCTATTTACAAAAACGTATCAGCCGATTTGTTTAACTATGGTCGCGTTAAAATGTTCTTCCATGCCAACAGCGAATCACCAGACTCTGCTATGTCTGCGTTTTTAAGATTAGGTACCGACTTCGATCAAAACTATTATGAAATTGAAATTCCACTTTTAATAACCAGACCTGCTTACACCACAGAGCCCAGTGAAATCTGGCCTGCCGGAAATGAAATTGATTTAGATCTGAATGAATTGTATGCACTAAAAGTAGAGCGCGATCGTGGAGGATTTTCACTTTCTGAAAGCTATCCGCTTACGGGTCCAAAAAAAGTGGGCCGGCATCGCATTCGGATTTTTGGCAGACCCGATTTAAGCAGTGTGCAGTTGATGATGATCGGTGTGAAAAATCCACGATCCGGTGATAAACGAAAACATTCTGTTTGTTTGTGGGCTAATGAATTACGTCTTACTGAATTTAATAGAACACCAGGTTGGGCTGTTAACGCTACCTTAAGTGCTAAGCTTGCTGACTTTGCTACCGTTACCGGATCGTTCCGTCACACTACTTTTGGCTTTGGTGGAGTGAGTTCCAAAATTTTTGAACGTACCCGTGAAGAAACTACGGCCTACGATGTCTCCACTCAAGTAAACTTAGACAAACTCATTCCCGGAAACAGTGGTCTCAAAATACCGATGTTTTTAAGCTATCAGAACACAACAAGTAATCCCGGGTACGATCCTGCCAATCCGGATATAAAATTGAGTGCGTTGGAAAAATCATTCGGTGACTCCGAAGAACGATCCAATTATTTGAAATTGATACAGGATGTTGAGAAGAGGCGAAGTTTAAATTTTGTAAACGTGCGTAAAGTAAAAACCAAAGCCGATGCAAAAACGCACATCTATGACATTGAAAATTTTGCTTTAAGTTATTCCTTCAGCGATCGGCTGCGCACGAACTTCACTACAGCGGAGTCTAAGCAAGTTGACCAGAAGGGATCGATCTCTTATAATTTCTCTCCGAAAGCAACGGGCATCGAACCCTTTAAAAATTCGAAAGCATTAAGTTCTCCGTGGTTAAAATTGATAAAGGATTTCAACTTTAGTCTGATGCCCAGCAACCTATCTGTCCGCTTCGATTTAGATCGATCGTTCGGAAAAAATATTTACCGAAATGATGGAGGAAGTTTATCAACACCTGCCTATTTAAAATACTTCACGTTCAATCGCCAATACAACATGCGATGGAATTTAACCAAAGCCCTTTCGCTCGAGTATGGCGCGCGCGCCTTCGCTATTATTGATGAACCCAATGGAGACATTGACACGCAAGAGAAAAAAGACAGCGTGTTGAACAACCTCAAAAAATTCGGGCGAATGAAAAATTTTGAACAGAACATTACCTTAAACTACACGCTTCCATTCGATAAAATTCCGGTAACGGATTGGATTGGTGCCGACTATCGCTACCTGGTAAATTACAATTGGAAAGCCGGTCCCGTAAACATACCCGATGCGAACGTTAAACCGGGTGATCAGGATATACCGGATGAATTTGATTTTAAGAACACTATTCAAAACAGCAAGTCACAAAACATTACGGGTCGCATTGATTTGCTCAAACTTTATAATAAAGTAGCATTCCTAAAAAAAATAAACACACCGCCAAAACCACAGCCCGTACGAAAATCGAATAACCCAACGGTAAAGCCTCCTCCAGACACGGTGCGTCAAACACCTGCATTTATAAAAGGGTTGGCAAAATTAATTATGTCGGTGCAATCCATTAATGGTTCGTATGAAAAGACAGAGGGAACAATTCTTCCTGGGTATTCAGGCACACCAAAGTATTTTGGTATGGATGAAAACTGGAAAACACCAGGTTGGGGATTTTTATTGGGAGATCAGAATCCAAACATTCGATATGATCTTGCAAATGCGGGATACATTACGCGTAACTCAAGCATCACCACACCTTTTACACAAACACGAAATGAGAATTTTAATTTACGCGCAAATATTCAACCTACAACAGATTTAAAAATTCAGATCGATCTAAAGAAAGAAGTAACAAATTCTTATCAGGAAATATTTCGATACAACGATAATGATTCGCTCCAATCCCTTAATCCGAACCGAAGCGGAAGTTATCGCATTTCATACAACACGGTTAAAACAGCATTCGAGAAAACCAATGATGAAATTGAATCGAGGGTATTTAAGACTTTTGAAGAAAACTTAATCGTGATTAAACAGCGATTAGATTTTGTGAATCCACAAAGCATCGAGTACGATCTCACAGCGCAAGATGTTGTAATACCAGCATTCATTGCAGCCTATAGTGGTAAGGACGTGAAGAACGTGAGTCTTTCACCTTTTCAAAAAACACCGTTGCCTAATTGGCGGCTTGATTACACGGGCTTGAATAAGTTGAATGGCTTTAAAGATTTATTTCAGTCTGTTACGATCAGTCATGCTTACCAAGGCACCTATTCCGTATCCAATTATTCCAACTCATTGGAGTTTGACAGCGATGAAGATAAGGACAATCTCAGCATTGATCAATCCGTGCAGGATTACAACAGCTCCTACTTTGGTAAGGTTGTAGATGGAAAACTGATTCCGGTTTATATCATTAGCCAGGTACTGATATCCGAACAATTTTCACCGCTCGTGGGTATTAGTATTCGAACCAAAAGCAGGTTAACGGCCAACTTCCAATACAAAACAAAGCGCGATCTCGCTCTAAACATTTCAAATGCACAGATCACCGAACTGTCAAGCAAAGATGTCTCACTTGAAATGGGCTATACCAAAACAGGTATGAGGCTTCCGTTCAAATCGCAGGGTCGCCTCATTGTGCTGAAGAATGATTTTACATTTCGGTTGAATTTTACCATCTCCGATCAGAAAACAGTTCAACGAAAAGTAAATGAGCTTAACATTATTACAAATGGTAATGTGAACTACCAGCTTCGTCCCAACATAAATTATACGGTAAGTCAAAAGCTGAGCCTTCAAATGTATTACGAGCGCACCATCAATAACCCCGTAATCTCCAGTTCATATCGCAGAACCACCACACGCTTTGGCGTACAGGTACGGTTCAGTTTAGCACAATAAATTCACGCTTCGGGCTTCAGGTTCTTAAGTTCAAGGTTTGAGGCTTTGGGTTTTGAACTTGCGCGCAAAGCCTTAATTTTGGGGGCATTTAAAAACCGAACTTATGAATATTCCTGACGGACTGAAGTACACCAAAGATCACGAATGGGTTAAAATTGAAGGAAACACAGCATTAGTGGGTGTTACAGATTTTGCACAAGGCGAGTTGGGCGATATCGTTTATGTTGATATTAGTTCAGTAGGTCAACAAATAGCAGAACATGAAATTTTCGGCACCGTGGAAGCGGTGAAGACCGTTTCAGATCTCTTCATGCCTGTTTCAGGTAAGGTATTGGAAGTAAACTCTATTTTAGACGGAAATCCTGAAAAAGTAAATTCCGATCCTTACGGTGATGGATGGATGATTAAGATAGAAGTGACCGGATCGGCTGATGGTCTTCTCTCTGCCGCACAATACAAGGAACTTATCGGTAAGTGAAAAAGTTAATGGTTAATCGTTATCTGTTAATCGGAATTAACGATTAACTATTCACGGATAACGATTCACAGATAACGGATAACGAAACGATGATCGAGCTACCTGTCATATCACAAGAAGAAACAAAAAAACGCAAGCCGAATTGGCTTCGCGTAAAATTACCTGTTGGCCCTGACTATGCGCGCGTACGAAAGCTGGTGGATGAATATAAACTTCATACCATTTGTGAAAGTGGTAATTGCCCGAACATGGGTGAATGCTGGGGCGCAGGTACTGCTACCTTTATGATTCTTGGAAATGTCTGTACACGTTCATGTACATTCTGTGCAGTGGCCACCGGCCGTCCTACTGAATATGATCTTGACGAACCCAAACGCGTTGCTGAAGCGATTAAATTAATGGGTGTTAAACATGCTGTAATCACTTCTGTGAATCGGGATGAATTAAAAGACCGTGGCGCTGAAGTTTGGTATAACACCGTTGTGGAAACAAAAAAGATTAGTCCCGAAACAACCATCGAAACATTAATACCAGATACGAAAGGAAATTGGGATGCGCTCTATCGCATGATTGAAGGTAAGCAAGAGGTGGTGAGTCACAACATGGAAACGGTTGGAAGACTTTATCGAATGGTTCGCCCGCAAGCAAAGTATGAACGCAGTCTGGAACAAATAAAAAGAACTCGGGAAGCCGGTATGCGTACCAAGTCAGGTATCATGTTAGGGCTTGGTGAAACGAAAGAAGAACTGTATAAAGCCATGGATGATCTGGCTGAAAATGGTTTACACATTTTAACCCTCGGCCAATATTTACAACCTACAAAAATGCATTTGGAAGTGGCAGAATTTATTCACCCTGATACATTTGAACTGTATAAAGAAGAAGGGTTGAAACGTGGATTAAAGTATGTTGAGTCTGGGCCCTTGGTTCGCTCTTCGTATCATGCTGAACGGCACGTCAACGTGCCTTTGGATTAGGAGAGGGTGATCGGTAATCAGTTATCGGTAATCCGATAATCGCAATTCTTAAATTCAATCAGCAATCTCATCTGTTATTGTTAATTCGAATCCATTAAGGTTCGTAACATATCTACGCAATGGTGTAATGGCGGGGCCACTGGTTGGAATACCGGTACTAAAATCAAAAGTAGAATTACTGCAGATGTCGATCATGTACAAATTCGAATTATGCACATCTACGGTTGCGCATGCTTCATTAGGGTGAAAGGAGCTATTCCGTTCATAGGCGATATAGGTTGCTACATCTTTTCGGTATAAAATAATACCACGCACTCCT
>ERZ795059.1087-NODE-1087-length-31505-cov-8.027091_pt1 | contig 31505 bp, 25 predicted proteins | sample MGYA00375143_ERZ795059 | MGnify/ENA primary metagenome ERZ795059 (study PRJEB30188, sample SAMN05720168) | activated sludge metagenome | isolation source: Anaerobic digester | place: USA | collected 2015-01-07 ... | reverse complement strand
GGATGGTGTGACTGGAGTTCAGACGTGTGCTCTTCCGATCTACCACTGACATAGACGAGCTGCCCGGTCGTGCCGCGCAGCCGGTTTTCCTCGATTGCGAGCACGTGCGGGGCGTGGCGGATCACGTCCTCGTCGACGATGCGCGTGTTCTTGAGGAACTGCTTGACCGCGGAAAGCGGAATCGGCTTGACCGCGTCGGCGAGCGAAGTCGCGCGGGCATGCGGTCCGATCGAACCATCGCCATGGCTGACGCCATCACCGGACAGGATCAGTTCGTCCCCCGGATAGATAAGGTGCGGATTGCGCACCTTGCCGTTCAGGTGCCAGATCTCGGGCCAGTGCCAAGGCTTGATCAGGAACTTGGCGGAGATCCCCCACAGCGTGTCGCCCTTCTGGACGATATATCGATGCGGCGCGTTCTCGGCCCATTGCTGGGCAGCGAAAACCGAAACCGTGAGCAGGAGTCCAGCAGAAATCGAAAGTAGTTTTTTAAGCATGGCTGCCAATTACCTGATTCCCCTATGGCTTTGGCGAGTGTATAGGAAACTTTAACCTGAGAAAACGACCTCCTGCCGGAAACCTGAACCTCGTCGCAAACCTCGTCTTCCGGCCGGCTTGAACCGTGGCTCGGCGCCACGCTGGTGCGATGCGCCGCCGATGTCCGGTTTCCGCTGGCCGAACTGCCGCGGATCGGCGCCAGGTTGATCGCCGCGGGCTGCGATTCTGGCCCGGATTCGAATCCGCAGGCCCCTGTCGATTCGCCCCTAGACCTTGAAACGCGTAGACTTTTGCGCTCCGGCGCGGCTTGCCTGCCGAGCTGCCGACCCAACATTCGTACTTGCCGCAATCACGCCCATCGTTTTCCGGATCCATGCCATGAGCCTGCTACCCATCCTCGAATTCCCCGACCCGCGCCTGCGCACCAAGGCGCTGCCGGTCACGAAGTTTGATGCGGCGCTGGAAAAACTGGCTGGCGACATGCTGCAGACCATGTACGAGGCGCCGGGTATTGGCCTGGCCGCGTCCCAGGTCGATCGGCATATCCAGATGCTCGTGCTTGACGTGTCCGAGGAAAAGAACGCGCCGATGATCATCGTCAACCCGCGCATCGTCGAACGCGAGGGCAGCGAGACTTGCCAGGAAGGCTGCCTGTCCGTGCCCGGTATCTTCGCCGACGTTGATCGTGCCGAGCGCATCCGCATCGCCGCCCAGGATGTCAAAGGAATGCCGATCGAACTGGCAGCCGATGGCCTGCTGGCAGTCTGCATCCAGCATGAGATGGATCATCTGGTCGGCAAGCTGTTCGTCGATTATCTCTCGCCGCTCAAGCGCGAAATGGTGCGCAAGAAGCTCGAGAAGCAGCGGCGTCACGCCGAGCCGGCACTGACTGCCAGCGCCTGATCCATGTCCGCGCGACCGCGTGTGGTGTTCGCGGGAACGCCGGATTTCGCCGTGGCCAGCCTCCACGCCTGCGTGGACGCGGCGGTTGACGTCGTCGCCGTCTATACACAGCCGGATCGGCCGGCGGGGCGCGGTCGCAAGCTCTGTCCCAGTCCGGTAAAGCGGGCGGCGCTTGATGCCGGGCTCAGCGTCGAGCAGCCGGAATCGTTTCGCCCGGTTCAGGTGCGCCGCCGTCTGGCCGACCTTGCCCCGGACCTGGTCGTCGTTGTCGCCTATGGCCTGATCCTGTCGCGCTCGGTACTCGCGATCCCTCGACTCGGTTGCTGGAATGTGCATGCCTCGCTGCTGCCTCGATGGCGCGGTGCGGCGCCAATCCAGCGTGCGATCCTTGCCGGGGACGCCGAGACCGGCGTCGATCTCATGCAGATGGAGGCAGGGCTCGATACCGGCCCGGTCCTGCTCGAACGGCGCACGCCAATCCGCTCGGATGAAACCGGGGGCAGCCTGCACGATCGCCTGGCCGCACTCGGCGCCGCGTTGCTGGCCGAGGCTCTTGACCGCGTCATCAAGGGGACTCTCCCCGAGCCGAAGGAACAAGCCGGGAGCGGCATCGCCTACGCCCACAAACTCGACAAGAGCGAGGCAATCCTGGATTGGCGCGAGCCGGCGGTTGCGCTGGAGCGCAAGGTGCGCGCTTTCAATCCATGGCCGGTCGCGGAGACCGTGCTGGGCGGAGAGCGCCTGCGCGTCTGGTCGGCCATCGCGCTTGGCGGCCGTCCTGCGCTGCCTGGTACCGTGATTGCGGTGAGTCCGGCCGGTATCGATGTCGCCTGTGGCGAGGGCCAGCTCCGCATCACCGCGATCCAGCGCGACGGCGGCAAGCGCATGTCGGTCAGTGACTGGCTCAATGCACGTCCCGGCCTCGTCGATACCTTGCCCGGGTCCGCAACATGAGCGGCGTGCACGACAATTCCGGTGCGGCTGTGCGCGCTGACGCGGCGCGGCTGCTCGCCCGCGTCGTGTTCGATGGCATCTCGCTGCGTTCCGGATTCGATGCGCGTGCCGCGCGCAGCAGCGATCCGCGCGATCGCGCCCTGCTCTCGGCGACGCTGTTCTCCGCATCGCGCTGGTGGTTGCGATTTGATGCGGTGCTCGGCCGGCTGCTCGAAAGGAGCCTGCCGGCGAAGGCGCGCCAGATCCATGCCCTGCTTGTCATCGGCTTCGTCCAGATCGAAATGATGGGCATGCCCGAGTATGCGGTCGTCGCGGCCTGCGTCGATGCGGCGCGCCTGCTTGGTCAGCCGCGTCACGCCGGCCTGGTCAACGCCGTGTTGCGCAGGTTCCTGCGCGAACGCCAGGCCTTGCTCGCCGACGTCGATCGCGATCCCGTTTCGCTGCATGCGCATCCACGCTGGTTGATCGAGCGCATCCGTGCGGATTGGCCGCGCGATGCCGAGGCGATCTTCGCGGCGAACAATTGCGAGGCACCACTGACCCTGCGCGTGAACCGCCGACGTTGCCAGCGCGATGAACTGCTGGCCCGGTTTGCGTCGTCAGGCGTTGCCGCGGAAGCGCCAGTGCATCTTCCGGATGCCCTGGTACTTGCCGAGAGCACCGATGTCAGTCGATTGCCGGGATTCGCGGAGGGTCACTTTTCGGTACAGGATGGCGCCGCCCAGCAAGTCGTCCCTCTGCTTGATCTGCATACGGGGATGCGCGTGCTTGATGCCTGCGCGGCGCCTGGCGGGAAGTCGGCGCATCTCCTCGAAAGTGCCGATGTCGCGCTGACCGCGCTGGACGTCGATGCGGCGCGCCTGCCGCGCACGCGCGAAAACCTGCAACGACTCGGTCTGACCGCGACGGTTGTCGAAGGGGATGCCGCGCGGCCGGAGGGCTGGTGGGACGGGCAGCCCTTCGATCGCATTCTGCTCGATGCGCCGTGCTCTGCCAGCGGCATCATTCGGCGCCAGCCTGATATCAAGCTGCATCGCCGCGCCGCCGACATCGCGCCGCTGGCGGCGATCCAGGCGAGACTCGGAACCGCGCTGTGGCCTATGCTGGCCAGGGGCGGCAAGCTGCTTTATGCAACCTGCTCGATTCTCCGCGCCGAGAACGAGGCGGCGATTTCCGGATTTCTCGATCGACACGAGGATGCGCGTGCCTTGCCCCTGCACGAGCGGCTGGGGCGCGCGGCAGGAGTCGGCCGGCAAAATCTTCCGGGCAACAAGGGGATGGACGGTTTCTACTATGCGCTTCTGGAAAAAGCTCGCTAGTGGCGTTTGTGCAATCGGCTTGCTGGCCGGTTGCGACGCGCTGCGCCAGCAGGCGCCCGGAACGCTGCTCGTGCGCGATGCCCGGCTCGTCGCCGTGGCTGCGGGCACCCAGCTCGATATCGATCTCGACTGCCGCTTCAACGGGCCGATCGGTGACGCGCTTGAACACGGCATCCCGATCACCCTCGCCGTACAACTGGATGCGCAACTCGCCGCAGGCGCATTGCGTGATCGGCGTCAGATCGAGCTGCGCTACTTTCCGCTGACGCGCCGGTACCAGTTGCGTGACACCAGCAGCGCCGAGGTACGCAGTTTCCCCGCCTCCGGCTACCTGACCGATGCACTTGCCGCACTGCGTCTGCCCCTGCCCAGGACCTTCGCAAGCCTGCCGCGCGGAACCCGCATGACCCTGCAGATCGGGCTGGATCATGCCGCCTTGCCCGGGGCGCTGCGCCTGCCTGCCATCATCGAACCTGCCTGGCGTCTCGCCGCTCCGGAGTATGTGTGGACCGTCGCCGCTGGCTGAATCTGCTCGGTCGGCGGATCCTGCCCGCGCTCGCGGTGCTGGTCCTGCTTGCCGCTTCGCTGAAGCTTGCCGAACAGGCGGCGGGCGGCACCGGCAGTTTTGTCGATGCCTACCAATGGGTACTCGGTGCCGCGGTTCTTGCGCTCGTCGTGCTGGTCGTCCTCATCGCACAGCGGTTGTGGCGCCTGCGCCGCGATCTTGGCCGCGAAGCACCGGGTGCGCGACTCAGCCGGCGCCTGCTGCTGACTCTGGTCCTGCTCGCCGTGCCGCCGGTCATCGTCGTCTACGGATTCGCCCTGCGTTTCATCAATGCGACGGTCGACAGCTGGTTCGACGTGAACCTTGAACGGGCGCTCGATGATGCGCTCGAGGTTGGCCGCATCGTCATTGATGAGCACGTGCGAAAAGCCGAATCCGGAACAGCCGAGCTGGCCGACGAGTTGAACAGCGTGTTCGACAGCAATCTGCAGGCGACGCTCGATCGCGAGATCGACGCGCTCGACGCGACCCAGCTCAGCGTGTTCGAGCCGGACCGGCGCGTGCTTGCATTGTCGAGTTCCGACCCGCGCTTTCTCGAGCCTTCATTTCCCGACGCGACGACGCTGATGCGGGTCAATGGCGAGGATCGTTTCGCCGCCGCCGAACCGCTCAATGATCTCCTGCTCGTGCGCGTGATCGTGCCGATAGGATCGAGCATCAGTGGCGGCAAGCGTCGCCTGCTGCAGGGTCTTTTCCCGCTGCCGGAACGCCTGCAGCCGCTGACCCGGAATATCGAGAACGCGAATTTCGACTTCCAGCGGCTCAAGTACCTGCGAGGCTCGCTCAAGCTGACCTTCGGCCTGATTCTCACGTTCGTGCTGTCGTTGTCGGTGCTGTTCGCGGTGCTCGCCGCATTCGGCGTCTCGCGCCGCCTGCTCGCGCCGGTCGGCCGTCTTATCCATGCGACCCGCGCGGTCGGTGCCGGCCGCTTCGATACTCCGCTGCCCGTGGCGAGCAATGACGAGCTCGGCCATCTGGTCAATTCGTTCAGCCAGATGACGCGCGAGCTGGAGCTGGCCGGCATGCGTGCGCAGCGCAGCGCGCAGGAAATCGACACGCAACGCGTCTGGCTCGGTGCCGTGCTCGAACGTCTCTCGGCGGGTGTGCTCGGCTTCGATCATGCCGGCGTGTTGCGCGTCGCCAACCGCGCCGGCGAGACGATACTCGGGGTGCAGCTCGGCAGCTACAGCGGGCACACCCTGGCCGAGATCAAGCGCGAGCGCCCTGAACTCGCGCCGATCGCCGATCCGCTCGCGCGACACATGCGCGAAGGCCTGCGCGAGTGGCGCGAGGAGATCGTCATCAATGCCAACGAAGGCCGTCGCGTGCTCATGCTGCGCGGTGCGGCCCTGCCCGGCGATGGCGGTTTCGTCGCCGTGTTCGACGACCTGACCGTGCTCAACAGCGCGCAGCGCGATGCCGCCTGGGGCGAGGTCGCGCGCCGGCTCGCTCACGAGGTCAAGAATCCGCTGACCCCGATCCAGCTGGCCGCCGAGCGTTTGCGCCGCCGCTTCATCGGCCGCCTGCCTGCCGACGACAGCGAGCTGCTCGATCGGGCGACGCACACAATCGTCAGCCAGGTCGAGGCGCTCAAGACCATGGTCAACGCTTTCGGCGACTATGCGCGGCCGCCACAGCTGACCACGCGGCCGGTCGCCCTGCACGTGCTGATCGCCGAAGTGCTCGACCTCTACGCAAGCGACCAGCGATTGAGCCTGACCCGGCAATTCGTCGACGGCGAGCCGATGGTCAAGGTCGATGCCGTGCGTCTGCGCCAGGCCATGCACAATCTCCTCAAGAACGCGCTCGAAGCGATTGGTGACCAGCGCAAGCCGCAGATCCTGGTCAGCACGAATATCGTTTCGGGCGGCGATGCGGCCTGGGTCGATATCACGGTCGCCGACAATGGCCCGGGTCTGCCGGATGGTTTCGGCGAGCGCTGGTTCGAACCCTACACGAGCAGCAAGTCGCGTGGCACCGGGCTTGGCCTTGCCGTGGTCAAGAAGATCGCCGAAGAACACGGTGGGAGCGTGCGCGCGGAACAGCGCAGCGGCGGTGGCGCCGAGTTCACCCTGCGTCTGCCGCTCGGCGAGGGTCGCTGAATTGAGGCGCACCTTTGTATTTTCCGGTCGACAATGCCGGACGCACTCTGGGCTATCCTGAGCAATCTCAACGCCGCACCCAGACAATGAGAAATCCCACGTGATCGCCGAGATTCCAGGCCCGCATGCCAGAACCCCGCGCGAACGTCGCGAGTTCTGGCTGTTCATGCTTGTCGCCCTGATCGTTCTTGGTGCCGGCATCGGCCTCCGCGATCCGTGGCCGGCGGATGAGCCGCGCTTCGCGCTGGTCGCCCGGCACATGGTCGAGAGCGGTGAATGGCTGATCACGCATCGGGGCAGCGAGCTGTATTCGGACAAACCGCCGATGTTCATGGCGATGCAGGCGGCGTCCTACAAGCTCACAGGGAATTGGCGCATTGCCTTCCTGCTGCCGTCATTGCTGGCGGCGCTGGGCACCTTGTTCCTGATCTACGATTTTGGTCGCCGCCAGTGGAACCATCGGGTCGGTCTGTGGGCCGGCGTGGCCGTGCTGACCACATTCCAGTTCGCCTACCAGTCCAAGCGTGCCCAGATCGATCCACTGGTGACATTTTTCATCACGCTCGCGAACTACGGCTTGCTGCGTCATTTCCTGCTGGGTCCCGACTGGCGCGCGTACTGGATCGGCTGCTTTGCAGCGGGCCTCGGCGTCATCAGCAAGGGTGTCGGCGTACTCGCCCTGCTGATGTTCCTGCCCTACCTGTTCGCACGTTGGCGAAAGTGGGAGAACCTGCCGCGTTTCGAAGGCGGCGTGCTCGCCTGGCTCGGCGGCGCACTGGCATTCCTCGCTGCGGTCGCCCTGTGGATCGTGCCGATGGTGATCACGGTGCGTGGCAGCGGCTCTGCCGAATATGCCGCCTACCTGCAGGACATCCTGTTCCGGCAGACCGCGGCGCGCTATACCGATTCGTGGGATCACCACCAGCCTGCCTGGTATTTTCTCGGTGTCATCGTGTTTGGATGGCTGCCGTTGACGATCGCTCTGGTCGGCGTGTTGCCGCGCTGGGTCGAGCGGATCAGGGCGCGTGATGCGCGCTTCCTGCTGCCGCTGGCCTGGGTGGTACTGATCATCCTGTTCTTCTCGTTTCCGAGCGGCAAGCGCGATGTCTACATCCTGCCTGCGCTGCCGTGGGTGGCCTTGCTGACCGCGCCGTATCTCGATGATCTCGTGCAGCGCGCCTGGTTCCGCTGGCTGCTGTTCGCCCTGACCGCGGCGCTTGCGCTTGTCTTCCTTGGCGCCGGGATCGGTGCTTGGAATGGAATGATTCCTCGCGCCAATGATCTGGTCGTCGAGCGTGGGCTTGGCGACGCAGGTACCGGCCTGTGGATATTCCTTGTCGCGGTCGGGGCGGTCGCCGCATTTTCGGCCGTGCTGTTCCGGGTCCGTCGCAGTGTCATCGGTATCGGCGTGACGATCGCCGCCATGTGGCTGGGCTGGGGATTCTGGATCTATCCGCTGCTCAACGATTCAACGTCGGCTGCGCAGGTGATGCGTCGCGCTGGCGAGATCGCCGGAGCGGATGGCGAGATCGCCCTGGTCGGCTGGAAGGAGCAGAACCTGTTGCTGGCCGATCGCAAGGTCACCGAGTTCGGCTTCCGCAAGCCGCGGCCACGGCAACTGGCCGAAGCGATCCGCTGGCAGGAGGAATCGCCGGCAGGACGTTGGATCTTCATTCTCGACAAGGCCATGGCACCCTGCATCGACCCTGCCCGTGCGCGCGTTGTCGGACACGCCAACCGCCGCGAATGGTTGATGTTCCGCGCCGATGCGGTGATGCCTGCCTGTCGCGGTGGCGTGGTGCCCGACGAAGCCGTGGAATCGAACGACGAGGCCAATGCCGAGTAGGCGCTGGCGCATCCACGCGGTTATTCTTTGTACCCATGAGCCGTTGATTCCCCAGCGCGCGGTGCGTCCGGCATCGCGTTTGCCCGTCCCGGATCCGCCAATCGATGCCGCGCTATCTGCTTTTTGCCACGACGCTCTATGCGCTGCCCATCCTGAGACCGCTCGAGCAGGCCATCCATGCCAGCGGCGGCGAGGCTGCCTGGTTCATCGCTTCGTCACTCGAGGACTATATGTGGCCGGGCGAGCATGTATTGCGCAACCTCGAGCAGGTCAACGCCTTCGCGCCGGTCGCGGTGTTCTCGGCGAGCAACTGGGTTCCGTATTTCTTTCCCGGCTTCAAGGTGCAGGTATTCCATGGCTTCAACGTCGAGAAGCGCGCCGCGCAACGCGGGCATTTCCGCATCCGCGGCCTGTTCGACCTCTATTGCACGCAAGGTCCTGAGACGACCGCCCCTTTCGAGAAACTCGCGCTCAGGCATCGGCATTTCGATGTCATCGAAACCGGCTGGCCGAAACTCGATCCGCTGTTTGCGGACGATGCGGGTCGCGCCGAGGACCTTCGTCCAAACGATGGGCGCGCGACCTGCATGTATGCAGCGACTTTCACCGAGAACCTCAGTTCGGCGCGCACGCTGTACACGACGATCGCCGAGCAGGTCGCACGTGGCGATCGCTACTGGCTGCTGACCCTGCACCCGAAGACGGAACCAGCCCTGGTCGAACGCTATCGCGCGCTGGCCGGGCCGAATGCGCGCTACCTGGAGGCGGTCGATTTCGTGCCGATGATGCGTGCGGCCGACGTGCTCGTTTCGGATACCTCGTCGGCGGTTTCCGAATTCATCGTGCAAGGCAAACCGGTGGTGACATTCCGCAACCGCGCGCCACGCCCGCACATGATCGATATCAGCGAGCCCGCCGAACTTGAACCGGCGCTGCAACATGCGCTGGACTCTCCTGCTGAACTGATGCACGAGATCGGCACCTATGCACAGAGCATCCATCCGTATCGTGATGGCCGCTCGAGCGAACGCGTGCTGGCCGCTACCGCGGCGCTCGCCGCCGGCAAGGCCGCAGCGCTTGCGCCGAAACCGCGGAACCTGTGGAGGAAACTGCACGGCCGGCTGCGCTATCGACGCTGGACGATCGAATCGGCTTCCGATTGAACATGTCCATGCCCTTGCCGCTGTCGGATTCCAGAAGCCGCCTGTTTCCCGGGGTGTGGGCGCCGGTATGGCTCGCGGCGACCCTGATCGCGATCTTCCAGACCGGCGCGATGCCGCTGTACTCGACGCGTACGCTCGGCGTTGCCTGGGAAATGTGGAACAGTGGCCAGTTTCTCGTTCCATACAGCAACGGTGAGCCCTACAGCCACAAGGTACCCCTGCTGTTCTGGCTGATCCACGCGGGTTGGGCAATCGGCGGCGTCGGCGATGTCTGGCCGCGTCTGCTCGAGGTCCTGATCGGCCTCGGCATCCTGCTGCTCGCACAGCGCCTGGCCCGCATCCTGTTTCGCGACAGGCCGCAGGTCGCGCGGCTGACCCCGTGGCTGCTGGCAGCTTTCAGCTATGCGTTCCTGTTCAGCCTGCAGATCATGTACGAAATGCTGCTGGGCTTGTGCGTGCTGGCCGCACTGAACGCGCTGGTCGGGCGCGATCCCGATCGACCGCCCTGGTTCGTCCTTTTCGCGCTCGCGGTCGGTACAGGCCTGTTGAGCAAGGGCCCGGTCATGCTGCTGCATGTTGTGTTCCCGTACCTGCTCGGCCCGCTCTGGCATCCATGGGCGCGGCGCTGGCGCTCGCGCTGGTATCTGCGTGGAGCCCTGGCCCTGCTCGGCGGATGCGCGCTCCTGATCGCGTGGGCGCTGCCGGCCGGCATGATCGGCGGTGAGGCGTATCGCAACGAATTGTTCTTCATGCAGACCGCCGGCCGGGTTGTCGACAGCTTCGATCACGCGCGACCCTGGTGGTGGTATGCCAGCGTACTACCTGCCTTGTTGCTGCCCTGGTTGCTTTGGCCGCGCGCGTGGCACGCTTTTTTCTCCGCCTTCGGCCAGCATCGCCAGCCGGGCCTGCGTCTGCTCGCCTGCTGGCTGATCCCGGTCCTCATCGGCTTCTCGCTGGTCAGCGGCAAGCAGACCTACTACCTGTTGCCCGAGCTTGCCGGCGTGGCGATCCTGATTGCCGCCGGTCTGCCGAGATCCAACATGTTCGCGGGACGCTCATGGGGGATCAGCGGTTCATTGCTGCTCGCCCTGGTTGCGTTTGCATTCGCCGTGCTGCTCCTGCTTGCGCCGGGCTGGGTCGCGGACGGGCGCATCGAAACGCCCGCTTACATCGATCTTGCCTCGGCCAGTCCGTGGTTCGCCGTCGCGGCAACCTTGCTCGGCGCGATCCTGTTGTTGCCGACGCGTTCCGTGCTGCTGTCGGTCGCGACGATCAGCACCGCTTCGATCATCGCGACCTGCCTTGCCTGCATGGTGTTCGCACAGACCCTGTGGCCGCGATTCGATCTGCAGCCCGCCGCGAGCCACATCGCCGATCTGCAGAAGGCCGGAATCGATGTCGCTCATTTTCATGTCTACGAGAACCAGTTCCAGTTTCTGGGCCGGCTGACCCGACCGCTCGATGTCGTACATGGCGGGACGCTGGAGGCCTGGGTCAAGGCGCATCCCGAGGGTCGCATCGTCCACTATGTCGCCGCATTGAGCGCGGCGGACATGGCCTATGCTGAAATGGTCCAGCCGTTTCGCGCGGAGTGGCTGCTGGTCGAACGCGCCGACCAGTGGTTGATGCGCGAGCGGGGTGGCTTGCCGCCGATGCCGGTCACACCGGCCCGCCAGTTTCCGGAAGGCTTCTGGCCCTATCGCAGGATTCCAGCGGACCCGCGCCCAGGCAACGCCGCGGGCGCCGTCGTGCAGTAGACCGTCCGCAGCGACGCGACGATGCGGTGCAAGCCGCCTCGCCGGCGCTATCGCCATCGGCGACGCAGTGCGGATACATCGACAAACATTCCGTCGCGCGATGTTTCATGGCCGCCATGCGGTATGCTCCTGTCTCTTTTTCGCAACGAGCCATGTGCATGTCGGCACGAGTCCTGATCGTCGATGATGAGCCCGATATTCGCGGCATGGTCAAGGAAATCCTCGAGGACGAGGGTTATGTCGTGACCACGGCGGAGTCGGCCGCTGCGGCACGCGAGGCGCGTCGCGGCCAGCGTCCCGATGTCGTCCTGCTTGATATCTGGATGCCCGATCTCGATGGCATCAGCCTGCTGCGTGAATGGAACGAACGCGGCGGATTGCCCTGTCCGGTCATCATGATGAGCGGGCATGGCACGATCGAGACGGCGATCGAGGCGACCCGCCTGGGTGCCTATGATTTTGTCGAGAAGCCGCTGTCGTTGGCCAAGTTGCTGCTGACGGTCGAGCGCGCGCTGGAAGCAAGTCGTCTGCGTCGCGAAAACGAAGGCCTGCGCAGCCAGCTGGTCATGCCACTCGATCCTGTCGCGACCAGTCGTTCGATGCAGGCACTCAAGGCGCAGATGGAAAAACTTGCCGCGCACGATGCCTGGATCCTGGTCCAGGGTGAACGCGGCACCGACAAGGAAGCGCTCGCGCGCTGGCTGCATGAGCGCAGCGGGCGACGCGCAGGTCCGTTCGTCACGGTCGCGCCTGGCTCGATCGCGCAGGATCATGCGGCACGCGCGCTGTTCGGCAGCGACGACAACGGCAGCGTGCAGTACGGCCTGATCGAACAGGCCAACGGCGGCACCCTGTATCTCGACGAAGTCGCCGACCTCGATTCCGAATTGCAGTTGCGCCTGTCGAGTGCGCTGGCCCGGCGCAGCCTGATCCGCTGCGGCGCGCCCGATGCAGTGCCGATCGACCTGCGCGTGATCGCGGCAAGCTCGCAGGATCTCGACGCGGCCGTCCAGGCCGGAAGGTTCCGCGAGGAGCTCTACTACCAGCTCAATGTCGTGCCACTGCAGGTGCCGTCGCTGCGCGAGCGCATCGAGGACACCCCCGAGCTGTTGCGCTACTACGCCGATTTCTTCGCCAATCGCGACAAGCTCCCATTCCGTCTGTTCCCGGTCGCCGTGCAGAATCGCCTGCGCAACTATGCCTGGCCGGGCAACCTGCGCGAGCTGCGCAACCTCGTGCAGCGCATGCTGATCCTCGGCAACGCGCCCGAAGTGACGATCGAGGAAGTCGAGCTGGCGCTCGGCAGCGTCGCAGTCGAGCGTGCCGCGTCACCGCCTGGCATTGCAGGCATCGATTTCAACCTGCCGTTGCGTGAAGCACGCGAGCAGTTCGAGCGCAGCTACCTGCTGCACCAGCTCAACGAGGCTGGTGGCAGTGTCGGCAAGCTGGCCAAGATGGTCGGCATGGAGCGCACGCACCTGTATCGCAAGCTCAAGGATCTCGGCGTCGATCCGAAATCGGTCGGTCGCGAGGAGTGACCGGCGTTGCTGGACTTTCGGACAATCGACGCCGGCCGGCCGGCATGTTTCGATGAATCCAGGCGCACGAACGAACCTCCGGCCAGGAACCATCAACGATTGCCCGGGTTCCAAGCAGACCCACCTGTCCGGCCAGCCGGCGCGCAAGAACAAAAGGCGCATTCCGGAGCCACCACCCCATCGAGGAGACACCCATGCAACTTGAAGGCAAGGTCGCACTGATCACCGGCGCGGCCAGCGGCATCGGCAAGCGCATCGCCGAGGTCTATGCGAAGAACGGCGCGACGGTGGCGATTGCCGATCTCAATCTCGACGGCGCGCAGGCGACCGCGGCAGAGATCGAGTCCGCCGGAGGCAAGGCGCTCGGCGTGGCGATGAACGTCACCGACGAAACCGAAGTCGATGCGGGCGTGGCCGAAGTCATCGGCAAGCTCGGCAAGGTCGACATCCTGATTTCCAACGCCGGCATCCAGATCGTCAAGCCGGTCGAGGAATTCAGCCTCGCCGAATGGAAGAAGATGCTTGCGATCCATCTCGATGGCGCCTTCCTGACCACACGCGCCTGCCTCAAGGACATGTACCGGCGTGGCAAGGGCGGTGCGATCCTCTACATGGGTTCGGTGCATTCGCACGAAGCATCGAAACTCAAGGCGCCTTACGTCACCGCCAAGCACGGGCTGCTCGGTCTCGCGCGGGTCGTTGCCAAGGAAGGTGGGCCGAAGGGTGTGCGCGCCAATGTGATCTGTCCCGGTTTCGTGCGCACGCCGCTGGTTGAAAAGCAGATTCCGGAGCAGGCCAGGGAATTCGGCATCAGCGAGGACGAGGTGATCAGGAACATCATGCTCAAGGACACGGTGGATACCGAGTTCACCACGGTCGACGACGTGGCCAATCTCGCCTTGTTCCTCGCCGCATTCGAAACCAATGCGCTGACCGGGCAAAGCATCACCGTAAGCCACGGCTGGCACATGCAATGAGCGCATGAGCGGGCTTGTGCAGTGAACGGTGATGCGATCCTGCGCCTGCGCAAGCAAGTCGGCGGACCACGCGATGGCGCCCTGCTGCGATTTTCGCTGGCCAATGCCTTGCTTGCCGATGCGCAGGCAGCCGAGGCTGCGATCGAATTGCGTCGTGCGCTCGAGTTCGATCCGCTGTATTCGGCCGCATGGAAATTGCTGGCGCGCAGTCTGACTGAAGCGGGTGACCCGGGCGCTGCGATCGAGGCCTACGAGCGCGGTATCGAAGTCGCCACCGCACGCGGCGACAAGCAGGCCGCCAGCGAGATGAAGGTGTTCCTGCGCCGCCTCGTGAAGGCGGGATCGAACGGATGAATTTGCGCCACGTCGTCATCCTCCTGGTCGTGGCGGCCTTGTTCGGTGCCGGACGCTGGAGCCTGCATCGACCGATCGGGCATGCCGCCGGTGTGCTCGTCGAGTCCGATCCGCAGCAGAGCGAGCCCGCCAGTCATGCGCCGATCACGCACGGCGAATACGTGCTCACCCCGCTGGCCGACTACGCCATCGAAGCGCGCGTGATTTCGCGCGAGGACTATTCGCTCGACGCCGGCAGCGATCTCGCGCCCACCGATTTAGCGGTCGGCTGGAGGCGCATGTCCGATACGGCCGTGATCGATCAACTCGACATCGAGCAATCCGCCCGCTTCTTCACCTACCGATGGCCCGATGCGCCGCCCATTCCATTGGTGGAGATCGAACGATCTTCCGCCAACATGCACATGATTCCGTCGGACGAGAACGTCGCGCGTGATCTTGGCAAGCTGCGCGAGGGTGCGATTGTGCGCATGCGGGGGCAACTCGTCGCCGCGCAACGCAACGACGGATTCCACTGGCGCAGCTCGCTCACGCGCAACGACACCGGCGGCGGCGCCTGCGAATTGTTCCTGGTCACGTCGATCGAGCAGCTCTGATTCGAGGCCGCGGATATCGGGCGCCGCCCGCTTTGCGGGCATGGTGTTTGCAAGTCGACGTTCCCGACGGCGAATTCGGCACAAATGATTCTGCGCAGGGGAAAACTGTGACACAAGGTGGAACAGATACGCTGAAGCTGGACACGCAGAGCGTGGTTGCCGTGGACGATTTCGCGATCGGGCCGTACCGCATACTCGGGCTGCTCGGCGAAGGTGGCATGGGCCGCGTCTACCTCGCCCAGCAGATCCATCCGCAACGCCAGGTTGCTCTCAAGGTGGTGCGCGGCGTGTCGGCTTCGGTCGTCGAACGCATGCGTCGCGAGATCGAAGTGCTTGCGCAGCTCGAACATCCCGGAATCGCCCGCCTGTACGCGGCGGGAGAGTCGCGGGTCGATGACGTCGATGTGCCTTGGCTCGCACTCGAATACGTGCGTGGCGTCGATCTGGTCCGCCACGCGTACGAACAGAATCTCGGGCTCGCCGCACGCCTGCGCCTGTTGATCGAAGTTGCGCGCGCGGTGCACTTCGCGCACGGGCGCGGCGTCATCCACCGCGATCTCAAGCCCGGCAATATCCTCGTCGACGAGAGCGGTCAGCCGAAGGTGCTCGATTTCGGGATCGCGCGTTTGCGCGATGACGCAGCGCACGGACTGACCCAGGACGGACAGGTGCTCGGCACCCTGCCGTACATGAGCACCGAGCAACTGCTCGGAGACAGCACGCTCATCGGTGCGCGCAGCGACGTCTATTCGCTCGGCGTGGTCGCCTACGAACTGATCAGCGGGCGTCTGCCGCATCCGCGCCTGAATACCTCGACGATCTTCGAGGCGCTCGACATCCTGCGCCACGATACCCCGCCGCGACTCGCCACGATCAGTGCGGAGGCGCGCGGCGATCTCGATACCGTCGTCATGAAGGCGTTGGCCAGCGAGCGCGAACAACGTTACGCCTCGGCCGCGGAACTGGCCGACGACCTGCAGCGCATCCTCGATCATCGGCCGATCATGGCGCGTCCGCTGACGCGCATGTATCGAGCCAGTCGCTTTGTACGGCGTCATCGCCTGCTCAGCGCGGCCATGGCCAGCATTGTCGTCGTGCTCGCGGTGGCCAGCATCGTCTCGCTGCGCTTCGCCCTGGCCGAGCAACGGGCGCGCGGCGAGGCAGATCAACGCGCGCTCGAATCCGCCGCCGTCAACGCGTTTCTCGAGCGCATGCTTGCGTCCGCCGATCCTGAGTTGTCGGCGGGCCGCAAGCTCACTGTCGATGAAGTGGTCGATCAGGCCGAGCGCGACATGCAGCGCCTCGATGGCGAGCCCGCCGTGCAGCGCGCCGTGGCGACCACGCTGGCGCGCACGCGGCGTGCGCTCGGCGAGTACGACGCCGCACTGGCGCTCAACCAACGAGCCTACGAACTCGGCGAACGCAGCGGCGCGACCCAGGTGCAGCGCGCCAGCCTGCTGCATCAGCGCGCCTCGCTCTACGCGGATCTCGGAAAATTCGACAAGGCCATGAGCACGCTCGAGGAAGCGCGTGCCGAATGGCCGATGCCGCCTCCGGCCGCGCGCCTCGCCATCGACCTGACCGCGGCACGCATTGACGATGAGGCCGGTCGTCCCGAGTCCGCGGAACAGAAGTATCGTGCCGTGCTCGCGGATGCGGCCATGCTCGACAAGCGCCAGCCGAACCCGGATCCCGAACTCCGCACGACGATCGAGTCCGCGCGCAGCAACCTCTCGGGCGTGTTGCGCGATCGCGGCGCGCTCGACGAATCCGAGCAATTGATCCGCGCTGTACTCGAAGGACGTGTCGAGGAACTCGGTGAGCGCGCGCCGCTGACGCTCGCAAGCCGCAACAAGCTGGCGCTCGTGCTCGCCGCACGTGGCGACAACGAGCTGGCCGGGAAGGAGGCCGCCGAAGCCCTGCGCCTGCAACGCGAGGTGCTGGGCAATCAACACGCCAGCACGCTGACCACGATGCAGACACTGGCCAATATCCTGATGCCGCTCAAGCAGTACGACGAGGCCGAGGCGCTGACCCGCGAATCGTTGAAAGGCATGGAGGCCCAGTTCGGCGACGACTATGCGCAGACGCTCGCATCGATGAACACTCTGGCCTACCTGCTCGAGGAGCGCGGCAAGGTCGGTGAGGCCGAACTGCAGTATCGGCGCATCATCGCGATCCAGACGCGCGGGGGCGTCGAGCATCCGACAACCCTCGCGCCGCGCAACAATCTCGCGATGCTGCTGATGAATGACGGACGTCTCGATGCGGCGCGTGCCGAATTCGCTGCGTTGCTCAGGCTCGCGCGCGCGACTGTCGGCGACGAACACGCGATGACGGCGATCTTCATGAGCAACGAAGGCCTGTGTCTCGGTCGCATGGGTCGTACTGCGGAGGCGCGCATCGCGCTTGAAGATGCACACAAGCGCCTGCTCGCGATCTTCGGTGCCGATCATTCGCGCACCCGCACCGCCGCCGAACGGCTCGCCGAGGTCTATCGAAAACTGGGCGAGAACGCCAAGGCCGACGCGCTCGACGCTACCCGTGGCGCATGAATCATTGATCCGGCGCGAAAATACCGTTTGCCCTGAGTCCGTCGACGAGGCTCGGGACAGGCCTGTCAAAAGGCTGCCACAGCCGGGCTTCGACACACTCAGCCCGAACGGTTTTCAATCCATGACTCCGGATCAATGGCGTGGTGCCTCACTGCAGGCATGCCTGCAGAATCGGATTCGTCTTGCGTCGGTCGGTGCAATCCGCATCGATACGGATTGCGCCACGGCATGGGCTGGCTGCTCGACCGGGCGGTTGAAATCCGCAGGCTCGGAAGCGCGCTACGGGGAATCGTCGGCACGGCGTGGTGCTGACAACAAAATCCCGTGAAATCATGGAATTACGCGGCGATATTGGTGGCTATGGGTGGACTCGAACCACCGACCCCAGCATTATGAGTGCTGTGCTCTAACCGGCTGAGCTACATAGCCATGCGAGCCGAAGGCTCTGAGGGGGGACGGATTCTAGTGGCTGGGCCGGGCGTGTCAAGCGCCGAGGCGGGTCGCTCGGGTCTGCTGGCTGGCGCGTTCGCCTTGCTGCGCCGCTTGGCACTGTGGAAGAATCGGCGCGCGACGGCAGGTGCGAGCCGATCCGGTCAGGTTTTCAATGCCTGTCCGGTCAGGTTTCCGATGCTGGCCAGCGAGCAGAACCGGGAGCTCCAGCGTGATCGATCCAGATGGCTATCGTCCGAATGTCGGCATCGTCCTGATCCGGGATGATGGTCGCGTGTTTTGGGCGCGCAGGGTCAATCGCGATGGCTGGCAGTTCCCGCAAGGCGGCATGCGCACCGACGAAACCCCGCTCGAGGCCATGTACCGCGAGCTCGAGGAGGAAACCGGTCTCCGCGCCGAGCATGTCGAAGTGCTCGGGGCGACACCTGGCTGGCTCCGCTACCGCCTGCCCAACCGTTTCGTGCGCCGCAATGTGCGACCGACCTGCGTCGGCCAGAAGCAGGTCTGGTTCCTGCTGCGATTCACAGGCGATGAGGCGCATTTCCGCCTCGATGCCAATGAGAAACCCGAATTCGATCTCTGGCGCTGGGTCGACTTCTGGTATCCGAGCGAGCACGTGGTCTCGTTCAAGCGCCAGGTCTACGAGCAGGCGCTCAAACACCTGCTGCCGATGGCCGAGGCCTTGTGCCAGGCCCCGCTGCGCAACACGTTCCGTCAGGAAACGCTGGACGGCGAGCCGGCATTCTTGCGCTGAAAGTCTCGTTCAGCTTCGCGGTAGTTGACAATCATTCGTATTTGCAATTGAATAGACGCCAGTCCTTACCGGGTTTTGGCGATGTATGTCTGTATCTGCAACGGCGTAACCGACCACGCAATCCGCGACGCGGCCTCGCGCGGCGTCAGTTCGTTTGAAGAACTGACCATGCGTACCGGTTGCGGAAGCGGTTGCGGCAGTTGTGCCGACCTGGCCCGCGAGATCCTCGGTGAAGGACGTGCTCGAGCGGCCCGTGAATTTCCGTTGCCGCTGGCGATCGCGGCCTGACCACCCCTGCGGCCACGCCGCTGCACGCCGCAATGCGTGCGATTCGCGTTACTCCCTGAAAAAATTCCTGGCGCTATAGTCGCGCCCTGAGTCGTTGCATCACGACTCCTCGCCCCCGAACGGAGTACGCGCCCATGAAAGGCGATGCCAAGGTCATCGAGCACCTCAACAAATCCCTGCTCAACGAACTGACCGCGATCAACCAGTATTTCCTCCATTCGCGCATGTATCGCAACTGGGGTTACGCGGAACTCGCCGAGCACGAGTACAAGGAATCGATCGATGAGATGAAGCACGCCGATCGACTGATCGAGCGCATCCTGTTCCTCGATGGACTGCCGAACCTGCAGCAGCTCGGAAAGCTCTTCATCGGCGAGAAACCCAGCGAAGCGTTGGCCTGCGATCTGCGTCTCGAGCGGCAAGCCGTCCCGGATCTGAAGGCCGCCATCGCGTATTGCGAGAGCTGCAGCGACTACGGCAGCCGCGAACTGTTTGTCGCGATCCTCGAATCCGAGGAAGAACACATCGACTGGCTCGAAACCCAGCTCGGCCTGATCGACCAGCTCGGCGAAGCAAATTACCTGCAGACCAAGATCGGTAGCTGACGTCACGGTCGGTGGAATCACCAACGCGCCGACCGAGTGACATGAGCGCTGGCGCAGGCCGCGTTGTGCAATGAGGTGATGCATTCCCGCCGGCCTCTTGCAGGAACCCCCAAAAGGGGGCAAGCGCCTTCGCAAAGCGGCATCTCTTCAGATTTGCCAAAGTGCGCTGGATTCGGGATGGGCTGAAAGTGCTGGTCAGGCCAGGCGACGAAAGGTTGTGGCCTGCTGGATTGACAGCGCTCTGGATCGACGAAACCTCAGGACGGCATCAGGCCCAGCGCCCGATAGGCCTGGACCACGCGCTGGTACTCGTGATCGGTCCGCGTCGGCAGCGTCGCGAGTTCATTGTCACGTCGCGCGCGCGCGTCGATTTCCGCGCGTCGGGCCACGTCCGCAAGTGGCAGGGCGCCGAGATTGGCGCTCGATGATTTGAGCGAATGGGTGATTTCGGCAATGGCGTCGTGATCAGCCGTACGAGCGGCTTCATGCAGCCGCTTCAGGAGTTTCGGCGTGTCCTCGAAATAGATACGCGTCAGGTCGGAAAAACCGTCGCCCATGACTTCGAGCAACTCCTGCACGATCGCAGGATCGATCGCATGGGTCGGGTTCGTCGGCATGTCCTGGCCGGCAATCCGTTGCGCTTCGACCGAAGGCGAGGCGGGTCCAGCCAGGGCCGCGGCTGGTGCGCCAGCGCCATGTGGCGGTTGCCCGGCGGTGGCTGCCTCGGGCATCCATCGCGCCAGGGTTTTTTCAAGCAGGCTTCGATCAAGTGGTTTGGTCAGGTAGTCGTCCATGCCGGCGCCGAGGCACTTCTCGCGGTCGCCGGCCATCGCGTTGGCGGTCATGGCGACGATCGGCAATCGACGCAGCCCTTTCGCGCGCTCGTCCGCGCGTCGGTTGCGCGTGGCCGTATAGCCGTCCATCACCGGCATCTGGCAATCCATCAGCACCACATCGTAACTGCCGCGCGACAGACGCTCGAGCGCGATCTGGCCGTCACCCGCGTGATCGACTTCGACACCAAGAAGCGCAAGAAGCCGCTGAGCGACTTTCGCGTTGACCGGATTGTCCTCGACCAGCAAAGCGCGGCCATGCAGTGGGCGCGGCAGCGAAGTGGAACGATCGGCTACGTGCGCGTCGGCGGCAGTGGCAAGCAGGGGTTCGTCGCGCGCGACCTCGGCATCGCCAACACCGAGCAGGCGGCTGATCGTCTCGCGCAGTTCGCGCTCATCGAAATTTGCCGACAGCGCGGTGACCCGTTCGTCGGCGCGCAGGTCCTGCACGCTGTCGTCATTGCCGGCAACGAGAATGCGCAGGTGATCAAGGGTCGGATCGCGACGAATGTTGCGCACGAGGGCGAGGGTCGCCGCCGCGACCGTTGCGATGTCGATCAGCAGTACTTCATAGCTGCCGCGCTCGCCCATCGCCGAGCTGGCACGCAGCTTGGTCAACGCATCGACTGCGAGATTGCTGTGCATGTGGTTCATGCCGAGCCGGGTGACCAGGCTGCCGGCCTTGCGCAGGAAAGCTTCGTCGCCACTGAGCAGGAGCGCGCGCACGCCGGACAGGTCGCTGCGCGCACGGACGTCGCCGATTGCCTTTTGCAACGGCACGTTGAACCAGAACGTGGATCCCTTGCCAAGCTCGGATCGAACGCCGAGCTTGCCGTTCATCAGGTCGATGAGGCGCTTGCAGATGACCAGGCCCAGGCCCGTGCCACCGTAGACACGTGTCGTCGATGCGTCGGCCTGGGAGAACGGCTGGAACAGCTTCGCAGCGGCCTCGGGTGAAAGGCCGATGCCGGTGTCGCGTACCGCAAACGTGATCTCGTGGTGGCTGCGCGATTCACCCCGTTTGCCGAGCTGGATCGTCACGCTGCCGCGCTCGGTGAACTTGATCGCGTTGCTGACCAGGTTGGTCAGCACCTGGCGCAGCCGCACCGGATCGCCGCGGACCGCGAGACGCACTGAAGGATCGATGACCACGCCGAGGCGAAGGCCCTTGGCTGTCGCACTGCCGGCCATCAGCATGGCGACCGAGTCGACCAGCTCCTTCAGATTGACGCCGACGTTCTCGATCTCGAGCTTGCTCGCCTCCAGCTTGGAGTAGTCGAGAATGTCATCGACGATACGCAGCAGTTCAAGCGCCGACTGATGCGCGGTAGCCAGATAGTCGCGTTGATCCGGTCGCAGAGGAGTGGATCGGAGCAGGTCGAGCAAGGGCACGATGCCATTCAGCGGCGTGCGGATCTCGTGGCTCATCGTCGCCAGGAATTCGCCCTTGGCCATCGTCGCGGCCTCTGCTTCCTGTTTTGCGGCGAGCAGATCGTTCTGCATCGCGCGCAACGATTCGAGTTCGCGCAGGGTCGATGCCGGGATGCCCGGCGACTGCTGGACCAGCGGCAACACCACGCGTTCGCCCGCATCGTGCTGGCGACCCTGTCGCCAGACCAGCACGCTGAGGAGGCCGATCACGACTGCCGTCACTGCAAGGCCGGTCAGAAATATCCGCCCGACGGTCTCGGGCAAGGCGACAAGAAGTACCAGCGCTGCGCAGAGTCCGAAGGCCAGAACGATGACGGCGATCAGCCTTCCGTCTGGACTACCCGGGGATGCGGAGCGGTTCTGCGGATTCGGCACGTCGGGATGCCTGCTCAGCTGCCGCCGAGGTGGAAGTCGAACGATGCCTCGCGCGTTGCCTGCTGGACAAAGTTGCCCTGGATCAGGTCGATTCCGCTGGCCCACAGTGCAGCGGCGACGCGCGCTTCCTCGACACGCGGGGCAATCACGCGACGATCGCTGGCATGGGCCAGTTTGACCAGATCACGCAGCTCCTGGCGCAGCTCTCCGTCGGACGCCGCGATGTAGCGAGTCGACAGCTTGACGAAATCGACCGGCAGATGGCGCAGCATTTCCGATCCGAGCTTGCCGGCTTCAAAACCCGACAGGGTCAGACCGATGCCGAGTTGTTTCATGCCGAGGCAATACGCAACGAAGTCCGACAGCGATGCCGCGGCATCGGCCAGGCGCAATTCAAGCGAGATCTGGGCTGCCGGGACGCGATGCGATTCGAGTGCGCCGCGCATCCATTCGAGGCGATCATGCGCACGAACGCTGTCAAGCGACTGGCTGACGAACAGGCGCAGGTTGTGTCCATCGCGCAGGTGCCCGGCAATCGTGCCAAGGCAGCTTTCGACCATCCAGCGATCGATCTCGACGATGAATCCGGCTTGCTCGGCAGCGGGCACGATTTCGCTGGCAGCGAAGATGCGTCCACCTTCCGAAGGCAGGCGCAACAATGCCTGGAACTGTTTTTCCTCTTCGCCGTGCAGGGAAACGATCGGCTGGAAGACCACGCGGAAGCTCGAATTGGCAAGTCCCTCGCGAATCGCCTCGATGATGCCGGGGCTACCGTTCGCATCGGTTTCCGCAACGCACACCACGACGCCCGCGCTGGCGCCGTCGCGCGCTTCGAACATCGCGCGCTCGGCGGCATCGATCATCGCTTTCGCATCCCCTGCGGCGATTGCGAACGGGCAGATTCCAGCGACGATGCGGAGTCGCAGCGGTGCGCTCGCAGTGCCGAATTCCTCCTGTGCGATGCGTTCGCGCAAGGCGATGACGTGTTGTTCGAGCACGCCGCTCGCCCGGTCGGGGTTGAGCAGGAGGAATCCGTGGTCGCCACAGCGGGCGAGCATGTCGTTGCCGCCGATCTGCGTCGCGAGGACCTGGGTCAGCCGCTCGAGCAGCTTGCGAAACTCGCTCTTGCCGAGACGCTGGGCCAGGTGCTCGGTGGCCTCGAGGTCGAGGAATACAAGGCCACCCAGGCGCGTCGCGGCGTCCTCCATCGAGAGCATCTCGGCCAGCCGTCGACTGAGATGGGCCGAGTCGTTGAGACCCTTGATCGCCTCGCGTTGCAAGGGTTCGCGCTGCCGGCGGTCCAGCTTGCGTGCTCGCGTGACCCGGCTCGTCACGGCGGCGATCAGGTGTCGCGGCGCAATCGGCTTGCTGAGGAAATCGTCGCCGCCGACGCTGAGTGCCTCGAAGTGCTTCTCGGTGTCCCCCTCGCCGGAGAGAAACACGATCGGCGTCGACACATAGGCCTCGCGCTCGCGAATCAGCGCGGTGAGCTCGATGCCGTTGCAAACGGGCATGTTCAGATCCATGAGGATCAGGTCGGGTGCAAACTCGTCGAGCTTGTCGAGCACGAGGGACGCTTCGCCGACCGCCAGCGCCTGCATGCCGTTCTTGCGCAGGATGGATTCGGCAAACAGCGCCTGCGAGCGATCGTCCTCGATGATCATGATGCGGAACGGATCGGACTGGTCCGCGCCTTTCAGCTCACGCACCCGCTTCATCACATCATCGGCACCGGCAGGCTGTTCGATATACGCATCGCAACCGGCACGCATCGCGCGCAGGCGTGCAGCCAGATCGATCTTTTCGGCGGACAGCGCGACCAGCAGGGCGCGCTGCTTGCTGCGCGCGCGTGCCGCCTGGACCAGTGCGCCAATCTCCTCGATCGCTTCCTGGTGCCGACTGCCGAGCACGATCAGCGAAGGCGCCGTGCGGCTGAGCACGACCTTGAGATCATCGATACTGCGCACGCGCTCCAGATCGTAGCCTTCGGCGCGCAACTGCAGGTCGATGTCGGTGGTCAACGCGCTGGCGTCGCCGAGGTGGCAGGCAATCGCGCGGGCGACGCGTGGCGTCTGGGTTGTCTCCGCGTCGGCCAGTCCGGTGAATGCGATCTCGGGTACCTGCAGGACGGCTGGCGCTTCGCTGATCGTGGCGCGAGCGGCGACGTCAGTCAGATCCGGCAGCGCTGCCGGGGGTCGCGGCGGAGGATCCGGACTGGCAGGAGTCGGCGCGATGACTTCCCGGTCGATACGGGGCGTGGACGACGAGGCGACCGCGGGTTTTGCATCCTCGGTAAACCGGCGCCAATACAGGGCGGGCGGGCGCACCAGCAGCGGATAGCCATTGTCGTCATCGGCGGCGTAGCCGAACAACGTGCTGTTGGCGACTGCCCGATCCCCGCCCGGGGTCGGATCGACGCCACTGTCTTCAATCAGGGTTTCAAGTTGATTCGAAATAGCCTTGCGCGCGGGATCGTCCGGAAACACGGGCGGATCGAGCAGAACCCAAAGGCATTCGGCGAACTCCTCGAGTCGGCCCGCCATGTCGCCACGGCCCAGCAGGTGACAACTGCTGGCCAGCGACTCGGCATCTTCGGCGAGCAGCAAGGCGGTGTTGAGATCCCATTCCCCGTCACAAAGACGCTGGCCGCGCCGACGCAGTGCGCCCGCCCGGGCCGGAATCTGCAGGGCTACCATTTCGCGTGCCTGCGCAGGATTTCGCGGAACGGGTCCCCGGGCCTGCATGTTTCAGCATCCTCCTGTCATGGGCACCTGGTGCTCACCTGCAGTGCGCCGGATCCGGTCGCTGGAGCGGATTCGCGACGCTGGCGTGGCTGGACTATAGCAGCGCATGGCGCGGGATCCGGCCACTTCAGAACGGCTTGACCACGACCAGGATGACGATGGCGATCAGCAGCAGCGCCGGAACTTCATTGAACAGGCGCAACCATCGGCTCGATCGCGTACTGGCGTCGCGCGCGAATTGCCCGACGAGGCGAATCAGCATTGCGTGGTAGACGATCAGGCACGCCACGAGAAGGAGCTTCGCGTGAAACCAGCCGCCCTGGTTCAGATACCCGGGCGCATGGGCGAGCAACCAGGCCATCAGCGCAAGGCCGAAGGCCACCGCCAGCGCGCCGCCGATGTGGGTGATCATGAGCAGGCGGCGCTGCATGATCTTCAGTCGCTCACGCACGACCGGTTCGGTCGCTTCGGCGTGATAGACGAAAAGACGTGGCAGATAGAACAACCCGGCGAACCAGGTCACGACGAAGATGATGTGAAACGCCTTCAGCCAGAGCATGCCTGTGATCTTCGAAAATTCAGGTCGTCAGTATAGCTGCGCTTGACGTTGCTCCGTGGGGATGGCTATAAGCGCAGTCCCACTCCGGCCAATCGGTCGATCTGCAGCCAGCCGTTTCGATGAGTCCACCGCGTTTCGTCATTCGCCAGATCAATCCTGCGCGCTCGCGTCGGGTGTGGCTGTTCGCGGGCCTGGTCTGGATCGGCTCGCTGATGCTCGCCGTGGTCGCGACCAGCCTGTGGCTGGCCCCGCAGCAGGTTGTCGACGCCGAGGCGATGCGGGTCGAGGGTCTCGACGCGGACGCCATGCGCAAGCGCATAGCGGTCCTTGAGCGTTCCGAGCAGGTCGCCAAGGCCGCACTGAACGATTTGCAGGGCACGTTGCGGGATCGCGAGGAGGAAATTGCCGGCGTCCGCGCGGACCTCGCCTTCTACGGTCGCCTGGTCGGTGGCGCCAAGCGCGAAGGACTGGCGGTCAATGCCCTGACCCTGGCCCAGGTGTCCGGCTCGCGCGCATGGAATTTTTCGGCGACGTTGACCCAGAACTTCAAGCGTGGCCCCGAAACCACCGGCAAGCTGACACTTGCGGTGTCCGGCGTGCGCGATGGCAAGCTCGAGACGATCGCCTGGAAAGACCTGGCCCAGCAGTCCGACAATGCCGGAATCGGCTATGCGTTCAAGTATTTCCAGCAGGTTGGCGGCACCATCATGCTTCCGGAAGGATTCGAACCCAATCGCGTGCGTGCGATCGCAGACGGCGACGGCGGGCGCAGCGAGCAGGAATTCCCATGGGACGATGCGGCGAAGGCCGAGGAGAAAGACAATGTTCGGCAGTGACAAGCGAAACAATCATTCTTTGGCCGCGATCACCACCCTGGTAGCCGAAGGCACCACGATTCGCGGTGACATCGAATTCAACGGTGGCCTGCACATGGACGGCGCCGTCGAAGGCTCGATTTCCGCGCTCGGTGACAAGGCCGTGCTGACCTTGAGCGACAAGGGGCGCGTCAGTGGCGAGATCCGCGCGCCCAACGCGGTCATCAACGGCCAGGTGAAGGGTGACATCATCGTGAGTGAACGCCTCGAACTGGCGGCGCAGGCGCGCATCGACGGGAATGTCTACTACAAGGTGCTCGAGATGGCGGCGGGCGCTCAGCTCAACGGCAAGATGATCTACCAGGCCGAACCGCCGAGGCAGCTCAGTGGGCCCGGCACGGCCAAGGCCGTGGTCGACGACGAAGCGGTGGGTGCCGCGCCGGCCGGCGCTTGATATCGTGTGGAATCGCCACGACCTAGAACGGTCGAGCAATCGTTTCGTCCAGCGCGGCTTCCAACAATGACCGATATCGCCACTCCGACCTATCTCGACTTCGTCGATGCGCCGATCGTGTTCACGGCGGCGGCGGCGGGCAAGGTGATCGAGTTGATCGCCGAGGAAGGCAATCCGGCGCTCAGCCTGCGCGTCTACATCAGCGGCGGGGGCTGTTCGGGGTTCCAGTACGGTTTCACGTTCGACGAGGAGCGCGCCGAAGATGACCTCGCCGTGGAACGTGATGGCGTGTTCCTTCTCGTCGATCCGCTCAGTCTGCAATACCTGACCGGTGCGGAGATCGATTATTCCGAGTCCCTGACCGGCGCGCAGTTCGTCATCCGCAACCCGAATGCAAAGACGACCTGCGGATGCGGCTCGTCCTTCGCGGTCTAGCCCGCGATGATCGCGGTCCGTGCGTTCTGAGGAGACTTCCTTGAGCGCCGAACAGCGCAGCCGCAACAACGTGTTTTCCGGACTGGCGCTAGACCGCTGCAGCGAGCGTCGCACTGACGTCGCCTGGCTGGACGAAGCCTGGCGGACGAATTCGGCACGCTTCCTCGTGCTCAATCCCGAAGGCAAGGCCCTGGTCGTCGACGACGCCACGTCACTGCGCTTTCTCGATGGTCGCGAGCGCGACACCCTGTTTGACGCGGCGCAGCCGCTGTTGCTCGGGCTCGATGATCGCGAAGCACCCTATTTCGCACTGAGCGCATCCGCGGAGGCTGCCCTCGCAATCGCCAACGCCACGGGTGGGCGCTATCTCGACTTGCGCAAGGCGGGGCTCGGTCTTGCTTCGTTCGAGGCCGGCCTGTTCGCCTACGCGCGCGGCGTGACCCACTGGCAGTCGCGCACGCGCTGGTGCGGCGCCTGCGGCCACGCGCTCATCATCGAATGGGCAGGACATCGCGCACGCTGCACGAATCCGGCCTGTGCGATCGAGCATTTCCCGCGCACGGACCCGGCCATCATCGTGATCGTGACCTGGCGTGATGCCTGCCTGCTCGGTCGGCAGGCGACGTGGCCGACGGGCCGCTATTCGACCCTGGCCGGCTTCGTCGAACCTGGCGAGACACTGGAAGATGCGGTGCGCCGGGAGGTCTTCGAGGAAGCCGGCGTGCGCGTCGTCGACAGCGACTATCACTCCTCGCAACCCTGGCCGTTTCCTTCCTCGCTGATGCTCGGTTTCACCGCACGTGCCGACGATCCGGCCATCAAGGTTGGCGAGGAGATCGACGAGGCGCGCTGGTTCGAGGTGGACGAGTTCGTGCGCGATGTCGAAGGCGGTGCGCTCGGCCTGCCACCGCCGTTGTCGGTCTCGTATCGGCTGATCGAGCACTGGCTGCGCGCAGCCGGCGGTCTCGAACTGTCCGCGCTGGAATCGCCCGCCGCCTGGACCTGACTGGACGCCTGCACTGCGCGGGCTACAATCCGGTGGACCGCCGCCGCTGCCTGAGCCCATGGCCAAGACCCTGATCGCAATTCTCGTTGTGCTGCTGAGCACGCACGCCTTGCCGGACCTGGTCCGCTATCGCAATTTTTCGTGGCTGCGAGGCGGCCTGCGCGATGCTGATGGCGCAGCAAATGCAAGCGCAACGACGCGGACCCTGGTCATCGCCGGGATTTCCGTCGTGCTGGTCGGACTCATCCAGGCTGCCCTGCACCGGCACTGGTTCGGAATCTTCGAACTGGCTTTCATGATCGTCGTTCTCTACTTGTGCTGGGGTCCACGCGACCTCGATGCGGATATCGATGCGGTGCTCAAGGCGCCGGACAGCGAGCGGCGCGTGGAAGCGGCGCAACGACTCGGTGATGGTGTGCGCGAGAGTGCCGTGCCGTTCACCGCCCCCGCCCTGGTCGAGGCGGGTTTTGCCGCCGCGCTGTCGCGCCGGTTCGGCGTGCTGTTCTGGTTCGCCGTGCTCGGGCCGGTCGGCGCCCTGGCCTATCGACTCGTGCAACTGTTTGCGCGCGCGCCGGCGTTTGCCGAACTGGCAGGCAATGCGCGGGCCACGCTCGAGCGCACCGCCCTGATCCTCGACTGGGCGCCGGCGCACCTGCTGGCCGGGTCACTGGCCCTGGTTTCGGACTTCGATGCCATCGTGCGTGCGTGGCAGGACTATCATCGGGCGCACGGGCAGGGATATTTCACGCTCGACCTCGGGTTCCTCGCATTCATCGCCCGCGCCGGCATCGATGCCGACGTCGCCGCCGGAGACGGCGGCGAGGACAGCCTCGGCGATCCGATTGCGGAGCTGGCCGACACGCAACTGGTGTTGCGGCGCGCCCTCTATGTGTGGCTCGCCCTTATCGCGATGATCGTACTCGGTGGTTGGGCGACGTAGTTTCAGGACCCGGGACCGCCGGCTCCTCGCTTCCCGGCCCCCATTCCCGACTCAGGCCCAGGCTCCACGCAGTTCGCGTACCCGCTGTTCCAGCAAGGCGGCGCTGGCTTCCGTCGCGGAAACCGGCTCGCCGACCGCGAGGACGATGCGCGACCAGAACCGACGGGGCAGGCGCATGCGCCCGGGCGCGCTGTCGCGCCGACTGAATATGCTGCCCCAAAGCCCGCGTATCGCCATCGGGATGACCGGTACCTGGCGGCGCGCGAGGATGCGTTCAACGCCGGGCCGGAACGTGCCGATTTCGCCATCGGCGGTGAGGCCGCCTTCCGGATAGATGCAGACGATCTCGCCTTCGGCCAGGGCGCGATCGATTTCCTCGAACGCTTTTTCGAGCAGGGCCGGATCTTCCTTGCCCGACGCGATCGGAATCGCCTTGGCGGTGCGGAAGATGAAGCTCATGACCGGAATGTTGAAGATCCTGTAGTACATGACGAAGCGCGAAGGCCGCCTGACGCTGCCGCCGACGATCAGCGCATCGAGGTAGCTGACATGGTTGCAGACAATCAGGGCCGGGCCTTGCTCGGGAATGTTGTCGAGCCCCTCGGTGCGGATCCGGTACAGCGTGTTGATCAGGATCCACGAGAGGAAACGCATCAGGAATTCGGGGACGAGGGTGTAGATGTAGATCGCCACCGCGGCGTTGAGCACGGCCACGCAAAGGAAGATCTGCGGAATGCTCAGGCCGAGCGTGGTCAGGCCGAGGCCGAGGCCCGCCGAGACGACCATGAACAATGCATTGAGGATGTTGTTGCCGGCGATCACGCGCGACAACTCGCTGCGCTCGGTGCGGCTCTGCACGAGGGCGAACAGCGGCACGATGAAAAGACCGGCGAACAGACCGATCAGGATCAGGTCGATGACGATGTGCAGGCTGCCGGCGGCCATCAGGAACTGGCCCGCGCCGAGGCCATGCTCGCTGGCCAGGTGCGGGCGCGCGAAGTACAGGTCGACCGCAAACACGGTCATGCCGATCGAGCCGAACGGGACGAGGCCGATCTCGACCTTGTGACCCGACAGGCGTTCGCACAGCAACGAACCGATGCCGACGCCGACCGAGAACAGGGCCAGGGTGAGGTTGAGCACGCCCTCGCCACCACCGAGGTAGGTCTGCGTGTAGGCGGGCAATTGCGCCGTGAATACGGTGCCGAAGAACCAGAACCACGAAATGCCGAGAATCGCGTTGAAGATCGTGCGGTCCTTGACCACGTAACGCATCACGCGCAGGGTTTCGCTGGCCGGGTTCCAGTTGAACTTGAGATCCGGTGCGGTTGCCGGGGCCGGTGGAATCGAGCGGGCGACCAGATAGCCGATGACGGCGATGCCGACGACGAGTATCGACGCGGCAGTTTCCCCATAGCCCTCGATCGCGATGAGGGAGCCGCCCGCCATCATGCCGATCAGCACGGCCATCGACGTGCCCATCTCGACCAGGCCGTTGCCGCCGACGAGTTCGTCGGGTTTCAACGCCTGCGGCAGGATCGCGTACTTGATCGGACCGAATACGGTCGAATGCAGGCCCATCAGGAAGAGCACGACGAACAGCAGCCATATCTGGTGCGCGTGGAAGGCATACGTGGCGAGCAGCATCGCGCCGATCTCGAACAGTTTCACGTAGCGGATCAGGCGCGTCTTCTCGAACTTCTCGGCAATCTGGCCTGCGCTCGCGGAGAACAGGAAGAACGGCAGGATGAAGATCGCTGGCGCGATCATCGAATAGAAACTGACCGCATCAATGTTGAAACCAAGATGGAAGCCGATCAGAACGACCATGCCCTGGCGGAACGCGTTGTCGTTGAATGCGCCGAGTGCCTGGGTGGTGAAAAACGGGGCAAAGCGGCGCTTGCCGAGCAGGGTGAACTGGCTGTGGTCGGACATGGGCTCGCTCGCGGAGTCGTTGCGCGCAATCTAGCAGACGCAACATTGGCCGGGTGGGTCGAGCGGACAATGGCGCCTGCTGCGGCCAGCGCAAACCGGCGGAATCGACAGGGTTTGCCAGCCGAGCCGGCTTCGTTCACGATTGACTGCGGGGAGGGATCAATGCATGTCGGATTTGGTGACCGTCCGCCAGTGTCTGCCGGATAGCGTGCGTTGCTGGCGTTATGCCGTGGCGCGCGAGCGCTCCGCCGTCGGCGCCTTTGCCGATGCGATGGATGCCGATCTGGCGACTGCCGGTGTCGACGAGTCGGTGCGGCGTTCGCTCGCCACGGTGCTGGATGAATTGCTGGCCAACGTGATCATGCACGCGCAGGCTGCCAGCGGACCGGTGCATGTGCGTCTGCGCTGCGGGCAAGGCGAACTGATCGCGCGCCTGCGTTACAGTGCTGCCGCGTTCGATCCGACCGCAATTGCCGTCGCCCATCTGCCGCAGACGATCGCTTCTGCCAGTATCGGTGGCGTTGGCATCGCCATGGTGCGCGCGATGACCCGTGAATTCGCCTATCAGTATCGGCGTGGCGAAAACCATCTGCGCGTGCGCCTGGCTTCGTAGCAGGGCTACCCGCGATTCAGTGCGCGATGGCCGATATCGCGACGATGGAACGCGCCCTCGAAGCGGACCTTTTCGATCGCCGCATAGGCGCTGGCGCGTGCCGCAGCGAAATCATGGCCAAGCGCCTATGCAGATCGGAAG
>ERZ795059.1086-NODE-1086-length-31514-cov-6.227661_pt1 | contig 31514 bp, 20 predicted proteins | sample MGYA00375143_ERZ795059 | MGnify/ENA primary metagenome ERZ795059 (study PRJEB30188, sample SAMN05720168) | activated sludge metagenome | isolation source: Anaerobic digester | place: USA | collected 2015-01-07 ... | reverse complement strand
TTGCCTTTTTTTCACTTTAAGCCCTGATGACCAAAATCATCAGGGCTTTTTTTATGGCTATACTTTACGACTCAAAGGAAAGCATTTTGGCATTTGCAGGCAGAGAAGTATCTTTCAAGTTAGAATGAATCTTTTTAACTATTGACACAGAAATCTATTATCATAACGCTAGGATTGCTTCTTGTAGCAACTGGTGGGTATTTTGGCTATAATTATTTCCTCAACAAGTCCACGATTTCACCATGGGATATTGTGCCTAAGGAAACCGTGCTGGTTTACGAAAGTAGTGGATGTGATGAGTGCATGAAGGATTTCCATAATTCGGCAGTAGCCAGTGTGATAAAAGCCGCAGCATTTTCGTCCACTAATGATTCAATTTCTTATTTCTCTGACTTTATATTCTCCTCAAAGCCAGGTGCGCTAATCTCTTTGCATGTTGCGAAGAGTGACGATTTTGATTTTGTATTTTATGTGCCGATAAATCAAAAAAATGAAGATGAATTAAGAACGGGTTTTGATGCATTAAAAGGTAAATCAGAGCAAAAAGTTTCGTTTTCTGAAAGAGAGTACGATGGCGTGAAAATTCAAGAGATGACAAAGGATAAGAAAATATTCTCCTGGTTCATTTTAAAAAATATTTGGGTGGGAAGTTTTACTCCAATTTTGGTGGAAGATGTCATTCGAACATACCAATCCGGAGATAACTTTAAAACAAAACTGGGTGGAGTTCAGCGGCTAGCCAAAATAAAAAATGATGGTGGGAATGTATATGTCAACCTCAATGGTTTCGCTCAATTCATTTCTCTCTTTACAAAAGAATCTCCATCGAAGGTTATTCAGAAATTTGGTCAATCTGCAATGGTTGATGTGAAGCAGGATGAAAATCAAAATTTTATCCTAAATGGCTTTACACAAGACAGTACGTTGCATGCAAATCAGATACTGTCTGTGTTTAAAAATCAAAAGCCTGTTCCTTTTTTGGTTAAAGGATTTGTTTCTAACAGGACTATTCTATTTACGAATTATGGAATTAGTGATGGAGCACTTTTTTTTAAAGACCTAAAATCATTTAATGAAGCCAACCATTTTGCAAAGGATACCCTATCGCAGCTAGCAAAATCATTGAGGATTGATTTAGATAAGTTTAGAAATAATCTTGTTGGAGAAGTAGGTGTAAGTTGGGTTGAATCAAAAAAGCAAAAAACATCTCAAATTGTGATCATTAGTACAAAGAATGAAACACATGATTGGTTGCCAATTTTGAATACGTTGTCTGAGAAACTAAGTATTGATACCATTTTTTATGAAAAGTATTCTGATTATGAAATAAGAGAATTGCCGCTATTTCGGTTCCCTGAAAAGATATTCTCACCACTCATTTCTGGTTTTGATAACACCTACTTTACCCAGGTTGGTAATGTGATTTTATTAGCAGAAGATTTAGATGAATTAAAATTATATCTGGACGATATTGACAAGGAAGAGACCTGGGGAAAATCTGTTTCCCAAAACAAATTTCTTGAAACTACCTTATTGGAATCTAACATTAGTGTTTACATCAATACCAATATTGCATTAAATGTTCTTACAAAATCACTTCAACCTCGCTGGCAGGAGTTTGTTCATCAGAATCAATCGCTACTAAGTAAATTGAATATGGGGGCAATTCAATTTAGCCATCTTAATGATAGTTATTACACTAACATCTCATGGTCTTCAGAGACAACGAAATCAAATAGAAAGACTACTGAACTAGCTTCATCTTCAAAGATTAGAACCAATTTAAATCAAAACATCTCAAAATTTTCTCCAGTTAGAAATTATCAAACCAAAGGAACAGACATACTGGTTCAAGATGATACAAAAGCAGTCCACTTAATTTCTACTGAAGGAAGTGTGTTGTGGACATTGTCATTAGATGACTTTATTCAAGGTGATGTATTGCAAGTGGATTACTTTAATAATGGGAAACTTCAATACCTATTTGCAACTGCTGGACAACTTCATATAGTTGATCGTCTGGGAAAATACGTGGCTCCCTTTCCTATTAAGATTGCTGAGCGAAATATTGAATACCTAAGCGTTGTTGATTATGATCACAGTAAAAAATATCGCTTTTTGATTACTGGCAAATCTGGCAAATTATGGATGTATGATAAGGAGGGTAAGAATCTGGACGGTTGGAATCCGAATGCACTAAAAGGAGAACTATGCACAGCACCTCAACATCACCGAATTCGGGGGAAGGATTATATTGTGATGATTCAACGTGATGGCAATGTCAGTCTGATGAATAGAAGGGGAGAAATGCTTAAGAATTTCCCGATTGATCTAAACGCAAGACCGGAGGGTGGATACTTTTTGGAAACAGGAAAAGGTATATCAGACACCTATTTCGTTGTTGTTTCCCGTGATGGATTCAGGATAAAATTTAATCTTGATGGAAAAATTCAAAGCAGAGAAACTCTTCTGAAAAATAATCCCGAAGCCCGATTTGCTCTGGTAGTTGAGCGTAACGCCAAATCGTATTTGATAGCACGTCAGGAAGCAAAGCGACTTACCTTGTTTGATGATGAATTAAAAGAAAAAATTTCCAATGATTTTATTGGAAACAATGCCGTGTCAATTTCTTATTCTGATTTTGGTGCAGGCAGGACTTACTTAACGCTTACAGATTTGGTTCAGGATTTATCCTTTGTTTACACGCTGCAAGGAAAATCGCTATCAGCCATTCCAATTGAAAGCCATGCTATTTTTGTTACTCCAATGAGTAACGGAAAAATAAATGCATGTACCTTTTTGGATGAAAGTATCACCATTCAACCCCTGTAATAAGGTTACTAATAAAGTGAGACAGTATTAAAACAAAATAAATCAATTTTATATGAGACGAATTTATGGTTATGTCTTTTCAGCTACTCTGATGCTTTTTTCTGTAACAAGCGGATTAGCACAGGTACAAGTTCACATTGGAGCTACAACCGCTGTAAATGCAACATTTGTTTTAGACAAAGGCTTATCTGAGGATCCCCGATACAATTCTAAAATGACGTACAACACGGCACCCATTGGTTTTAACTTCGGTGTTGATTTCACAAATAAATTTGGACTTTCTCTTGAATCGATCTTATCAAACCAAGGCCAGATTTATGAAGTAATTAATGCGGCAAAACAAATTTCGGGTGAACGCAAAATTGATTTAACCTATATGAACTTACCGTTACTCGTTCGATTTATGAGCGGTGGAAATGGTGCAGCGAGAGCAAACTTTAATATCGGACCTCAAATGTCATTCCTCACTCAGGCTACAGAAACGATGCAGGCTCAGGCTGGAGATTACACCATTCCAAATGATCCGGATTTTGTTATCCCTGACGGTGCAACAGATAATGGTGACGGTTCGTACAACATTCCCGAGAGTGTTGGTACGCCTGAAAATCCCGTAGAAATTTATTCAAAAGCCGGAGATGATTTTAAGAACACTGAATTTCAAATTGCTGCTGCTTTTGGATTGGATATTGACATTGCAAAACATTTGTATTTAACAACTCAAATAAGAGCAAACTATAGTCTGACCGACATGAAGAATGGCGATGCTTGGGAAACAATAATAAGTGGAAAGCCTCAGGATATTTTAAGTCAGCGCGCTAACTTACTAGTAGGTATTCAACTGGGTTTGCATTACACATTTGGTGTTACCCGATCTTTTAAATTCAAAAATTAGGAATACAGGTTGTTAAAAAAAAGCCACAGATTCATTGATTTGATTCGTGAATTTGTGGCTTTTTCATTGGATCATAGTGATCAAAATGTTGTGTAAAAATATTTTTTAGGTTATCAATCTAAGTAAAATAAGAACCGATTGGGTCGATCAGTCCATCTGCTTGTCAATTAACCTTTAACCATTAACGGATAACCGATCTAGAAATCAGGACAAGGTATAATCAGTTTATCTCTTGGTGGTTTGCGCGGGTCGCGTATTGGCCAGGTGTAGGTTAAACTAATTTCGTGGGCACCGCCACTACCTATACCAAGTTTTGATATCGTATAATCGTAACTATAACCAATGTTCAAGGCGTCTTTTGCACCGAGCTTTGTAAAGCCAAGCATCAGCACAATCGATTCGTTGTTAACCACATCACCAACATTTTTAAAGGGAATACCTCTATACCAAGTGCCTAGCACAATGGGTTCGAAAGTGAAATACATTCCGACATCCAACTGATCAAATTTTCCCTGGTGACGATATTGAACCGCTGGTGAAAAGCTGCGCTCTGATTTTCGTGCGTAAACTCCACTGCCCACTACACCGGGTTTGAATTTGAATTTAAATCCACCATGAACGGAATATTTTCTAGGCAGCGGGCTCTTCTCTCCAATAAGACTTTGATTGGGTTCTGTAAGATGCCATGCCGATACGCCAAGCCAGGCATTCTTGGTGAAGAAAACACCACCAAAAGAAAGATCCACAAATGTTTTGCTCGAATAGGTATTAAAGGTTTCAGCCGTTGGTTGATCGAGAAACTGACCTGTGTCATCATTGAACTGATCACCAAACGTAAGTTTATCAAAATTAATATCGCGGTTAAAAAGTGCCACTTGTATTCCAGGACGGAAACCGAGATTCTTTGTTATTTCTAATTCGTATGAATATTGCAATCCTACACTCAGTGAACGCAGACCTGCTAATCCTTCACTGTCACGGGTTAAGATCATCCCTACACCGCTGCGCTTATCTTCAATAAACACATCAGCATAAAGCGACATGGAAGTAAAATTAGCATCGATTGCAGGCCACTGGTTTCTATAATTTAAACCTGCTCTAGCCTGGCCCGAGGCACCTGTCAAGGCCGGATTTAAATACAATGGAGCAGCATAAAACTGTGAAAATTGCGGGTCTTGTGCAGTTACCGCACCTTCTAACACAAGCATTAACACACACGTAAGAATGACTATCTTATACATCAAGGTAATTGGATTTGAAGTCGACATATTAGGCAAAGTAAAGAAAGTTAATTGTTAATCGTTAATTCTGAAAGGTTAATTGGTTTGAATGATAATACGATTAACCATTAACTATTCACTTTTAACCTCTACTCGAACGTAAATTTTAGGCAAATTGTATACTTTATAAGAACTTAGGCGTTTTAGGTTTGTTCCAATAAAAGCCATTGGGTAAGTTGAACACGATTAGAAAATGAAGATGCATAAAGAACGTATTTTTTTGAAGTGTATTTTGTTGTTGCTGATGGTGTTACCTGTTGTTGCACAGGCACAAGACTTTTCGCAATACAATTGGTATTTTGGAAGTTCCAATCAGGCTATTCGATTTAGTCGTTCCGACAATTCTGCCAATCAAATTAATTTTGTTCCTAATCCCGCACCTTTAGGTATTGGCGGAAGCGCAGTGGCTTCCAGTAAACTAAACGGTGATCTGTTATTTTATACCGATGGCGCAAATGTATTTGACATAACCAATACCCGAATGCTTAATGGATTCGGCTTATCCGGAAATGTAAATGCAAATCAACCAGCAGCTATTGCAAAAGTACCCGGACAGGTAAATCAGTATTACATTTTTACTAATAGCGCGAACTTTACAACAGGTGGAAATATTTCTTTTTCAATTGTTGACATGTCATTGAATGGAAATTCAATTGCACCAGCGCCTCCTTCTGGTGATGTAATCAATCCTAAAAATACAGTGGCAATAGCCGCAAGATCAGAAGCCATGATCACCATTCCTCACGCAAATGGTGAAGACTTTTGGCTCATAACACACGCCAATGGATCACCCGATTTTGCAGTATTACTTTTTACTTCCACAGGACTTACCACAACAACAACCTTTACTGGATTAGGTCTTATTCAAGTGGCCGCTAATTTTTCATATCATGAAGGGACAGGGCAAATAGCAGTATCACCTCAGGAAATAACACGTGATGTCGAGATTTTTGATTTCGATAATGCCACAGGTATTTTAGGTTTGAATCAGCGCATTGCAAATTCTGGGTTGGCAACCATAGCCGGAGGCCAGGCAATTTACGATACCGAGTTTAGCAGCAGTGGTCAGTACTTATACCTATCCGTTCATGGCGATGTGGGGCCACCAGTCATTCAAGCTAATGTTCTTCAATACGATTTATTTAATCCGACTACCTCACTTACCTCTGTTCTTCCTGCGGTCCCACCAATCTCCAGAAGTTATGGTTTACAAATGGCGCCTGATAGTGCCATCTATCATCTCTATCAACAAACCGCAGGCGGCCCTTTCTTTGTTGGAAAATTAACAAACAGTGATACCATCCCCACAGAAGTAATTTATACTCCACAGGCATTTACTGGAAATATAAATTTTGGCGGAAAACAATTTCCTTCTTTCGCGCCTTCAGATACAACAGGGATAAACATTTCTATACCACCTGTTACGGCTTGTGCGAATACGCCCGTTACTTTTTATCCTACCGTTACTCCGGGTGCAGATAGTTTAGTGTGGGACTTTGGTGATGGAGCAGGGGGAGTAGGTTGGAGCCCGGTACATACTTACACTGATGCCACAGGATCTCCTTTTACAGTATCGGTAACAGCTTTCTTGAATGGTCAGTCAATCTCAAATACAACTACTGCAACCATCTCACAATTTGATTTGCAGCTTTCATTGGTTTCGGATACAACGGCTTGTATTTGTGAATATAAAATGCCTTATGGAACAGAATGTACAGGCGCACCATTTCAAGTTACGGCTACCGAACAAGGTGGATCAGGAACTACTTATCAGTGGTTTGGACCAAGTGGTTTATTGGCTGGGCAAACCTCATTAACAGTTACTCCTGATTCAGCAGGTTATTATTATGTTGTTGCAACGGAAGGGCTTTGCACAACACATGCTGGTGTAAATATTAAAACGTACGATTCGCTAGATCAGCGTGCTAACATTTGGTACTTCGGACAAAATGCGGGAATTGACTTTAATCCACTACCGGAAGATCCTGCTGTGGCAATCTCTAACCCGGTAATGGATACCCCTGAGGGAACATCTACCATTAGTGATCGAAACGGACAAGTAATTTTCTTTACCGATGGTGATAAAGTTTGGAATCGATCGTTTACAGAAATTGCCACTGGTATTGGTGGCAACAACAGTTCAACACAGTCGGCATTAATTGTCCCGTTTCCGGGAGATGAAACTCTTTATTACATTTTTACCACAACCGCGATTGATGGTATACCAGCTGCCTATGATTTGAGGTATTCTGTTTTCGATTTGACAATGAATGGAGGAACCGGTGGCATGGTAAATCCTGTGGGCACCTTATTATTTACAAAAAGCACCGAGCGCATTACCAGCAATGGCAATTGGTTAATTGCGCATGAGTTTGGAAATAATTCTTTTCGTGCATATCCATTAACTGCACAAGGCATAGGTAATCCTGTGATATCAAGCATTGGTTCTGATCATGTATTTACACCGGTGCAAAACGGCCAGGGGTATATGGAGTTTGGTGGACAAGGTAATCTTGCTGTTGCGTTATCAACACCTGGAGTATCGAACTTGGTAGAGATTTTTGATTTTACAGATTCGAGTGGGGTGTTTTCTAACTACCGTGTGGCTGATTTAAATATACCAGCAGGGCAAGTATATGGCCTTGAGTTTAGCGGATCAAAATTATTAACAACCTGGAATGATGGTACTGATTCAAAGATTGTAGAATTCTTCTTCAATGCAGGTGATACTGTTTATTCTGTTAAACAGCCACCTATTGACGTACCTGGTCAACAAATTGGTGCAATACAAACCGGGCCTGATGGATCGGTATATGTAGCTGTAGAGGGAGCGAGTTCGCTATTGACAATTCAAGTTCAGCCTGATACAACATTAGCATCTACTTTTACATTAAATGGTTTTCCATTGGTAGGCGGAACAACAAGTCATTTAGGCTTACCAAACTTTGTACAGACCTTAGCGAACCCTGCACAAACACCCGGCATTAATTTTACAGGAGTTTGTCAAGGATCTCCAACGGATTTTACAGCGAGTGGAAAAGATTCAAACATCGACATATTTGACTGGGTTTTTGGCGATGGGATTACCCTTAACGATGGTGGGCCGCAGGTATCACACACTTACCCATCAGTTCCAATGACGGTAACCTATGACGTTACACTTACTGTTCGTAATAAATGCGAAGATCCTGTTGCGGTTTTTACCAGACAAGTAACGATCTCACCTCCACCAGCAGCGCCAACATTTTTGAAGCCAGGTGACTCCCCTGTTCTATGTGCCAGTACATTGATCTTAGAAGCTACGCCTGCTACCAATCCCGATCTTGCAAATCTTAATTTTGCATGGACCATTAATGGAGCAGCAACAGGAACTACAACACGTGAGATTACCGTAAATCAACAATCTATTTTTGGAGTAACGATAACCGATAATCTTGGATGTTCTTCAAATGGCCAGTTGTTAATTGCAGATAACAGACCACAATTAAATCTTCCTCCAAACACAGATGTTTGTCAGAATATAGTTTTGCCATTACTTGATGCGCAAAATCCAACACTCGGGACAACATATGCATGGACAATAAGAACGGGTGGAGTAACTTCACCAGCAGGAACTATACAACAACAATCTGTTGATACTTCTGTTCCTGGAGTATTTGAATATGAAGTTACCGTAACCAGTCCTGGTCCGTTTGGTTGTAACGCAAAAGATTCCACCATTTTTAATGTAATACAAGCGCCTGATATTGCAAATCTGGTTGCTAACAATACATCATCTTGTGTTCTTGATGATGGAAGTATTCAATTTGATATTACTGGCCCAGCCAATGGACTTTACACTTACTTTATTTCAGGGCCTCTAGCTACCTCAGCAACTGATCAAGTTTTAGGACCAGTTAATTTTCCAAATCTTGCTGCCGGCAATTATGGAATTACCTTACAAGATCAGGTTTCATTCTGTTTTGATATTGACGTGGCTACCATAAATGATCCTGCCTTTACGATTACGTCAATGGTGCAGCAAACAAATTGTGATCCGATTGTTCTACGTGTTTTTCATACTGCTGTAACCGCTCCGATTACCTACCGAGTTATAGATGTAGCTACTTCTTTGGAAGTCATCCCATCAACAGCGGCAACGGCAGTTTCATTTGATATTGTGCCAGGGCTTCCACCAGGTGACTATAGTGTTGAGGTGTCTTCAGGAGGTTGTGTATTCTCATTGCAACAAACTCTAATTTCAAATCCGATTGCTGCTGTGAATTTTGATCTTAGTGATATTTGTAATGGGAATTTGACAGCAGTTTCTATTCCTGCTGCCACAACATTTGATTGGTCAGCTTCCCAGGTTGGAAGCTTAGTTACTCCGGGGTCAACTTTAGGAACAGTAGCACTTAATGCAGGTACATGGAACATAACGGTAATAGGTAATGGCGTGCCCCCAGGAAATTGCCCAGGAACATTCACAGATATTATTACTTTTGAAAACTTTACAGCAACACTTACTCAAGGTGATGCATGTCAGGAGCAAGTTTTGCTATCAGCTACACCAACAGGGAACTTTACATATCAATGGACCCGTAACGGAACTGACTTTCTTGCGGGGAATTTCCATACTGCAAGCATTGCAGATAACGATGCATTATTTGCCTTTACCGCTACTAGCGGATTAACAGGTTGTGAGTTTGTGTCACCACCGCTACAAGTTAAAGTTGATGGTTTATTAGATGCATTCTTAACGACCGAGCCACCATGTGAAGGAACTCCATTTACAATAACAGCTACTCCAAGCCGTCCGGCAGGGTTCACAACACAATGGACTTATACAGCATCAAACCAGCCAACAACAAATTTGCCTGATACCGATTTGGATACAGAAGGTAATGCCAGTGGAAATTATGCCGTAACATTAACATCAACCAATATTGCTGCATGTACGGCCACTGCCGATCTCGATATTATTGTCAATCCACTGACGCCAGGCTTACTTAATGAAAATGCATTTATTTGTCCGGAAGGCACAGACGATGTGAACCATGTAGTGCTTGATCCGGGTGCTAATTTCTTAAGCTATAATTGGTTTAAGGAGCAAATACCACTTAACATAACAGACCCAACTTTAGATGTTTCTGAAATTGGTAACTATTCGGTTGAACTTGAAAATCAATTCGGTTGCTTCAGCACAGATCAAACCGTAGTCTTTGAAGAATGTGATCCGGTAATTGTTGGGCCTACTGCTTTCAGACCTACGAGTACTTTGCAAGGTCAGGGAGGAGATTTGGTAAATCAAACCTTCAAACTCTTTACCTTCTTTATTTCCGATGATGACTTTCAAGTCTACATTTTCAATCGCTGGGGCGAAATGATTTATGAAACCAGCCAACGCGACTTCCGATGGAATGGAGGATATAACAACGATGCAGGAAAGCAACTTCCACCAGGCACGTATTCGTATGTAGTGCGATACAAAAGCTCCTACAGACCAGAGGAAGGAATTCAGGAGAAAAGGGGTGGGGTGGTGCTGCTTCGGTAACACGTTTTAACCGCAGAGGACGCGGAGTTCGCAGAGAAATATTTATTTCAAGTTTATATCTCTGCGAACTCCGCGTCCTCTGCGGTAAAGAACCGATTCGGTTTCCTGGTTTGTTAAAATTCACGTCTGCCTCTTTCGTATTCACAACTTTTTTTCATCTTTGTTATAGCTTGTTAACAGGCTATCACTTTTACGCCTATGATTTCCGTCATTTAATTATTGGTTACGTACCAATTCAATTCTGAACCCAACATAATTGGGTCTCCCGTTTACCTATTCCAAATTCATGTAATCATAAAGTTTGATTGAAACTGGTAATTACCTTCATGACCTCAATTCTGGAATAACAGTAAGCTTAAACACTTTCACACTCCAACACTTCAACATTTTAAAAAAATGGAATCTCAAACAAAATCATCCTCTATATTTTCTTTATTTAAACAAGCCATCCGTGGCGATCAACAGGACTTTACGGAAGGCAGTATCGACCGCGCAATATTTCTATTATCAGTACCCATGGTTCTTGAAATGGCCATGGAAGCTCTCTTTGCTGTTGTAGATGTATTTTATGTTAGTCGCTTGCACGATAATGATGCACTCGCTACGGTTACGTTAACCGAGTCTATTCTCACATTAGTCTATTCTCTGGCCATGGGGCTAAGCATGGGTGCAACAGCAATGGTTGCCCGAAGAGTAGGCGAGAAGGATGAAAAGGCTGCCGGAGTTGCAGCTGTTCAATCGCTTTATATTGGTCTTGCCATTTCATTAATGGTCACTTTCGTGGGAATATTTTTCACGAAAGACTTATTGCGTTTGATGGGCTCGAACCAAAATATTATTGATAACTGTTCGAGTTATACTTCCTGGATGCTCACGGGTAACATAACCATTGTGATGTTGTTTCTGATCAATGGAATATTTCGTGGAGCAGGAGATGCCTCACTGGCCATGCGGGCACTTATCATTTCAAATGGTTTGAACATCATTCTTGATCCCATTTTTATTTTCGGATTTGGACCAGTACCGGCATTTGGTATTGAAGGTGCGGCCATTGCTACCAACATCGGGCGTGGTGTAGGTGTAACCTATCAAGTGTATCATTTAGTAAAAGGGAAAGGCTTGATAAAAATTCATGCTGATAATTTTTTAGTGAAGTGGAACATCATCGCTAATCTTCTCAAAGTATCAGCCGGAGGAACGGGTCAGTTTTTAATTGGCTCGGCCAGCTGGATTTTTTTAGTGCGTATCATGTCTTCCTTTGGAAGTGTTGCTCTTGCGGGTTATTCAATAGGTATTCGGGTAATCATCTTTGCTATTCTTCCGGCATGGGGAATGGCCAATGCAGCGGCTACATTAGTAGGACAAAATTTAGGAGCTGGTAAACCTGATCGTGCAGAGAAATCAGTTTGGCGTACTGGTTTTTTCAATATGATATTTCTGGCAGGTATTACCGTTTTGTTTATGGTTATGGCCGGATCTATTATTGGATTGTTTACCGATGACGAAGCTGTACTTCTAAATGGAACACGCTGTTTACAAATTGTAAGCATCGGTTATATTTTCTACGCGTATGGAATGGTGGTAAGTCAATCGTTCAATGGCGCGGGAGACACGCTTACACCTACCTTATTGAGCTTTGTTGGCTTCTGGTTATTTCAAATACCTTTCGCGTATTTCGTAGCAAAGACATTGGAGGTCGGCCCGAATGGAGTTTACATTGCTATTGTTGCCGCTGAATCGGCTATGGCCATTGCGGCTATTCTGTTATTCAGAAGAGGGAAGTGGAAGACGATTAAGATTTAAGTTGAAACTATAGTGAACGGTAATCAGTAAACAGTAATCGGTAAGGATATCAAAGTTTACTGATTACCGTTTACCGATTGTGTAGTCATCGCTTTCGTTCCGTTATCATTCTTCTTAATCTCCCATCTGCGCACGATGAAGAAAAGACTAAGCAACACGGCTACAATCAAAAAATAAATAAACACACGAGTGACGCGTTTTATTTTTTTGTCACGTTCATGAATGGCCATGAGCTCTCCGTAGTTCCGGTGTTGAGCAATTCGCCCGGAACTTAGTCGTTGTCTCCTTAGCCGTATATCATTCCTTCCCATCGTACTTGATACGTAAGTTAAAATTTTTGCGCAAGCGATCAATCGCTCTGTACGTGCGCATTTTTGCTCCACTTTCGGTGATGTCGAGAATGAAAGCAATTTCTTTAAAATCTTTGTCTTCAAAGAACCGAAGTTCCAAAACCTGCAGCATTTCTGTAGGAAGTTCTTTAAGGTAGGTCAACATGCGCTGAATCAATTCTTCATCCCAGCCTTCGTTTGTCTGCTCCATCAACTCGCGAACGCGCAACTCTTCAATGCTAAATACTTTTATCTTTTTCTGCTTGCGATAATGTTTGTTTACTTCATTGCTGGCGATCTTGTATAACCAGGCTGAAAATGGAACACCCCGAAACTGGTAACGGCCTACATTTTTAAGAGCACTTAAAAAGGTCTGTGAGCAAAGGTCTGCGGTAAGATCTTCATCATCTGTTTGACGATAAATAAACCGGAAGATGCGATCGTAGTATTTCTCATAGAGTTCGCCAAAAGCCGATGAGTCTTTCTTTGATCGTTCGAGTATTTCATACTCCTGCTGTATTTCAGCTTCCGACATGCGTTCCAGGTTACAGGGCTATAATGCGAAATCTGTTTTTAGTCACAGTGTAGTTAATGGTTAAAAGTTAATTGTTAATAGTAAATCCGCAAGGCAGTTAATAGTTAAAGGTTAATTGTTAATAGAAAACCCTTAATGCAGATGCTGACTTGTTGCTCACGACCATTAACCATTAACGGATAACTGATAACTTAAAACTCAGCATTACCCGGAAAGCGCGGATACGCTATAACATCTCTAATATTGGTCATGCCACTTACAAATTGAATCAGGCGTTCGAAACCTAAACCGAAACCACTGTGTGGTGCCGATCCAAATTTTCTAAGTTCAAGATACCACCACAAATCTTTTTCAGGTAAATGCAATTCATGAACGCGTTTCATTATTCTATCGTAACGCTCTTCGCGTTGAGAGCCACCGATGATTTCACCAATACCCGGAAAGAGAACATCCATCGCAGCAACGGTTTTACCGTCTTCATTTTGGCGCATGTAAAATGCTTTGATGCCCGCAGGATAGTTATACAGGATAACCGGCTTCTTAAAATGTTTTTCAACCAGGTAACGCTCATGTTCCGATTGGAGATCAGCACCCCACTCTTCGATGAGGTATTGAAATTTCTTTTTCTTGTTGGGATTTGAATTCTTTAAGATGTCAATGGCTTCAGTATATGAAAGTCGTTGAAAATCATTTTCAGCAACAAACTTTAATCGATCTAATAATCCAAGTTCACTTCGCTGTTCCTGAGGTTTGGTTTGTTCTTCGTCAAGCGCGCGCTTGTTCAGGAACTCAAGATCTTCAACGCAATTCTCTAAGGCGTATCGTACCAGGTATTGAAGAAATTCTTGCGCAAGCTGCATGTTGTCATTGATGTCATAGAATGCCATCTCTGGTTCAATCATCCAGAATTCCGCAAGGTGACGAGAGGTATTTGAATTCTCTGCACGAAACGTAGGTCCGAAGGTGTAAATCTCTCCCAATGCCAGCGCATAGGTTTCGCCTTCCAACTGACCTGAAACGGTGAGGTTTGTTTCCTTTCCGAAGAAATCTTCTTTGTAGTTGATTTCGCCTGTCTCTGTAAGAGGAGGATTTTTTGGATCTAAGGTTGATACCCGAAACATCTCTCCAGCACCTTCAGCATCTGAACCGGTTATGATTGGAGTATGGATGTAAAAGAATCCTTTATCGTTAAAGAATTTATGGACAGCAAAAGCCATAGCATGTCTCACCCGCATTACTGCGCTAAAGGTATTGGTGCGTGAGCGCAAGTGTGCGATCTCCCGCAGGAATTCAAGCGAATGCTTCTTAGGCTGAAGTGGAAACTTTTCAGCGTCACTATCGCCCAATATTTCAAACGACTTTACTTTTAGCTCGACCAATTGTCCTTTTGCTGGAGATGGAATAAGTTCTCCGGTAACGGAAACGCAGGCTCCTGTTGTTATGCGTTTTAAGAGTGCTTCATCTGTGTTAGCAAAATCAACGACTGCCTGAATATTTTGTATTGTCGATCCATCATTAAGGGCAATGAATTGGTTATTTCGAAAGGTACGTACCCAGCCACTTGCTGTAACTATTTGTCCTTCAGGCTTGGTTTGAAGCAATTCTTTGATCTTCGTCCTTTTCATCTCGTAATCAGTTAATGGTTAATGGTTAATGGTTAATGGTTATCGGTTAATCGTGGAACTTGATGTTGATGTGTTCCTATTAACTTTTAACTATTAACCGATAACCGCTCCCTGAGCGAGCGCAAAAAACGAAAAATATCAGGTCATTTCATAGCTTAAATTGATCTTGATGCCCCTCGAAAAGTAAAGTTGGCATAAAAACTGGTCGCTCGACTGTTGACTATTTTTTTAACTTTGTCCTTTAAACTAAAAGTAAATTCTCCATGCAAAAGCTTGGCTTAAGCCAGAACCTTCAGCAAAAGTTATCACCTCAGCAGATTCAGTTCATAAAGCTGTTGCAGGTGCCTACTGCCGAGCTTGAATCGCGAATTGAAGAGGAGATGGAAATCAACCCTGCTTTGGAAGAAGGCGAGGATCAGGAGAAACCAGAGGAGAGTAACGATGAAAGCGAATCGCCTGAATCGGAAATTCAAGACAGTGCTTCAAGCGATAATGATGGTGAGGGCGATGTTGACCTAAAAGATTATTTAGGCGAGGAGGATTACAGTGGGTACAAAATGCAGGGCGATGGAGATGATGGTGAAGATCGTGAAATGCCTATCCCCATGTCGTCTTCTCTGCACGAGCTGTTGATGGATCAATTGGAATTTTTAGGACTTAACGAAAAAGAGTACGCCATCGGAAAGCAATTGGTAGGTAGTATTGAAAGTGATGGATACATAAGAAGAGACCTCGATGCGATTACGAATGACATGGCTTTTTCGCAAGGCATTGACACAACCGAGCAAGAGGTAGAAGCGGTATTAAAAAAAATACAAACATTCGATCCGGCAGGTATCGCTGCAAGAACCTTGCAAGAATGTTTGCTTCTTCAACTCGAACGCATGGATAATGGTCATGATATTGATGTGGCAGTTGCCATAAAAATCATCACTGATTGTTATGATGAGTTTACGAAAAAGCATTATCAGAAAATTCAAAAGAAGCTCGACACGGAAGACGAAGATTTTGTGCGCGATGCTATGGAACTGATTGTAAAATTAAATCCAAAGCCAGGCGGAGGTAGTGTTGGTTCGCAAGGCGCTAAAAACCAATATATCATTCCGGATTATATTCTTACAAATAATAATGGCAAGCTTGAACTTGCTTTGAACAGTCGCAATGCGCCTGAGCTTCGCGTAAGCCGTTCATACATTGATATGTTTAAAGCCTACGACAAGGGCAATAAAAAAGATAAGAAGTTAAAAGAGGCCGTTACGTTTGTTAAACAAAAGTTGGATGCGGCAAAATGGTTTATCGATGCGATAAAGCAACGTCAGCAAACGTTGTTGAGAACCATGAGTGCTATTATAGAATTCCAGAATGATTTCTTTCAGGAAGGTGATGAGACTAAGCTTAAACCTATGATCTTGAAAGATATTGCTGGCATGATCAACATGGATATTTCTACCGTGTCGAGAGTGGCGAGCAGCAAAGCTGTACAGACTGATTTTGGAATTTTTCCATTGAAACATTTTTTCTCTGAAGGTATTGCAACGGATTCTGGCGAAGAGGTAAGTAGTCGCGAAGTAAAGCAGATCATTAAAGACATCATTGAAAGCGAAGATAAAGACAAGCCTTTTTCAGATGATAAGCTGGAAACCATCTTGAATGAAAAGGGCTACAACATTGCAAGACGAACGGTGGCAAAGTATCGTGAGCAGCTTAATATTCCAGTGGCCAGATTAAGAAAAGAATTGTAAGGTGAACCTACTGGCTCGAATTGTATCCTTTGTATTTCATCCGTTGTTATTAGCAACCTATTTATTCGCACTTTTTATTTTTTTGTTTCCAGCTGCACTTGAGCCCATAGGTTCAAACGGACATCTCACATTTTTACTTCTTATATTTTGTGTAACCTTTCTATTGCCTGCATTAAATGTTGGAATGTTTAAAATGATGGGCACAATTAAATCGTTGGAGATGAAAGAGAAACGCGAGCGTATTCTTCCATTCATTTTCATATCAGTACTTTACATTGCCATTACCTATTTGTTTTATACCAGGCCGCGCATTGGGTTTGACGATAATCTATTCAAGTTCATGCTGATCATTGATGCGCTTGTGTTGATTGCTACGCTGACTACATTTTTTTATAAAATCAGTGTGCATAGTTTGGCGGCATGGGGCATGATTGGCATCTTGATTCCATTGAATAAAGTCCTTGAAGACAACACTTTGTTTTACCCGACATTGATTGCAATTGTTTTTACAGGAGTAGTAATGTCGGCACGCTTAAAATTAAACGCTCACACACCACGTGAAGTAATGGTGGGGGGTATGCTTGGTTTTGCAACCAGCTTCGCTGGAATGATAATTTTATTTTGAAGTTAGGACCTTTGTGAAACTTCGAGCCTTTGTGTCTTTGGGGTGGAAATTTGAAGGGACACTTTTTCCATAAAGACACCAAGCCACAAAGAATTAGGAATTCTAGAAATTAATTTCAACATCATGAGTTACACTTTTCTGAAATACAATCTTGATAATGGTGTTGCAACCATTGCATTAAATCGTCCTATTGTTTATAATGCATTGAATGATGAAATTACCTATGAGCTTCAGGATGCTTTGAAAGTTGTTTCGAAAGATGATGCTGTGCGTGTTGTTGTGTTAACCGGAGAGGGTAAAGCATTTTGTTCTGGTCAGGACTTAAAGGCTGGCTCTGCTGATCAGAAAAGATCTTTTATGGATTCGCTCACCAAGCGCTACAACCCAATAATTCGCGCCATGCGAAATTTACCAAAGCCTATTATTTGTCGCTTGAATGGTGTAGCCGCAGGAGCAGGATGTTCCATTGCACTCGCATGTGACATTATAGTAGCATCTGAAGAAGCGACATTGATAGAAGTATTCATAAACATCGGACTCGTTCCAGATTCTGGTTCTTCTTACTTTTTACCTCGCCTTGTGGGAATGGCAAAAGCTTTTGAATTGTGCAGCATGGGCTCGCGCGTAAAAGCAAAAGAAGCGGAGGCATTGGGACTGATAACGAAAGCTGTTGCTGCTGACCAGTTGGATGAAGCTGTTAAAGGATACACCGACTACTTCGCGAACGCACCAACAAAATCTGTTGGACTGATTAAAAAAATGTTGAACAAAGCAGCAACCTCTACCTTAGAAGAAATGCTCGACTATGAAGCATACTGTCAGGAAATAGCAGGAAGTTCTGCTGATTATAAAGAAGGTGTAACTGCTTTCTTAGAAAAACGAAAGCCCAAGTTTATTGGTAAATAGTAATGGGGTTTTTAGAAAGTAACGTCATTGCGAACCCGTCTCGGGTGAAGCAATCTCCGAACTACAACTTGCGCACTTCATAGGGTGGGGATTGCTTCGTCAGCATGTTCAGCGAAACGCTTCACGCTTCCTCGCAATGACGCGCAACTTTTTTTAAAACAACTCTTTAGCAATTCTATAAATCGGATCGGATTTACCCATTGAATAGAAATGAAGAGTGGGCACTCCTCTCTTAATAAGTTCTTTTGATTGCTGGATGCACCATTGAATTCCAACTTCTTTCAACGCAATATTATCTTTGCATTTCTCTGCTTCTTCCGAAAGTTCTTCTGGAATGTCAATGTGAAATGTTTTCGGTAACACCGTTAATTGTCCTTTGCCCGTTAGCGGTTTGATCCCTGGTATAATGGGTACTGTAATTCCCGCTTCACGACATTTATCAACAAAATCAAAATACTTTTTATTATCGAAGAACATTTGGGTAACAATGTATTCTGCACCCATGTCCACTTTAAGTTTTAAATATTTAATATCCGCCTTCAGGTTAGGAGCATTGAAGTGTTTTTCCGGATAGCCGGCCACGCCAATACAAAAATCAGTAGGAGATGGAGTATGTAATTCATCATCAATGTAGATCCCATTGTTCAACTTCACCACCTGATCTAATAGTTCAGAGGCATATTTATGTCCATCGGGTTCAGCAACAAATTTTGATTCGCTTTTAATAGCATCACCCTGAAGTACCAATACATTATCTACGCCAAGGAAGTTAAGGTCGATCAATGCATTCTCAGTCTCTTCTTTGCTAAATCCGCCACAGATGATATGAGGTACTGTGTCAACTTTGTAATGATTTTGGATAGCGGCACAAATACCTACTGTTCCAGGACGCTTGCGTGTTGTACTCTTCTCTAATAACCCACCATCTTTTTTGCGATACACAAATTCCTCACGGTGATAGGTAACATCAATAAACGGAGGGTTAAATTCCATTAAAGGATCGATGTTATTAAAAAGAGTTTTGATGTTCTCGCCTTTTAGTGGAGGAAGAATCTCGATGGTGAACAATGTTTTGCTGTTAGCGTTTTTCAGATGCTCTGTGACTTTCATGTTTTGAAGTGTTGGTGTGTTGAAGTTCTCAGTGTTGAAGGAAGCAACTTCAAATGTTATTTTTCTGTACTCCGAAGATATTTTATGAGACCTAAAGTTAAATTTCGTGTATCATCAATCAGTTTATGAAGTTCGTTAATTTTGTTTTCATCTAAATAATGTATGTCGGATAGGACATAGGGTATACTTTTTACTTCTAGCGCTGAACTCTGTCAAATGTCAAGGTATCGAATAAATTCTTTTGTGCTAAACTTTCCAAATCCTTCAGCAATGTTATTCATCGATGATAAAGCTGCACCTTTGAATTGAATCTTCGTATCAAAATCTTTTGACAGTCTACCTTGGTCAGCAAGAGAATAAACTTCTCTAACAAGTTTACGTGATGCCTGCCAACACATCAGGTCTTCAAATCGGCTAACTTTACTCATAAACCATTTGGTTTAATAGAACATACTTCAGTACTTATAACTTCAACACCTCAACACTTAAAGATCATAGCTTAAGTTTGGTGCAAGCCAGCGCTCGATTTCTTCCAGCTTCATACCTTTTCTTTCGGCATACTCAACTACCTGATCTTTTTCAATCTTTCCAAGTCCGAAATATTTTGATTCAGGATTTGAGAAATAGAACCCGCTCACGGAAGATGCAGGATACATGGCGTACGATTCTGTTAGTTTTATACCAGCTTGTTTCTCAGCATCGAGTATTTCAAATAGTATTTTCTTTTCAGTGTGATCAGGACAAGCCGGATAACCTGGTGCCGGACGAATGCCTTGATACTTCTCCTCAATCATCTCATCATTCGAAAGGCTTTCATTTTTAGCATAACCCCAGAATTCTCTTCTTACTTTTTCATGAAGACATTCTGCAAAAGCTTCTGCTAAACGATCGGCTAAAGCCTTTAGCATGATATCAGAATAGTCATCATGATCGGCTTTGTATTTTTCCAATAACTTTTCAATGCCAACGCCTGCGGTTACAGCAAACATGCCCATGTAATCTTCTTTGTTTGCTGTTGCCGGAGCAATAAAATCAGCTAAGCAAAAGTTAGGTAGATCTTTCGCTTTTTTATTTTGTTGACGCAGAAAGTGAAATTCCGAAAGTTGCTTTTTAGAATCGGTTGGATGGAAAAGGGTAACGTCATCTTTCTCTGTGCGTGATGCAGGATAAAAACCAAATACACCATTCGCCTGCAAGCTTTTTTCTTTGATGATTTGATCGAGCATGATTTGCGCATCATCAAAAAGCTTTTGAGCTTCAACACCAACAACCCTATCCTTTAATATTCCAGGATACCTGCCGGCCAACATCCAGGTTTGAAAGAATGGAGTCCAGTCAATGTATTTACGGATTTCCTCTAGCGGATAATTCTTAAGAATTTTGTTTCCTAAGAATGTAGGCTTGATTATAACAGAAGCATCCCAATCAATTTTAATTTTGTTTTTTCTAGCGTCTTCGAGTGTGATATAGTTCTTCTCCTGCTTGCGACTGTCATAGTCAGAGCGCATTTTTTCGTATTCCTTTTTGAAGCGCACTTTAATACCATCAAAGGTATCCCGATTGATAAACTCACTCGCAACAGGGACACTTCGTGAGGCATCTAATACGTGAACAACCGGTCCTTCATAAACAGGATCAATTTTAACAGCAGTGTGAATGCGTGAGGTTGTGGCTCCACCGATTAATAAAGGTAAGGTCATTTTCTCTCGCTGCATTTCTTTAGCGACATGAACCATTTCATCGAGTGATGGTGTGATCAGTCCACTCAATCCAATAATGTCAACCTTCTCGCGTTTTGCTGCTTCAAGAATTTTTTCAGTAGGAACCATTACACCAAGATCCACTACATCGTAGTTATTGCAAGCGAGTACTACACCAACAATGTTTTTGCCTATATCGTGAACATCACCTTTTACTGTGGCTAACAATATTTTAGGATTCTTCTTCTCTCCGCTTTTTTCATCTTCCGCATTTCCAGATTCCAGGAATCGTTTTTTCGCTTCTTGTTTTTCTTCTTCCAGAAAGGGCTCCAGGTAGGCCACTGATTTTTTCATTACGCGTGCGCTCTTCACCACCTGAGGTAAAAACATTTTGCCGGCACCGAATAAATCACCTACCACACTCATGCCCGCCATCAGGGGACCTTCAATTACATTGAGTGGTCTTCCGTATTTTAATCTTGCTTCTTCAGTATCGGCATCAATAAAATCAATAACACCTCGCACCAAAGCATGGGTTAATCTTTCTTCAATGGTTCCTTTGCGCCATTCATCATCGACTTCTTTTTTCTTGACTGAGCCTTTTACGGTTTCGGCAAAATCAAGTAGACGTTCTGTCGCATCTTCTCTTCTGTTCAACAGAACATCTTCAACACGTTCAAGCAAATCTTTATCAATACTGCTGTACACTTCCAGCATGGTCGGGTTTACAATTCCCATGTCCATTCCGTTTTGAATGGCGTGATATAGAAACGCAGAGTGCATGGCCTCGCGTACTTTTTGATTTCCGCGAAAGCTGAAGGATACGTTACTTACACCACCACTGATGTGCGCATGTGGAAGATTGGCACGAATCCATTTTGTGGCATTGAAAAAATCAACTGCGTAGTTCCGATGTTCTTCAATACCTGTTGCTACAGGAAAAATATTGGGATCGAAGATGATGTCTTGAGGTGGGAACTTTACTTCATTCACCAAAATATCATAAGCCCTTTTGCAGATGGTAGTTCTTCGTTCGTATGTATCCGCCTGACCTTGCTCATCAAAAGCCATAACCACAACAGCAGCACCGTAACGCTTCACCAACTTAGCCTGACGTTTAAACTCATCCACACCTGCCTTCATGCTGATGGAGTTTACAATACCTTTCCCTTGAATGCATTTTAATCCGGCCTCGATCACTTCCCATTTGGAAGAGTCGATCATAACAGGTATGCGAGAAATTTCAGGTTCAGATGCCATGAGGTTAAGGTATTTCACCATGGCCGCTTGTGAGTCAAGCATACCTTCGTCCATGTTCACATCAATTACCTGTGCACCACCGCGTACCTGATCTAATGCAACAGTAAGGGCTTCATCAAAATTATCTTCTTTGATAAGCTTCAAAAATTTAGCGGAGCCTGTTACGTTAGTACGTTCACCTATGTTAACGAAGTTTGATTGAGGGGTTATCTCAATTGCTTCGAGGCCACTTAACTTTAACCGATAATCCATTTTTTATCTCTTACTTTTAAATTCTCTTTTTTGACACTAAGTCACGAAGTACTCACTAAGAATCAGGATGTTATTTTAACTTTCAACTATAGACTCTAAACTTTCAGTTGTATTCACTACTCTTGGTTTGTACTTTGAAGCAAGCTGTGCTATTCTCTTAATGTGATCCGGAGTGGTTCCACAGCATCCACCTAAAATATTCACTAAACCGTCTTTCAAAAACTCTTCTATCTGAGCACCCATCTGGTCCGCGGTCTCGTCATACTGACCAAACTCATTGGGCAATCCTGCATTGGGGTAGGCGCTTACAAAGAATGGGGCTTTCTCACTTAATACTTGTAAGTACGGACGAAGCAAAGCTGCACCTAAAGCACAGTTCAACCCGATGCTTAGCAATGGAACGTGTGAAACTGAAATTAAAAAGGCTTCCGTTGTTTGGCCGGATAATGTTCTTCCGCTCGCATCTGTAATAGTTCCAGACACCATTATGGGAAGTTCTTTTCCAGTCTCGTCAAATAATTCTTGCAGTGCAAACAGAGCCGCTTTTGCGTTCAAGGTATCAATGATGGTTTCGAGAAGTAAGAAGTCAACACCACCGTCCATCAACGCCCGGGCTTGTTGCTTAAAGGCAACAACCAGTTGATCAAAGGTAATGGCACGGAATCCAGGATTATTTACATCAGGTGAAAGCGAAGCGGTTTTATTTGTAGGCCCCATTGCACCAGCGACAAAGCGAGGCTTGTGCGGTTCACGCTTTGTGAATTCATCGGCAACCTCTTTCGCGATCTTTGCAGACTGATAGTTTAAATCGTAAACAGCATCTTCCAAATGGTAATCGGCTTGCGCGATTGTGGTTCCGCTAAAGGTATTCGTCTCCGCGATATCCGCACCTGCCGCAAAATATTGTGCATGGATATCTTTGATGATATCCGGTCGCGTGATAGACAAGAGATCGTTGTTGCCTTTTAAGGGTGATTTGTGATTTTTAAAACGTTCACCGCGAAAGTCTTCTTCGGTAAGAACATGACGTTGAATCATGGTGCCCATAGCACCATCTAAAATGAGAATACGTTCCTTTAAAATGTTTTCGATTTTCATAGCGCCCTCCTTTTTTATTATCCAGAGAGCCCTGTAGTGGTGGGTTACTTATCTTTTCCCTCCAAATGATTCGGAAGAATGGGATTTAGCACAACATCCCGCAAACGGATGAGGGATAGGATGCTAAGACTTCATAGGGCCCAAACCCTCGGTCTTTCTGGATAAGTTGTGCAAAGAAAATCAATAGCATTGAAACTGCAAAATATTACCTGAAACGATAGCATATCCTCGCACCTAACATGGGCATTAAGCCAACACGGTCTTCTTCATTTGGGAAATCGCTTAGAAAGAAAGAAACATCATTGCCAAAGTTATTAAAGCCTGGCAATGGGGGTTCATCATAGTTAATAAAACGCAACGACCAACCTCCATTAACATCCATAAAAACGGATTTAGAGAAGTGTTTTAGAAAGCCAAACTTAAGAGTAAAACCTTGTTCGCGATAGTTCACCACATAAGTGAAATAGCGGGTAAAGGTACTGGAGCAACTCAAATCATAACATTCTTGTCTTTGCGCGTTGCGATCGAAGTCAACCCTATTCATGTAATACCCGGTAGCAACATAATATGACATGCCAGCCCTTTCGCTTGGCAGAAGATAGTAGCGGATTTCAAGTTTGATTTTATATCCGCGTTTATTTTGATACTCCGGGTCATTATTAGTTTGGTAATTGAGAACATAACCATACCCTGCTTGAACAGAAAATCGTTTCGCGATTTTCTGTTCAATGGATAATTCCACCGTAGGATAGAAGTTAGCCAGAGTAAGTGGCGCAAACTTTATTGCAGTTCGTGGAATGAGTTTATCAAACTGAGTAGAGTCTTGTGCGTAACAAGAACCGGCAATGAATAATAAAAGAAAGACGTTGCGTAACATTTAAATCTCGGCACGTTTAACCGGAATGCTACTCATTAAAGTTACTGCTCCCTGGTTGTTGTAACGATATTGAAATATTCCATCTTCACCAGTAAGGGTCAATACACCATTGTTTGGAATAACATCATAAGCAAAAATATCGGTTACTTCTTTTCGCAACTGAATATGCCGCTCATCTGTAATATCATACACTTTTAATCCTGTTGATCCTTCGCAGATGAATAAAAGATTTCCGTCTACGCCCAGACCATAAGGAGAGGTCATGGGATAATTTGCAATGAGTGTTGGGTTGTTTGGATTGCTGATGTCGAGAATTTCTAATGCGTTTGTACCCAGATTGCAGCTTGTTCCTGCTCGAAGGGTTACATAGGCACGATTACCTTGAACAACCACTGGATCGCACGAAGTGATGTGAGAATAACGAAATATAAAGTTAGGCGATTGTGGTGTTGAAATGTCATAGATAAACATGGCGTCTCGTGCACCAAGATAGAGGTAATCACCTTTAACGAAAATGGTTTCTAACCCACTGTTCACATCGATATTGTTCACTTTCTCGAAGATATTATTCTGTGTATTAAAAACCTGGATGGCATTGTGATCCACCACATAGAGGTAATTTCCATTAATTGCAAATCGCGTGAGCGAACCACCTTGTCCAATTACCTGATTTGAACTATCGGATGTTGTGCTATCGGAGCATGCAATAAGGAGAACAGCATAAATCAGGGTGCGGAGAGTTTTAGAAATTAGCATAACAAGATGGGTTTTTGATTTCGGTTTTTTTCCAGTCTACAACAACTCCTTTTTCAGTTTGAACGCATTCAAAGTAAAAGCCCGATGGAGGCGGGATTCCAAAGTTCCAATTTCTGAGGGGTAGAGAAGCTTGCTGAGTAAGGGTATTGAAGTCCTGAATGTTTATCGTTACAATATTCCCCATATGGTCAGCATACAGCACATCATTCTTCACGGCCATATCAGAATTGCCCACAAGCTGAATGAAGCCAACCGCTAATGGATTTTCGGGATCTGCATTGTTATACACATGAATACCCTGATTGATTTCGTTTATCAACAGGTATTTGTTGTAGAGATAAATCTTGCCAGGATTCGTTATCGTGCGCGAATCGACAAATTTTATTTCACCTCCTTCGGAGGAACCATAAACAGGTTTATACCCCTCAACCACCGTATTTTGCATTGAGGAATCGGTGTTGATGAGGTAACAGCTTTGTAGAAGACCAGCAGAGATAGCTAGGAATAGAGTGAAGGTTTTTCTCATATCGTGAAACGTTTATAAAATTTAACATCAATTTATCGAAATACAAGCCCTTAAACGGTTTGATTTTAATGATCTTTGCAAAACCAATCCTCAACCCTTGAAACTAGCTGCAATCGATATTGGCTCTAATGCCATCCGCCTACAAATCTCAACGGTACTCAATCACCAGACACCGGCCGTGTTTAAAAAGTTGGAATATGTCCGCTTTCCATTGCGACTCGGTCATGATGTCTTTGGCACCAACCTCATTAGCGATAAAAGCAAGCAGACCTTTAAGAAGTTGATGAAAGCCTACAAGCTCCTTTTAGAGTTGTATGAAGTGGATGATTATATGTTTTGTGCTACTTCGGCCATGCGTGAATCAGAAAATGGCAGTGAACTGGCTCAGGAGGTTTTTGAAGAGTTAGGCGTTACTATTGAAATTATTGATGGAAATCGTGAAGCTGAGTTGATTAATCGGGCCATTGCATCTTACCTGGCGAATGACACCTATTTGCATATTGACGTGGGGGGAGGAAGTACAGAGCTAAACTTGTATGCGCATGGAAAAAAGATTAAAACACGGTCTTTCAAGATAGGATCCGTACGCGTGCTAGAACATCATGATTCTCCTATTATGTGGGAAGACATGGAGCATTGGGTAAGAGAAAACGTAAAAAAGTTATACGGCAAAGTTACAGCGGTCGGCACTGGGGGAAACATCAGTAAGATTTTTGAGCTAGGTAAAATGAAAGTGGGTAAAACGATGTCCTTGAAAAAGGTAAAAGAAATAAGAGGAATGATTGAAACCTTTACCATGGACGAACGGATTTACAAATTGCAAATGAATCCTGATCGCGCTGACGTTATTATACCGGCAAGCAATATCTATATTCAGGTGATGGAATGGGCACATGCGAGCAATATACTTGTGCCTGAGGTAGGTCTTAAAGATGGCATGCTGCTCCACCTCAATGAACGAAGCCTAAAACAAGGAAAGATTAATTTCTAATAAGAATAATTAAACATTTCAATCCTTAGCGTCTGGTGCTTCTCTTGATAGTGCTCTTACCTTTTTTGCGCTGCTCAACTTTTAAATCGATCAGATAAGCCAGAGAAATCCGGAAGCCTTGGTTACGGGTTTGCAACGGTTCTTGATAATTCAAATTATTTGCAAAAACACCATCTGTAGTTTTGCTTAAATAACTGTGGCCAAGTTCGTAGCGAACATTTAGCATGATCCTATTTAAACCATTTGGCTCAAACTCAATTCCTGCTGTTAAGGCCAGTCCAAGTTGAAAACGATTTGGAGTAGAAACATTCATTTCGTTTTCTTTGAGAGTGGTCTCGTCTTTTTTGAATACAATTTTATAATCGAGTTCAGGCATGACCAGTTCATTTAACTCGCTGTTGTACAGATTGCCTTTGCCACCAAGCCAATAGCTAACATTTGGACCAATACCGAGAAAGTATTTGAACTCTTTGTTGTCCCCTAGGTTTCCCTTAAAGTCTACCGTATAAACAATTGGCATATCAATGTAATTATAAGTCTGCTTGCTACGAAGGAAGGGATCCACTTTGCTTTCTACTATTCTACCCTTAGAACTATAAAGAATGGAGGTATGGAGAAAGAATCGCTTTCGAACCTTGAAGGCTATATGCCCACCGACATGGAATCCCAATACAGGTTTTGTATTTAAGGTGCTTCGGTCATCGGAATCGCCAAATGAACTCCAGGAATAATTCACCCCCGCAATAGGTCCAACTAAAATTTTCGATGTCTTTGCCTCTGCCGTAGGAGTCTTTGCAGTTTGAGAAAACAGGGACGAAGAACAGAATACAAGAAGACAAAAGGTAAGGATAGGGGATTTCACAAAGTTCAATGGCTCTTCTGTTTTGTAAGAATATGCTAAGGTAAGCACCGAAATGATTCTTTTAAAACAAAAAAACGATGTATATTCGCAATCAACTGTGAACATACTTTTTAAGCTGATGCAGTTCACTCAAGGTCAACTGGTAGTTTTTCCAGTTGAATGCAGGTGGCCGACCTGTTTGGTTTGAGTGACTTTTTTGCTTTTACCCATATTAATGGATGTGAATGCGTTATTTTTTTAACTTCTTCCTTACCTCAATTTTAGCAATGAGCTGCATGAATGTGCATGCCCAGAATTATCCTGTATACAATAATTTTTACGTTAATCCTTTTTTCTATAATCCAGCCGAGGCGGCTACTGATTTTAGTTATATATACCTTACTCACCGGCAACAATGGACTGGTGTTGAAGGAGCGCCACAGTTATCGTCAATAAGTTTTAATACGCTTTTAAACGAAACACGAGCAGGTGTAGGAGGAAAGGTATCATCGTACAAGAGAGGTATATTAAGCACAACAGATATTACACTTTCGTATGCTTATGGAGTTCCACTGAGTAAAACCAATTGGTTGTTCTTTGGGCTTTCGGGAGGTGTAATTTCCAATGGAATTGATTTAACTAAAGTGACAGATCCGAACGATCCGGCTTTGGCAAATTACCTATCAAACAATATTCAGCCAGTGGCTAACTTTGGAATGTTGTTTCGATCAGCAAGCGGGCTGAATCTTGGAGTTTCGCTTCCACAACTCTTTACACCCGCCTTTAACGCTTCAAGTAATTTTGGAGGTACAGCAGTATCTCCTTTCGATAATATTTTTATTACAGCATATTATCGAAGGAAGGTAGAGGGCAAAATTGTAAGCCGGACGAAACGTGGAGTTCGATCCAGAGTCAAAACAAGTGACGCCAATGCGCCACTTGAACTATACCTTAATTATAAGTACTCAGCAGCAGGTAATAGTCAGTTTGAAGTTCTGGCAAAACTTAACCTTTCGGAGTACTTTTGGTTAGGCGCATCGTACAAATTACCTTATGGATTTACAGGTAATCTTGGATTTAACTATCAACGGTTTACACTGGGCTATTCCTACGAACCAGGCGGGCAACCGGAATCGGGTTTTTCATCGGGCACGCACGATATAATTTTAGGTATTCGCCTTGGTGATCAGAAGAAATTTAAGCGTGTAATTCCGGTGCTTCGATCAACGCTTAACGCGAATCCTGCAGAACGTCATACCGCACGTTTTCAAGAAACAGTGGAGGATCCGGATAATATCACTCGTGATGAGTCAGCAAAGAAAAAGTATTATGTTGTGATTCGCGCTTTTGCGGACTTTACTCAGGCTGATGCCTTTAAGAAGAAGTTAATAAGTGATAAGTATAACGCTGAAATTTTCTATTACGCGAAGGAGAAGAAATACTATGTGCATCTATTGGAAACCACCAAGCAAAGTGATGCCAATGAAGAAGTAAAGAACCTGAAGAATTACACCAAGCTTAAAGAGGCGCGGGTTTTAATAGTAACAGGATCGAAATAGTAGTTAGTATTTAGACACTAGACAATAGTGAATGAGTCTTTGAACTTTAAACTTGGAACTTTAACCGGGAACCATAATAAGGTTACAAAGTAGGGTGCTAATGCATTTATCGAAGATGAAAAATATGACATTCAATACTTTGAAAAAAGCCGCTTTTCTCATCGCTATCTTACTTGTAAGCCAGGCAGCATGGGCACAGCGTCCGGTTATCCGTGAAGTAGATAAAGTGAGCGGAAGCATGACAGAGGTGGTGACTTTAAAAGGCAGTAACTTCGGCACAGACCCCACAAAACTTTCTGTTTTTTTTGGAGCGACAAAAGCAGTTATTCAATTTGTTAATGACCAGTTAATGGAAGTGAACCTTCCTGCTGGTACTACCTATCAATACATTTCTGTTACCAATCTTACATCTGGTCTTACAGGATATTCAAAAGAATCTTTCCTGTTAAGTTTTGAAGGTACTCAGGGTTTTAATCCCGCGAATTTACAAGGTCAGTTTAACTTCGATGCTGAAACTACTCCAGCGAATAGCGGCCTCTATGATATTTGCATGTGCGACTTTGATGGAGACAAGCGAGTTGACATGGCTGCAGTAAATGATAATTCAAATTCTTTCAATATTCTGCCAAACACAAGCTCTGGCGTTGGCAATGTTAATTTCGGAAAAATTCAAATCGCATTAGGTACCACTTCACTTCATGTTACGTGTGGTGATATTAACGGAGATGGGAAGCCAGATATGGTAGCTTCTGAGGCGGGAACAGGAAATCGCATATTCATTTTCCAAAACACAAGTGCAGGCGCAGGTAGCTTTACCTTTACCCGAACCGAAGTTTCTTTTCCAGGGAAGAAAACGAAACGAATTGAAATTGCTGACTTAGATTTAGATGGCAAACCTGAATTAATCATTAGTGACGCCAATCTTAATAATAACATCATTGTATTGCAAAACCAAAGTACACTCGCAGCCATTTCATTCAACCCAACACCCATAATCGTTACCGTTCCTGGTGCAGCCAGCACAGATGGTTTAGCCATTGGTGATTTGAATGGTGATGCAAAACCAGAAATTATAACCAGTCAGTTTCTAACCGGATCAAGCAATCTGTTTATTATTCAAAATAAAAGCACACCCGGAAATTTTGTTTTGGGTGATATTATAACGAGAACTATTTCGGGCACCGTGGTTAACATTCGTGTGGGCGATTTAGATTTTGATGGCAAGAAAGATATTGCTGTCACCCAATTACTGAATGGCGCCATTTCGGTTTTTCTGAATCAAAGTACGTTAACAACAATAACATTGGCTGCAGCTTTTCCGGTTGCTACAGAAGACAGACCCTGGGGCCTTGATTTTGGAGACTTAGATGGCGATGGTAAAACCGATATTGTGGTAGCATCTGTTTTAAAGAAAAATCTTACTATACTCAATAACACAAGCACACCGGGTAGCTTATCGTTTACTAAATCTGTTGCGACCACAACGTTTATTAATCGCCATCCTAGAGTTGGAGATGTTGACGGGGATGGAAAACCGGACATCGCTTTCACCAGTATCGATGACAACAACCTGGGTATTCCCGCTTCAAAAGTTTCTGTCTTTAGAAATAGTTCGTGCATGGTACCTGAAATAACTCCTGCGGGTCCACTTACAATATGTACAGGATTTCCACTTCGTTTGTTTGCAACAAATGGTAGTGGGACTACCTATGAGTGGATAAAAGATGGTTCCCCGTTTTCTTCAGGAATTAATCCTTTTTTAGATGTTACCGCAACTGGTGATTATGCGGTAATGGCTGTTGCAGAGGGTGGTAGCTGTTCTGAAACCTCAAATACAGTAAAGGTAACGGTGGCTGGAGTAGGTGCGGCTGCGGCAGTGGCTAGTAATAATGGACCGGTGTGTGTGGGCAGTACCTTAACCCTTAACGCCACAACTATTGTCGGTGCAACCTATTCATGGAAGGGACCAAACAATTACACCGGTACAGGAGCATCACCAGCTTCTATTCCTAATTTTCAATTGGTAAATGCCGGACGATATTATGTGGATGTTACAATAGGATCATGCATTGCTCAGCAGACTTCAACTTTGGTAGAAGCAAATGATATTCCTGAATTTACGGTTTTGTATACAGGCTCTGAGGTAATTTGTCAGGGCGATTCAAAATTGCTTTCTGCCAGTCCAACGCCTACCGGCTTTACCTATAAGTGGTTTGAGCAGGCAGCGCCAACAACATCAATAGGAACTGCTTCTACCTTATCCGTTGCTACAAGCGGTGAGTATTTCTTTGAGGCAAAGTCGCCAAGTGCGGGTTGTGCTGCTGTAAATTCGAATAAGGTAAAAATATCCGTTGTTACTCAACCGGTGGTTAATTTCACAGCTCCTGCTACTGCTAGATCGGAAGAGCACACGTCTGAACTCCAGTCACACCATCCAATCTC
>ERZ795059.1080-NODE-1080-length-31572-cov-17.064790_pt1 | contig 31572 bp, 19 predicted proteins | sample MGYA00375143_ERZ795059 | MGnify/ENA primary metagenome ERZ795059 (study PRJEB30188, sample SAMN05720168) | activated sludge metagenome | isolation source: Anaerobic digester | place: USA | collected 2015-01-07 ... | reverse complement strand
CACCATTATCACCCCAGAGACGGTTTCCGCTAAAGTCCAAGAGCTGACGATAGACGCCGGAATTGTTTTGGCTGGCATCGGTTTCTTTCCAGAAGGCAAAGATCCTCTGGCTGAGCGGATCGACACAGAGCCTGGGATAAAACTGGTGAGCACCCCCGTTGAGACTGATGAGAGTGCCGTTTTGGCCCATGCTGATTTGTCCGCTGGCATCGACCCGCTGGATATAGATATCATTAATATTGTTACTATCCCGGTCATCATACCAGGCTACGACTGCACCCCCCTGCCCATCTTCTTCAAAGGCGATGATTTGTTGCCAGGCGCTGATGCCTCCCGCGGTACTGAGAGCGGTGTTCCACTGCATCACTCCCTCCGGATTGAACTTGGCGACATAGACATGACGGGTGGGGGCCCAAAAGGGACCGCTGTCATAATAGTATTTGAGCAGAACGTTGTCGCCGTCTCCCTGGATGATTTGTGGCCAGGTGTAGGAACCTGAGGCGGGGCTCAATGTGATGCCCTCTTCTCCCCAGAGTTTCTGGCCTGTGGGACTGATCCTGTGAAGCTTGATCGCCGTAGTGCTCTGCATCCGCTGCCAGGCTACGTAAGCGCTGTTGTCTCCAGCATTGAAGACGGTTGGCGACATGTTGGAAAATTCCGTATTGCTGTCATTAGAGAGGGCGATGCCATCCGGAAACCACAGCAACTGCCCCTCAGGAGTAACTTTATAGATGTAAACGTTGTTGACTCCGGCGTTGCGGATATCCTGCCAGACGATGACGGCGTTGCCGGACTGGTCTATATCCATATCGTAATCGGTGAGCCAGGTCATGGAGGGATTGGCACTCACGAGGATGCCGGCCGGCTGATCCCAGACCGCCAGTCCACTGGGAGTAAAGTATTGCAGGTAAACGTGATATCCACCCCCAGAATTGTCAAAACGGCACACATAGCTATAGCCATCTGAGCTGATGGCCACTTTGGGGATGACCTGTTCCGCGTTGAAAGCCGCGATGGCATTGGGGGTGGAGGCATCCTGACTCCATTGCGCGGACAGTGATATAATGGTACAAAAAAGGGCGAGCGAGACAAGCAGCTTTTTCATGACATACCTCTGGTCTGTTTGATAGGTGTTACAAATCGTTAGCTGGCATAATCGGTCAAGCTATTTTTCAGGGAAAAATCAGCCTTCGGTGAATTTCCGCTTGACATCCAGCCAAGGCCTCCCGCAGAGGTTACACACAGGAGTTTTAATGATCGCTGGACAGAATTTCACTACCAACAAAGGCCCATGGCTATTCAAAAAGGCATTGCTGGCAGGCCTGGCCGCCTCCCTGCTGATAAGTGCCTGCGGCACTAAAGAAAAGCGTATGATCAGAGATCGTCAGTGGGCGGTCGAGTATCTGCGTGACATCCCCCGGGAGCATTATCCCATGGCCCTTTGCGCGGCGGCCCGGTCTCAAAAGGTCGAGCGCTTGCCACGGGAAGGTAAGAAGGACTATAAGTTCGATAAAATCAGCACTTCCAAGAGCGTGGAGACGATCAAGCTGCTGGCCCGTTTGGGAGTGGACCTTGATGTGAGGGCGGCTGGCAAGACTCCCTTGATGCTGGCCATAGAGGACGAATTCCCTGATATCGTGGAAGCCCTGTTGAAATCTGGGGCCAATCCTCTGATCAAAGACCCGGGGGGAAAAAGCGCTTCTGATTATGCGCAAGTGAGCCAGAACCAAGAGATTATCAAGCTCCTGGATGACGCGTTGACCAATATCTACAGCGAGTATTACGAGATTTCCGATCCTCACCGCAGGGCGCTGCTTGACAGTCTTTACAACAAACGGCCTATCGCGAGAGCTGACACAAGCAAAGTGGATACTTTGATCACGGAAATCGTGGCCGAAACCCAGGCGTTTCATTATGCCGAGGCCAGCCAGAGCAGCATCGCTCCCGCCAAAAAGAGAATTAACCTTGGCGGAGTGAGCAATTACAGTGATTACGACGAAGCTCCGAAACTGCAAAGCCCGGTCAGACCACTCTATCCTCCTACTGCTTTGGAGGATGGCATTCAGGGATCGGTGCTGTTGGAAGTGGAAGTCTTACCCACCGGACGGGTAGGGGAAGTGAAGGTGATCAGAGGAGTGCAGCCTGGCAGCGGTGGCATCGATGAAGCTGCCGTCAGCGCACTCAAGTCTGCCCATTTCTCCCCTGCCAGGAAAGCAGGTTATCCGGTCCAGACGGCTATTCAAATCTCCGTTAAGTTCAAGATTTAGGGCCCGGGATCGCGATCCTGAAGCGCGGGTCTACCAAATCCAGTCAACGCGGATCAGGCGTCCCGCGAAGAGGTTTGCTTTGGGGCTGTGGGTCAACTCCGCCAGAATATCCCAAACCGAGGGGCCTATCAAGGTCTTTTTGATCGATAGGGTCTTGTCCACAAGGCTGAGCTGGGTCACGATCTCTTTGAGATCATAGTCTTTAGAGCGCTGCTCCACCGTCTTGGTATAGGGCCAGGCACTGCTGGCGGAGTATGTGCTACAGGCGTTCAGGACCTTGGGAAGCAGGGCTTCAGGTGCTTCAAAATGGAGCGTTTCTCCGCTGGGGATCGTCCCTTTTCCAGAGATAAGCTCCACCCCGGTCAGCTCGAAGCCCGGAAGCTGAATGGCTTTATAAACGTCCATAACTCGTTCCGTGCTATGCGCTTGATAGCATGAGACGTCAAAGTATTCCACCTGACTCTCCATCCCCAAAGGGAGGGGTGGCGCCAGACTGACCTTGGGATGGGGACTGAAACCCTGAGTGAATACGGTGTCCAGATCGGCTTTGGAGACAAAGCGGAAAAGCATCCGCATCCAGTCCAGATGAGATATGAAACGCAGGACACCCTCTTTGCGATAGAACACCCGATAGCGTTGACGTCCGTCTCCCGAATGGGGCCTGGCCTTGTCGGTGCTTTTTGGCGGCAGAATGACTTGATCCGGCCTGGGAGCATCCGTGGTGCGCAGTTCCTGATCACAGACTCCGCAGACCGAGCACAGATCACGGCAATCTTCTGTGGTCTGAGCACTTAAGGCTTTCTGGTATTCCTGCTCGAGCCAGCTCTCGCAGACACCGTAATCAATGAAATTCCAGGGTAGGGTTGTGTCCACTGGGATCGGAGCAGTTAGGTCCTCATAGCTCAGAGATTGCGCATCCAGAGCAGCTTGCCAGCAGGTAAAATCGAAGCATTCATTCCAGCCGTCAAAGCGAGCACCGGCTTGCCAGGCACTGTGCAAAAGCTTGGCAACGCGTTCGTCCCCTCGCGCCAGAATGGCTTCCAGGAGGGAGTTTTCGATGGTGTGATACTTGATCTTGATATTGCGGTTGCGGCCGAAGCTCTTTTTGATCCTCAGAGCCCGTTCCAGCAGGACAGATGGGGTGAGAAATCCACAGCGCTGAAAGGGAGTGAAGGGTTTGGGGATAAAGGGTGAAAGGGTCACGTTGATCTGCAGGCGTCCTCTGACCAGTGAATTGACTTTACCGATCAATTCCGTGATGGCATCGATATCGGCATCCGTCTCTGTGGGCAGACCGAGCATGAAATAGAGCTTTATCCGTTGCCAACCGAGTTCCTGGGCAATTTGGACCCCCCGTGTGATCTCCTCTTCCGTGAGGTTTTTGTTGATCACGTCGCGCAGACGCTGAGAGCCCGCTTCCGGAGCAATGGTGAGACCTTCGCGCCCCAGCTCTTTCATCAAGCCCACCAGGTCAGCGTCTAGGCTGTCAACTCTCAGAGAAGGAAGGGATACATGCGTCTTCTGCTGGTCCAAGGCGTTTAAGAGAAGGAAGAGCAGTTCCTTCACACAGGTGTAATCGCTGGAGGAAAGCGACATCAAACCCACTTCATCCCAACCGCTGAGCCTTACTTCCTTCAGAAGCTGCTCCAGGATGTCTGTGGCCGAGCGTTCCCTGACGGGACGGTAAATGAAGCCTGCCTGACAGAAACGGCAGCCTCTGGAACAGCCGCGCATGATCTCTGCCACATAGCGGTTGTGGGTGGCTAGCTGCCAGGAAAGCAGTTGCGGACTGTGCTGATGCTCGGAGCTGTGGAAGGCAGCGTATTTTCTGGCTTTGATCTTAAATCCCTTATCTCTGGCCAGAATGGGATCGTGATAGAGCGGTACGTAGCATCCTGAGATGGAGCTAAGCGCTTTCAGGCGTTCTGTTCTGCTCTCTATGGTGGCGATCACTTCCGCGATCTCACCGATCGCTTCTTCCGCTTCCCCGATAAAGAAGACATCGATAAAGTCCTTCAGAGGCAATGGATTGACCGTACAGGGTCCTCCAGCCAGGACGATCGGATGCCCGGGGCCACGCTGCTGGGACAGGATGGGAATCTGTGACACTGCAAGCAGTTCCAGCACGTTGCTGTAGGTGAGCTCGCTCTGGAGCGTGATGCCCAGCACGTCGAAATCCCTGATCGCCAGTCCGCTCTCCAGTCCAAACAAAGGCAGGTCTTCAGCCCTCAGTATCTCCAGCAGGTCCAGCCAGGGAAGATATACCCGGTCCGCCATGGCATCGTCTCGTCGGTTGATAATGCTGTAGAGGATTTTTAGTCCGAGATGGGATATCCCCACCTCATAGACGTCTGGAAAGGCAAAACAGAATTTGGCCTGGAAGTTCCTCGGATCCCTTTTGACAGCGTTAAGCTCGTGATCTATGTAGCGGGAGGGCTTGGAAACGAGCGGCAGAAACCTTTGTATATCTATAAATTGCATTGATGTACTTAAAGTGACCTGATACCTACGTTGACACGGTTGCGTCCACCCCATTCCAGGAGGTTCTGACAGGCAGGATGCTCCACCAGATGAAAGTATTCCGAGCCGTCTTTGCTGTGTTTTGCCAGGCCGGAACTCTGCACGCCGTCCAGGGTATTGTCATATCGGCACTGTTGCAGATAGAAGTGGTCGCCGGGCTTGAGCAGCGCGCTGATCAGGCTCAGGTCGCTCCAGTTGAACAGCGCGTCAAAGAAGGTGGTGCGAAATTCATAATCCTTGCCGCTGGCCCTGAGAATATCCATGCTGGCGATGATCTGCTCAAAATCCAGATCGTAGCCAGTGACCAGCTTGTAGAGATGAGGTGGGGCCTTGATGTCCATCGCCCAGTAATCCACCAGGCCCTCTCTGGAAATCTCCTCCAGTACCTCTGGACGGGAGCCGTTGGTGTCTATCTTGATCAGATACTTCATGCTTCTCAGCTTCCTGAGAAAGCCGATCAGGTCTTCCTGAAGAGTTGGTTCCCCGCCTGTGATGGACACGGCGCCCAGTTTGCCCTGCCGGCTGATCAGAAAGTCCATAACTTCCTGCTCCGGTATCAGTTCACCATAGCGGTTTGGATCCACCAGCTCAGGATTGTGGCAATAGGGACAGCGAAAGTTGCAGCCCCGCGTGAAAACGATGGCAGCCAGATGGCCAGGGTAATCCAGCAGGGAAAACTTCTGGAAACCGCCGATCTTCATGGAAGCTTGATTTCTCCGGTCTGATTCCTGGCAGAGGGCTCATGATGCTTGAGAGTGTCGAAAGTGGTGCGCAGCCTGAACTCGGCTTTTTTGCCTTCGTTCCATTGCGAGACCGGCCGCAGGTATCCCACAATGCGGGAAAACACTTCGGTGGACCTGTGGCAGGTGGGGCAATCGGCTTGTTCGCCAACCAGATAGCCATGCTGAGGGCAGATGCTGAAGGTGGGTGAAAAGGTGAAATATGGCAGGTGGTAGTTGGAACAGATAGTGTGCACCAGTTTGCGGATGCTGCGTCCATGCTCAACTCTCTCTCCACCAAAGATATGCAGCACCGTGCCACCGGTATACTTGGTCTGCAGCTCGTCCTGAAGGTCCAGCACTTCAAAGATATCGTCAGAGTAGTTCACCGGCAACTGAGTGCTGTTGGTATAGAAGGGTGTGTCACCCTGAGTGTTGGCGCTTTGGATATCAGGGAAGAACTTCTTGTCCAGGATCGCCAGCCGGTAGCTGGTCCCCTCGGCGGGAGTGGCCTCGAGATTGTAGTTGTTGTGGGTCTCTTCCTGGATGGTGATGAGGCGTTCACGCAGGAAATCCAGCACTTTGACGGCAAAAGCTCTGCCCTTATCGGCCCCGATATTCACACCCAGAAAGTTCTCACAGGCTTCGTTCATGCCGATGATCCCAATAGTGGAAAAGTGGTTCTTCCAATACTGGGAAAAGCGTTCGCGGATGCTCTTGAGATAGAACTTTGTGTAGGGATAAAGTCCTCCACTGGTGTAGGTTTCCAGGATCTTGCGCTTGATCTCGAGGCTGTTTTTGGCAATGACGAGAATGCCTTCGAGGCGCTGGAAAAACTCCTCTTCGCTCCGGGCCAGATGACCTATCCTGGGCAGGTTCAGGGTCACCACCCCAATCGAGCCGGTGAGGGGATTAGCGCCAAAGAGACCTCCGCCTCTGGCTTCCAGCTTGCGGGTATCAAGACGCAGGCGGCAACACATGGAGCGGGCATCGTTGGGGTCCATATCAGAATTTACAAAGTTGGAAAAATACGGAATGCCATACTTGGCTGTGGCTTCCCAGAGGTAATCCAGTTTGGGATCTTCCCAGTCGAAGTCCTTGGTGATATTGTAGGTAGGGATCGGGAAGGTAAAGACGCGGCCTTTGGCGTCGCCCTCGATCATGACCTCGAGGAAAGCACGATTGAGCAGGTCCATTTCAGCGGCGAATTCCTTGTAGGTCCTATCCTGAGGCTGGCCGCCGATGATCACAGGCTGGTCTTTGTAGATAGTGGGAGGAATGAGATCGATGGTGATGTTGGTGAAGGGCGTCTGAAATCCCACCCGGGTGGGAACATTGATATTGAAGACAAACTCCTGCAGAGCTTGCTTGACATCATCGTAACTCAGCTTGTCATAATAGATAAAGGGCGCCAGCAGGGTATCAAAACTGGAAAATGCCTGAGCGCCGGCCGCTTCACCCTGGAGTGTGTAAAAGAAATTGACGATCTGCCCCAGCGCGCTTCGAAAATGACGGGCGGGAGCGCTTTCCACCTTGCCCTCGGCACCACAGAAACCCGTGAGCAGGAGGTCCATAAGGTCCCAGCCCACGCAATAAACTGAAAGCTGGCCCAGATCGTGGATATGGATATCGCCATCCACATGCGCGGCCCTGATCTCGGGAGGGTAGATCTTATTGAGCCAGTAAGTTTTGCTCACTTCCGCGGCGATATAGTTATTCAGCCCCTGCAGAGAATAGGCCATATTGGAATTTTCGTTCACCTGCCAATCCAGCTTTTCCAGATACTGGTCGATCAGCCTCACTCCAGCCGTGGAAACCAGTTCGCGGATACGGGCATGCTGATCGCGGTAGATAATATAGGCCTTGGCGGAGCGTTTATACGGCGAGGCCAGCAGCACTTCTTCCACAATATCCTGAACGCGTTCAACCTCCGGGATGTCGGAGTTTATCACCTGGATCGCCAAATTCAACACCCTGAGCGTCAAAACCTCCGCGATATCCTCTGAAAATTCCCCGGTCGCTTCACCGGCCTTTTGGATAGCGCGGACGATCTTGGCCTTGTCAAAAGCCACAATATTCCCGCTGCGTTTCCGAATCATCGAAAACATCGCAATCCTCCCTTAAACTCTATATTTATATTTTGTTATTTATCAGTCCATTACACGCATACAACTCACTTTAACTAAGTGGTAAACAGCGTTGCTACTCGCATTTATTTAGACACTTAGCAATTTTGTCAATACTAAATCATCACTATTTTGCGAAATCCTGTCTTGAAGAGAGGAAGGAAGTCCACAAGGGGGAGGTGAGATGCTTCGCAGGTGAGATACCTGCGGTAGGTGAGATACCTGCGGCAGGTGAGATACTGCGTATGTGAGAGCTGCAAAGCCGCCACATATCACCCGAAAAAAGGCCCCGAAAGTTCAGCACTTCCGGGGACCTGTTTATGTGTTTATAACAGAGCTATTTGCCGGCCACGCTGACCCCATCGCAGAGCAGCGCAGGCAGCTTGGAAGAGCCCAGCGCCGTCGCTTCCGATCCTATGGCAATCACGTTGTTGAGGGTCTCATAGACATTGCCGGAGAGCATGCAGTCCTTGACTCTGGCCACGATTTTGCCGTTCTCGATCAGGAATCCACTCGACACGCCCACGGAATAATCCCCATTGAGGATGTTTCCAGAGTGAGCGCCCATCAGCGAATGCACGATCAGGCCTTTATCTATGGAAGCGATCATGGCATCCAGGCTCATGTCTCCGGTTTGCAGGCTGGTATTGAAAGGCCTGGGACCGGGCATATATTCCACTTCCGGTCTGAAGCCGTTCCCGGTGGGCTCGAGGCCCAGCTTATGAGCGTAGTTCAGATCGGTGGGGATGGCCATGAAAACACCGTTTTTCAACAAATAGAGTTCCTGAGTGGGAGTGCCTTCATTGTCGAATGCTGTGGAGCTTGCCAGTTCCGGGTCCCTGGGCTGCTGCCGAATAGTGAGTTTATCGCTGAAGATCCTCTCCCCCACTCTGTTACAGAGAGGAGAGATGCCGTTGTGGATATTGACGGCTGAGATTGCGGAGTAGAATCGGCTGAAAAGCGCCCCCACCGTGAGAGGTGTAAAAATGACGGGCATTTTGCATGTGGGCGGCACGACCTGGGTGGAGGAAATCCCGAAAAGCTCCAACATCCTATCCAGCTGCATCTTATCCAGTTCTACTGGTCCTCTCCCGATCGCCAATTCCATCAGTCCGGCCCCGCTGCCTGGAAACACCATCTGGGTCCAGACGGAATAGGTAGATCCTTTCCAGGCAAGGTCCAGGTCGTAGCTATTCTGCAAGCCAATCCTGGAACTGCCGTAGTTGAAACTGAGGTTGACCTGAGCATCGCTGCGGGCCTTCAGATACGCGAGCAGTTCTTTGCCCTGAGCGATAAGTAAGGCCTTATCAATAGTCTCGATCCGGGTGTCCAGACAGTCGGAATCAGGAGCTTGCCAGGATGCCGGAAGCTGGAATCCCACGGCCTGTCCATCTTTGGCGCTGGTCAAAGCCTGTTTTACCAATTCCTTGGCATCCAGCAGGTTGCGGGTGTGGGCCAGGCCACATTTGCCATCTTTGATCACTCTCAGCGCGAGGGCATAGGAAAGCGAGCTGTCGGCCTTTTCCAGCTTGGCGTCGGTGAATTCGATGTGATCGTAACTCACTTCCTCCCAATAGATATCTGCCTGATCGGCAGAGGCTTTCGCCAGTTTGAGCAGCTGTTCCATTATTTTCCTCCCACTGTGAGCATTTTAAAGTAAACATGCGGTCCGCCATAGCAGGAACGAATGTTGGTCTGGCCTTTGCCACAGCCGCCTGATTCCTTGAGCACAAAGTCGGAACCGATCATCAGGACGTTGGCCAGGGTCTGATAGAGATTGCCGACGATGTTGATATCGCGGATCATGCCTACTATCTTGCCGCCCTTCACTTTATAACCGTAATTGGCCCCAAAGGTGAAGTTCTCTCCGGAGGTCTGGCCACCCATCGGATCACCAATGTAGAGCCCTTCATCCATGGCCGCCAGCAATTCTTCCAGGCTGTAGCGGTCCGGTTTGATGAAGATATTGCCCATACGCACGATGGGCGCGTATTGAAAATCCTCGGCGATGGCGTGACCGCTGAGCGGCTCGTCCATTTCCCCGGCTGTGAAACGATCGTGCAACCTGCCTGTCAACACTCCGGCGCTCATCAGATTCACTCTGCGCACCGCGACGCCTTCGTCGTCGTATTTGTAATAGCCCAGTTGGCCGTCCATGGTGGCGTCGTCGATGATGTTGAGGATGTCTGAGCCCAGTTGGGTGCCGATCTTCATTTTTTCACGCAGAGCTGGAAGGTCGCGCACGATATCCGCCTCGGAAAAATGCCCGAAGGCCTCATGGGTGAAAACCCCTGCCATGCCTGGATTTAACACCATTCTGTAGCTACCCGCCTGGACGGGTTCCGCGCTCAGCAATTCCTGGGCTATTTTGCACTTCTCCAGAGCTTCGGCGTCCCGGTTTCTCAGCTTCTGAAATCCGTTGCTGCCGCCAAAGGCCATTCTCACCGTCTGGGTGAGCGGGCCCTCCTGAGCGATGATCGAGCCGCCCAGCTTGGTGGTAACCAGTTCTTCATTGATCTGGGTGCCCTCGCTGTTCACGTAATACTTGTCCCGATAGACGTCATAATATTCCAGTTCGGCGTTGGCAATCGCGGGCTGGGCCATGACGAGATCTGAATAGTGACGGGTGATGGCCAGTTTTTCGGCCAGATCGATGGCGCGGGGATCCTCGATCAGCCTGGCTTTGACTGTGTCCACGACCCTCGGAGCGGGAGCCATGCGTTTGGGCTCTGCCATGTTGGCGGCCAGGACTTTCGCGTTTTCCAGGGACCTCCTGATCGCCAGCTCAGCCTGCTCCGGCTTTGTAAAACACACCGTGGCGAGCGCGCCGTCCTTCAGGACTCTCAACACATAACCGTCTCCGGTGTTGGAACCTATGCTGCGCACTTCGCCTTTGTTCATTACGACCCGATCGACTCGCCTGGTCTCGTAGCGGATATCGCAATAATCCACATCAAGCGGTTCGATCAATTTGTTGAGCTTGTCTATCATATCATCTCCTTAGCGGCCATAGCCGCGTGATTGGGATCAAAGAATCATTTCCGTGCCTGGTATGGGTGGCAGATCGAAACTGAGAAAACCATCCGGCAGGGACGCGAAACCACGGTTGTCCGGAAGCGCGAAACTCCATTCCCGCAAAGACAAAGGATAACGCTTGAGCAGTCCCAAAGGCCAGTAGAGGGGAGGACGCTGCCTGGCTTTGATCTCTTCTGGCAGAGCGTGGCTAACGCTTTCTCCCCAATTGAGATAAGCCTCCCTGCCGCTGGTCGTGATCTGAATGAGCGTGTGAGGCTTGCGGTTGATGAAGCTTTTGTTTAACTTTACATAGCCAAGCTCTTCCAGTTTGATAAGATGCGTGGTGAGGTTTCCCGACGTGAGGCGGGTTCTGGCCAGCACGCTGTTGTAGTCGAGGGCTTCAGTGCGTGAAAGCAGGAAAACGATCATCAGTCTGGCGGGATTGTTGATCCCGGCGTCCAGGCTGGCGATGCGGTTGAGCGTATCTTCATACTGTTGGTTCATATAAGACTCCCGGCGGCTCTTATGCCGCACAAGTTACCTTGTATTTCAAAGTAGCTTTCCTGTCAAGATAAATCTGCGGCCCCACACAAGATTTTTCACACCCGCTCCCCTAAGCCTCCTTTACACCACCTATGCCCCACCTTTACATCTCCTTTGCCTCGGCATAGGAGAGGCAGGAGAGGAGTAAATGTAGGGAAAGGATGGCAGAGCAGGCTGTTAGAGGATTTATCCGGCTCCGGGAATGCCGAAATAGAACTTGCCCGTCAGGTAGAGGCAAACTACAGCTATCTCACGACTTCAGATCGCGCCTCTCATCTTCTCATATCTCATTGTGAAATATGACAGCCAGAGCAGCTCAGTGCAACAGCAGCAGCTTGATCGTATGCTCGTAACCCCGGGCCTGGAAGCGGCAGAGATAAACCCCTGCGGGAAGACGTCTTCCCTGATCGTCACTGGCATCGAGGACCACATTGTGGATACCTGCCTGGCGGGTTTCATTGATTACAGTCCTCTGCAGCCGGCCCCTGATGTCATAGATTCTGATGCTGACCGGTGATCCAATTTGGAGTGAAAAACGGATATTGGTCTGATGTTTAAAGGGATTGGGCCAATTGGACTGCAGGGCTGTGACCAAAGCCGGGACCTCATCCCCTGGGTTCGACACGGCATCAAGAGTAAAATCAAGGGTAAGGGGCTGATCCGGCAACACCATGACATCAGAGTGACTCGCGCTGGCATAACCCGCTGCCGTGGCAGTGATTGTGTAAACTCCTGCCGGCAGTTCCAGCAGATAATTTCCGTCCCCGTCAGTGGCGGCAGCATAATCCCCGGCGCTCACCTGAGCTCCGATAAGCGGTTGTGATTCATCATCTTGCACCATACCAGCCACCTGCCCCATCTGCACATGATTGGAGAGAATGTTGCTGAAGACGACCGGCGAAAGATTGGCACCTGTATAGATGGCCTGGACAGCCCAGCGGTATTCACCCAAGGGCTCTTCAATCCAGAGCGAATCGACGAAGCCGAGGGTGTTTACATCGAGTTCCGAGATATGAATCCAAGTGTCTGGCACAGCTTCCTGACCCGCCGCCAGACGATAGAGATGAAAGCCCGTCAGAATCCTATGTTCTGATCGCACCCGGGAACGGGAATCGACTGCCAGAGAGCGGCTTGGCATCAATCGAACAGTCTGGTCCGCGTTAGTAGCCTGCCAGGTGATGGTGGCATGGCGGCTAAATACATCCAGTTCCGCGAAAACATTGGCAGGGGGATATGCCGTTTCCAATAGTAGCAAGTCTCCCATCTGATTATCCGAGAACGCTATAGAGACATTACCGCTGATGCTTTGATAGCCGGGAGCGCTCACCGTGTATTGATAGGCTGAGTTCACCGGAATCTGAGGAAACTGAAAGACTCCATCCGTCGCGCTGACAGCCACATAGGTATCCACACCGGAGAGCTCAATGCTAGCCCCCGCGATGGGATTCAGACTGTGCTGGGCCAATATTCTGCCGCTTACTGACACGCTCAAGGCACTATCAAAGAAGAAGATAGTATTGGGAAACTGGCCTGACAGCAGCGATCCGGTGGTGGGTGGCGAGTTGGGATCATAGATGGTGGAATCGTGTTGAATTTTACGGGAGCGGTTGTTGCCCACGGTGCTACAGAAAAACTGGTCAAACGCGGAAAAATACTGGGTGTCCATAGGCCTCTGCACCATCATGGCCAGGTTCACTCCCTGATACAACAAGGGAGTGTCGAGGCCGATGTCCAGATCATGGATACCGCTCTGATAACTTATGCTGCCGTCATAGACAAGCGTTAACTGGGTGGAAGGTATCCAACCCGCGGCCAGATTGGTGTTGGTGGTGTTTCCCAGCCAGATGCGGATGGGCTTGTCGGCCAGGTTGTCCATAAATCTGTAGCTCCATCTAAGTCCGGTGATGTATCCTGTCAGACCAGTCAGTTCAGTCTGTTGGAAGATGGTCTCGTATATGGAGTTGCGATAGTTCATCGCCACCGGCATACGGGAGACTTCACTGTTGAATCCCACCTGGATTGCACTTAACGTTGTCCCAGAGACAGGAATAGTCCGCTGGGTCCTGTTTCTGGCCCCCGGGTTTCTGCTCAGATCGTCGTTAATGGTCAGCAGCGCTTCATGGCTGCCTGGCTGGATGGCACTGAACCCTAGCGAGAAGGAAAAGCCGTCCCCCGGCTCCAGCAACAGAGGAAGGTCCTGCTGATGAGAAAGGTTGAAGACCGGAGAACCGGCCAGGCTGATGGAGTTGAGCGTAAAAGGCATAGTGCCTGTGTTTTGGATGAGATAATCCTTCACTTTGGACTGCCCCAAAGCCAACTCGCCAAAAGCGGCGTCTGTGCTGTTGATGTGAAACTGGGCGGGACCCTGTAGCGGCAAGACTGACAGGCGGGTTTTGGGGAAAGCGGCGATTGGATCGCCTCCCTGAGGCGACTCCGGGAGGGGAAATTCATCGCTGCTGTCGATGATCCAGGCCCTGGCACCCACTCCGTTCTGACACAGGAAATTACAGGCATTATTATTAAACTCCGCGCTCATAGGCCGGAAGACGCTTATCACCAGATTCTGGTCCTGAAGATAGATGTAAGGCTGGTCAAATTCTATGGTGACTGTGTTTTGGCCAGCGGGATAATCCACCATCCCATCAAAGACCAGGGTCATCTGGCTGGACGGGATGGGCCCCTCCGTCATATCCACTCTGCTCGTGATTCCCATCCAGATTTGGGTGGGCTGGTCCATAAAAGCGGTGGCGAAGTTGTTGTAAAAGCTTAGCCCGTTTATAAATCCTTGAAAATGGTCCAGTTCAGAGGGATAATAGATGGCCTGATACAACGAAGACGCCTGGGAAAAATCGATGGGCCGGCGAGCTTGAGTGGTACCGCTGCCGATCACGATGTCCGTCAACGTGTTACATGTCATGTCGGCCTGCAGGATGGCATCCACAGGTTGGGTGAGGGGGTCTTTGATGTAGCTGAGCGTGATCTGACCAGGCAGATCGAGCGTGTCGGCAGGCGCGTAGGTGAAAAGCAGATCGGCGCTTTCCCCTGCCTGCAAATCGATTGGGAGTGTGAGAGTTGGATCGATGCTCAGATCTGGATTGCCACTCAGATCGACGGCTGTGACCCTCAAACCGCGGCCGCCATAATTACTGAGAGCGAGGCTCTCTTGAATCCATCCACCCGCCACGGTCGTGAAGGTCGGATTGGCAGGGCTGATTCGGAGCAGCGGTTCTCCCAGCGTGGACGAGACCAAAAACGAGGTCTGGGGCCAGACGTTGGACAGAGAGCCCGCGCTGAGGCTGTGTGGATCAAAAACAGTGGTATTGGAGGAGTTGTGGCGGGTCTGATTGGAGTTTCCATTCATGGCCATAAAACCGGGAGGATTGCTTATCGAGGGATGCAGTCCCGTATGGACCAGCAGGGCCAGATTTTGCATATTATGCTGATAAGGATGGGAGAACAGGATGTCGAAATAGCTGGCGTCCTGGGTGATCAAGAGCGGCCCGTCATAGACCTGATTGAGCTGTCCCGCGTTGATCCATCCGGTGCTGAGGTCGTTGAGGTCCGTGGGCCCCAGCCAGATTGTGACCGGCACGTTGATATCAACCACCGCTGGGCTGTGGTAGAGCCGGATCCCATGGATCACACCGTCAAAGTGAAGCAGAGACTGCGCCTGGTAGATCGTCTCGTAAACGGCGTTGCCGTAGTTCAGCGAAAAAGGTAGATTCTGCGTCAGGGTGGGAACTCCCAGATTGAGTTTATCCTCCACCAGGGCTTGCAGTTGGACAGAGACTTCCTGATTCCCCGGACTGGTCTGAATGCTGAGCGTGGCGGCCAGCGTGGTAGGTTCTGTGGGTCTGTAGCGCACCGTGAGATTAAAGCTCTGGCCAAAGATCAGGTTGATCGGAACGGGCAGTTCATCGATGCTCAGGTCCGTTCCCTGGTTGAAAGACGCGCCGGTGATGGTGAGATCACTGGCCCCGATATTGTAGATCCTGAAGGTCTGGGAATAATTGCTGCCAGGGGCCAGAACGCCAAAGTCGTGAGCGCTTTCATAGACGTGCGGAACGGGGCCTTGGCTGAAGGGGTTGATCTGCAGGCCCAGTTTGGGATAGATGGGGCTTAAAAATTGGTATTGGGGATTGTTGGGGTCCAGAGTGTTGAAATATCTCGCGTAGCGGGACCGGTTGGCCACATCACTCTGGCTCAGGATATACACGCCTGTTGGTGTGTCTCCACTGTCGTAACAGCGTTCCAGGGTCAGAAGCAGAGAGCCACGGCAATAATTGAAAGGTGTATCGAGCGGGATCGTCACTGTGGATATGCCCGTCTGGATATCTATGAGGCCGTTGAATACCAGGATCTGGTCTCTGACGGGCACCCAGCCCTCACTGAGATCGCCCAGGTCCGTGCTCTGCATCCAAATCTTTATTTGTTTGTCATACAGGGCCACGCTGCTGCTGGTGTAGAGTGTGATCTCCGGGATGGAACCCCAGTTCCCGATTGCCTGGCGGCTGTAAATGGTCTGAAACAGCGATGCCCGGAACGAAAAACCCAGAGGTTTGTCACTGTTGACGTTACCGCTTCCGATCACCTGTTGATAGGGCTCCGGCAACCTGGCCTGATAGACGGACCAGGGGCTCTGGTCGTTGGGCTGATTGCTGTCTCCCACCAGCACGACTCTGGCAAAGACGCTGTCCACTCCAGCGCTGGGGGCCACGAAATTGATGTTCAGGTCGAGATACTCACCTGGTAAAACCTCAGTACCCGGTTGGGACGCGAGTATCTGGTTTGTGGAACTGACGATCTGGACCAGATAATCGGCTTGAGTTTCCAGGCCCGGGTTTTGCACCCTCACCCTGCCCAGAGAGGGGGATCCCATAAAAGGCTGCGGATCAGTGGCTAAGGACACTGTACTGAGGTCACAGTCATAAATCTGGATGATCTTAAAGTTGTCGATGCCATAGTTTGACGCTATGTTCGAAGCTTGATTGCTGTGGAATGCCAGATATATCGTTTCCCCGTTGTAGGGAAAAAGACTGATCTCACGGCGCGCCCAACTGTTTAGAGAGCATGTGAACGATCCCAGTTCCACAGTGAAAGCGCCAATGCTGTTGTCCGTGGTGGAAAGCATTACCCGATATGAATTTGCCGAAGAAGAACTGCATCGTTCCCACCATTCTATTTTGGCATTCACGCCTGATAAATTGATAGGTGGCGTGATTAGCCAGTCGTTGCGGGCCGATTGTGCCACGGCCGCATAGGGTGGTGAGGGAGTGGGGCTCAGATTGGTGTTACCCTTTTTCCAGGTATTGTCATCGGAATCGTTATTGACCATCTTCCAGTCAAACGGTGCTGCTATATAGCCCACCCAGGGATCGTCAAAGGTCTCGAGGTGAGGAAAGCTGGAGATCACCGAATCCGGCCTCACGGTGAAACTCCAGACCGGGCAGTCCAAAGCGTCGCCAAGCGCGTTGTATGGTATCACCTGCCAGTAATAGGTATGCGAAAACGCCAGCGAATCGGGATCGAAGAGCTGGGCTGTCCCTATATCCTGATGAACTGAGGGAACCGGGTCCTGGCCAAAATAAAGTTTGTACCCGGTAGGCCATCCACCTCCACTGCTCCAACTCAAGATGCTGGTGGGATGCACTCTAAGCTCGCCATCCAGGGGATATGAAAGCATGGGTGGACATGGCAGCCCGCTTGTGGTGAAAGGAGTGTAGTTTATCCTGATAACGGGCCGGCCGCGTTCGAGTGTTCCGTCTCCAATGAGGGGAGTGTGGTTTTGGCTCCAGACCTGATGATAATAGACGGGCCCGGCTCCGTACCAGGTGTAGGAAACCTTGGGGCCAAAATATCCGCCACCCGCGGTTCCAGATCCGCTGACCCTGTAAATGGTCTCGACCAGGACGAGGAGGCTCAAACCGGCATCGATCCTGAAGACGGAATCCAGGCTGAACACCTGCCAGCTGTTGGCTGTAGTGCCGTTCATCGTACCGCTGTAAACCTGCGTGGCACCAAATGTTATGCTGGCCCACGTGCAGGCTTGCAATTGGGTGGCGGTGGTAGCCTTGAGATAGATTCTCACAGGCACGGCGGCAGTGGTGGTGACCCCGCAATACCAGGCCAGTTCATCTATCTGGAGATTGATAGCACCCAACTCGCTGGGATTGTATATCGCAGCGCTGCGGACATACCCCCGATAAGAACTCAAAGGATGGCCCTGGTCGTTGCCAGAAACTGTGCCCACGATCATTTGCTCCGCGCTCAAAGCGCAGACTGACAACAGTATAGCCAGTATCACCAGCTTTGTCTTCATCACTTATCTCCCGAGAATTCTCCCGTCTTGAAGAGAGCTTTCTTTGAAGAAACAACAAATACATCCTCTGTGTATGTGTCAAGGAATGTTGATCATAAGCCTGGCTCTGTGGAACAGGTTCCACACAGTATCGCCTAATAACAAGCTGCTCCAAGACAGAATTATGTTGACAGAATCACGGCTTGGAGGGAGGATGTGAAGCGGGTTCAGACAGAATCTATTTGATACCTCTGCCTGAACGAAGGAGTGTCGATGTACAGATCAGTTATATGCTTATGGTTGTTTCTGGCTGGGATGGGATCGCTGCTGGCGATAGGATATACAAGCGCGTTGGTGACAACGGAGGACGAGTTTCTCGCAGCGACCAAGAGCTTTGAGGACAGCGCGCCTCCACCAGCTGTTACCAATACAGTGGGTCTCGCGACAGGAGGCATGGCACCGATGGCCGATACTACTACCCGTCTGGTCTATGGCCTCACCGATGCCATCTTATCCCGATTCAAACAACAACTCTTCATCTCTGCGGTGGTGCAATGGCGAAACGCTCTGCTGGAGTCTGAAGTTAGCTATTTCTTTCCCAATCTGGCCCAGACGCTTCAGAGCGTTGATCCCCAGAGCTTTCAGACCAGCTATAGGCTTTGGCAGCAAGCCATCGAGCAGGACCTGATCGAGAGCCCCCTGGGCATACTCAATTATACTGTCCAAAGACTGGAGTCAAGTAAAAGCATCAAGATCGATGAGCTTGCTATGTTAAAGGAGCTCAGGGTGCTTCTGAGTGATTTTTACACGCTGCGCAAGGTGAGCAACCTGCATGAATTCATCGTGATGGCCACTGATGGCAACAGCACCCACTCCCCCATCTTCAGACTGATTGGCCATACCGCCAAAAACATGATGGACCGCAGCGGCGAATTAGCGATAGCTGATCTGAATACTCTGTTTGAAAACAGCGATAAACGGGACCGTTATATCGAGATTGTCAATCAGGACATCAAGGATCTCAGGCTGTTTGGAGATTCTCTGCGGATCACAAGTACGAATTATCCCGCCTATCAGATAATTGCGCAGACGGTGAGCGATTTCTTTGAGAAAACAGCAGACAGTGGCTCAGACACCATCACTACAGAGGAAGGAAGCACCGGAAAACTGGATCACAGCAAGCTGATGAGCCTCTATCTAAATACCTGCGACAAGGTTATGGTCCAGTTTTACAAGCTGGCCGCTACTCCCAATCCCCCCAAGTGGGATATCTACTACAGCACCTTCATCAAACACCGGTTGGACCTGGTGGAGATCGCCAAAGCCGCTGAGGCCAAGAACTATAAAGCTTTGCTCAACAGGATGATCGTGACGGCTACCAAGCTGGCCACTCCTGATGATCCCAGGCCGGGCTCCTATGGCAGATTCCTCAATCTGATCGCGGCAGTCGCTCAGAGTAGTGAAGATGATAAAGTGAGTTACAGGGAATTGATGAACAGCGTGTTAGAGCCCGTCGGCACCTATACATACAAACGCTCTTCCGCTTTCACGTTGGGAATCAATGCCTATCCGGGCTTGGGAGCCGGAGCAGAAATGCTGGAAGCGGACCTCGACAAGGCCAAAGGCGTAGGCGGTCTGGCCAGCCCCGTAGGCCTGGAACTGAGCTGGGGACGTGGATTGCTGGGCCTCAGAGGGATTTTCTTCTCAGCTTTGGACCTCGGAGCAATCGCCACCTATCGTTTTAGCGGAGAGACAGATGCGTCTGTAAACTCGCCTCAGGTGGGTTGGAAGCAACTGGTCTCGCCTGGCGTCTATCTTTTGGTACAGGGCAAGAGTCATCCGCTCACGCTGGGTTTTGGAGCTCAGCTCACTCCTGAGCTCAGAAAAGTAGACACTGCCGGCAAGCAGGAAGACAAAAACGCGCTGCGGCTGGGAGCTTTCCTGAGTGTGGATATCCCGCTTTTAACCCTCTATGTAAAACACAACTGGTTTAAAGGAGACAACTATGAGAGCAGAGCTCCCAGGACCTGGACTGCTGATAATCCTCCTGCTGACAGCGGTTTTTCCACTGCCAGCGGAAACTGAGTCTGTCCCGCGGCCGCAATCCACAGACCTTGAAAGGTCTGGTGCCTTGGTAGAGCAGGCCCTCGGAATCATCAATCTGAGTGGAACTGCCAGAGATTGGAGCAAGGCCGTCAACCTCCTGGAAGACGCCGCCAGCTTAGATGATCCCAGAGCTCAGTATTATCTGGGGCTGAACTTCTACAATGGTGAAGGGGTGGTGAAAAACTACCGCAAAGCCTGCTTTTGGTTTATGCTGGCCGCTGCAAACGATCACGCTGCCGCGTCACTGAGCCTGGAACAATGCCTGCGTAAACTCAGCGAGGACGACGCGGAACTGCTGTCCCAGCAGGTCCATAGTTGGAGACAAGCACATGAGACGCGTTAAAGAATCCTGGTACCGCATACTGCTGGTGCTGCTGAGCATCCTTTCCATCTCTCTGCTGGCTGCCGATCCGCTGATGGACTACCTGGAGCGCCAGGCCGGCGCTGGCGATCCCGAAGCTATGTTTCTGATGGGGCGCTGTTTTGAACGCGGCGACCGGGTTGAAAAGAACTACGAGACCGCCGTAAGCTGGTATCAGAAATCCGCCGGGTTGGGACACAGCGGCGCCCAAACCAACCTCGGCAGCCTGACGCAGATGGGCAGAGGAATTGCTCAAAACGACAGCGCCGCGGTGAAGCTCTTTCTGTTGGCAGCCCAGCAGGGCAATGCCTTTGGGGCCTACAATCTGGCCCTTAGCCTGGAAAGAGGACGGGGGATAGAAAAAAACCTGACCGAAACCGTAAAATGGTTTGAAGTGGGAGCTTCCAAGCGGCATCTGAGCTCGATGATCAGGCTGGCCGGATGCTTGGAGAGTGGCGCTGGAATAGAAAAAGATACCGATAAAGCCATGAGCTGGTATCGGTTGGCTGCCGAAGCGGGATCAGCCGCGACGCAGATGAGGCTGGGTTCTTATTACGACCAGGGAATCTGGGGAGTTTCCGATCATGCGGAAGCCCTGAAATACTACAGGATGGCCGCGGAACAAGGCCACGCCGATGCGCAGTATAACCTGGGAATCAAGTACGCCCGGGGAGAAGGAGTGGATGAAGATCAAAACCAGGCCAGCTATTGGATATTACAAGCTGCCCAGGGCGGATCGCCAAAAGCTCAGGAGCTCTTAGCCTACAGATATCTGGATGGGATTGGCCTTCCCCAGAGTGACACGGAAGCCTATTTCTGGCTGCTGATCAGGTCCATGGATGCCAACGCTCCCATGAAATCATTGCGTGACAAAACTGAGAAGAAGCTCAGCCGCGCGCTTGTAAATCAGGTGCAGGAAAGGGCCGATCGTTGGGTTGAGAAGCTCACTGGTCCCTGAGCTTGATCATAACGAAGTCAGGGATCCGGGCTGGCATCGTCACCGGGCTTTGAGAGTTCTGAGTGAGTTCTTTCACCTGGGCGGCGATGTAGTAATCAAGACCTTTGAAGGTGACCTCCTTCTTCCCGAGGAGGTCCGCTTTCCCTAACAGGCCTTCTACCAGTACTTTGGTAAACGCTCCATTGTTCCAGGCAACTTTCTCCTGGGAAAGCTGAGACGCGGTGCTGGAGGCAAAGACCACCACACTCACCTCATCGCTCGAGACCCTGTTCACCAGGCCGGTGGTGTCTGGAAGCCGAAAACGCGGATCGTCATAGATTCCTCCCGCGTGGCAGGTATCGGTGAAGAGTACCACTTTGCCTGCTATGGCTTTGAGTTTCTCCTCCAAGACGCTGTAGCTCAGACAGGTGCTTTCGATGCTGTCTGCATCAGCATCCACCGTCACAAAGTGATACATGCCTTTCTTATCCGCGGTCCCATGGCCGGAAAGAAAGATCATCGCCACATCGCTGGGACCGCAGAGCGATGCGATCCAGTCAAAACCCTCGATCACTCCCCTGAGTGTGGCCCTGGAATCAGTAATGATCCTCACCGCCAGGCTGTCATACATCGGTTTTGCCATCAACTGGAGCGCGTTCGCGAAGTCCGAGGCGTCTTTGGGAGGGAAGTTGAGCCGCTTGATACTGTTTTGATAGGCGGCCACCCCTACTGCCAGAACGAACAACCTGGGCTTGGGAAGCGAGACAATTTTAGACTCGTCTCCCGCCCATTTCAACGATAGTTCTTTTACATCAATACCCCTGCCGCCCTCGGCGCTGATCTTGATTCTGGTATTACGGGGCTGGAGCTTGAGGGTGAAACTACCCACTCCGTTAGTGAGTAGAGGGTCTTTGATGTTGAGCACGCTGAAGTTATCCACTTTCACCTTGATGGCTTTAACCTTGTGGTTGGCGGGATCGGTGAGCCTGTAGGTGAATGTGACCTCGGGGCTATTGTAGCTGGACCCGTCTATGGGACTGAGAATCTCCAGCCTGGGAGGAAGCGCGCTCTTGATATCTTTTGAGCTGATCTCTTCACCGGTCTCTTCGCTTGCCAGCATCAAGGATTGTCGCGAATCCAGAGTGACTAACAGCGTCTTCATAAGGTCCGGACGGTAGAACTCCTCCCGGAACTTCTCCACCGGATAGAATATGGAGGGCTGTTCATAGCCCTGATTTAGCTGCCAGCCGATCATCGTCTCGCTGCCGGGAGAGCAGTCATAATAACCCTCGGGAGTGTAGAGAATCCAGCATGGCCAAACGAAAGCTTTCGTTAAAACTCACCACCAGTTTGCTGCCGTCTGGGCTAAACCTGACCATATAGGGTTTGGAATCACCGGAAAAGCGATATTGGCTGAAGCTGCTGAAATCGTTGGAGTAAATCCTCACCCGTCCATCCTGACAGGTCACAGCCAAACGTCCATCCCCGGCGAAACTTAATCCCCCCACACGGACGGCGCCAAACTCCAGTACTGCCACCAGACTCCAGTCTCTGCTATCCATTATGAGGACCTCTCGGGTGATCAGACCTACGGCCAGGTATCTGCCATCGGGTGAAAACTCGATCTGATTGATCCGGTCAGCCAACGCGCCTTTCCGAAACACGATATCCATGGTATCCAGGGCAAAAACGTAGAGCCCACCTTCCTCATCATGGCCTCCCACCGCGGCAAAACGCTTATCGGGAGATAGGGCTGCGGCATGCAGACGTCCGATTCGCTCAAGCCCGATGGGGGGTCTCAGGACCTGGCGAAGCCGTCCATCGCTCAAATCCCAGAGCCGGGCACTCTTGTCGGCCGAACTGGTGAGCAGGACGGTCTGGAGCGAATCGATCGAGATGCTGGAAATTCTGTCTGTGTGCATGGTGTTCTGCATCATGAGCATAGGTTCGGTGGCTATCTGGCCAAACATAACGCTGATCAGCAGAACAAGTCCAGCGCTGAAGGCTGTCTTAAGGTTCATAAGGCTTCTCTTTTGTCCTAAAGAAACTTGGGCATCATTCTGTTTCGGGGTCGGTGTCACTGGCTGGACCAGAAGAGTCATCTGGTGCCTCGCCCGCAGGTTTCACTTCAAACTGACCGCTAAATCCTCCTTTCTCCACACTGGGAGAAAGAGGGCTTCCACCACCTGGTCCTTCGGCGTGGGGGTTTGCATCACTGCGCAACGCCGGTTGCCAGGTACGAAGTGAACTGCCCACGCCAGTTCCGTCGCTCACAGACCTCTCCACGCTCTGGTGCATAGGACTGCCACTTCCACAGCCTCCATCACTTTTCAACTCCTGCAAAATATCCTTGCTGAATAAGGCTTTCTTCTGGGTGGTCTTTGCCTTTGGAGATGCCGCAAGGACAGTATCCGGGACAGGATGGGCCGCTTCGGCGGCTTTAACATCGAGGGAATCGACCAATTCCGCTTGAGGTTCCCGCTTGGGGTGGCACGCACTCACAAGCACCGCAAGCAGGAAACCTAACGCGATGAGCGATTTACAGTAGGGCATAATCTCTCCTTTACTTTTCTACATAGATTCAGGTTGAGAGACGTCTTTGGGGTTGGACAGAGTATCCTGCTGCCCGGCTGGGACCTCTATTTCCTCTGCCCGCATCTTTTCAGCGGATGGTTCCCGAGGTGGCGAACATGCGACCAAAAACAATAATAGCACTGAAGATGCTACTGCAAGCGCAAACTTGGTTTTCTTCATTACATCCTCCCACAATTACCTCAATATATCAGTTGATCAGGGTAATGCATGATGATAATTAAAACCCCTTTAACCCCAAGACAAGCAATTAATTGGGGTGTAGTAAAGAATGAATACGTCATTGACGTTGGCGTGAAACTGCCCAGTTGCGATGATCTGGCCCAAGCGCTGCAGAGCGGTATGGCTATCCGCTTGCGCGAGTATCTCTTCCACGTCCCATTCCAACGTTTTAAGTTGCTTCATCGTCTGAGCATCCACCCAGGCCCCCGCGCTGCCAGACAAGTTATCACTTCCGTCGGTGGCCAGAGCGATAAACACAGCTCCCGGATGGGAAGCCAGCAGGGGAGCTACCGACAGCGCCAGATGAGTGCAACGGCCTCCTTTGCCGGAATCGGTGAACCGGATGGGCATCTCCCCACCCCAGATCGTGATCCTGTCCCGCTCTGAAACTCTGTTCAACTCGTTTTCGATCATACCGATAAAGCGGCCATGATCTTCACTAAGATAAGATGGATCATTCTCAATATCGCAACCCAAAATAGACAGCTCTCCCGCGAGTAACTCCCTGAAAGACATATTGTTGCCTATGATCATATACTCCCCTCTCTCATCTTTATGCACAGGTGTAAAAGGTCCGGAAGCGATGACAGCCGGATCGTCATGTTCGACATCCGACAGGGCAAAGACCTTGAGCTGCTTGCCTTTAAAGAAGCTCAACGCCCCTCCGGATTTGAGCCTTGAGTACCTGGCCCTTACCAGGTTGACGGCAGCTATCCCGAGGCTGCTCCGAAGCAAAGCCCTGTTTAGGGAGGTGAGTCCGGCTTGGTCGATGCCATCATTGAGCATCTCAAACAGGGCGGAACCACCACCACTCAGCAGGACGATCAGTTCAGATTCCCGGCCCAGCCCAGACATCCATTCCACGATCAAGCGGCTGCCTTGCAGAGAGTTATCATCCGGAATGGGATGCCCAGCTTCCAGATGAAGGATGCGGTCATCTGGACAGCGGTAATGCCCGTATTTGGTGAGGACAAAGCCATCCGAGACCTTGTCTTTCAGCACCTTAATGGCAGCCTCACACATGCGGCCTGCGTCTTTTCCTATGGCCAGCAGATGGAGGTCCTGCCCCGGCTCCCAAGACACCAGAGCAGCGCTGAGAAGCGGAAACTCGCAGAAGCGCTTTAACGCTTTCCAGCAGCAGTTTAGCAACTGCGCGTGAATCTGTTTTGTTTGCGTGAGGATCATGAAAGGATGTTATTCACCGCGGCCTTGAGACGTCAAGCGGAATCTTAAAGCGGTCTCCCTTATGGCGATAATCACTCCCAACGCAATAAAGTACTTTACAAAAACAGGCTCCTAAAAAACGTGGGTCTTTCTTTAATAGTCGTTAGGAGTTACTTATGTCAGACAAGGTGCGTGAAACCAACAGCAAAGCCGCGATGAAGGAATTGAAAGAAGAATATCTTCGCATGCTCGAAGAGTCCTTTCAAAACACCGCGGAGATCAAAAAAGGCGACGTCGTGGACGCCCCCATCGTGAGCATCAATGAAACCTTTATCATTGTGAACCTGGGCGGAAAGTTCGACGCGTATGCCGAGATCGGCGAATATGCTGATGATAAGGGAGAGCTCAACCTCAAGGTAGGAGATATGCTGAAAGGCTATATCGTAGATCAGAACGATCAAGGCTACGTTGTGGGCAAGAGCCTCACCAAACAACATGTAGACAAGCAGTCCATTCTGGACGCGTTCGAAAGGAAGATCCCCGTATCGGGTAAGGTCTATTCCCTCACCAAAGGCGGTTTTAACGTGGACGTCCTGGGTGCCAGAGCTTTTTGCCCTGTCAGCCAGATGGCTCTGCGCGGAGTATCCGACAACGCCGCTCTCATCGGAAAGACCATGGATTTCCTAGTGATCGAATGCTCGGAAAACTGCCGTCGCATCGTGGTTTCCCACCGTCAACTGGAAGAAGCAGAGGCCAATGAGAAGCGGGCCGCCGCCATGGAAAACCTCAGCGTGGGCGCTGTGGTCAAAGGCGTTGTGATGCGCATGACCAGCTTCGGCGCGTTTGTCGATGTGGGCGGTGTGGAAGGCCTGATGCATGTTTCCGAGATTTCCTGGCAGCATGTGGTCAAACCTCAGGATCTTCTCAAGACCGGTCAGGAAGTGGAAGTGAAAGTGCTGGACATCAAGGGAGACAAGATCGCCCTCTCGATGAAAGCCCTGATGGAAAACCCCTTCACCATGGCCCTGCAGGAGCTCAAGGAAGGCGACCAGATCAATTGCCGCATCCTCAGGCTGCACAACTTTGGCGCTTTTGCCGAGTTGAAACCAGGGGTGGAAGGTCTGATCCCCGTCAGCGAAATGAGCCGCAACCGCAACGTGGCCCATCCCCGCGAAGTGCTCAAGGAAGGGGACTTTGTCCAGGTGCAGATTCTGCGCGTGGATCCCGATACCCAAAAGATTTCCCTCTCCCTCAAAGCCCTGCAGGAAGATCCCTGGGACAAGATCGACGAGCTCGTCCAGATCGAACAGCCCTTCGAAGGCACGGTGGAAAGCTCCACCAACTTTGGCGTGTTTGTCACCATCACCGAAGGGATCACTGGTCTGCTGCCGCGTTCCAGAGTCCGCAAAGCCGATGAATTCAAGAGCGGAGAAGCCATCACCCTGATGGTCACCGCCATAGATAAAGATAATCACCGCATCACCCTGGATTACACCGACCGCACTCCCGAAGAGATCATGGAAAGCCAGAAACGCGAAGAAGGCGGGCATCGTGAGCCTCGCGAACAGCGTGGCCCCCGTGACTATGACAGCAGCCGTCCTCCCCGCAAGGGTGGACGCAGCCGCCAGGATGAAGAATGGCGCAAATATGCCAATCAAAAGGTGAGCATCTCCTCGGACAATCCTTTCAAAGACCTGTAAAATGCAGAAGCCCAATCAGTTTATCCAGCTTCGCCTGCAAAAGCTGGCCCGCCTTCGCGAGCTGGGAGTAGATCCCTATCCGGTGATCTCAAAGCGCAGCCACAAGATTGGCCAGGTGCTGCGGGACCGGGAAAACTGGATCGAAAGCCAGCAGGAGATCACTCTCACCGGTCGCCTGGTGGCCATGCGCCGCCAGGGAAAACTGGGTTTTGGCAACATCGAGGACGAGAGCGGCAAGCTGCAGATCTACGTCCAGCGCGATCTGGTGGGCGAAGCCAACTATGAGATATTCAAGCTCTGCGATCCGGGCGATTTTGTCCAGACCCGGGGCAGCATGTTTCACACCCAGGCGGGAGAATACAGCATCAAGGTGACACAGATCACCATGCTGGGCAAGAATATCCGTCCCCTGCCCGCCGTGAAGGAAAAGCTGGAAGACGGCAAGCTGATCCGTTATGACGAGTTCTCCGATATCGAGCTGCGCTATCGCAAGCGCTATCTGGATTTACTGCTCAATCCCAGTCACCGTCAGGTGTTTGAAACTCGTTCCAGAATAGTGAGCGCCACCCGTCGCTTCCTGGATGCCCGTGGCTTCATAGAGGTGGAAACGCCTGTGCTGCAACCGCTTTACGGAGGCGCCAATGCCCGGCCCTTCATCACCCATCACAACACTCTGGATGTGGACCTCTATCTGCGGATCGCCACCGAGTTGTATCTCAAACGCCTCATCGTGGGCGGGTTTGAGCGGGTGTATGAACTGGGCAAGGACTTTCGCAACGAAGGCATGGACCGCACCCACAATCCGGAATTTACTATGCTGGAACTCTATCAGGCCTACACAGACTTGCAGGGCATGATGGCTATCACGGAAGATATCTTCCACCATCTGGCCAAAGATATCCTGCAAAAATCCAGTTATAAGTTCCGCGGTTACGACATCCAACTGGACCAGCCGTTCACCCAAGCCCCGATGACCGAACTGGTGAGCTTGCATGCCGGCATCGACCTCAGCGATATGGACTATCACAAAGCCGTGGCTTTCTGCCAAGAGCACAAGCTGGAAATTCCTCCGGGCGCGGGAGTAGGCAAGCTGATCGCCCTGCTCTTCGAGCATTTTGTGGAGCCCAAGCTGATCCAGCCTACCTTCGTGACTGATTTCCCCAAGGAGATATCTCCCCTGGCCAAAGCCAAACCTGGCAATCCTTTACTGGCAGACCGCTTCGAGCTCTTCATCGCCGGTTATGAATTTGGCAACGCTTTCAGCGAGCTCAACGACCCCGTGGACCAGCGCGCCCGTCTGGAAGCCCAGGCCGCGCTGCGGGCCCAGGGCGACGAAGAAGCCAACGTGGTGGACGAAGACTTCCTGGAAGCCCTCGAATATGGCATGCCACCCATGGGCGGACTGGGCATCGGCATCGACCGCATGGTGATGCTGCTCACCGAAAACGATTCCATCAAAGAAGTGATCCTCTTTCCCCAGATGAAACCTGAGGAGTAGAGCAAAACTTCACCTATAATGAAGCGCGGCCGGCCTTGGTCGCGCTTTTTCGCGTTCAGGATATCCTCAGAAGCTCTATCGATGTGCCCCGCGCCAATTCATTGTCATGCAGTTCACTAGTGGAATCAGAGATTGCCAGATGAGAGCGCGGAGATCACTGATATCACGGCCATGACGTTGTAAACTGCAAGCAGCGAACCCAGGATGCATCCCACAATCACCCATCCTCTCTGTGAAGCTATTAGCTGCTCCATTGTGCCATACTTATTTTTGCGTTTTTCCCAGAGATGTTCGTAAGCGCTTTTACCTATGACATACGCGATCAGATAGTTGCAGATCAGAAATATGATGCCCAGGACCGGGATTCTGGCCAGAAGATTGATAAACATCATCAGGATACCGGTGCCAGCTTTCCCATTGAACAAACACCAGAGCGGGGCCAGAAAAAAGGCTCCCCAATGAAAACGCCGCAAAGCGCTGAGGTCTTCCTGTGGGATTGACGCGGCAGCCGTTCCTTCTTCTGTTCTGGTCCAAATGCTGGCCGGTTGGGTGTTTCTGATACTGAATCTGGCGCACAGGCTTTGAAATACCTGTTGCTTGATCTGAGCCCCATAATCAGGTTGGAGCAGCATGGCCAGCAGCACATCAGGACGGAGGCGGTCAATCGCGCTGGCTAAACTCAAGCCGCCCAAATCTGATTGCGCATAGTTTTCAAGCGTGACCTCCTGATTGACAATACTCTCATTGGCGTCGTAGGACAATCTGCTTGAAAGCAGGTAATCTGCTACCCTTTGGCGTGCCTCCTGACTGACCGTCGGAACCAAAAGGACCTCGAGCAGCGTGTGGGTGGAGGCTTTTTCCAAGGTTTCACGCGAGGTCTGCTCATAAGCCGGCAGCCCCAAAAACATCTCTTTAGAGATACTGTTCATACTACACTCCCATATCTTGATTTATCCTTGCGTTGACATCTTGAGCCGAACATGAATCTGTCAAGCTAATTCTCGGAAACTTGCACATTTCTTCATCGCGCTGAGATATAAGCCATAAACAGACCTATGTGTCTGTGGGGCATCTAATTATGACCATGCTACCGACGCTTTTGTCGCCGCTAGTTGCCAGGTTTGCGACACCCTTGGCCCCCTTCTGCTCCACCTTTGCCAAAGTAAAGGAGAGGCAAAGGAGAGGCATAGGTGATGTAAAGGAGGCTGGAGGGAGTGAAGGGTGAAGGGTGAAGGGTGAAGAGTGAAGGGTGAAGAGTGAATAGTGTGAGGTGTCAAATAGATGTAAAATCCTCTGTAGCTCTCTCTGTTTCCTTCGTTCCTCTGTAGTGAAAAAGGAAAACCTCTGTAGCTCAGTATTTAATCCACCCCGCCGATTTGGAAAGCGACGCTACAGACCTCCGGAAACGAGGACGTTTCCGGCTCCCCCAGCGAGCGTTCTCTATTCACTCTTCACTCTTCACCCTTCACCCTTCACCCTTCACCCTTCACCCTTCACCCTTCACTCTTCACCCTTCACTCTTCACACCAGGTCCGCGTCCTCTCCCTCATCCGCTTCGATCACTTTCAGGGCTTCGTTATAGAGGAAGTTGTGGGATCCGGCCTTCACGAGGTTTTTCATTTTGTCGCCGATCACTTCCATGGCATCGATGAAGTCTATGGTATTCAGGCCGCCGACCGCGTCGCAATTGCCATTTTGGATAGTGACAAGGATCTCCTCGCGGAGGTTGTGGTGCTTTTCATTGATGCGGCCTTCCATCTCGATAATCTTGTAGGTGTATTCCGGTTTCAGCTCTTCCAGGTATTCGATGGAGAGGTCCAGCATAAACATGATCTTGGCTTCCAGATCTTCGATCATGGCCACAAAATCGGGACACAGGGGAGTTTTTTGAGATTGGATCTGGAAGTTGAGGATACGGTTGATTTCTTCGCAAAAGTCACCCAGTTTTTCGATATCGTTGACGGTATGCAGCAGAGCGGGAATCTTTTGGATGATGTTGTCCGCATTGGTGCGCTGATTGACGGTCACCAGATAGCGGGTGATCTCTCTCTGGAGATTGTCAATGGCGTTTTCGATCTTGGCCACGCGGCTCTGCTTGCGATAGTTTTTTTCTTTAAAGGCCTCGTAGGAGATACTCAGGCTCATTCTCACGAGACGCAGCATTTCCCGCATCTCTTTGAGGGCCTGTCCGATAGCTAGCTCGGAATCGTTCACCAGGTGGTAATCGAGGTGTTTTGGTTCGCCCATTCCCAGAGTCTCTCCCGCCCCTTTGGGGATGAGCTTTTCCGCGATCCTGGCCAGGAGCCCGGCAAAAGGTAAAAAGACGATGGTGTTGAGCACGTTGAAGAAGGTGTGGGCGTTGGCAATATGGCGGGCGATGTTTTCCCCCGCGAAGACATTGCCGGGTGTGATTTTATTCACAAACACGGTATAGAGGCCATAGTAGGTGAGCAAACCGAAGATAATGGTGCCAAAAAGGTTGAACATGGTGTGCACCAGAGCCACTCTGCGGGCTGTGCTGTTGGCACCCAGACCTGCCAGCCAGGCTGTGATAGTGGTGCCGATATTGTCTCCAAACACCAGATACATCGCCCCTTCGAAACCGATCAGGCCTGTATTGGCCAGCACGATCACGATCCCAATGGAAGCGGAAGAGCTCTGGATCAGCATCGTGAAGATCATACCCGTGAGAATGCCGAGAATGGGATTTGCTGAGAGATCAGCCATGACCCTCTGAGCAACCAGCGAATCTTTGAGAGGCGTAACGGCATCAGACATCACATTCAGGCCCACAAACAACAGGCCAAATCCCAGAATGATAGCACTCCAGCGTTCCATGACGCGGCTGCGTTTCATAAACAACAGCACAGCTCCCACGATTACAAAGAGAAACGCGTATTCGCCGATCTTGAAGGCAATCAATTGGGCTGTGACGGTGGTGCCGATATTGGCACCCATGATTACGCCTACAGCCTGATTGAGCGACATTATCCCCGCGTTTACCAGGCCGATCATCATCACCGTGGTGGCAGAACTGCTCTGGATCAAAGCTGTGACGCCCAATCCCACCAGCACACCCCTGAAGGGGGTACCAGTCAGCATCTTGAGAATGCGGCGCATCTCGTTGCCTGCCACAGCCTGAAGGTTGTCGCTCATCTTGTTCATTCCAAACAGAAAGAGCGCTAAACCGCCCAGAAGATTCAATATGTGCATAAAGCTCATTGTTTCGCAACCTATCCAGTGTTAAGATGCCTCAATTTCTGATGGGGGGCATATCGGTCAAGGGAATTGTTAGGATTTGATAAAGGGTCCCAGAAGTCATCGCGCCAGACCCCATTGCTGGTCTTGTGACTTTTTTGAATGGCGGATGGAGGGATGGCAGTTTAGAGACTGGTGCACGTAAACGGATCACTGGCTTCAGCCGGTCGTAGCACTGACTTCAGAGCTTTTGCAAAAACTGGCATTTTGAGTTCCGTAGGAACGCAGGCTGTTGACAAAGTATCA
>ERZ795059.1073-NODE-1073-length-31713-cov-7.279929_pt1 | contig 31713 bp, 29 predicted proteins | sample MGYA00375143_ERZ795059 | MGnify/ENA primary metagenome ERZ795059 (study PRJEB30188, sample SAMN05720168) | activated sludge metagenome | isolation source: Anaerobic digester | place: USA | collected 2015-01-07 ... | reverse complement strand
CTGTTACAAATCTGTTTTCAGATTCTTGTCCAGTCTTATAGGGGGTTAGTACAATAGTTTGTCAGTACAAATTATCAAATTACTTATATCACCGCTCAAATCCACGACTGTGTCGGGTGTTTGATACATAAATTCAGTTACGCCTGAAACAGAAATTTTCCATTTCCCCTTTATGATATTTTTGAATTCAAAGTTTCCAAGGGAATCTGTTGCTATCTTCTCTGTTTGTTTATTGTAATAGTCAATTATGGATACTGTATATATAGAATCCTCCTCGTCCTTGTCGTAAATATCTTTGTAGCATTCCATGACTCGTCCACTAACACTAAATATTTGCGAGTAACAGCAAATGTTTCCGAGTAGTAATCCTATGATAAGTTGTAATCTCATGTCATTTTAAAAATGGCTGCCAACGCTTGGGTTTATGAAGTGGCGGGAGTTTGAAAAACTAAACTGTCCGCTACAGCCGAGCGTTGTTTGAAAGATAAAACTTAAATCTTAAAATACACCCCGCCATTTCATAAACCTGTTGTTGTGGCTAGTTACCTTTAATCGATCCCGAATGTCGTGAGCTTATCATTGTCAACCAGAACTACGGTGATCGGCCACTCTGCTGTCAACTTTGTCTTATTGTCTTTCTCCACTTTTATTTTCAAACTTGATTTCAATTTAGTCGACTTGAAAATAAACTTGCCGTCAATCGTTTTTACTTTTATTTCATAAGGTGTTGTCAGTCCTTTGGTCGTCTTACTGTCCTGAAACATATCAAACGTTGTTTGTTTGTCAGCAGTCACAGTGATTTTAATTTCGCCTTCATTTTCACTTCGTGTTGTGAATGAAAAGATGACTACAGATGTCAGAATTACAAGGATTGTCAAAGCTGTCTTTTTCATAACTTTTTGGTTTTTAGTTTTAAAATTATTGTTAACGATCACAAATTTGTCCAAGGTAATTAGCCACAACATTAGTAATGCCTCAACCCTATTGCGGCTATACACCCATTTCCAGGAGATAGCCGCAATAGGGTTGCGGCTATATTCAAATTAGGCGGGGGTATAGATATCCTGAAAAGCTCTAAAATCATCCCCGATATTTTGACTATTGTTGCCATTTATCAATGCTACCAATTCATTTTTATAGATCCAACTAATAGGGCTTTACCACCACAAGATTCCGCAAATCGAATAATACCGAAAACTACCTATGTCGTCATCGCCTTTAAAACATCGTGCTGCGTAATGATATGTACTTTTTCCTGGGCATCACGAATGAGCACCGCTTTGTTGTCTTTGTTTAATAAAGACGAAAGAACATCCAGCGTACTATCGGGTGCTACAAATTGCATGGGCTTGTCCATTACATCACCTACTTGTTTTTTCTGAAGCTGTGGATCCAATATTATTTTTTCAAGCAAGCTAGAAGAACTTACACTACCAATGAATTGTCCGTTTTCCGTTACCGGGATCTGGTCAATACCTTCCCGATTCATGAGTTGAATAACATCGCTCACCGCTGCTGATTTTGAAATCGTAGTTAAGGTATCTTTTCCATTTCTATTGCTGATGATGTCGCGCGCAGAACCAAAGGCACGTGTTTCAAGGAAACCATGATCTTTCATCCACTGATCGTTATACACTTTCGCGAGATAGCGCGTGCCATGATCGGGTAATAATATTACCATGATGTCATCTTTCTTTAAATGTTCGCGGGCATACTCCAATGCACCGTGTATAGCAGATCCGCTCGACCAACCCACAAATAATCCTTCTTCTCTGGATAATCTTCGTGCACCAATGGCACCATCTTTATCTGTTACTTTTATGAAATGGTCAATCACATCGAAGTTTACATTTTTAGGTAAAATGTCTTCGCCAAAACCTTCTGTGAGATAAGGATACACTTCGTTCTCATCGAAGATTCCCGTCTCTTTGTATTTCTTGAATACCGATCCATAGGTATCAATACCTACCGTAACGATATCTTTGTTTTGCTCTTTTAAATATTTGGCAGTACCACACATAGAACCACCGGTTCCTACCGTGGCAACATAATGTGTAATTTTTCCTTCTGTCTGCTTCCAGATTTCAGGACCAGTTGATTCATAATGTGCTGCGGTGTTGGACAGATTATCGTATTGATTTGGATAATACGAGTTCGGAATATCGGCATTCAATTTACGCGCAACCGAATAATAGGAGCGTGGATCTTCTGGTGCAACATTGGTAGGACACACAATTACTTCAGCACCAACTGCTCTGAGAATATTAATTTTTTCCTGCGATTGTTTATCGGCCATAGTGAAAACGCAACGATAGCCTTTTGCAACGGCTGCCAGTGCAAGCCCCATACCTGTGTTTCCGGAAGTACCTTCAATAATAGTTCCGCCTGGTTTTAATAGTCCGGCTTTTTCTGCATCCTCAATCATCTTTAATGCCATGCGATCTTTAGTGGAATTACCCGGATTAAAGTATTCTACTTTCGCAACAATAGTTCCGGCAATGCCTTTCGTCATTTTGTTCAACTTCACCAGAGGTGTATTGCCGATCGTTTCAATAATGGAATTGTAAATCATGTGGATGTTTTTTTTGAGAGGGTAAAACTACAAAAACCATTCGAATAGAATGGGGGATAAGTAGGGTGAAGAATAATGAGTTGAAGATTTGTCCGCAAAAGGACATGAAAGGGAATCTGGTATTAAGATATTATGAAGTCGCTCCCGCAAGAAGGTATAATACCGCCATTCGTACCGCTACCCCATTTTCTACCTGATCTAAGATTATGGAATGAGATGAATCGGCTGCGTCACTGCTTAATTCAACACCTCTGTTAATTGGGCCGGGATGCATGATGACAATTGGCTTTTTGAGGCTGTCCAATATTTTTTTTGTGATGCCGTAATACAATGAATATTCGCGAAGAGATGGAAAGTATTTAATGTGTTGGCGTTCCAACTGAATGCGAAGAACGTTTGCCACATCGCACCACTGCAAGGCTTTATGTACATCAAATTCTACTTCAACACCAAGCTGTCCGATAAACTTTGGAAGTAGAGTAGGAGGTCCGCACACCATTACCTTCGCTCCTAATTTTTTTAAGGCGAAAATATTAGAGAGTGCCACGCGCGAATGCAGGATGTCACCGATGATCGCTACCTTTTTTCCGGATACGCTACCTAATTTTTCGCGAATCGAAAAGGCATCGAGCAAAGCTTGTGTTGGATGTTCGTGTGTACCATCACCCGCGTTTACAATATTGGCATTGATATGTTTGGAAAGGTAATGTGCTGCTCCGGGACTGGCATGTCGCATCACAATCATATCCACTTTCATGGCTAAGATGTTGTTGACTGTGTCAAGCAATGTTTCGCCCTTCTTTACAGAACTGTTAGAAGCTGAGAAATTCACTACATCAGCGGACAATCTTTTTTGTGCGAGTTCAAATGATAATCTTGTTCGCGTGGAGTTTTCGAAGAAGACATTGGCGATCGTGACATCGCGCAGAGAAGGTACCTTCTTGATTGGCCGGTTGATGACCTCTTTAAAGTTATCGGCTGTTTCAAAAATTAATTCAATGTCCTCACGTGTGATGTCCTTAATACCGAGCAGGTGTTTTTGACTGAGTTTAGACATAGTGCTTAATCCTTATTAATCAACCAGATTTTATTTTGTTTATGACCTTGTGCTTCCAGTTCGACCAAAACGCGTTGGGAGGCTAGTGTATTCACAGTCTTGCCAACATAGTCGGCTGCAATAGGTAATTCGCGATTATATTTTCGATCGATCAGCACCACCAATTCTACTGTAGTGGGTCTTCCGAATGCGATCATCGAGTCCATAGCCGCACGAATGGAGCGCCCGGTGAAAAGAACATCGTCTACCAGTACCACTTTTTTTCCTTCAATAATAAAGTCGATGCGCGTTTCGCTGGCTTTGATGGGTGTATCTCTTCTACGAAAATCATCGCGGTAAAAGGTAGCGTCCAGATATCCAAACGGGATTTCTTTCTTCGTGTCTTTCTCTAATTTTTTATGGAGAATTTCAGCTACATAAATGCCTCGTGGCTGCATTCCGATGATAACGGTTTCTGAGAAATCGTTGTGATTTTCAATTAATTGCTGACAAAGGCGGCTTATGGTGAGATCGAGGAGATCGGAGTCGAGTATGAGTTTTTTCTGCATAGCTGCGGAGCAAATATAGTGAATTGGTTTGCATAATTGCCAAGACTTTCCGGCTTCCATGCGATTTGATTGTGAAGATCGTTGAAAAAGTTTCGTTGATACGATTTGGCGTGACCTGTAATAAGAAGCTCCCATTAAAATTGCTATTTTCGAAACGCATGACATCTGAAATTTTAATCGCATACGGTCTTCATCCGGATCATTGCACCCTTCAGCAATTAGGAAACGGACTTATTAACAAAACCTGGAAGGTAATTCAGGGGGATCGGCAGTTTGTTTTGCAAAGGATTAACGACTACGTATTTAAAGAACCATTCGCGCTGGCAGAGAACATTAGTTTGCTGGACGAATACCTTAGGGTAAAGAGCTCTGCCTATTTGTTTGTGGCTTCGTTAAAAAGCAAGGACGGAAAGGAAATCGTAAAGAATAGTGATGGATATTTTCGTCTGTTTCCTTTTATAAAAGGTTCACACACCATCCAAACAGTTTCCACGGCCGATCAGGCATACGAGGCTTCCGGCCAGTTTGGAAGATTCACTCAGCTTTTATCCGGATTTGATTCAACCAAAATGAATGCTACTATCCCGGATTTCCACAACCTCAGTTTGCGACATCATCAATTGGAACACGCCTTGATGAACGGAAACCAGGAGCGGATTAAAGAATCGAAGCAGCTTCTGGATGATGTAAAGAACTTTCATTTCGTTTTAGAATCATTTGAAAAGATCCGGGATGCTCAACAGATCAGAACAAGAGTAACACATCACGATACAAAAATCAGCAATGTATTATTTGATGATCATGACAAAGGGATGTGCGTTATTGATTTGGATACCGTGATGCCCGGATATTTTATAAGTGATCTGGGTGATATGATGCGAACCTATTTATCTCCGGCCACCGAGGAGGAAAGGAGTTTTGAAAAGATCAATGTGCGAGACGATATTTTTATGGCTGTGGTTCAGGGCTATGTCAGTTTTATGAAGGATGAATTAAGTGAGGAGGAGCAAGGCTTGATTTTTTATTCTGGTTTGTTCCTGATCTACATGCAAGCCATTCGCTTTCTAACGGATTATTTAAATAATGATGCATACTATGGAGCTGACTATGAAGGCCACAATTTTATCCGGGCAGGTAATCAGCTTTGTTTGTTAAAGCGATACCATGAAAAGAAAGAAGTATTTCAGCAAATCATTTCTAACGAGTTAAAAAGGAAACATACTCTTTATGAGTAGGATTGAAGTATATTGATTTATTGATCTTTTTAAGTCGAAATTCTCATAACTTTAAAGACAAAAACAAGTTTACTCCCGCAATAAATTAACAACCAGAAAATAATACATCAATGAAAATGGTAAATGAAAATTCATCAAGGCGATCAGCGCTCAAGAAAATGGTTGGAGGCGCAGCAGCTGCCATTGCAGGCTCAGCACTTTCGCATCGTGTATCAGCTGCAGAGGCCGTGCTCGAAAGTGATTTGAAAGGAAAGGTAAACCATTCCGTTTGCCGTTGGTGTTACGACAAAATTCCGCTGGAAGATCTCTGCAAGGCGGCAAAGAATATTGGGTTAACCTCCATTGAATTAACCGGTCCTGAGGAATGGCCCCTCTTAAAGAAATATGACTTGATTTCCGCCATGCCGTGGGGTGCTGGTAAAGGTATTGTAGAGGGATTTAATAATCCTAAGCTTCACAATGAACTGGTGAAGAGTTACGCGGATATTATTCCAAAAGTGGCCGCGGCAGGTTTCAATCAAATCATTTGTTTCTCCGGCAATCGCAATGGACTTGACGATGAGATGGGAATTGAAAACTGTGCTATCGGACTGAAACGATTAATGCCCATTGCCGAGAAATATAAAGTTACCATGTCGATGGAACTGCTGAACAGCAAAGTAAATCATCATGACTACCAGTGCGACCATACAGCATGGGGAGCGGCATTGTGTGACAAGGTAGGATCAGACCAATTCAAACTATTGTATGATATCTATCACATGCAGATCATGGAGGGTGATGTTATTGCCACCATTCAAAAATACCAGAAGTACATCTCGCACTACCATACTGGGGGAGTTCCAGGCCGCAATGAAATCGATGAAACACAGGAGTTGAATTATCCTGCCATCATGCGTGCTATTCTGGAAACAGGCTTCAAAGGATACGTAGCACAGGAATTTGTGCCAAAGCGTGAAGACAAGATTGCCTCGTTGAGTCAGGGTGTACACATTTGTGATGTGACCCTTTAACTGAATTGGAAGGTATTATGAGATAAAGTTGAATCGTGTAAAGTAAACAAGGACCCAAATTTCGTTTGGAATGATTTGCAAAATCACGGTGAGGCTTGTGGTCGCTTAGCGTGAAACCTTATCTCATCGGCATCGTTTGCAGTTCTTTACGAACACTTGTTAAACAGATTATTTCGTAATTATTTTAAACATTGATTTGATATTTATATTACAAGCTCTACTTTCGTTCTCAGTATGACAATGATGAAGCCCTGTATGAAGAAGATGGAAGCAACGCACAAGATGTGTTGTTGCTACAAACATCTGTCAACAGATGCAGGAGTTTTGGACACGTAGTGATTTCTAACGATTATAAAATCAAAGAACATAACGAGCCTTCCCTGCAAAACAGGGAGGGCTTTTTTTTTAACAACCACAGAAGAATACATTTTTATGCAAAGCTTTAGAACCGAACTGGAAGATTTAGACAACCCGATTGTGGCGCGCGACATCATTGATCTCGAAAAGAAGATCAGACTTTTTCGCGATGGAAAAATCGACAGCGACAAATTCAGAAGTCTCCGGTTAGTGCGGGGTATTTATGGACAGCGTCAGTCAGGTGTGCAGATGATTCGCATCAAGCTTCCATTCGGACGTGTCACCACGAAACAGCTTCGCAGAATTGCTGACATATCCGAAGAATATGCATCGAGCAATCTTCACGCCACCACGCGTCAGGATATACAGATCCATTTTGTAAGCCTTGATAAGACTCCCGAATTGTGGGCGAAGTTAGAGAAGGATGAAATTACTACGCGTGAGGCTTGCGGTAATACAGTTCGTAACATCACAGCATCTCCAACAGCAGGTATCGATACAAGCGAATTGTTTGATGTGTCGCCTTATGCGCACGAGATGTTTCAATATTTTTTACGCAATCCTATTTGCCAGGATATGGGACGTAAGATCAAGTTTGCGTTCTCAAGTAATGAGTCAGATACAGCGTATGTCTTCATTCATGATCTTGGCTTTATTCCAAAAATCGAAAATGGCGTTCGTGGTTTTAAAGTGGTCATAGGTGGAGGTCTTGGTGCCACGCCATACCTGGCATTAACAGCCTACGAATTTTTACCGGAAGATCAGATCATTCCATTTGCAGAAGGAGTGCTTCGGGTATTCGATCGTTACGGTGAGCGCACCAGAAGAATGAAGGCACGTCTTAAGTTTTTGATTGAAGAAATCGGCCTTGAAAAATTCATGGCACTTGTAGAAGAGGAGCGGCTGGCATTAAAACATCATCACTACAAAATTAATGTTGATGCTTTGGTCGATCCGCTTCTTCCTGAAATGATTCCAACTGAATATGTAGGAACGATCAACGAAGAAAAATATCAGCGCTGGCGCGATACCAATGTAATAGATCAAAAGCAACAGGGTTACTTTGGTGTGTATGTAAAACTACCGCTGGGAAATATGTCATCAAAACTTGCGCATACCTTTGCTGATATTGTGGATACCTATGCGGGAAATGAATTGCGGATCACTGTCAATCAAGGATACTTGCTTCGCTTCGTGCGTCCTGAAGCATTGCGTCATTTATTTGTAGCGCTGGATAAACTGGCTTTAGCAGAACCTGGCTTCGATAGTGTTTCGGATATCACGGCTTGCCCGGGTACAGAATCTTGTGCATTGGGAATTTCAAGTAGCACTGGTATTTCTCTTGCATTGGAGAAAGTGATTACAGAAGAATATCCAGATTTGATTTACAACAGCGACATTAAAATAAAAATCAGTGGCTGCCCTAATTCGTGTGGTCAGCACGGCCTGGCGGGAATTGGCTTTAGTGGTAGTACCATAAAAGACAAAGATAAAAATGTATTGCCAGCTCTTGTGGTATTGTTGGGCGGAGGTAAAGTAACGAATGGTGAAGGTATTATTTCCGAGAAGGTAATTAAGATCCCGAGCAAGCGCGGGCCACAGGCACTTCGCATTTTGTTAAATGATTATGAAACTAACTCTACGGAAGGCGAGTACTATCACGATTATTTTAAACGTCTTGGTAAAAATCATTTTTATCAGATACTAAAACCTTTGGGTGATCTTACCTCGATTGTTCAGGAAGATTATATTGACTGGGGAGAAGAGCATAAATTTATTTTGCACACTGCTGTTGGGGAGTGCGCGGGTGTAATGATTGACCTGGTTGCTACCTTGTTATATGAATCAGAAGAAAAATTAACATGGGCACAAGAAGCCTTGGATAAAGAACAGTATGCCGATTCAATTTATCAGAGCTATACCACCTTTATCAATACAGCTAAAGCCATGTTGATTACAAAGGATGTAAGACCAAGCACACAACATCAGGTAATCACTGATTTTCAGCGTGAGTTTGTGGACACTGGAGCCTTTACCTTCTCACCTGATTTTAGAGAACATCTTTTGAGAATCAACAAGCATGAACCTTCTTTTGAATTTGCTGCACTCTTTTTAAAAGACGCATTGAATTTTGTAGAGCGTTCAAAAGCGTATCGTTCAACTGAAAAAGAAACTGTAACACAATGATACCAGCCATCTTTACTTCGAGCAAAGACCCTAAACTTACCTTAGTGGGCGCGGGGCCAGGTGATCCGGAGTTGATTACCTTAAAGGCGATCAAAGCCATTGAAGCAGCCGACATTGTTTTGTATGATGCTTTGGTATCGGACGAAATTTTGAAAATGATTCCGAAGGGTGTTCCGACTTTATCGGTTGGGAAACGTGCTCGTCAACATTCACATTCACAGGATGAGATCAATGAACTCATTGTTGAGTTTGCTTACCTATATGGACATGTTGTTCGGTTGAAAGGCGGAGATCCTTTTGTGTTCGGTCGTGGATCAGAAGAGATCGACTTTGCTGAATTGCATGGTGTACAAGTTCAGTTTGTTCCAGGCATCAGCAGTTCATTGTCAGTGCCAGCGAGCATTGGAATTCCCATCACAGCAAGAGGCGTGAGTGAAAGCTTTTGGGTTGTAACCGGAACAACAAAGAATGGTGACGTGTCATCAGATTTAGTATTGGCTGCACAATCAAGCGCAACGATTGTGATTTTGATGGGCTTGCATAAGATTCAGGAAATTATGGAACAGTTTGAATTCTTTGGAAAGGGTGAAGTACCTGTTGCTGTAATTCAAAACGGAACATTACCGAATCAAAGAAGTATCGTGGGCACTGTAAAGAACATTGTGGCCTTAGCCAAACAAGAAATCATTGGAGCGCCTGCAGTCATTGTCGTAGGCGAGGTGGTGAAGTATGCTAAGCAATTGAATAGTGTAATCTTAGAAACAATAGAAAATTAAAGTAGTAGTCGCATAACATTAAACAATATGGATCGCAATAATCTCTTCCCCGTTTTTTTAAAACTTGAATCACTCGAAATGCTCATCGTAGGTGGTGGACATGTAGGATTGGAGAAATTAAGTGCCGTGTTGAAGAACAGCCCGACTGCAAAAATTACTTTAGTAGCGCGTGAGATTCAAAAATCCATTTGGGATTTGGCTGCTGAATATCCACAAGTAAAATTAGTGGAGCGCAATTTTAAATTGTGGGATTTGTGGGATAAGGATCTTGTGTTGCTGGCAACAGACAACAGAAGCTTGCACGAGTCCATTCGTAAATTTGCGCGTAGCAGAAGATTATTAATTAACGTTGCTGACACGCCCGATCTTTGTGATTTCTATTTAGGATCTGTAGTGACAAGAGGTAATTTGAAAATTGGGGTATCAACAAATGGCAAATCACCTACCATTGCAAAGCGCATCCGCGAATATTTGGAAGAAGCGCTACCCGATGACACCAATGAGTTGCTGAACAACATGCAACGCATTCGCGAAAAGATTTCAGGTGATTTTAATCACAAGGTAAAGGTGTTGAATGATGTTACATCCTCGTGGTTGGAAACTTCAGTTAAACCAGAAGTTTAAGAATCAAACAGGTTCTTTAAGACGATATTTAAGTTCAAAATAAAATCCCACTTCGATTAAAGACTCCGAAGTGGGATTTTGCATTTCAAGGTAGGGGCTTATAATACTTATTCATCCCGAAGCGACTTCACCGGATTCATAGTAGCGACACTCATTATTTTAAATCCAATCGTAAGGAATGAAATGAAGAACATCAATCCGATGGCGATAACGAATGTTAATGCGTTAACGCTCTGATAATATTTCCAGATGCTACCCATCAAGGCATTGTTCATATTATAACTCGCCCACGATCCAAATACAGCAGCGATTGTCAGAATGATCACAAATTCTGTATTGACGATTCTTGTAATATTACCAACAGACGCGCCTAGAACTTTTCGTACTCCTATTTCCTTCATTCGTTTAATAATATTCAGCGAGACCAGGGTGAACAATCCGGTTACGGATAGCATCATGGCAATGGCTCCTAAAAATACATACATGTACATGATGTTAAGATTTATGACAACCATCTCGTACTTTTCTTCCGCCAGCATGTGGCCATTGTATATACGTGTTGGAAATAATACACTCCACTGTTCAGTCATATAGGTATTGACATTGGCAACGTTTTCAGTTTTTGCACTTACTGCAATCTGAGTGTACTGATCAGGTAACACGTAACGAATCATCATAGGTTCCAACTCTCTCCATAATCCGCTGGTGTAGACATCTTTTACAACACCAACAACATAATACTTGACGGTATCTTTCCAGATAAACTCTTTGCCAATAGCATTATCCAGATTGAAAAGCTTTGCCATTTTTTCGGTGATGATAACCGATTCTTTTTGATCGGTCTTAGAGTCTTTTTTAAAATCACGCCCTGAAACAAGCTTGAGATCCATTGTGCGAAGGTAATTGTCACCCACATCAATGATGTCAACTTCAGACTGAAGCGTTCCTTGTTTTACAGGTTGATGTTCGCGGTTAGAAAATATCCCGCTCTTTGCGCCCGCCATTGAAATAACATCGGGATTAGATTGCAGTGCATTACGATATTTATCAAACTCTTGCGGATTTTCAAACCACGCGATTATGGAGCCCTGCATATCAAATCCCAAATCATATTCCTGTTGGTATTTTGCATTTTGAATAAAGCCAATGGCACTTACGATCGCGATCAACGATATCGCAAATTGCAAACCTAAAAGAGTTCGTGTAAAATAATTTGTGCCACCAAATTGTAGTTTTCCTTTTAGAATAGTTACCGGTTCAAACTTACTGATGTAAAATGCCGGATAGCTTCCTGCTAATATTCCGGTGAATACTAAAACACCAATCATGAAAAACAGGAAGCTGGGATTATCAAAATAGTGTGGCGTTAATTGCATGAATTCCCACATGGTATTCCATCCACTCACTAAAAGATCGGCTATACCCAGGCCAACAATCAGTGCCAGAAAACAAACGGACATGGTTTCTCCAATGAATTGAATGATCAATTGCTTGCGCATACTGCCCATTACTTTTCGAATGCCGATTTCTTTCAGTCTTCTGGATGAAATAGCAATGGCAGTGTTCGTTAAATTAAAACAGGCAATTAAAAGAATCAGGCAACCCATGATCATTGAACCGATGATGGCAGATTGAGGCGGAGCCACCCAGGTTGCAGCATCAACTACTTGTGCCCGATCGTCATGAGCCATTGTGGTCAGTGGGTCGAGGACAAACTTCTTGATTTGAAAATCTTCTCTTACCTTATTATTATTTTCGATGTAGGGTTGAAGCTGTTGATCAACACTAGCCAGTTCATTAGCATTGTTGATTTGTACGAACAGCGTGCCTTCTTTTCGCCAATCATCTTCCCGAACATCTTTATGCTCATCCTTATAATTTTCGAAATTCATGTAGGCTGATCCCCTTGGTTTGTAATGGCTGGAGTTCATGGGTGGTTCTCTATAAACTCCGGCAACCTTAAGTTCCTTCAACTCATTTCCATATACTTGTGTTATGGTTTTTCCATACGCCTCAGCAGGTGTTCTAAACAATCGGATGGCTACTACGTCACTGATGAACACACTGGTTTTATCCTTTAGGTCGGCAGGATTTCCGGAAATAAATTCAAATGAAAAAATCTGAAAGAAGTCAGGGTCAACATACGACAGATTTGCTGAAAAGAGATCGTTATCGCGTTTGAAGTTTGAGTACGAGTGAAGGTACCGTGTTGATTTATCTACGTCTTGAAAAGTCTTGTCCACTACATCGCCTAAAGGAAAAGGAACAAAGGCGAATTTTTTCTCTTCATTTTCAAATTCACGAATGGTACTGACTCTGTAAATCTGGTTGATGTTCTTATGAATGCGATCATAGGTTGCATCGTATTCATGTGCAAAGTATCCTACGATACAACAGGCAATGGCAACACCCATTCCGATTACATTGGTGATGATAAAGAACTTGTTCTTCATCATGCTGCGGAAGGTGATAAGAAGGTGATTCTTAAACATGGATATAATTTTAAGCTGTGATAAATCTTTTTAATGTAATACCAGCCACGTTAGCCAATTAATATGCCAGAGGAAATTAGCCATTCAACATGCTGAAAGGAGGATGTTTAAAATTCTAGTGTTCAATTGCGAACAAATACGTCCGATTTGATGTATATTGAATTGATTGGTATTTGCCAGAATAAGCAGCGACCAGGTACATCGCTTTTACACTTTATAGCTGGTAATTGCTTCAGGTTGACTTGATAATCTTTAATCGTTTGATGCCAAGTGCTACAGAGGAGCAGCCTGTTTATGGAAATTTAATTTGTTTAGTGTATTTGACTCCAGAGGAGTCACCTATTTGTGTACAATCTAAACAACAAAGAAACTCTTTTAATAGAAAATCATCTCCGATTTTTAAAAACGATTTCCCTAAAGCAGCGACCTATTAGGTTGACCACTTGAGTAACACAATCAAAAAGTTGCTAAGAATTCCTCGATGCAGGTATAGATCTCTTTCAACTCCTCTTCATTAATTACATACGGAGGAAGAATATAAATTACATTCCCCAAAGGCCTCAATAGAATATTTCTTTCCAGAAAGTAGGGATAGATTTTTTTACGGATATCATTGAAATACGAAGTTCCTGCCTGAGTGATCAACTCGATCGCGATGATAGTGCCGAGGGTTCTTGCTTCCTTAACAACTTTGTGATTCTTAATCTTTTCTTTAAAATGTTCATGCTGTGATGCGATGCGTTCAATTCTTTGTTGACAGTCATCGCTTATCAATAATGAAAAGCTTGCATTTGCTGCAGCGCACGCAATTGGATTGGCAGTGTAGGAATGTCCGTGAAAGAATGTTTTCAGAACATCAGCAGACTCAAAGGCTTTTACAATTTTATCTGAACAACTCGTAACACCAAGCGCCATCGTTCCACCGGTAATACCTTTGGATACAGCAATAATATCCGGTTGATTTTTAAGGTAATGAGATGCGAACAATTTTCCGGTGCGACCGAAGCCGGTAAAAACTTCATCGGCCACACAAATGATATTATTTTCCTGTGCAATCTGAATGAGACGATCGAGAACGGCAGGCGAATACATTCGCATGCCTGCCGCTCCCTGCACAAGCGGTTCAAAAATAAAAAAACCAACATCCTGTTTTTGAATTATATTCTTAAATTGCTCGACTACCTGATCTTCTTTATCTGCCGAAGGGAAATCAATAAACGTTACATCAAATAATAAAGGAGAGAAAGCATTAGTGAAAGGACTCCGCTCACCAACCGACATCGCCCCGACTGTATCGCCATGATAACTCCCATCGATCGCGATTATCTTTTTCTTTTCAATACCTTGGTTGTACCAAAACTGATATGCCATTTTTAGGCCCACTTCAACAGCAGTGCTTCCATTATCGGAAAAGAAAATCTTGCTTTGGTTATTCGGCAAAATTGAAATCAGATTCTTCGCTAAGGTAATGGCAGGCTCGTGTGTAAACCCGGCAAAGATTACGTGTTCCAATTTTAAGGCTTGTTCTGCGATAGCTTTTGCAATTACTGGATTGCTGTGGCCGTGAAGGTTTACCCACCAGGAGGAGACGGCATCGATAATTTTTCGTCCATCATCCGTAGTAAGGTAAATACCTTCCGCAGATTGAATGAGCAAAGGTTCAACATCACTCATCAATGATGTGAAGGGATGCCAGATTAATTTTTTATCGATATCGTGAAGATCAGACATGAAGATTCTTTTTAAGTTGTTGTGCGTAAAGCAACACTACTTCTTTTGTAATTAATTTTTCAGGAATGATGTGGAGAAGGAGGGGAAGTTTTGTTGTTGCAAGAATAATGCTCTCGCTTTCAGGATTAGGTTCTCCATTAAAGATGATTCCCTTTATCCTGATGTTTCTATTTTTCAAAGCTTCCGCGGTAAGCAAAGTGTGGTTGATACTTCCCAGGTATAGATTAGAAACTAATATTACTTCAGCATGAAATAAGGTAATCAAATCAACAACAAAGAAATCTTTTGCAAGTGGTACCAGACAACCACCAGCACCTTCTATAATCAGATCGCTATTTATGGAAGGAAGAATAAAATTCTCTCTCTTGATTTCAATACCTTCAGCTTTTGAGGCATCGTGAGGTGAGGCTGGTTTCTTTAGCAGATAAGCTTCAGGGTGAATTTTTGTAGTCGCATTTGAAATCAAACGCGCTACGGTTTCTGAGTCGGTTGGAGATCCGGCTTGAACCGGTTTCCAGTAATCAGCATGAAGTGCTTCACAAAGTATGGCGGAGACAAGTGTCTTGCCGCTATCGGTGTGTATGGCAGTTACAAAATAATTCATCCCGAAAGGTATGTGAAAGTTTCAAAATAAGTTTCAGCCGAAGTACAAATTGGTTTTATCAGATTTAGAAATAGGTTGCCAGTTGCCGGTAACCGGTTACTGCCAACCAGCAACATTGTCAAAATAATTTTAAGGCGCTAAGAGCTTGAATGAGATTTGAAATTTCCTCGTTTGAATTAAAGGTATGCAAGCACACACGTAGACGTTCAGTTCCTTTTGAAACGGTGGGTGATACGATCGGACGAACATCAAATCCTTTTTGTTGAAGTGCTTCAGCCATTCTTTTCGTGCGCTCATTTCCACCAATGAGTATGGACTGAATTGAACTCATACTGGTTGATGTTTCTCCAACAGATTTCAATTCGTGAATAAAATGATCAATCTTTTTATGTAGCAATTGTTGTAAGCTTAGATTTTGAACGAGAAAATCAAAGGCACATTCAATCGAAACCAAACTATGGGGAGGAAGAGCAGTTGTATAAATAAACGGTCGGGCGAAGTTGATAAGGTAATCCTTTAGTATGGTGGAACCAGCAACACAAGCTCCATGAATGCCCATACCTTTTCCGAAAGTATAAATTCGAATCGCTATTTTTTCTTCAAGTCCTAGTGAAACCGCTAAACCTGCTCCATTACTTCCAAGAACACCAGTACTGTGTGCCTCATCGAGAATTATAGAAGCTCCATATTTTTCAGAAAGGGTGACCAAATCCTTTAATGGACATTGATCACCATCCATTGAATAGATGGATTCGACTGCAATAAAAATTTTACCGGTTGCCAGTTTTAATTTAGACTCCAAGTCATTCAAATCATTGTGTCTGAAATTGAATCGCTTCGCTAAACTTAGGCGCGCTCCATCTTTCATGCAGGCATGAGCGAGTTCATCATAGAGTATGGTATCACCTCTTTGAGGAAGTGAGGAGAGCACGCCAAGATTGGCTGTGTAACCTGAATTAAAAATGAGAGCGGCTTCGCTTTTAAATATGCCTGCTAACTTATTTTCAATTTGTTCTGCATAATTAGAATTTCCGGATAGCAATCTCGAGCCCGTTGATCCATTTGATTTGAAATCAATAGTATTTAGTCTTTGTTTAATCGCCTTGAAGAGTTCGGGTGAACGCGCAAGACCAAGGTAATCGTTCGAAGTAAAGTCAATACTGCCGTGTTGATCTTCTTTTAAAAACCTGCGAGCTCCTTCTGTTTCGCGAATTGCAAGTTGTTTGATCAATACAGATTGAAGAGGATCCATCTAATGCTTAGTTGATCACAAGTCTAAGCAATTTTTGTCATTTGAGTTGACAAAAAAAAACTCAGTAAACCTGAAGGAATGACGAGCTTGTTGAAGATGTTATTAGAACTGTGAAGTCACTTCCATCCAACAGTTAACGCGAACTGAAGGCGGTTCATACTTTCCCGGATTACTTTGGTGTTGGGTGTGCCTTGAATTAAACCGCCTTCTTCTGTGTAGTAGTAAGTCGGATATTCGTAATTGGCGGAAACGCGCTGATACTTTGTACCAACCGAAAGTGAGACACGAAGGTCATGATACTTTATTCGGTAACCGATTTGAGTACTCACCATTCGCCCGCCATCAACATCTTTAAAGCCGTATTCGCTTTCCTGACGAGATTTATTGCGCCACGGCTTTGACCATCCGTAGTTGAATTGAACGAATATTGCATTTGTGTTTTTTGTGCCGAATACATCCCAATTCACGCCTCCAAAAATGGGCATGGTGTGCCATTCAGTATACGAATCCAATCCAATACCGAGTCCAGTCCTTATTTTCTTTCCGATAGTAATACCATGAATGGTTGATGAGGTAAAAGTGATTTCTTTCCCTTCACTACAATCGTTACAACCAATGAGTGGGCCTACTTGAAGGTTGAAGAAGTAACTAAAAGTTTTGTTATTGGTAAGGCTATCTTTGAATGCATTTGTTCCATGGACCTGCTTTTTCGCGCCATTAGGAATAGGAGTATAGAACACAGAATCAGCAGCAAAATCTTGAGCATTTATTTCTGTTACTGCAAAAAGTATAGCTATTAACGAAAATACAAATCTTACTCTCATTGCTTGTCGATGGCTATTTTGCTTAGCAGTCTAATGTTTTGGATGTCTGAATAATCATATTGATATAATCCATCTTCGCTGATCATCATGGCGATATTCTTAAAGGGAATAATATCAATGGCGTTCATCTCTTTATAGTGCGCAAGCTGGTTTTCCTTAATCTTATAAACATCCGATGCGTTGTAAACCTTTAGTCCATCAGTACCATCACAAACAAACAAGGTACCATTATCAATTCCGAGTCCATGCGGACTTGTCATGGGATATGTTTTTACAAGCGTAGGAGCCGTTAAATCTTTAATGTTAATTACCTGAAGTTCGTTTACTCCCTGGTTACATGTGTTGCCAGTGAATAATGTTACGTACGCATAATCGCCTTCAACCACTACAGGATCACAACTTAATACATGTGAAAAAGTACTAAGGAGTGCAGGACTCTCGGGTGTTGCAAGATCAAATATCTGCATACCCAATCGTGTGCCGATGAAAAGATTTCCGTTATAAGGAAACAATGTTTCAGGCAGCCATCCTAAAGGAATTTCTGTTTTGGCTTTTGGAGAAGATGGAAATGTAACATCGACAATGTCTAAACTGTAACTATCTATCGCGTACAAAAAATTGTTGGCGATTGTAAACCGCGCCAATGATCCACCAATTCCGGTTGTTGTTCCACCCGGATTTATAGCTGCTTTAGCATTGAAGGCGCTTGCGGCAGCATCGGAAAATACAACGCCAGTACCACGGTAGAATCCTCCCCAGTTTTCATATTGTGTTGTGCAGTCATTCTCTTCAATAGACACATGTCCAACCTCTTTCCAATCCGTTACAATTCCTTTCACCGAATCTGCATAAAAGCCTAATGAGTTGTAGTGATTAAAAAGTCCTTCAACTCTGTGTACTTCCTTTATGTCCTGAAGATTGGAAATATCAAATACGACTAAATCAACATAGCTATCAGCATAGAGTATGTTGTTGATGATGGACAAATCATAATTTCCAGGAATGTTAAGAAATCCCAATGGAACAGGGCTGGCAGGATTTTGATTGTCAATTATGTGAATGCCATCACCAATTTCATTGATGAATAAGATATCGTCTTTAAAATAAATTTTACCAGCACTTGAAATAGACTGAGGTGGTCTAAAGCCTATGGAAGCTTTTATTTCAGCAGATGTAGAGAACACTGGTTCGTAATACACATAGGAATTGGTGACCACGCACTTGTCTGAGCAATTGCTGAACAAGACAAACACAAAACAGAGAATAAGAATCCACCGCAGGGAGTATTGACTTTTCATATGGATAGCGTTTAGAGGTTGTTGGGTTTGACACCTCAATAGTTGCTAAGGTTGGAAGCAGTTTGAAGTTAAAATCAACCGACTAGTGGTACAGGTAAACTTATTGGGGAAGAGCCCCTATGATTGCCAACGCCATTTTAGTAAAATCAAAACCATGATGCGAAACACCAAGGCGGACAATCACCAACTTTTTAGACGGGATCACCATTACGAACTGTTCTTCAAATCCATCTGCCCAATACGCATCGGTTGGAAGTTCAGGATATTTCCGAATGGAAGAATTACTTTTCGCACCGACATTCAACCACCATTGTGCTCCGTATTCTCCAATGGGAGCAGTGGTAGCCGGAGTGGTGGTATATTTTACCCAACCCACAGGAAGAATGCGTTCTGTGTTCCAGACACCATCATTCAAAAACAATAATCCAAACCGAGCCCAGTCACGTGCGGTAGCATAGGTATAAGACGATCCTACAAATGTTCCGGATGCATCTGGTTCCATGATGGTATTGTTCATTCCAATTTTGTAGAATAACTTTTCGTATGGAAAGGCATGATAGGTTTCATCTCCAACTTGTTGTCGGATCATTCTTGAAAGTATATTCGATGTGCCGCTGGAATACTGAAAAACAGTATTGGGTGAAGATTTTAATTTCCGGTTAGCAGCGTATTTACCTTTATCATCGCTCTTGATAAACATATTGTGAAAATCAGAAGTTGGTACAAAGTAAGATTCAGACCATTCTAATCCGCTGCTAGCTTGAAGTAAATTGTTTAAGGTAATTTGCTTTCGATCATCATCACTCCATTCGCTTACAGGTGCAGGATCTTCTGTTTTTAGTTTTCCTTCCTTCACCAGAATTCCAATAAGAGCACTCGTAACGCTCTTTGTCATCGACCAACCCATCAGTTTGGAACGTTGATCGATACCTTCAGCATATTTCTCACCTACAATTTGTTTGTCATACAAAACCACAACACCAAGTGTGTTTGAAGGTTTCTTTGGATCGATGTCTATGAAAGCTTCAGCAAGTGCTTTATTGATGGCATCATATTTTACATTCTTTAGAAGTGAATCGGGCATACGATTTCCGTCTGGCCAAAGAATGGAATCTTGATTTAGAACTGAGGGAGCAGCTAAATTGAATTGTTGATTTCGCACTTCTTCTTCTGATCTTTCAGCGAGTAAGGTACATCCCAAGCCTGAACGAAATATTGCTTTGCTTTTTGTCCAGAGTACAGTTGCAATAACAGTTGAATCAACTGCATTCATTTCGATACCTGCACTGGAAAGTCCCGGAAAAACCTGAAGCTCCTTTTCTTTAACACTCTCTACTGTTCGGCCTGCAACAAAAACACAAGAGCAAACTGTTTTGGACACCATACCTGCCATAACAGGAGGGAAGGTAATTCCAACATAGATTAGTGCAACAACAAGTATGGAAGCAATTAAGATGAAGAAAAGCTTAATGAATTTTTTCATATTCTTAACTAGACGTTAGTATTTAGATCTTAGTCGTCAACAAAACCCTCTGCGTATCTCTGCGCACTCTTCGGTGAAAAAATTTACTTTCCTCTCGATTTCTCCAACACATCCCACATCGATTCAGGTATTGCCTCCAAATGACTGAACTCACCACCGTTGCGTAACCATTCGCCACCGTCAATGGTAATTACCTCTCCATTTACATAAGCAGAATAATCCGACATCAGGTATGCGGCAAGGTTTGCTAATTCCTGATGTTCGCCAACACGCTTTAAAGGTATACGTTCTGCTGGATCAAATTTCTTCACCAACTCTCCGGGCAGAAGTCTGCTCCATGCACCTTCGGTTGGAAATGGTCCGGGTGCAATGGCATTGCTTCGGATTTTATATTTCGCCCACTCCACAGCAAGCGATCGGGTTAACGCTAACACACCCGCTTTACTACAAGCTGATGGAACAACATACCCAGAACCTGTCCAGGCATAAGTAGTTACAATATTTAAAAATGTTCCCGGTTGTTTTTTTGCAATCCAATTTTTACCTGCGGCCAATGTTGTGTAGTATGTTCCTTTCAAAACAATATCAACCACAATATCGAATGCTCGATGTGAAAGTCTTTCCGTTGGGCTAATGAAATTACCAGCTGCATTATTTAAGATTCCATGAATTTGTCCGAAGGTAGTTTCAGCCTGCTGAATTACATTTTCAATTTCATTGTACTTGCGCACATCGCAGGCAACGGCCAATACCTTCCCACCTTTCTTCTTCATCATTTCATCCGCTGCTTTTTCCAACACCTCCATCTTGCGACTTGTAATCACCAGGTTTGCGCCAAGCTCCAGAAAATATTCACCCATCGACCGACCCAAGCCTGTTCCCCCACCGGTAATGATGATCGTTCTGTCTTTTAAGCTGCCGGGTTTTAACATGCCTTCCATAATTTCAATTTTAGATAAGATTCAAAGTAAGAATTTCACATACACTTTCATACGTTAACATGACTATTTAAATAAAAACATTTCTAATGTTTATAAATAAAAAGGGTCGCATTTTATTGCGACCCTGCCTTTATAATACGAATCCCTAATGTATTAGCCGTTTGTGTCCAGCTCTGATTCGAGTTCGTCAAGCTCATCCAACACAGGTTGAAGAATTGTATCTAACTTCTCTTTGGTGCCATCAGCATATTGGAGATACGCAATGAATTCACCATCGTCCTCAACAAATACAACATCTCCTAATTTTTTATTGTCGCTATACAATGCCAGATTTATTATATCATTCCAGTTTACCTCTGTAGCATCAGCAGCTTTAATATTTATATCTCCCTGAAGTTTAAGATTTTTAACCTGAACAAATCCTTCAATACTATTTAAGCTCTCTCCTGATTTTGAATCATCATCATACTTTACGGTTATACTTGTGGCCACTAGCACTTCTGTATTGCGAAGGAACGAAATACTGAGTGATGAAGACTTGGCCCCACTGTCATCAAAAGCAATATCAAGCGTAAATTCATCAATGGATAAGGTAATATCAACCGTCAATGGAAATCCCAGTTCATCCCACGCGGATTCAAGATGCAGAGAAACTACCTTAACATCATTTACAAACAAGAATGCAGTAAGCAATTCAGGTTGATAGGAATATTCATCCCATTCTTCATCATACACTTCTACCTCACTGTATTCTGTTAGCTGAAGTGCGGCATTGTTGGTTGTCGAGCCTTCCGTTGGAAAAAGAATCTCTATTATTTCTGAGTCTCCTGTTTTTTCGAAAGCCCCTGCTTCCCCGAGTTCTGGATTCCATTCATAAACTCCTTGGTTAGCTTGAAAGTCGAAGGCCTCATCATTTGCGGTACGTCCGCCAACGGCTTTGTTGGCTGCGAAAATCGTTTTAAAATCACGACCTTTTTTCTGGAAGAAATTCTTAATCCTTTTCTTATCGGTTCCACCCATGCGACCAAAAGGATCATCGGTTTCAGTCAAGTCAATTAAATCACGAACGGCTTGCAAACCTGTAGCATCTGTCAGGCCTTGAAGATCGTCAACAGCATCGGCATTGAATTGCGTAATGGAGTTTTTAGCTTCATCTTTTGAAAGTTGGTTGGCATTTTTGTCATCGTCATTACAAGATGTAAGACTAATAAGAAGTGACAACGCAGCAACGGAATAGAATTTTTGATGGTAATTCATGACGCGTAGTTTTTTTGATGTTAACAGTTAAGAATTGAAGTGTAAAGATATTGGAATTGTACTGACAAACCTAAGTTCAGATTATTCAAATGATACCACTAATCGATCATTTATAACCGACATGGTTAAGTAAATAATAATTCTTAATTTTGAATCACCATTTTTTAAACTTGATTTTAATATATGAAGAACGTATTTCTGGCCACTTTATTACTTTTTATTTTCTCATCCTGTATTGTTACTAAGAAAAAATACGATGATCTATTGGCTCAGAAGGTAAGAACAGAAGCCGATCTGGCTGATCGCTCTGCTGCTTTAGACAAAGCTAATAGAGATCTGAAAGACCTGGATTCACTTTTTGCTAAACTAAAAGCAGACACAACAGATTTAGGAAACGATGTACGCTCAACAAGTGCAAGGCTGGCTACATTAGAAAAGGATCACGAACAAATTAGTGGATATTATAAAAATCTGCTCAATAGCAGTGGTAAACAAAACAGGGATATTGCCATGCAGCAGGAACAACTTCTCGCTATTCAACAAAATCTCGAGCACACAAAAAAATTAAATGATTCGTTGAGTATAAGCTTAGCGGAGCGTGAAAAGAAAGTGCGGGAGCTTGAACAGGTAATGGCCAGCAAAGACAAAGCCGTTCAAGACTTGAAAAATAAAATCAGCAATGCACTGCTCAACTTTAAAGAGAACGACATAACGGTTAAGGTAAAGAATGGAAAAGTATATGTTTCGCTTGCCGAACAATTGCTGTTTGGTTCTGGAAGTATTACGGTCGACAGCAAAGGTGTTACCGCTCTTCAACAATTAGCTAAAGCCATTAAAGATCAACGCGACATTAACATCATGGTAGAAGGACATACTGATAATGTACCGATCTCTAAGAAATCACAATACATGAATGATAATTGGGATCTCAGTGTAATGCGTGCAACCTCCATCACAAAGATTTTAACCAAAGCAGGAGTATCGGATAAACAGATTACAGCATCCGGTCGAGGTGAATCCATGCCATTGGCGGCAAACGATACGGCTCAGAACAAACAGAAAAATCGTAGAACGGAAATTATCATCACTCCGAATCTGGATGAGTTGTTTAGGATTTTGGAATCGAATTAGGAGAGGATTTGTGATTTGTGATTTTAGATTTATGATTTTGAACGGTGCAGTCTTTGAATCTTGATCAGCAGTTTTGAGACTTGAACCGATTTAACAAATCGTAATTCGTAAATCTAAAATCTTAAATTATTAAAGTAACTCTAAACTTATAACTCATTATGTGGCGCATCATTTCCTTTCTAATTCTTATTGTCGATATTATTATTGTTATCGAAATTCTTCAAAGCAAAAAGGATACAGAAAAGAAAGTTCTTTGGATTGTGGTGGTTTTTTTTCTGCCCGTTCTTGGCCCGATTTTGTATTATCTTATTGGGAGGAAGTAGTGTGGTGGATTTATGATGAGTGATTAGCGACTTGTGATGTTTGACTTGGCACTGTAAGAAGTGAGTACAATAAATCTAAAATCACGAATCACTAGTCTTACATCACAAATCAATTTGAGTGTTGTATCACAAATCATTTTACCTTTGCCTTGCGAATAATCTTGGCAAACAGACCAGGTAAAAAACGATGCAAGTAAGCAGCAGTAACTTCTTTCCATCCTCCTACATAAATTTCACGGCTCTGATTTATAATGGCTTTTACAATCTTCTGCGCTACAAACGCTGGCGTGAGTCCATGTTCATGTGTTTCGTCCTTTTTGCCTTGTGAAGAGCCATCGCCTTTTAATGCAGTGACACTAATGTTGGTGTTGGTCCACCCCGGACAAATCATAGTAACATAAATTTCAGGGCTCTCTTTCCACATCTCTGCGCGAAGGGAATTGAAAAAGCCTTGAAGGGCATGTTTGGCTGCTGCGTATGCTGTGCGATAAGGTGTTCCTATAATGCCTGAGATACTACCGATCGTTACAAAGTGTCCTTTCTTGCGCTGAAGGAAGTGAGGTATTAAGGCTTTTGTTAAGGCAATGGTACCAAAGAAGTCCACTTCAAAAATCTTGCGATCAACATCCAGCGTAGTATCTTTTGCTAAGGATCGCTGACCGATCCCTCCATTATTGATTAGAACATCAACATGACCAAATATCTGAATAGCTGCTTCAGCAGAAAGTTGAAGAGTGCTGGCTTGTGAAAGGTCAAGAGATAATATTCGGATGTTGGGTTGTGCTGATGCAATGCAATTTCCTTTTACGCGTTCGAGTTCTTCTTTTCTGCGCGAAGAGAGAATGAGCTTTGCACCCTTTTGTGCAAGCGCGTATGTTAAAGCTTCACCGATGCCGGAGGATGCTCCTGTAATCCAGATTACCTTATTCTGAAGTGTTGACATAGTGCGTGTTATTCGAATATTATTTTTGGTAGACTACAAAATCAAAATCAAATATATGGCGTTCGTCTTTGGTGTGGTGAACTCTCGATATTTCTTTCCACTTCTTTTTATTGAAGTCGGGGAAATAGGTATCTCCCTCTAGTGTAGTGTTAATTTCTGTTAGATAGAGTTTGTCAGCCAACTCAAAACCCAGATGGTAAATTTCCGCACCACCAATTATAAAAGTCTCTGTCTCACCATTGTTCCTGCTAATGCTCAAGCCTTTCTCGAGATCATTTACCACAATGCAACCAGGAGCCTGAAAGTGAGGCTGGCGTGTAATCACAATATTGGTTCGGTTTGGAAGTGGCCTGAATTTTTCAGGAATGGAATCGTAATTTCTCCTGCCCATAATAGTATGATGCCCTTTCGTAGTTTGCATGAAGTACTTCATGTCATCTGGCAAGTGCCAGGGCAGGTCGTTGTTTTTTCCGATTACGTTGTTTAGGGTACGGGCGGCAATGAGGGAGATAATCATTCAATGAAGTCAATTTTTCAATGTGCAAATGTGCAAATAAATTTCAGCTTTTGGAGCGTTTAGTACTTAGTAGCTAGAATTTAGTATTTAGTAGTTAGAATTTAGAATGGTTTGTGCTAAACATTGAGAATCTTCATTCCGTGAAGACAAGCAATGAACAACCAACAACGAACAACAATTCCAGATTTACCATTAACGATTAACCAATAACGGATAACGAACAACTAAATCTTATTCCCTCTAAAAAACTCCTTAATATCCATTCTTCTTTTCCCTTCCGGTTGTAATTCATCAATTGAAATCCAACCATCAGAAGTCCTGACCGATAGGTAATTTTTATTGTCTGTGTTAAGACTACCAATTTCTTTTTGTCCTGCACCATCAGTTGATATGGATACCCTATGAATCTTATAGGTCTTGCCATTTAATTCACACCATGCGGTTGGGTACGGATTTAATCCACGAACAAAATTCCGGATTTGTTCACTCGATTGATTCCAATTAATCTGACAGGTCTCTTTGAAAATTTTAGGAGCGTGTTTTATTTCTGCACTCTCTGTTTGAGGTATGGAAGGATAATTACCTTGTTCGATTGACTGCACTGTTTTTAAAACAAGTTGTGCACCTTTTACCATCAGCCGTTCGTAGAGTTCACCAACCGTATCATTTTCATGAATCGTTTCTTTCTCCTGAAAGATGATGCTACCGGTATCAATTTCATGTTTTAGAAAAAACGTAGTAGCACCTGTTTCTTTCTCACCGTTTATGATGGCCCAGTTAATCGGTGCTGCTCCACGATATTGAGGAAGGAGTGAGGCGTGAAGATTGAAAGTGCCCAATACTGGCATCGCCCAAACTAATTCGGGCAACATGCGGAAGGCCACCACTACCTGCAGGTTTGCATTATAGCTTTTAAGTTCTTCTAAAAATTCAGGTGACTTTAATTTCTCTGGTTGAAGCACGGGAATATTGTGTTTCAATGCAGACTCCTTTACTGGCGAATAGGTAATTTTTTGTCCGCGGCCCTGCGGTTTATCAGGCGCAGTAATGACGGCCACTACATTGAATTTATGTTCAACTAATATTTCTAAGCTGGGCACAGCAAATTCGGGCGTGCCCATAAAGATGATTCTAAGTGTTTCCATTTTTCGAGGGCAAATATGATGAAAAGGGAAATATTGTTGGTCAATATTTTGATATATCGTATTGTGATGTATATTTGTTCTATGTATTCAAAAGAGCTATTAAAAGGCACTATTTCTGCCATAATATTGAAATTATTATCGGAAAAGGAGAAGATGTATGGATATGAGATCTGTATGGTGGTGAAGGAATTGTCGGACGGGAAAATCTTGTTGAAGGATGGATCATTATATCCGGCTTTGCAAAAAATGACCAGTGATGGATTGCTTTCTTTCAAAGAAGAGACCGTTGGTGGCAGAGTGCGTAAGTACTACTACATAACCAAGCAAGGACAGAAACAAAAGGCGGCTTATGTAGAAGAGTTAAAAGATTTTATCTCTACGATGAATAAAGTTGTATTCCCGGAATTTAAAACATATGAGACTTTCATCTGAGCAAGTTGCCATTATCCGGAGAAAAGTTGATAAAAGTAAAATCAACATAGAATCACTACGCGATGATGTATTGGATCATCTATGTTGTGTTGTCGATATAAAGATGGATCGGGGAAAGGATTTTGATGTGGCGGTCAGAGAAGCGCTGCATGAATTAGCTCCTGACGGCTTGGATGAAATTCAACGTGAAACTATTTTCTTATTAAACTCAACTAAAATAATTCTTATGAAAAAGTTAATGTACCTCATTGGTTTACTTTCAGCAATTGGTCTGAGTCTTGGCTGGACGTTCAAAATTCTACATTGGCCTGGGGGCGATGAATTAATCATTTACGGTGCCTTGGGGTTTTCACTATTGTTCTTGCCCATGATAACGGTTAACTATTTTAAACTTAATATCAACTCTGCAATTACTGAAAGACTTCGATTTATTGTGGGGATACTAAGTGCTCTCGTTATTTCTTTAGCATTTACGTTTAAGTTTATGCATTTACAAGGTGCCGATATGCTCCTTATAGCAGGCACATTAATTTTTAGCTTCGGCTATCTGCCATTCCTTTTCTTTAGCATGTATAAAAAATCAGTATCCTAAAGATGAAATTGAAACTGCCTCCGTTAATCAAAACCATGTGAGGAAGTTTTATTATTAATCTCTCAATTCTTTCCGCATATATTTTTTACAAATCGGGCAATCCGTCCAACGGTGTCCACGCGCAGGACAAAATTTTCTGCCGAAATAAATAATTTGAAGATGTGCTTTATTCCATTTCTCAATTGGAATTAATCGTTTGAGATCTTTTTCGGTTTGGTCTACATTTTTTCCCGTAGTTAATCCCCAGCGATACGCAAGGCGATGAATGTGAGTATCCACAGGAAAAGCCGGAACACCAAACCATTGTGTCATTACTACCGAAGCTGTTTTATGACCAACCGAAGGAAGTTCTTCCAACGCTTCAAAGGTATTGGGCACTTCACCGTTATATTTCTCGATCAATATTTTTGATAAGCCATAAATACCTTTCGATTTCATGGGCGATAATCCACAGGGTTTTATGATCTCGCGAATTTCTTCAACGCTCAATTTCACCATGTCGTATGGATTGTCTGCTTGTTTAAAAAGTATTGGAGTGATTTTATTTACACGCTCATCAGTACATTGAGCAGAAAGCAAAACAGAAATCAGTAAGGTATAAGCATCCTTATGATGCAGCGGGACTTCTGGATTAGGAAAGTAGTTTTCGAGGATAGAAACAATATCGGCTACTTTTTCGGATTTAGTCATCTTAGTTCAAAGTCAAATTCAATGTTTGAGGTTTGAAGTTTTGCAGTATCCAACCTCAGGCATCAAACTTCAAATCCTTAACGTTCAAGGATACAACAAATACTTATTTCGCATCTCATTATACGTTGTCAAATCTTTTTTCCAGCTCTCCCGAATTTGTTCTTCGGTAAGTCCATCTTTGATTTGTTGCTTTAATGTGGTGTTGCCTGCCAGAATATCAAAATACGGTAGAAAGAATTTTTCCTTATCGGGATAGGCTTTGTACATCTCAAACAAATATCTCAAATCGATTTTTCGTTCCATCGGAGCATTTCGTAAATCAATGCCATAACAAAGTTTGTTTTCATGCGGTGGATTGACTGCAACACCTTTGATGGTTTGGGGCGTAAATTCAAACGGCATGTTTTTTAATTCAGGATTACCCAATACCTGAAATGGAAAAGGCGTTCCACGCCCGAGGCTTATTACGGTTCCTTCAAAAAGACAAATGAACGGATACATTTTTACAGACTGATTGTTTGGAAGGTTGGGTGATGGCTTAATTGGTAGAACGTAGTCATCGGAGTGATGCCAGTTTTTTAATTTGATAATATCAACATCACATTTTAGTTTGTTTGCCAGCCAACCTTCTCCATTGATCATTTGCGCGAGTTCCGCAACTGTCAATCCATGTGCGATGGGAATGGCATGCATGGCGACAAATGACTGCAACGGTTTTTCATTCATGGGTCCATCTACAAAAGCATTCGGATTTGGCCGATCAAGTATTACGAGCTTCTTTTTAGTTTCAGCACAGGTTTCCATTACATAATGCATGGTACCGATGTACGTGTAGAATCGAGTGCCAACATCCTGAATATCAAAAATCACAACATCAACATTTGAAAATTGTTTGGCCGTTGGTTTTCTGTTTTTTCCATAAAGGGATACAACCGGAATGCCTGTTTTAAAATCGATACTGTCGTTCACCTGTTCGCCATCGGCAGCATTTCCGCGAAAGCCATGTTCAGGCCCGAATATTTTAACAATATTAATACCTCTGCTTTTCAGGGTATCGGCAAGATGGGTTTTTCCTATCAGGGAAGTATGGTTCACGACCAACGCTACTCGTTTGTCTTTTAGTTTAGGAAGCAGAAGATCAAGTTGAGCTGCACCAATCACAGCCTGCTTTTGTGGTACCGCTACTTTCGCAGGGGATGGAGGTGTATTCGATACATGCACACCACTACCGCAGGTAACGAAGGTGAGCACGGTGAGGCAGGCAAAAGAAAATCTTTTCATACGATCAAAAATAGTAATTCAGAATGAGATGTAGTGAAGGTTGGTAATCAGTAATCGTTAATCAGTCACCGATTATCGATTACTGATTACCGATAACCGTATATCTTAGTGGCGTAAAATTATTTATTTAATTTGCTACAAAGTCCCGAAGACAAAAAGAACTCACTAAGTTGCGTAATATCATTATACATAGCCGTTGAACCTTTCGTATTTCATATCCAAAAGAATAAGCCAGGAGCAGAAGCAGGGCTTTGCTTCCACCATTCATAAAATTGCAATAGGTAGTATTGGCATTGGTTTAGGAGCATCTATTGTTTCGTTTTTGATACTAAATGGTTTTCAGGAAACCATCAAAAACAAAATCTACAATTTTAGCGGCCATCTTATCATCACGAAGCACACAGGTAATCAATCATCTGAAGAGGAAGCGATGAATTATTATACCGATGCTTATCGGCATCCTGAAAATTATCCAAACGTAAAGCATCTTCAGGAATTTGCTCACAAGGCAGGACTCGTTAAAGCAGATGATGAAGTATTGGGTGTGGTTGTGAAAGGCATTGGTAAAAGTTTCGATGTAGAGGCTTTCGACAAAAATATCATTGAAGGAAAATTCATATCGTTACCGGATTCTGGGTATGCCAATCAGATCGTGATCAGTAAGGAAATAGCGAATAAACTAAAGGCAAAAGTAAACGACCAGATTGTGGTTCATTTTTTTCAAAACCCACCTCGATCACGAAAGGTATTGGTGACGGGTATCTATGAATCGGATCTTTCGGAATATTTTGACAGTAAAATAATTTTGGGCGACATCCGCTTAATTCAGAAACTAAATGATTGGTCTGATTCATTAGCAGGAGGAGTAGAGGTATTTGTGCGTGATATCAATCGGTTGGATGATGCAGGCTATGCCATTCAGGAAGCAATGGATTACGATTTGAATGTAGAGCGTGTGAGTGATAAGTATAGCCAGGTTTTTGAATGGCTGGATTTAATCAGCAGGCAGGTTAATATTATTCTGGTTATTATTTTGTTGGTGGTGTGCGTCAATATGATTTCCATTGTACTTATTTTAGTGATGGAACGGACTCAAATGATCGGTATGCTAAAAGCCCTGGGTGCGGGAAATAAACTAATACGTTCCATTTTTGTTTACAATGGCATGAACCTGATTTTAAAAGGTCTTGCTTTTGGCAATGCCCTTGGTTTAGGCTTAAGCTATATTCAGGATAAGTTTAAGGTGGTGAAACTCAATCCCCATGATTATTACATGGATGTTGTACCGATTAGCTGGCACTGGGAAATGGTAGCACTGCTTAACCTTTTGGCTTTTCTGGTTATTGTGTTGGTGCTGCTCGTTCCCACCGCTGTCATTTCCCGCATAAACCCGATTAAAGCCATTCGATTCGATTAATTAGAATAAGCGTTTGAACTTCAAATATTTTTATATTTTTGCTTATGTAAGGAGCCCACCTTATCTCACTTTAAATGGTTAAATGTTATGCAATTAAAATTCAAGAACCCGGTTAGGCCAGACCTGACCAACACCATTACCAAAAGAAATCGCAGACTTCAGGCATTCTTTAATGCCAAGAATCTTGATGTGCGATTACATGGCGATGCACAAAATCCACTGATGGTATTGTGCGGCTGCGTAGGTTTATCGGCCTACGTTCACAACTTCGATCTTCGTTTGTTGGACAAACCCAATCAAGGAGAGTTGATGCACATCTTCAAGCTTACTGAGATCATTCAAGGTACGCGCGAAGAACTTGTTGAATGGATGCAAAAGTATCCTCAAATGCCGCTCTACAGAATTCAACATGCTGATAGCAAGTTGTTTCTATGTGGTTTCAACTTCGTTGATCGCGAACAAAAATTAGGTCGTTATCCTGTTTTTGCACGCGAAGATTATCACATCTACAAACAGCGCGAAGCGGCAGAAGATATTCTGGCGATGCTGAAGGAAGATGGATATGAAGTCGAAATCACTGAACCCGATTTGGAGATGGTGAAATCACATGTTGGCGCGATTACCTTTATTGATCCGGAGGAGCAAGAAAGTTATCATCAGCCACGCGACATCTAAAAACAAATGTTGGTTTAAGAAGGATCGCCACTTGGTATATACTTCTTAAACCAACTTTGTATAGTAAGCTGAAGTACTCCGAAAAAGGCTTCTTTAAAAATGCCAGCTGACATTTTTGATTCACCACGCGTGCGATCAGTAAAAATGATAGGCACCTCTGTGAGGTTGAATCCAAATTTCCACGCTAGAAATTTCATTTCGATTTGAAAGGCATATCCTACAAATTTCACCTTGTCAAGGGAAATGGTTTCCAATACCTTTCTTTTATAGCATACAAATCCAGCGGTTGTATCACGTATGGGCATACTTGTAATTA
>ERZ795059.1070-NODE-1070-length-31743-cov-7.221977_pt1 | contig 31743 bp, 44 predicted proteins | sample MGYA00375143_ERZ795059 | MGnify/ENA primary metagenome ERZ795059 (study PRJEB30188, sample SAMN05720168) | activated sludge metagenome | isolation source: Anaerobic digester | place: USA | collected 2015-01-07 ... | reverse complement strand
ATATGTTACTAGTTCACAGCAAGTAGCTAATTTGGTAAACGAAGATGAATAGTGGATTAGTATTAAAACAAAACTTAGGATTATCAAAGTTTCCTTATGTAAAAATAAGAAGATTACTCGCTACATCTTCTATACCTATTTACCAAGTTGTTTTTAATTCTAGACTTCCTAATCTTCCATTAACTTCTCACATGTTAAGAAGCAATCCACTTATGCCTTTTATCGTAGGGGATAATTTTAAAAAGTTTTATGCTACACCTTTTTTAGATATAGAAAACTTTGTTGGTTCTCTAAAAGAAAAAATTTTTATTTGTACAGACCTCTCTGGGTTTTATGGAAAAATAAAAAATTATGACTTTTTTGTAGAGTCAAAAAATAGAAAAGAGTTTAAAATTTTTCTATATGGTAAACTGAATGAGTTTATTACTCTTCCTGCCTTAATGGATAAACACGCGAATCTAACTTCTGCAATAACGAAGCGTTATAAATCTATAAGAAAAGATATACAGAAAACAGCTAACATAAATACCAAACTTATACAAACAGAACTTTCTGGAAATGATGTTATATTTAAATTTTTAACAGAAGCTACAGATATGTATGGATCTGATCATAAGTATTCACAAATAAATCCAGAAACTAAAGAGTTTGAGCCTAATCCATCAAAAACATATGAAATTTGGATTAAGCTTCTTGATGTTATAGGGGATAATGGCTGGATATCTACTTTTGATTTAAACTCTGAAGTTTTAACACAGAAAGATATCAAAGATATTATTAAAGTTTCTAATTGTCAGTTATGGTCAAATGATCCTAGTTTTCAATGGCAGGGCTTCAATTTTTGGAACTCGCAATTAGATGCTTCGATCTTTCCTACTGATATAGCACCCCATACTTGGGATAAAAGACATGGTAATGGACAGGCTTTGTTAACAAAGCATTTAAGTCAGTTAATTGATTCTTTGCCATTCTTTTTCAATCAAATGGCTTCTGCTTTAACAAATGTTCTTAGAAAAAATAACATCATTCCAAAATATAGGAGAAGATAATATGCCAGCATCTGTGTTACAATCAATAGCTGATAAAAGTGGAAAATCTATTTCAGATTTGGAAGCATATTGGAAAGAAGCCGAAAAACAAGCAGATGAAAAAGGACTTAAGGATGATTCTAAATATGCTTCATCATGATACAATCTTGAGAGGGATATTATGAATAAAAGCAAAATGTCTTCTTGGGAAAAGCTGCCGGGATCATTACGATTGGCCCTTTTTTGTACTTCATACATTCCTCTATTTGTATTAATCGTTATGAAGCAGCTTTTTGAGAATGCAGATTTTCTAAATTTTGGTGGATTTAACCGATTTGCTCTTTCACTCTTTTTCCACAAGTTTTTTATAGCTACAACACTTTTATTTCTTTCTGTTTATGGGGCTTTGGGAATAGTTCTATTTTTAAAGGGAATGAAAAAAACCACTGAAGATAATGGATTCAATTTTATTGTCAAAACTGTACATAACAAAAACACCGAATCAATTGGGTATATAGCAACTTATTTAGTGCTGTTTATGTTTCAGTCATTTTCAACTGCCTATGAAATAATTAGCTTTTACATATTACTTGGAGTTATTTACACCATATATACTCATTCTACCCTTATTGTTGTTAATCCAATCATGAATCTTAAGTATAGTCTTTATGATGTTTGCTATATAGATGAGAAATCAGGAAAAGAAAAAGAAGGTACTTTCATTATTGATAGTCATTATGTTGAATCTGGTGATTTATTAAAATCAAAGAGCATCGGTTCAAATCTATATTATGGAATATTAGAAGGAGAGAGTGATGAATAAATTAGCGGAAAAAGTTTTGTCAATCATTGAAAATGGTGTATAATCTTTTATATATGGAGGTGTTTATGGAAAATGACTTGGATTTGTCATCTTTAGTTGGTGAAAAAGAATTAAAAGCATATGAAAGCTATTTAGAGCATACGTCTTTTAGTAACTATCTTACAAATAATAATTCTGCTTATGTAGCAACAATTGATTATTCAAACCGTGATATGTCTTATCCTATCGATATAACTATACAAGCCGACAGGCTGATAGGCCGCAAAGGAGATAAGATGCGAAATTATTGGAAGCAAAATGGATTCATTAAAAGACTTAACAACATTGCTGTTTATTTGTTTTGTGCAATTGCTTCTATTTTTATCCCCGAAGTGATTGATACAATTTTATACAGAACACTGAAACAGCAATTTGAAGAGAAAGACGTATAACAACCAGTTCGACTTGACTCAGGCAAAGCCTTCGCAAGTCAACTGAATGTTATATGGTACCTTCGGGCAAAGAAAGGCGAGTTTATGAATCAAATAGAACATATTGAAAGTTTTGGTTCAGAAGATGCTGAAAATGATCAAAACCTAATAGACTTATTTGAATTTGGTATAATTGGTTTTTATAAACCAGGCGGTGGCGGATACGGTGGTTCAGAGTATTGTTATCAGTTTAGATCTGAAATGAAAACTTTTCTAGTTTTTTAAGTTCTAAACAAAAAGCAAAAGACTTTTTAACTATTATAACATGAATACATTTAAAAAAGTTTTGATGTATATAAGCCTCCTATTATTCTTACTCCTTTTAGTAGGAGGTTTATATTATTTCAATTCTTATAAAGTTTTATCAAAAAGATATATTGAATATCAACAAAAAGTTTCTGATACTCTTAAAGAGAATGAAGACTTAAATAAAAATGTACAAGAATTAGTACAAAATATTTCTGTTCTTCAGCAAGATAAAAATACATTACTTACAGATCTTGCTACTAAGCAAACAAAAATAATAGAAAAAGAAAAAATAGTATATAAAGATGGCGCTTTAAATATTCCTGAAGAATATCAAGAGTTAAAAGATAATTATACAGTACTTTCAGATATCTATGAACAAAAGTCAAATATGTATGACTCTTTATTAGAACAATCAGAAAAAGATACAAAAACTATTGATAATCTTTTAACAACTGTAAGTGATCTTCAAAATGAAAATAATGCATTAGCAGACTTGTTAAAACAAAAAATATCGATGCCTATTCCATTTTTTCAACATTCTATTTCAGCTGGAGTAGGATTTGGTATTAATGGTTTTAGTCAACTTGACATTGGTTATCAATTAACAGTAATGAATAAATATACTGGTCAAATTATTTTAGGATATCCACTTTCTATAACATTTTTAGTAGGAATTAAATTATAATGGGTTCATTTTACAAAGAAGTTGATCAAAAGACATATAAAAATACCTTCTATGCTATGTGTATAGAGTTAGACAACTATTTAGCTGCAGCTTATTTAAATAATGATAAATCAAGAATTGTTTATAGTTCTACAGACTATGCTTTAATTAAACGCTCAGGACAGAATGAATGGAACAATGCAAATCTTCCTTTTATCAATTACAAATTATCAAATAAAGAAACAGGAGGAGTAAGAAATTGGTTTAATTTTTCTCTTGTTTCCCAAGGAGTATACTTCCCAGAACTAAAAAGAAAGATAAAAGTAATTCCTGTCTCTTTTAGTTTTGATTGTACTTATTTTACTGGAAGAGATGATGATTGGCAATTTGCAACTGATAAAACACTTTTAGATAATAGCTTGGAAACAAAGTTTACTTATTATCTTGAGTATAACGGACATTTGGTAGCAAATATGGCTCTTTTAAACTTTCAGACTGATATGTCTCCACAGTTTACTGAAAGAGATTGGCTAGAAAAAAATAATATTTGGTCTTTTTCGTTGAATCCTATTATACAAACTAATATGTTTATTAGTAATGATTCAGGATTTTGTATACCAAAGACAGTACTTATCAATTTTTTAGTTAAAAAAGATTTAATACCTGCTTCTGATGGAGAAATTATTGAGTATGAAGAAGCATTTAGAATGACTGTAGATCATTTTAATGAAACTGTAGTTCCTGTATAATCCTAAAAAGATTTAACTATTATAAAAGGAGATAATAAGCATGACATTATATGAAAATACAAACGGAAAAAAGATTGATGAAATAGAAGTTACTTTTGATAAACTTCGAAGAATTGGAGCAATGTCTGGATGGCAAAGACGTATGTATAACTACATCATCGATCGACTTGGGCCAACGTATCTTTTAAAAATTATGAATTTTATTCATGATAAAGCAGCATCCATTGTACCTGATGACACAAATCCGGAAGAGATCAAAAAAATCATAAAGCTTGCTCTAATTGATTATGTTGACTCAATCATGTAATTAAAGAGGAAAAACGAATGGCCAATGAACTTATACAAGTTATTTTAAATGATAGAAGTAGCACTGTGTCCACTTTTGTAGGCGCAACCGGAGCTACTGTTATAAAATCAACCCGCGGAAGTAATGAACCTGTTTACTTTTCTGCAAAGCAAACTAAAAGAATATTAGACTATTTTGGTATTCCTGATACGGGAAATGAACAGGTACAGGAAGTTCTTGATTATAACTCTAAGTATCCAATATTTGTCTCTGCTCCTTCAACTGGTGGAAAATATGGTGGCGTATTAGTTACTAAAACAGGCACAGAACCTTTTATAGGTGGAAAAACAACTAATTCTTTAGATTTTTCAAATATTCCTAATGTTCAACAAAGTGAAGTAATTCCTAATGGTATTATTACTAATTTTACAGGAACTATTGCAGATACAATTCATTATGTTCCTCGATCAGTAGATATACTACTCAATGGAGTTTCAATCAATGTTACAGGTTCTAATGCAGAGCCTTCTATTTTAACTACTCTTCCTGATGTTGGTTCTGGAACTTATACAGCTGCTACTGGTGCAGTAAGTTTTACGTTTACCTCTGCTCCAAGTAGCTCTGACACTGTTGAAATTGCTTTTAAAACAAATTATTCATCTGATGCTTATTTTGCAGTATTTAATAAAAATCCACAGGCTGATGATTTAGCAATTAAAGTAGAAAAAAATAATGATAATGATTTTGTTCTATACTTACAAAAGAAAGATTGGAATTCTTCTTCGTATACAGCTATTAGTTCATTCCCACAAACTGGGTCTACTGTTGTGAATAAACAGAATGGTTATGGACAAAATATCTATATGCCTGAACTTTTCAAAAATTCAGATTATATCTCTGTTGTAGCAAATACAGCTACTGTAACTACATTTACCGATGATACAGATTATGTTCCATTTACCGGAGGTTTAAGAGGTACTACTGCTCTTGCGCAGTATACAGCGGGCTGGGAATACTTTAAAAATACACAGAAATATCCAGCCGATATTTATTTTGATACTACTACAGATGCAGGTATTCCTGCAATTTTTAATACTCTTCGTTCTTCATATGCAAAGTATAGTTCTTTTATACTTCCATTACCAAATGTTTCTGCTGCTGATGCTATTACTGCTTCTGCATCTCGTATGACAGATAATAGAGGAATCGCATTCTATTGGGGTTGGGGAAAGGTTAATAATACCTACACAGGTGGAACTATTGCTTCTAATCTTATGGGGAGAGTTGCTCTTAGATATGCGGATATGTATGATGCATTTAATGGGCTTGCTCCAGCTTGGTATAATGAGAATGGTACTCATGGTGGACAGCTTGGCTCTGGTATTTTAGAAATGTTTTTTGATGCTGATGAAACACAGCAGCAAGCTCTTTCAGTAGCAAGAATCAATCCGATAGTTATGCATCCTACTTTTGGCGTAGTCATTACAAGAGAGCGAACTTCACAATCATTACAGTCTGATTATTCTTCTATCGGTCATAGTAGATTAGCTGATTACTATATAAAGAACATCATAAATCAAGTTCTTCCTTATCAACTTTATAAATTGAATGACCATAATCATAGAACGATCGTTAAATCAAGTATAGAACGCATTATTGGTCCTACATTGGCGCAACCTTACAATTTACTAAGAGAGTATATCGTAGTCTGCGATGAAACTAATAATGACAATGACGTTTTGGCTAGAGAAGAATTTGTAGTAACAGTCGGCATAAAATTTACTCCTTTCGGTAAAATGATCAAATTATTCTTTATTAATGCTGATCAAGGAGTTTCTGTAAAAGAAGTAGTATAAATTAAAAAGGAGGACAGTAGGTTACCGCCTATTGCTAATATGAATCAGTATTAGCTAACTCCATTTTTTAAGATGACGGTAATCATCTAAAAGGAAAAAATATGATAAAAATAGAAAATCTACCAAAAGTAGATAATGATAAATTAGTTATATAATTAAGATGACAAAGAATGAACAAATACGTCAGACATTATTAGTTACTCGTGAAAAAAGACAAAATCAAACCTTAAAAGTTTATGAACTTAAAGTAAATGTTCATAATACTTCTAAAGAAGATTTTGATCTTTTTAATTCTTTGTTCATTCAGACAAAATGGATTCAAAACGATATGATTGCGTCTAATGATATTTTCAATTATGACTATAAATCACATCGTATAATCCAGAATTTCGATAAAGATAAAAATCTTGTAAAAAGAAACTTAACAATAAATACTGGCGTTCACCAGACTATTATTAAATATCTAAAACAAGACATTATTACTTTATCTAAAATCAAAAAACGTGGTAGAAAAGTTGGAAAATTGAAGTTCAGAAGAACTTGCAATTCTATCCCTTTAAGAACTGGTCAACTTCATATTGTTAACTCTAAAACTATTTCTATTCCACATTTTAGAAAATTAAAAGTTTATGGACTTGAACAGTTCATAAACTTCCCTGAATATGATATAGCAGACGCTAAAATTATCAAAAAAGCATCTGGCATATACATTAAAGTTTCAATTTGTATTCCAAAGAATTCTGTAAAGAGACAGCCGACTGGTAAAACTGTTGGACTAGATTTTGGAATTAAAGATAATATCACGACTTCTGATGGAGAAAAATTCAATTGTAGTGTGCAAGAATCTGATTACTTAAAGTTTCTTCAGAGAAAACTTTCAAAGAAACAAAAAGGGTCAAAGCGATACTACAAATGTTTGAACCAACTTCAAAAGGAGTATGAACATCTCACAAACAAAAAGAATGATGACTCAAATAAACTTATAGCGTATTTGCTAAAAAATTATGACGTCATCTATTTCCAAGATGAACATATTTCTTATTGGAGAAAGTTCTCAAAAGGTTTTGCTAGAAATATTCAGCATTCCTACTTGGGAAGAGTTAAGGCAAAATTAGTAGAACTTCAAAAGGTTAATAGAACTTTTGAAATTTCTAAGTGGTCGCCTTCTACAAAACTCTGTCCTTGTTGTGGCTCTCTTAATACAGGAATTACTTTATCGGACAGAATATACCGCTGTGACTGTGGCTATCAGTTTGACAGAGACATACACGCAGCTAAAAACGTAAAATTGTTTGGCTCAACTAAAAGAGCTGAGTGCTTGGAACAAGCCTCCGTGGATAAACTTGCCTCTATTGCTTTATCGATGTAAATTGATATTGTAACAAGCAGTTTAGATGAAGCGAAAATAAAGAAGATGCTAAGTCTTTAGCTTAGCATCAGTTCACGTATGACAGTTTATCGGATGATGAATTTGTAAACATAATCATTTAATATCTTCACGTGGAGCTCCTTCATTAGTTTCAGGATTATTTAACTGTAGCCAAAAAAAATTAACATCGCTTGAATACTGTCCAAAAGCAAGAAATATTTTTCATCAAGATAACAAAGTTAAGTTTTCTAGAAAAGAAATAGCAGCATATTTAATAAGTTGACTTTTAGTCTTATAAGCATTATTATATTTTTATAAGGAGTACATAATGGTTTTAGATAACGCAAAGAAAGAACAAATTTTAGAAACTTTTAAGAAAATTTCAGAGTATAAAGAACTCGCACGTGGTCATAACGCGGCAGCTTCAGATCAGATGAAAGGTCTTGTAGAATCTTTATCTGCTGATAAGCAAGAAAGAAAAACTATTAAAAAAATTCTCTCAAAAGCCATGAGAGAATGGGAAGAAAAGCAAAAAGGCGAAGAAGATATTATCGTTGAAGCTCTTGAGGTTCTTGAACAGATCGAACAGTAGGTGGTGATACCTGAGAGAGTATATTATTCTCTTTGGCTTCAGCATTAGATTGCCATGCTTTACTAGCTAAAGCACCTGTGATCATAGCTGCTCCAGAAGTAGTTAGTAAACTATAAAAACTGATTAGTTCAAAACCTCTATTTTTGAATAGAGAATAAGCAGCCATTACAATACCAGACACAATCATAAAGGTTCCAACTTGTATTGTAAACTTTACTGATTTTCTCATAAGAGATACTACACCAGGAGATACTTCAATATCTTTTGTAATTTGTTCCATAAGATAATAGTTATGGATTTATTTAAATGATGATATGAATGAGGTTAAAATGAAGAAACCATTAATTGTAATAATGCTATTTTTTTTCTATGTTTTTGTATGCGGAAAATGTTGAATTTTTTGGAACAGAAGTTCCTGTAAAGTATTACGATACTTTAGTTCAATATTGTACAGAATTTCGTGTTCCTATTGTCTATGTAGCTAGACTTATACAATGGGAATCTGGATGGGATCCTTATGCTTCGAATAAAAATTCAAATGGAACTATAGATAAAGGATTAATGATGCATAATTCATCTAGTTTAGATGACTTCGCTCTTCGCTATAACCACAATATAAAATATGATCCTTTTAACTGGAAGGATAACTTACGGATTGGAATTAATCATCTATCAGTATTACGAAAAAAAACAGGATCTTGGTTTGGTGCAATCTGTGCATATAATATGGGTCTTACAGCTTATAATAAGTGGTTAGAAACCAAAAGACCTTTGCCTGATGCCACATTGAAGATAGTACAATTTGTTTTTGGTTAAGGAGAAACAATGGAAGAGTATAAAAATATGGGTAATGAGGAATTAGCAGATTTTTTTATGAATATTTTAAAAGATAAATCTCTTAGAGACCAAGAAGATATTATTACAATTCTAATTGAAAAGATACGCGGATGAGTAAAATACTTTTAACCCACGTAGATTTGGATGGTGTTGGCTGCAGATTAGTTTTGGAATACTTTCAAATTCATTTTGATAAAGTATTACATTGTGATTATAATCAGTTTGATTTAGAAGAAAATTTTAATGTACTTCTTGACTATGATATTATCATATGTACTGATTATTCTTTATCAGTGTCTGTTGTAATGAAACTTTTAAATTTAGGAAAAACTGTTGAAGTATATGATCATCATGAGTCATCTGAGTCTTTAAAAGAAATTATTCATTCTAATTTTAAATTAGTTCATTCTAAGACTATGTCTGGAACAAAAATAGTTTTTAATTCATTTAAGAAAAATGTACGATATAAGAAATCAGTAATTCAGTTTGTTGAATTAGTGAACTGTTATGATATGTTTGATGAAACTTCTCTACTTTGGGAAGAAGCACAGAATATGAATCGAGTACTTTGGAATTGTGTTAATTGGAATAATGAAGAAGATAAATTTACTTTTATATTTGACTATTGGCTACATAAAATAGACAGACAAAGTACATGGACTTGGTCTGCTTTTGAAAAAACAAAGATAGAAAAAGCAGTTAAAGTAGAAAATGAAGAGTATATAAAATCTAAAGCATCTTTTAAAATTCTTGAAGATGCAAAAGGACTAAAGTTTGGAATAACTGTTGCTCCTAAGAAAGTTTCTATTATAGCAAATAAGCTCTTAAAAGACTTTCCAAATATTTCATATATAGCAATTATTAACACTTATACTGGTTGGAATAAAATTTCTTTACGATCAAGAGATGAAAAAGAATTTGATTGTACTAAGATAGCAAATGGTCATAAATGTGCTGCTGGCTTAGAAGTTGAAGAAGAATTAGCAAAAGGACTATATGCTGGAACTTATAAATTAAAGTATAAGGAAGAACTAAATGAATGAAAGATTATAAAAAACTCTAGATGAATAATAACAACTATTCTTGGCAGTATATAAGGAGATAAAAATGGATGTACAATCTTTCGTTTTTGGAATACTAATGATGAGTGGATTATTTATGATAGTCACCTTTGTTATTGGTATTGTAAAGATATATAGAATGAAATTAGAGATTCAATTAGCACGAGATGATCTTAAATCGGTATTTGAAGAGCTACAAGATCTTCGTAATCAACTTGATACTGAGATAAAATCAGTAACTTCATATATTGACTCAAGAATAGATAAAGTTTTACAAAATTCCAGCAAGAAAGATGCTAAGTCTTTAGCTTAGCATTAGTTCACGTAAATAAATAAACTCTGCCAAGAATAGTTGACTTTTTAACAAAATATTTTTATTTTTTTTTTATAAAGGTGGTTTATCCTTGTTTGATTTCCAGAACGATACCATAAATGAAAAAAAATTTGGAAGTAATAAGGAAATAGATCCTATTTTAGTTCCAAATGATAATCCTGATCTTGTATTTCTAATCGATACTCCCATAGCAGGGAAACATCTTTCAGAATTTAAAAATTATATGAAAGGTAATTTTCCTAATGTATCATATACTCTTGTTTCTGTTCTTTCCTTTGATCCTTCTAAGGAAGACTTAAAAAGAGATCTAACAAACCTATATCTTTATGAAAGTATTAATCTTGAAAAATTTATAAAACCATGGTCAAAAGTAATAACGATAGGAAGAGCTTTATATTCTATCACTGGTGATGATCTTTCAATCGAAGGTTTCTATGATACAATTCTTTGGGATACTTCTTTCTTTGATCCAAAGACTAAATCTCGTATATTTCCAGTTCCATTCTTATCTTCTTGGATAGGAAAGGACTGTTTTGAAGACTTTTTTACTAAAAAACAAATACAACTTGCACACGATTTTACTGTACAAAAAATTAGAATCCAGAAACCTCGTTTAGAATTAGTAGAAAATTCTTTTGAGTTTTTTACAAAATGGTTATCTTATGATGGCATAACTGCTTTTGACTTAGAAACTAAATCTTTAGATCCTTGGTCAGAAACAGGTCGAATAATTTGTCTAACTGTAGCATTTGAATGTGAAGTTAAAGAATTAAAAGCCTATTACATCCCATTTAAAAATATTGATACGGAACTACTTAATAGGTTTTTTTCTAATAAAAAACTAATAGGAAATAATCTTAAGTACGACGTACGATGGTTGAGAGTCAAAGCTGGGGTACAAAGAGAAAATATTCAAATCTTCTGGGATAACATGAAAGGATCTCATGCTATTAATGAGATGCAGTACAATTCATTAAAATCAGATGCTTGGTTGTTTACCACTTTTGGTGGATATGATATTGACCTTGAAAAGTATAAAATTAAATATCCAAAATGCAAGGAAGATTATTCACTTATTCCATTTTCTGTAATGTTTCCCTATGCTACTATGGATGCTCTTGTTTCTCTTTTATGCTACATTGAACAACAGAAAAAAATAGATGAATTAGACGTAAAATGTCATATTACAAATGGTTGGTCTATCAGAAAAGCTATTGAAGACGTTTATATTCCAGCATTAAATATGTTTTCAGATATAGAAATTGCAGGTATGAATTATGACTGGGATAAATTAGAAAAAACTTCTATAGAATTTAAACAAAAATTAGATGCAAAAAAGAAAGAAGTTGAAATTGCATTAGGAGTACCACCCGGAGTTGATATAGATTCTGGAATGCAATTTGGTAAGTTCCTTAAGTCTAAAGGTTGGGAAAATCCTGGTTTAAGCAAAGGAGGTTATTATTTAACGAATGAAGCATCCATGACTTATTGGAAAAAGAAGGGCCATAAAGAAGTAGATCTCATTAATGAATATACCTCGATGAAATCTTTGTTTAAGACTTATATAGGAAGTAAAGAAGACAATTCAGGTTATTTTCAATATCGCAAATCTGATAATAAATTGCATGGAAGTTTTGCGGTCATGATGGCTGATAGCTGGCGAGGAAAAAGCTATGATCCTAATCTTCAAAATATCCCGTCTCATGGAGATCTCGCCGCAATAGTAAGAGCTAATTTTTCTGTTCCATCGACTGATTATTATATCTCTGAAAATGATGCTTCTGGTCTTCAATTGAGAATTGGCGCAACAATGTCTCAAGATCAAAAAATGATAGAAATTTTTACTAAATTAAGCGGAGATATGCATTCTGTAACAGCACAAGGAGTATTAAGACAGGACTTAACTTTAGAAGAATTTCTTGCAAGAAAAAAAGAACCTGAGATAAAAGAAACACGTTTTACAGCCAAAGCTATAAATTTCGGGCTCGAGTTCGGCATGGGAGCTTATACTTTCGCGAATCAGTTAAAAGTAGAGTGGTCACTTGAGAAAGCCAAAGATTATGTGCATAAAAATGGTCTAAAAGTTAGACAAGAAAAAATTTATAAAAATGAATTAGCAAAAATAGATGAAGCACAAGATAAAGATGTCGCAATACAAGATGCTTTAGAATTTAGTTTCTTTTTGGCTTCTTCTGAAGATATTAGAAGAAAGTTTTTTGAAGTATATTTTGGACTTGAACAGTGGCATAGTACTCAGCATGAGTTTGCAAGAGAACACGGATATATACAATCTCTTTGGGGGCCCATTAGAAGAACGCCTTTCTTAATTTATGAAGGATCTGATGATGATAAAGGACGTATTAAAAATTATGAAAATATCGTCCTTAATAGTCCAGTGCAGAATTGGGAAGTTATGTATATGATGTATAATATGTCACGCTTACATAAAGAAATAAAAGAAAAAGGTTTAAAAAGTTACATAGTTGGTAATGTTCATGACTCATGTATTTCGTATATTCATAAAGATGAAAAAGAAATAATGAAAGAACTTTTCATTAAGTACTTTCATCAAGATATACCAGAAGTTATGCTCGGCATACCTTATATTCTTGAAGGAAGTCTTAGCGATTATTATGCAGGAGAATACTGGCATGTTACAGAACAGCCATGGTTTTAATAAGGAGTAGATATGATTCAGTTTATTAAGATTCGTGATGTGAAGAGTCCACAAAGAGGAACTTCTCAGTCAGCAGGTATTGACTTTTTTGTTCCAGAAAGAACACCAGATTTTGTTAAAGCATTACAAGAAAAAAATCCGACGTGTATGCAGCATGGAGATAAGTTTGTTATAAGGCCTAATGATCGAATTTTAATTCCTTCAGGCATTAAGGTTCGTATTCCAGAGGGAACAGCTTTAATTGCTTTTAATAAGTCTGGAGTAGCTAGTAAACTAGGATTAGATGTAGGCGCAAGCGTAGTTGATCAAGATTATAGAGGGGAAGTGCACATATCTTTAACTAATACAACACAAGAACCTGTATCTTTTGAATGTGGTCAGAAAATCATTCAATTCATTCTTTTACCTGTATATTTTGATAATGTAGAAGAAGTAGATTCAGAAGAAGTTTTATACTCAGGAACAGTATCCGAAAGAGGCGAAGGCGGTTTTGGATCTACAGGTCAGAAGTAAACTATAATAATATACTTTGGAGGTATATACATATGAAAATTAATGAAGGAACTTATACAAGTTTAATTAAAAAAGTATCAAAACTTTATGGATTAACTGATTTATCAGTAGCAGAAAATAGCGAAGCTGGAGCACTTCTTTCTGATGCAATCAATTTTTTTGAAAAAACACAAAGTGCAAAAATTAAAAGTTTTACAAAAGATATTATGAAAGAATTTCGTACTCTATTAAAAGAATTATCAGATGCAGGACTTGATGTGAATGATGCTCTACAAACATTATGGGATATGAAAGGAGATGACTTAGACTCGTATACAATTACAGAATTTATTCTTAAAGATCAAGAAAATAAGTAAGGAACAATTATGAGTTTTAAGTTACAAAAGACTATTGATGAAAAAGGTCTTTCAGGGTATAGAATTATTGATGACGAAACAACAGAAGTAATTCTTATGGGAGAAGGTTATGAAAGTTCTGATGATTATATCCAAGAACTTTCTGTTCTAAATGAAGCTCTTAAGGATATTTTTGGATAATTATGGAAAAAACAATACAAGAATTAGCAGCATTGGGAATACGTCCGCCATTTCCCTATGAAATAATTGATCCAAAAAATGAAGTAGAGCTTTCTATTGGTATCAAAAATAGAACACTGTATATAACTTTTTTAGGATCCGTATCTAAGATGGACTGGGTTCATAATTTTATGTTTTGGAAAAAACCCTACAAGCAGATGAAAAAGTTGTTCTTTGTTCATGCGGGGTTTTTAAAAATCTATAAAATTGTGCGAGATAGAATTCATATTTATATGAATGACAACATTAAAGCTTTTAGTAAGATCATTATATCGGGGCATTCGTTAGGAGGCGCAATAGCTACTCTTTGCTATGAAGATGTTTCATATCTACTAACAAATGATCCTGTATTTATTGATAAGAATATAGAATTAGTTTCAGTAACTACTGGTGCTCCTAGGGTTTTTAGTTTTATTGGGAGTAAAGTTTTAAAAGAACGATGCGGTGGTCAAATCCATGTACAGTACAAGAATGATGGAGTACCAACTGTTCCTCCTAGTTTGCTTGGATATAAAAGATATGGAAAAGTAATTCACAACGGAAAAAGACTTCCTTTTAGTTTCTTATTTCCTTCTTTTGTGTATCATCATGATGTAAATCGTTATTTAGCCTTTGAAAATACTTCCGTTAAAGATACTACAGAGAATAATAGTCTTTATGAAATAGCAACAAAGACTTATAAAAAAATATATGTAGTATTATTTCTAATTATATTGACAATTTTTATTTTATAAGATATAATATATATGAGAGGGCTTAAAATGAAAAATAATACTTCAGGCGGTATAAGTTTTTTAGAACTTCTTTAAATAGTATTTATTGTATTAAAACTTATTGGAAAGATTAATTGGTCTTGGTGGTTGGTTCTTAGCCCTCTTTGGATCTCTATTTTAATAGTTGTAATTTTACTAATTATTTTCGTAATAATTGACTAGAGGATGAAATCATGAATGAAGAATTACTTTTAGAACTTAAAGAAGACAATAGAAGGATGGCAGAAGAATTCGCCCAAGAATCTTTAGCGGACGCTATTGTTAGATTTTATTATACAGACGAAAATGAAGATGATGCAAATCTCTTTTAAGAAGGAAAATTTATGTTTTTTAATAAGAAAAAAGATGAAATAAAAAGTAATCGTTTATACATAATTCATTATGAAATTGAATATTTTATGGATGCATATCCAACTCGTAGTCAAACTTTTAAGAAAACATTTCAATATGATGATATAAATGAAGCATATCATGATATGAAGTCTCTTTGGAATAGAGATAAATTTACTCGAAAAATTCCATCGTTATTAAAAAAACGAAGTTCTTCTTCAGCTTTAATAGAAGGTTTTTTTGAGTCAAGAATAAGATATGAGAATACTTTATTCCGAAATATTTGGATGGAGGTAAAATGAACTTATCTCTTACTGAGATAAAATTATTTTTATGTTTAGAATAAAAGGAAGTGATCTGGTATTAAAAAGTAAGTAAAATTACTTACTTTTAAGCAGGTTCAAATCCTGCCACTTTCATCTCTGCGCCTGAGAACTCGATAGGTAGTAAAACGTGCCGCAAATCCCTGATGCGTTAAACAGGGAGTGGAAGCGAGGCCGCAAGGGTAAGGCGGCAAGAACGTAAGCTTGACTGTGTGTAAGCACAACATAGCCCACCGGGTCAACGCCGGACGCTTCCAATTCTGAAGACGCAGAATGGAAACATATTAAAAATGTGGCTATGCATAACTGTATCAAGAAGGAAATTTTCCACCTTGAAGGGGTGGTTGAAAGATATCAGTATCGGGACATTGGATGGTTTGATTCTTCAATTATGGAGGGAGAAAATATGGAACTAGCATATGAGCTTAATAAGCCTAATTATAATAACGTAGTATATACTACTGAAGTTATTGTGAAAGCTTTAGATGAAAAGTTGAAAGAAGGCCCAATTCCTATATATACAGGGGAGCGCACTCTTGAGACATTCTTCAATAAGACAGGCTCCATAGTAGGAGAGATAATAGGTTATTCTATTAAAAATAATATGGTTGAATTTGATGTTACTTTAGTTGATTCATCTTTTTCTGAAATGAAAATAGGATTAAATGGATTTGGGAATGTGGATAAAAATGGATTTGTATCTGATTATACTCTAGCAGAAGCTTCTATTTTAGATAAGAATAATTATTTCTTACCTTAAAGTTAAAGAAGTTTCCTATGATACTATTTGAGATGGAGTTTTATTTAAGTAGGAGGAGCAAAGATGGAAGTTAAAAGGTTTGATAGTTCTGATGCTAATGTATTTAAATATGTTTTTGATTTTGGTGATGCTATAGCAGAGGCTGTTCTGTACCGCTATGAAAGTTTTGCTAAACGTACTGTTCTTTGTATCTCAGTTCAGAGTGGATGCCCAGTTGGATGTAGTTTTTGTGGCACAGGAAAAAATTTTATCAGAAATTTATTTGGATCAGAGATAGTTTATCAAGTAACCTATGTTCTTGAAGATCAAAAAATAACTGAAAGTTCCCACAGTTGCGAAAAGTTCCAGATTATGTTTATGAGTATGGGGGAGCCTTTTCTTAACTATCAAAATGTTGCTGATTCAATTGAACTTCTTCATGCTAATTATCAAAACGCAGAACTTCTAGTATCCACTGTAGCGCCAAGAAATAATGAGAACTTTAAGCAATTTATTGATCTTAGTAAAAAAATAGATAAAATAGGACTGCAGTTTTCTATTCATGAAGCTTTTGATGAAAAAAGGGATCTTTTAATTCCTTTTAAAAGTAAATACTCGCTTAGAGAAATAAGAGATCTTGGAATTTTGTGGAATAGAGAAACCAGCCGAAAAGTATATTTAAACTATTGTATAAATGAGAATAATCAAAGTGATACAGATATCAATAGGCTTAAGGACTTGTTTAGTCCTAGCATATTTAATTTTACTTTTTCTGTGATATGTTCAGCTGATGAAACTATGAAAGATGCATGCTATAGAGACAAAGATAAGATTAATAAAGTTGCTCAAAGTTTTATTGGTTATAACGTACGAATCTTTGATCCTGCAGGACAGGATGATATTGGTGGAGGCTGTGGACAGCTTTGGTATACTCAGCAATGGATAAAGAATAGGGTTACAAAATGAGTTTAAAGCATTGGTGGAAATGGAATATACACACTCCTATTAGACATTTTTTTGGATTAAAAGCTAAAACAGATTGGATTTCTGCTTATACATTTATGGCAAGGAAGATGCTTCCTTATATGTATGATTTTCGAGATAATCAAAAACATGGAACACCTTGCTTTGATACTGAAGATGATGAATTTCTTGATAAAGAACTTATTGGTAAAGAACCTGAAGAGAAATGGAACTATATAATTAATGAAATTATTTATGCACTTGAATATTGTGTAGACGAAAAATATGATGATTGCCTTGTTCTTAATCCTCTATATGATCCTAATCAAACAAAGTTATTTGAAACTATAGGACCAAATGAACAAGGAGCTTTTCATATAAAAATTAATGATGATTATGGAAAGTTTATTATAGATAAAGATTTTTTAAATAAAAAATTAGACCGAGTTCAGAATGGTTTGAAATTGATGGGCAGATATTTTATGAATCTTTGGGATTAAAAAGGAGAGTATAAAATGCTAGACAATAAAGTAGAAATTACTCTATCAACTGGAAAGTTAATAGAACTTACAAAAACTGAGAATGATGAATTAAAGGCTTATTATAATTCTAATTATGACTATGATGAAGTGACTACGTTTACTGATACTTCAGGAACTAGTATAAAATGGATTTGACTTTATTCCAAAAAACTTATATATTATATAAGTAATTGGCTCATTAGCTCAATTGGATAGAGCACGAAACTTCTAATTTCGAGGTAGTTGGTTCGAATCCAACATGAGTCATTAAGGCCCATACAGCATACAAAAACACCTAATATTTAATTGGAAACGTTTTAAGGGTCTTGTATATTACGATTAGACTCTAGCAGCATATAAAATAAAAACTTTTTTTCAAAGTTTATTAAGAGTCTAGTAAAATCGTAGAGGAGTATAATATGTCAAATTTAATATCTGCTATATCAGAAGAACAGAATCGTTCAGCTAGAACAGAAAATGGCGCAGTAACTTTTTCTTCCACTAATAGTGAAGTATTAAACTTTTTCTCAACTGCGGGTGCTCTTCGTTCTTGTAGAAGAGAAGAAATTATACAAGCATTTTCTCGTGCATTCTCAGAAGATCGTGAATTAGCTATGAAAACTCTTTTTTATATTAGAGATTGCCGTGGTGGACAAGGTGAACGAAGAGTTTTTCGTATTGTTTGGGCTTGGTTATATAAAAATTATGATTCAATTGCATTAAAAAATATTGCTAATGTTCCTTTTTATGGAAGATGGGATGATCTTTTTTATGATAGTGATTCTTTCAATTTTTCTGCTAATTATATTATCAGTATCATTAATAAAGAGAAAAAAGATTATACTGAACTTAATCTTTATAAATGGATGCCTAGTATAAACACTTCTTCTCCTGAAACAAGATTTTTAGCACAGAAGTTTTGTGCTACATTACATATGTCAGCCCGAGATTATCGTAAGATGCTTTCTACTAAGCGTGCAGAATTAGACATTGTAGAAAAGAAAATGTCTGCTAATCAATGGTCAGACATTAATTTTGAAAAAGTTCCTAGTAAAGCTTCAACAATTTATAGAAAAGCTTTTTGGAAACATGAAGAAGATCGTTATAGTAACTATATTGATCAAGTAGAACAAGGAAAGGCTAAGATCAATACTTCTGTTGTGTATCCTTATGAAATTGTACGTGAGTATTTAGTCAATAGATCTGACAATGATAAAACTTTGAATGTAATATGGGAAAATCTTCCTAATTATCTCCCAGAAGGACAAACAGCACTAGTAATGGCAGATACATCTGAGTCTATGACAGATTCAAATTCTTTACCTCTAGCCGTTAGTATTTCTTTAGCATTGTATATGGCTGAAAGAAATTCAGATCCAGTTTTTGGTGGATATTTTATGACTTTTTCACATAATCCAGAACTTGTAAAAGTCACTGGAAATAATTTATTTGAAAGAATTACAAATTTATCGAATGCTTCTTGGGGGATGAATACTAATCTGCAGTCTGCTTTTGATTTAATTTTAGAAACCGCAAAAAAGAATAAACTTTCGCAAGATAAAATGCCAAGTAAACTTATTATAGTAAGTGACATGAAATTTGATGCTGCATGTGGTGTTCAAACTAATTTTGAGGTTATTCAAAATAAATATGCTGAAGCTGGATATGAAATGCCAACTATAGTATTTTGGAATGTAAATTCAAGTTCAGGTAATCATCCTGTAAAGTTTGATCAAAAAGGAGTTATTCTAGTCTCTGGATGTAGTCCTACCATTTTTAAAAATGTACTTTCTTCAAAGACTACAACGCCCTATGAGTTAATGCTCGAAGTTCTTAATGATGAAAGATATAATAGAGTGATTATTTAGACGCTTACAGCATACCAAAGAGTTGGTGTTGTTAGAGCTCAACTTTAAAAAAGCTCACAAGGCGTCTAGTTTTTAATTTTTTAGTATAGGAGGTTTCATTATACAATATACATTTGACATATATAAAGATGATGGACAATGGTTTTTTGATGATCCTTCGAAGGAAATAAAGCGCGAAGAATTTGTTTACATAGGCTTTTCAAAATGTACTAATTAATTATAAAGATTATGACAAACGAAGAAAGATTTGCAAAGAACAAACAGATTTCTCAAACAAAACACGATACAATCGAGCGTCATAAGAATATGCTTGTCAAAACTTTCGATGTCAAAATCCAAGAAAATCAATTATCAAAACAACAAAAAGAAGCATTAGAAACAATTTTCTTAGAGCAGAAATGGTATAAGAACTATATTCTGAATTGGTGTGAACAAGATGAAAATAACAGAATCACAAAGTTCAATACCAAACAAAATCAGATAACTAAAAAAAACAAAAATAAGAACGACATTCCAGTCACAATCAAATATCTTTCTGCTCAGTCTAAACAATGTCTTATCTCAAGAATGTATGCTAACATCAAAACTTTGCATACTCTGAAAGTAAAAGGATTACAGAAACCAGGAAAACTAAAATACTCAAAGGAAGAAACAATTATAGACTTGAAGCAATACGGAATTAGCCATAAGATAATTTCTTCTAAAAGAGTAAAATTAGCGGGTCTACCTAGAACATTCATAGTAAATGGATTAGACCATTTCTTGAACATCCTAGGCATAGAGTTTGCTAATGCAAGATTGATACATAGAGGTACCGGATATTATGTTCAATTTGTCTGTTATGTTCCAAAAGAACAACAAAACAAAGTACAACAAAACAAAATAGAGAAAACTATTGGTATAGATTTTGGCTGTTCTACAGCATTCACAACAAGTGAAGGTAAGAAAATCTCAGTGTCAGTTCCAGAAAGTGAGCGATTGAAGAAACTTCAAAAGCGTCAAGCTAAGAAGGTAAAAGGCTCAAAGAATTGGCTGAGAACTGTAAAACAAGTGAAAAAAGAATACCAGAAAATCACAAACCGTAAGAACGACCTTGCCAATAAGATTGTTCATGAATTCAATCAATATAAGACTATTGTAATTCAAGATGAACAACTTCAGAATTGGCACAAGAATGGTCACGGAAAAGCGGTACAACATTCTGTATTAGGAAGGGTGAAATCAAAGCTTCTTCTAAACCTTAACACAGTTGTTCTAGGGAAAACTGTTCCAACTACAAAACTTTGCACGAAATGTGGGCAATGGCACGATGAAATCAAAGTTTGGGACAGAACTTTCAAATGCGACTGTGGGGTTGAAATGGATAGGGATATTCACGCCGCTCAAAATATGGTTTGGTTTTATGAAAACAATGTAGGTGTGGAACGCACCAAAGTAAAGCGTATGGAGATGAAAGCTCTAGTGGACCAAGCTCTTGCTAAGGAAAACCAACTTTTGTCAGCGAAGTACGAAGATTCCAGCCTTTAAGGCTGGAATTAGTTCACAAATATCAAATAAGTTTAATCCAGATATACGGAGGAGCGGGTTTATCAAAATATTTCCAAAAAGTTGGACAAAAACCCAATTCTACATTATTATAAAAATAATAATATAAAAGGATAGAAAAATGAGTATAGTCCAAGAAATAGTCAGTAAACTTTTGAAAGCAAAAGAAGATTATTATAATTCTGAACCTTCGATGACAGACGAAGAGTTTGATAATCTTGAGGATGAACTTCGATCTTTAGATCCTGAAAATGTTTATTTTTCTATTGTAGGAACAAATGTTAAAGGTGCCAATAAGATTAAGCATTATACTCCAATGCTTTCTTGTGGAAAAGCAAAAACAGTTTCTGAAGTTTTAGATTGGCTTAAAAAATTAAATATCAAAGAAAAAGAACTTATTGTAATGCCTAAGATAGACGGACTTTCAGCTTCAATAAAATATGTAAATGGAAGTATAGCCTATATAGCAACTCGTGGTGATGGTAAGGTTGGTCAAGACATAACTCATCTTAAAGATAGTTTAAATATTCCAAAACTGCTATCAAATATATCTTGTGAAGTTCGTGGAGAGATTTATCTTCCAAAAGATACTACTCTTGAAACTAATGGAAAGCCTCTTCGCAATATTGCTGCTGGAATTGTGAATAGAAAAGGAGCTTCAGAAGAAGCAAAACATCTTCGTTTTATAGCATATTATCTTGAGTATAAAGAAAATAAACTTTTTTCTGAGGATCTTAAGACTCTAAAAGATCTTAGTTTTGAAGTAGTAGATTATTCTATACTTGATAGTAATGAACAAGCTTTACAAAATTTCTATGATCAATATCTTTCTATAAAGCGAGAAGAATGGAATTTCCAAACAGATGGTCTTGTAATTCAAGTCAACAATAAAGAACTTTATCAAGAGATAGACTCTAAATATACAATAGATCATCATCATTATTATAATATAGCTTTAAAACCTCCTTCTGCAGGTAAGGAAACTATTTTTAGAGAAATTGACTGGGAAGTTTCAAAACAAGGAAATATAATTCCAGTAGCTATATTTGATCCTGTAGTTATTGGGAGTAGTACAATTTCCCGTGCTACTTTAAATAATTTTGCAAATATTGAACAAAATGATTTACGAATTGGAAGCATACTTTATATTGAATTAGCAAATGAAATCATTCCTTATTTAAATCGAGTAGTTAAAAAGAATACAGAGTCTGATAAAATTATTATGACAAAGTGTCCAAGTTGTGATAGTATACTAGTTAGAAATGGAGTACACCTTCAATGTAGAAATGTCAATTGTAGAGAAAAGAACATAAAACTTATTACTTCATATTGTCAAGCTTGTGAGATGGATGGAATATCAATTTCTACTATAGCTACTCTATATGATCATGGATTCATTCATTCAGTAAAAGATCTTTATTTATTGTCACAAAAGAAAACTACTTTAAGAACTTTAGAAGGATTTGGTCCTACTAAAATTAAAAATTTACTTGAACAAATTGAAAAAAGTAAAAATCAAACAATAGTTCAATTTATTGCTAGACTTGGAATTGATTCTGTTGGAGAACGAGCTGTTTTTAATATAGGAATAAAGACTCGGGAGGATTTTTTGAATCTTCGTTCTTCAAATAAGGTAGTAGTTAACTCTATAGTAAAATTTAGAGATGAAAATTATGAGTATATAAAAGAGCTTATGACTATGATAAATCCGACGGATATTATAGAAAAGACTTCAAAAGGAAAAGTAGCAATGACAGGCTCAGGACCTAAAGGACGAAAAGAACTTATTAAAGACCTCGAAGTTATGGGGTATGAATATACAGAGTCTATCAATAAAGATTGTTCAATTTTACTTTGTGAAGATCCTAACTCAGGAAGTTCTAAATTGGTAAAAGCTTCTAAGATAGGAATAAAATTAATGAAGTACTCAGAGTTTTTTAAGGAGTGAACTAATGAAAAAGTTTTTTAAAAGATTATTGTATGCAGTATATGACACATTTTATGGATATGGATCTCGAAGTAAGGACAGATATCAAATAGAACAACAACTTAGAAATATGAAAAAAAATTGACATATTATTACTATGATATTATTTTATATTTGAAGGAAGGTATAACATGGATATCATAGTAATTGGAATTATTTGTTACATATTGATAGCTTCAATAGTTTCGATTATCACTCATAAATCCATTATAGGTTTTTTGAAGGAATTCTTTTAATGGTATATGAGCTCCTATCTCATCTCCCAGATGAGATAATTACAAAGTTAAAAAATACATATCAGAGTCCTCATTATCATGCTGAGGGCTCTGTTTTTATTCATTCCTTATTAGTTTCTAGTAAACTTCCAAATGAAGTACATTATCAAGTAAGTGCTTTATTTCATGACATGGGAAAGATTGATTGCACAAAATTTGAAGAATTAAAAAATGGCGGTATAAAAATATCATCAATAGGACATGAAAATTATATAAAAAAGTATATAGAAAATTATAGTAAGTACTTTTCTCAGTTTGAGATCGATTGGTATAAAGTAGAATGTATCTGTAAACAGCACATGAGAGCTCATCTTTATTTGGATGGTACGATGTCAAATATAAATAAAAGAAAACAGTTTGAACAACAACCTTTTTTTGAAGAAATTATAACGTTTTCAAAAGCAGATAATGAAGGAAGAATGACTGAGAATGGACAGCCAATTATTGTTGTTACCATTGGGGCGCCAGGATCAGGGAAAACTACCTGGCGAAAACAGTTTATAGAAAAGTCTGATTATGTTTCAATATGCCCAGATGAAATTAGAGAGAAACTAACGGGATCAATATCTGATCAATCTAAAAATGGAGAAGTTTGGAAAAGAGCTTATGAAGAGCTCGATGATTATATTACTAAACATCAAAATGTAATTTTTGATTCTACTGGTAGTTCAATTAAAACTATCAAAGAAATAGAAGAACACTGTAAAGATAAGGCTATTGTATGTTATAAAATTTTTGATGTTCCTGTTGAGGTTTGTAAAGAAAGAATAAAGAATGATATAAGTAATAACGTAAATCGTTCTAACGTTCCAGATGAAATTGTAGATAAAATGCATATGAATTGTGAAAATGTAATACAATTTATAAAAGAGTCTAAATATTTTGTTTTGACACAAAAATATTTTACTTATTATTTTATATATAAAAGGAGGAAAAGGATGAAACGTATAATTAAGAAAAATAAAAAGGCAGAAAAAAATTTTGTTAAGAAGACAGGTGTTCCTTATAGTCTTCGTGTAAGGAATTTAAATAGTGGTAAAACAGAATGGTGAAAAAAATGACAACTGAATGGGTAAAAGTAAAGCATAAACTTTTTACTTATGATAGAAGGTTACTAATTTATTCTTGTGGATATGACGCATTGAATAGAATAAAAAAATATGAAGAATGGGAATATGATCTTTGGGAAATTGGTAAAATGAATAAAGTGATGCCTATAAGTACTTATTATATATGAATACATAAGGAGTAAAGAAATGACTAGAAAGAATACTATCTGGTATCGTGGTTCCAATCGAAAAAATCCTATTAAGTTTGACCATGATGAAGACTTTGATACCAATGAACGGTATGGTTGTGGATTATATTTTACCAATAATCCAGAGACCGCCAGTATGTATGGAAAAGTGCATGCTTATGAAATACCAAATACAGGTATTTACTCAGCTACAAGCAAAATCGATATACTAACTATTAGAAAAATACTATATCAAAAGTCAAAAGAAGATTTAGAAATGTTTCTTTCTGACTGGCATGAAGATTATTTAACTAAACCTGAAAAAGCAATGAGAATATATCTAGACTCATTACTAGATTATAATGATACAATGGGGGAAGCTTTAATATCTGTGTATGTCGATGCTTTTAATCATCAAAGAAATGAATTTTATGCTGCTGCTATCAAAGCAGGGGTAAATGGTTTCATCACTAAAACGGATAATACTTCTAATACTAAAGAACGTTACTTGATATTATATAATCCTGCAATTATTAAGAAAGTTTTTGACGTTGAGTAAGGGGAACAAACTACATAAAAAGGAGGCTTATGTATGACCGTATTTGAAGCTGCTATCATTAAAGGAATTAAAAAGCATTACGAGGGCATCGACTGATAAAATCTTGTGTGTGGCTCACGCAGGCAATGAGAACTACGCAAGCACTCAAGTTGCCGCTTTGTTGAGTCCAGGACAGAAACTTGTTATGTGGATAAACTTGCCTCTATTGCTTTATCGATGTAAATTGATATTGTAACAAGCAGTTTAGATGAAGCGAAAATAAAGAAGATGCTAAGTCTTTAGCTTAGCATTAGTTCACAAAAGTTTCATTCTGTAAGAGTGAAGTTTAAGAGGAGGAGAATTAAAATGCAAAATAATGAAGCATTCATAGCTCATTTAGGTAACATACGGCCCATAGAAGGGGCTGATAAGATTAAAGTAGCAAGTGTGATACTTAATAATGTTCCTATAACTCAAGTTATAGTTGGAGCAGACACACAAGAAAATACTCCTGTAGTTTATTTTGATGCTAACCTGGCTTTAGAGGATGATTTTATTCTTGCTATTGATAAATTATCTCCAGACTTTGGTAAGGCAGATTTTAATGGCATTGGAAAATATCTCGCTAAAGGAAATAGAGTTAAAGCAGTAAAATTACGTGGAACTATTTCGAATGGACTCGTAATTAATGTAGATAAAATAAGTCAGATTTTTAAAGGTTTTGATACAAAATCTGAAGGCTATAGTTTTACCGAGATTAATGGAGTAAAGGTTTGCCATAAGTGGCTTCCTCCTACAACCAATAGAATTTCGACTAATGGCGAACATAAGAATAAGAAAAAACGATTTAGTAGAATTATTCCTGATCAATTTCATTTTTATGTTGATACAGCACAGCTTCTTCGTAATCTTCAAGATATATCTCCTGATGATGTGGGCTCTATTTCCAGGAAAATCCACGGAACATCGGCGATCGCTAGTCGAGCTTTAGTACTTCGAAAGCTTAGTATTCTTGATAAAATTGCTAAGTTTATTGGCGTACAAGTTAATGATAAAGAGTATACAGATCTTTATGCGAGTCGGACCATAATAAAAAATGAATCTCCAAATCCTGGTGGTTTTTATAATTCAGATATTTGGACCAATGTTGGTTCGAAGAACTTCGCAGGAAAGCTTCATGATGGTGAGACTGTATACTATGAGATCGTCGGGTATATTCCTGGTACACAGAAAATGATTCAGAAGGGATATGATTATGGAAATAAGCCTGGTGAGTGCTCAATTGCAGTTTATCGAATCACTATGACTTCTCCAGATGGTACTGTAACTTCTTTAGATTGGAATGCTATGAAAGAACGATGCAAGGAACTTAATGTTCCTATGGTGCAAGAGTTTTATTATGGTAAGCTTAAAGATATGTATCCTAGTTTTAATGGAGTACTTAATCATTGGGCTAATCCTCCTTGGAATGAAGAACAAATTCAAGTTTGGAGAACTAAATTTGTAGAAAAATTAAAGGAAGATTTCCTTGAGAAAGATGTATGGGATAATCTAGGCAAGAAAGTTCCAGACGAAGGTATAGTTCTTCGGATCGAAGGTTTAGGAATTCGAGTATATAAATTAAAGTCCGAACGATTTTTTACATACGAAAGTGCTGCTCGAGAAGCTGAAGTAGTTGATATAGAAGCCCAAGAAAGTATCTAGTTTGAAAAAAAAGGAAGTATAAAAAACTTCCTTTTTTTTGACTATATTAAAAGTTTTCCTTATTATATATATAAGGAGATTAAGAATGGGCGCTAAAAGAATCACTACTGTTACCTATAATAATTGGGGAGTATCTGTTCATAGTTGTGAAGGTAAGCATATTCTTCATGTGTATCGTATGTATGAATTTCCTGATCGTATCGGGACAATGGAATATACGAAGTTTGCTTATGGTGATGCTTTTGGAAAAGTTTTTCAATCCTCAGAGGAGGCTTTTAGTTATGCTTTTGAGCATGGTTATACACAGCAATATTTTCCAAGAGCCTTTCGAAATGGAACACACCGGTAATAGATATTTTTTGTGAGATAATTTATGATATAGAGTATTTTTCTACAAAACGGATGAAAAGAGGTGGTATAAAATATTGGTAAATCTAAACAGTTATAAAGAATTTTTTGACAAAAAGGAAAAAAAATGAATTTATCTTTGATTAATCAACTAGTAAATAAAGCCTCTAAGTTTGGGGCTCAAGGCTATGAAGTAGTACAATGGATTCCGCCTAGTACAGCAACTCAGGATGAAACAGGAACTTTAGTTATTAGAAAGCCTCCCATCAATTCAGCAAGTGAAACTCCTTGGTATAATCGATGATATTAACTAGGCTTATTTACAAAGTTCCAGTTAAAGAAAAGTTTGGAACTCTTCATATACACTTAGATAATGAAACAGATGAAGCTAGTAAAATTATTGAAGAAGCAGAGGCAGCTTCTAAGCATACTTGTGAGATTTGTGGAGAGCCTGGGTATCTTAAACAAAATAATGGTTGGTATATGGTTCGATGTGAAAAGCATCATCGAGAATTCATAGAAAAGATGAATAAATGATTACGATGATAGAAGAATTACAAGCCTAATTTAGGGAAAAATAAAGGAGTATCAAGATATGATTTTTGATTTAGATGATATCGTTTCTAAACGGCCTATTACAGACATTTTTTCTGTAGGTTTTCTTACTGGTAGCAGAGTATTCGGAGGAGCTACTAAGGAAAGTGATTGGGATATAGTTGTATCTATTATTCACCGTCAGGAAGCAGAAGAGATTATTAAGTCCTGGTCATATAACAAGAAAGAAAGTAATTACTTTGCTGGGATTACTTATTGTGTTGATTTAAAACCAAACGATTATACTCTACATAAGATAAATCTGATCTTCGTTCATCCTCATGAGTTTAAAGCTTGGTATTTGGCTACTAAAGCTTTGGAGAATACTCTTCCTCTAGTTGGAACTATTTTTAAGAAAAATCGCACATCTATATTTCAGACACTTATGATTCAGTTTCGCTCAATACTTCCTGAGTTAGGGGATTTCAAGAATTATGCAGAAGAAAATAAGAAGTGCCTTCCAAAGGCTCCGTATTCTAAAGCAGAAATAGCTTTTCTTAATATATTCGGAAGTTGTAAATAATTTTTATTAGAATTATAAGGAAGATCCATAATGGCTTTAATACTCGTTCTATTAGGTTTCGCAGGTATTGCTATAAGTATCGATCTTTGGTTTAAAGATCCTGATATTCAATTTATACTTGTGTTAATGGTATCATTAGCTTTTATAGTTAGTCCTTTTATAGGGAATACTTCTCATATTGACAAACACTTTGTGGTTCGATCAGACTCATTCCAGGGAGTTACTTATAATAAAGTTGTTACAATAGAATATGATGTTCTTAAAGCAGATTATTGGTGGACTTGGAATAATCTTCTTATGAACGATATAGAAAATATTCATATTAGTTTTGAGGGGTAAAAATGAACATTTTTATTCTAGAAGATAATAAATATAGAATTGAGTGGTTTAAAAAAAAGTATGGTAAAGATAATAATTTAGTAATTGTTTCAGACATAGACTCTGCAATTTTAGAGTTATCAACAAAAGATTTTGATGTTCTTTTTCTAAATGATGATTTTAGTAAGAAAGAAACTGTTTCTTCTGATAGAAATATAGGATATCAAATAACTAAATTCTTAGTAGAAAAAGGAAAAAAACATCAGCGAATTGTTATTCATAATAATAATAAATTTAGTGCAGAAAATATGTATAATAAGTTAAAAGATCTTTCTCTTAGTGTTAAGAAAATTCCTTTTACTATTTTAAAGAACTTATAACAAAAACTATTATTATGTGAATAAACACGATCAACTTTTATTAGAAAAACGTAAAGAAAAAAATATTCTAAAAAGAACTTACAAAAATATTGTGTTTGCCTCTTTCTTCGAGAAAGAGGTTGCTCAATATTTAACAAATTGTAGAATAGAATGGGTAAGAAATGAAAAACAATTTCCAGTTTATATTGATGGTTCTTTGCATTATTATATTCCAGATTTCTATTTACCCTCTTTAAATCTTTATATAGAAGTAAAAAGTGTTTTTTATTCGTCGATAAAGCGTAGAAAAACATTTAAGGCAGTAATTGACAATAATCTAAATTGGATTATTATATATTTAAAAGAGTGGAAAATAAGTAAAAAAATTCTTAGAGTAAAGATTAACAATTTTAAGAAAGGATTAAAGAATGAAGATACAACGCCTTGTTCTGAATAATGTTAGGTCAATTGAAGGTGAGTTTGCCATTGAACTAAATAATGATGTAAATCTTAATTTAGTTTCAAGTTCAAATAACGGAATGGGTAAGACTACCATTTTTCATACTATATACTTTCTTTTATTTGGCATCACCCCAGATACTATTGAGTCAATGGTGAATTGGAACTCTGATTCCATGTCAGCAAGCATGGATTTTGTTCATAATGGTGATAGCTTTTCGATTGATTATAAATATGATAATGGAAAAGCTGAAAAATCGCTTACAATAAATGGTGAAAAATTTAATGGTATTACTGTTTGTCATAAAAAAATTAAAGAATATTTTGATCCTTCTTTATTCATAGGAGCAACTAGACTTCTTCAAAATGAAAAGAACTTTGTAAACGTCAAGGATTCAGAAAGACGTGAAAGCCTTAAGAAAGTTTTTAATACTGACTATTCAGCAGAAGTTAAAGAAATAGAAAAAGAAATAAAAGATATTGATACAAAAGAATTGGAAGTTAAAATTAACTTTTTGAAAGCTCAAACCTTTGAAGAAAAACCCATGTTAGATCTTCCTTGTTCATTAGATGAATATGAAACAAATAAAAAAATAGTACAAGATAATCAGACAAAAATAGCTATACTTAATCAACAAATTCTCACAATTGAAAAAGACAAAAAAGAATTAGAATCTTTACAATTACAGTTAGCAAGTATAAAAAATTCTTTATCATTAGCAGAAACTAAATTAATTTCTTCTCAGAAAGCATTTGAGATGTACTCATCTTACGTAAAAGATGAATCTATTATTTTGCAATATAGAAAAGAATTAAAAGAAATAAAACTAGAAAGAATTAAACCTTTTGATGAAAATTTACTTATTCAAGAACAAAATGCTCTTAATAATGTATTATCGGACATCAGAATACTTACAAAAAAAATAAATGATTGTAAAAATGGAGTATGCCCTGTTTGTGGAAAAGAATTCAGTACCCATGATATAGGTGATACAGAAAAAGAGCTACAAGAATTATCTTCTAAGAAGGCTTCTTTAGAACAAAAGATAGAAGAACTTAAATCTATTAAAAGATCTATTGAAGAATCTATACAAAAAAATAATGACAACATAAATAAAAAAGTTTTACTTGAGAATAAAATTAAAGCAGAAGAAGCTCGTTTACAAACAGAATTTGAAAACAATCAAAAATTTTTATTATTAAAACAGGAAGAAATTGCTAGTATTAAAAAACAGATTGAGGATTTTAATACTTCTATCTCTGAGTTAGAACTTAAAATTGCTTCTAAGAATATAAAATCTTCTGAGGAGCTTTTATTAGAAAAAACTGCAGTTGAATCTAATATAGAAAAAGTACAGTCATTAATTTCTTTATATGATAAAACAGTATTATCAAATGAATTGAATAAAAAGTATAATGATGAATTAGCTATTAAAAAGAAAGAAGTAAAAGACTCAATTAAAAAGGCAGAATTAGAATTACAAGATCTTCAAGATAAAGTAAAAGGCTTAGAAAAGATGAGAATATTCCTAAAGAAAGAGTTTCCATCTTATGTTATTGGTGCTGTTATAGAAGACATTCAAAATTCTATGAATGAGTTTATCAATAAAGTTTATTATAAACCTCTTGATGTTGAAATAACTGGAAATGACGATGTAATATCTGTAAAATATGGTTCAGGAAAAAAGAAAGTAGATTGTATAAATGCTTCCGGTGCAGAAGAAGCTCTTTTAGCTATTTCGTATTGTGCAGCTTTAAATTCTATCAATCAATATGGAATTTTCATTCTTGACGAAGTAGATGCTAACTTCACTGAAAGTAATTCACTACAACTTGCAGAAATTATGATTGCAATGAAAGATGATCTTGATGACTTATGGGTAATATCTCACGTTGATACTACAAAAGACTTATATGCTTCAAATGGAGCAAATATTATTATGGTAGGAGAGTGAAATGAGTGGTTGGGAAGTAAAATGTCCAGTTTGTGGTCATACTTATTATGATGACCAAGAAGTAGACAGAGATATTATTTGCGATAAATGTGAAAGTATAATTCATATTTCGGCTTTTTGTGAATGGTTTGTTGAAACAGATATAGTAGAATCAACAGAATATAATGAAGAAACAGGGGAATGGGAATGAGTTGGTTTGTGATGCCTAATGGTATTCAAATATACCAAACGCCATTAGTTAATGAAAATGATAATATAAAACTAAAGAGTAAGCAAAAATTAAAGCTGAACAAAACTTATT
>ERZ795059.1067-NODE-1067-length-31831-cov-9.348439_pt1 | contig 31831 bp, 29 predicted proteins | sample MGYA00375143_ERZ795059 | MGnify/ENA primary metagenome ERZ795059 (study PRJEB30188, sample SAMN05720168) | activated sludge metagenome | isolation source: Anaerobic digester | place: USA | collected 2015-01-07 ... | reverse complement strand
CCGGTTACAACCTCAATAGGAAAATCAGCATGTTTTGAAATCTCGGTGTGCTCATTGCAAACAATACATCCGGTAACAATACCATTTGCCCGAGCTTCTTTCAATCCACCAATTACATAAGGTGTTCTACCAGATGCCGCAATACCAATCAACACATCTTGTTGATTGATGGAATATTCTTCTAAATCTTTCCAGGCTTGTGTTGTGTCATCTTCGGCATGTTCTACTGCTTTTCGAATCGCCTTGTCACCACCGGCAATAATTCCGATTACCTTTCCATGAGAGACGCCAAAAGTAGGAGGGATTTCAGAGGCATCAACGACACCTAATCTTCCGCTGGTTCCTGCACCGATATAAAATAATCTTCCACCCGATAGCATCTTCTCAACCACAGTATTTACCAATACTTCAATTTCTGGAATTACCTTTTCGATGACAAGGGGTACTGTTTTGTCTTCTTTGTTGATGTTCTTCAACAATTCTGACACCTCCATTTTTTCAAGGTCGTTATACTGCGAAGAAGATTCCGTGGTCGACATTAATTCAAATCTTTCTGATGATAAAGGGTAAGCCCGGCAATGGGACCTTCCAGAATATTTTTTACGACTATGCCTTTGTCAATTGCTACCTGTCTTAAAATATTGCTGAAGTAAAACGATACCGAACCGGTGAAGTGCACTTTCAGATTCTGGTAGTTTGGATACTCCATTACATTATTCTCGTAAAATTCTAAGAAACTAGTGTAAACCAATTTATAGCAATATTCTTCTTTGAGATGTTGGAAAATAAAGCGAGTGAAGCTGGCGAGAAATGCACTTGGTTTTTCCTGTTGATAAATTCGTTCTAGAAATTCCTCACGCGTCATTGGAAAACGCTCATGGAATTGTTTCGCCAAAGTTTGTGGCATTTTGTTCCTTAGGTAATCGAACAAAAACTTTTTACCAATGGCAGTACCCGATCCTTCATCGGCCAATACCCACCCGAGGTTTGCTACGTTGCTGGTAATTTTTGATCCGTCATACAAACATGAGTTTGAGCCTGTGCCCATAATACACGCTATCCCAGGTTCATCACCACACAAGGCACGCGCGGCTGCAAGCAAGTCCCATCCAATCTCGATATCTGCTTCGGGAAAAAAAGATTTGAAAGAGGCTTTAATGGTATCTTGGTTTTTTTCGGAAGACACACCAGCACCATAGAAGAAAACTTTTGACACAGGCTCTGTTACCAATGGTTTTACCATTTCCTGAATACCTTTCGACAGGTTTTCAATGGGCTGGTAATATGGATTAAATCCGGGGCCGTTGGCCTGAAGAATGGTAGAATCTTTTTGAATGAGTCTCCAGTCTGTCTTGGACCCCCCGCTGTCGGCAATGATAATCATGGTTGTAGTTTTGTAAACTCCGAAAGATAATGGAGAATAATGTGCCTACATCGAATTAGATGATCAATTTATGAGTTTTCCTATTACTTTAAATTTTTCGAAAACCTTTTCAGTGTGCGGGGCATCTTTCAGCTCATCTGTTAAATCCTGACCAGCCCAATGCTCGTAGTGTTTCCCGTCACGCCAAAGTCTTGAGGCTGTCACTTCATAAATCATCCCGTGAAGGGCTACCCAAATCTGAGGTTTGTCCTGGCCATTGCGCAAAGCCAGTTGTGCTTTAGAATAAAGAGGAAGTTCTACTGCACTCACTTTCCGGCTGTAAGCATAGTAAAATCTTTCACCACCGTGTATAAAAGTTTTATAGGTGGCAAGTCGGCATCTATTCCAAACAGAGTCTTCAGTTTGTCGATGAGCAGCATCACCGGTTTCATATTACCGGTTTCGCGATTTACCTGCAAAGCTTGTTGAATCATTTCGATATCACGGTCGCTGAGATTAACAACATTTGCAAACGTTGGAGCATAAGTTTCATCAACCAATGTAAAGACACTGTCTGCTGTTACTTCTTCTTCCTTGGCCAGCTTCACCACCGTTGTTCCGGCCACAAGATCTCCGAGGCGTTGCCCTTTCTTACTTGAGGCGATCGATACCATAGCAAGAGCTCCTTGCAAAAGCGTTACCTCTATTAATCTAAAGAACCAGCGGAGCAGATAATTGCCAATGGTAGGAGAAGTTCCATCCAACCTCACCACTTTAATTTTTCGTTGGCGTTTTCCGGGACTTTGACCATTCATGAAAATCTCGAAAAGCAAATGATAAAGAAGGTAAGGGATGGAAACGATTAGGGTATTGATCCAATCGGTATGAATTGCCAGTTGATCGAAGGCAACTGAACAGAGCACCGCGTAAGCAATGAGAATAAGGCTATCAATAAGAAAGGCTGCTATTCTATCACCTAGCCCGGCAAGTGGGTAATCAATAACTACATTTTGAGTGGTACGAACCCGAACGGTATACATCATAATGATGACTTAATTTGCTATACTTGAACCCTAATCTGATTTCAAAATAATGCAATTAACATTACGAAACCTATTGGCTTGTCGATTTACATTGGCAGTCGTTGTCATTATAGTTGGTGGTTGCTCAACATCAAAGGAATCGCGTGATTACACCAAGCTTTCGGATCCAGATCGGAATCATGTGGCCGACTCGCTTGCGCACACCTATATCATTGCGGACAGCCATGTGGACTTACCCTATAGATTGAAAATAAAACACTTCAGGTTGGAACGTGAATACTTAGGTATTCCGATTAGTACTACCGAAGGAGATTTCGATTATGAACGTGCTAAAAAGGGAGGACTTGATGCACCGTTCATGTCCATTTACATTCCATCGTCCTACCAAAAGCATGCTGATTTCGGAAAGGAGTTGGCCGATTCATTAATTAACATGATCAACGGAATAGCGGAGGCTCATCCTGATAAATTTTCTGTTGCCCTTGCACCTCAACAAATTGAAGAAAACACAAAGGCTGGAAAAATTTCTTTACCCATGGGTATGGAAAACGGTGCGCCAATAGGTAATGATATTGCTAACGTAAAATATTTCTATGATCGTGGCATTCGTTACGTCACGCTTACGCATGGCAAAGACAATCAGATTTGTGATTCATCATACGATACCTTAAACACGTGGAAAGGTTTAAGCCCTTTCGGGGAAAAGGTAGTGGCGGAAATGAATCGCGTTGGAATTATGGTTGACATATCCCACGTAAGTGACAGTGCGTTTTACGATGTGATTAAAATAGTGAAAGCGCCTGTTATTGCGTCTCACTCCTCGTGTCGTTTTTACACACCCGGTTTTCAGCGTAACATGTCGGACGATATGATTAAGGTATTGGGGAAGAATGGTGGTGTGATCCAAATTAATTTTGGCGCTTCGTTTCTGGATTCTGCTGCGCGGGTAAATACTGTATTGCGCGACTCACTGGAGAAAATTTTATCTGATAAAAAATTAACATCAGCTGATGCGGAGGCACAACCGATCATTGAGCAATTTGGTAAACAACATAAAGAGCTTTACTCAGATGTTGTACGCGTGGCCGATCACATCGATCATGTGGTGAAACTCGCAGGCATCGATCATGTTGGTATTGGTTCTGATTATGATGGCGTAGGCGACAGTTTACCTTTGGGACTAAAAGACGTTTCACAATATCCTAATCTCATCGCTGAACTATTGAAGAGAGGATATTCACCGGAAGACATTGAAAAAATTTGTTCTGGAAATCTTTTCAGGGTGTGGAATAAAGTGATTGAAGTTTCGAAATCATAAACCTACTGCATGCGCGAAGCTGCTTTTGTAAAGTTAAATCAAAAACGTTGGCTGGAGTTCGAAAAAAAACTGAACAATGGCAAGGCGCAACCCGATACCTTGGCTGAAATTTTTATCCAGCTTACGGATGATCTTTCGTTTGCCCGAACACAATATCCAGACAGTCGCACGACAAAATATTTGAACAGTCTTACTTCTAAGTTTCACCTCGAGATTTATAAAAACAAAAAAGAGGAGAAGAACCGCTTCATTACCTTTTGGAGAGATGAATTACCCGAACTAATGTGGGGCGTGCGCAAGCCCATGGCGTATGCCTTTATCATTTTTATCATCTCTATCTTAATGGGCATTGTATCAACCCTCAATGATGATTCATTTGTAAGATTGATTTTGGGTGATTCATATGTAAACATGACGCTTGAAAATATTAAGAATGGCAATCCAACCAATGTATATGCAGGTGATTCAGAAATGAATTCTTTTTTCATGATTACGCTGAACAACATATTTGTGTCGTTTCGGATTTTTATTTTTGGTGTGCTTTCATCGCTGCTCTCTGGCTTTATGTTGTTTTACAACGGATTGATGGTAGGCACATTCTTTACCTTTTTCTATACCGAAAATCAATTGGCTCAAGGTTTTCCGGTCGTGATGCTTCACGGCACCATTGAACTTACCTCTATTGTGATTGCTGGGGGTGCCGGCTTTGTAGTGGGAAACAGCATTCTGTTTCCAGGAACATATTCTCGATTGGATTCCTTTAAGATAGGTGCGTTAAAAGGCATGAAAATTATTGTTGGTCTGGTGCCTTTCTTTATTGTTGCCGGGTTTATCGAATCGTTTATTACACGTTACGCCTTTATGCATTGGAGCTTCAAGGTTTTGATTATCGGAGTTTCAGCCGGCATTATGATTTACTACTTTGTTCTTTATCCTTACCGATTATACAAACATGGAAAATTCACAACTTGAGTTTTACGAAACCCGGAATTTTAACCAAAAGATGAACGCCACCTATGGCTTCATCCGCGAGCACTTTAAGCCTTTAGCAAAAAGTCTGTTGTTGCTTGCAGGAACTCCCGCGATTATCGGCAGCATTTTGATGATGGATTCGATTAGCAGTCTTGGTCAAACAGGAGGCACCAATGTCCCTATCGGTATTGCTGGTTTATATAATCAATGGAACATAGTTGAAATTCTGGCGATGTGCTTATTCATGTTATTATCTGGAGTATTTACCATTGCCACTACCTATGGTTATTTGTTGGCCTACAAAGAGAAGAAATCAAATACGATAGAGGTAAGTGAAGTTTGGCAGCAGGTACGCAAAATTTTCTGGATTAATTTTGGAACGATGTTCGGCTATTTCTTTTCTGTAATAGTTTGTGTTATCATATTGATTATCCCATTGGGAATTATAATAAGCGTTCTCTCAATTTTTCCCGTGTTGGTCGCCATTGCCGCAGTTGCATTTTATTTGGGTATATTTTTCGTCACTATTAATTTATCGATGCTCTTTTTTATCCGTAGTCATGAGCGCATCGGCTTCTTTGCTTCCATCAGCAGATTGTTCAGACTGAACGAAGGAAATTGGTGGCGCTCTTTCGGCATTGCAGGCCTCAATATTTACATCCAGATGGTGTTTTCCATTTTGCTATTTATTCCAGGGTACGTTATTATCTTATTAAAAATGATGCATAACACGGGTGTAGAGCACATTGAAAAACCCTCTCTTGTCATGGATATAATTGCTAATATTTCAATGATTTTATATTCCCTTGCAGGTACTTTGTTATATGCGATACCGCTCATTGCTTTAGCGTTTCAATATTTTAATTTAATTGAATTAAAGGAAGCAAGAGGACTGCGCAGCAGGATTGAAACGTTCGGAGAAAAAACGGAGTCAACAGAAGACCATGTCGAGTTCTAAGTATATTTATTTTTTTTCGATTATTATTTTTTGCTTGATCTCCCTTTCGGGGATGGCAGCAAATCAATCCGGCTCGTTACGTGTGAATGAAGATTCTCTTGCCCTTGTTTTAAGTTACTCACCACACGACACCATTGTTCATCGAAAATTTGACAAAGCAAAGGTAGATGATTTAAAAAATGATGATGAACTTACGTATACGCTCGACAAAGCTACCGTGAGTTTGTGGGATCGGTTCTGGCGATGGGTACGGCAGGCAATAGGTGATTTGTTTTATGAAACAGGCGATGCCGACTGGGGACGATTTCTGGTGTACACTGCAATGGTTGTGCTGTTGATCTATGTCATCATCAGATTGCTGAAGATTGACGCACTCAATATCTTCTACGGTCGCGGGGCTAAAAGCTCAATACCATACACGATACTCGAAGAAAACATTCATGAGATGAATTTTGAGAAATTGATTGAAGATGCAAAGCGGAACCACGATTATCGTCTGGCCATTCGGCTCATCTTTTTATACAGTCTCAAAATGCTTTCCGACAACCAACATATATATTGGGAGCCCGGAAAAACAAATCACGATTATTTGAACGAAATGAAAACCAAAGAATTAAAATATGGCTTGCGCGAACTCAATTATTATTTTGAATATACATGGTATGGGAATTTTACTGTAAATGACTCTCTGTTTACAACCGTGAACAATACCTTTTCTATGTGGCGAACCAAGATATAAAGTGAAGAAAGACTGGAAATATATTCTCTACCTTGCCATTGCTTTCCTGGTTTTTTTAGGGCTGAAACTCTTTTCGCCTCGTGAACTGGATTGGAGTGTTACGTTTCACGAAGACGATAAAAATCCGTTCGGTGGTTATGCGATCGACAAACTACTGCCTTCTGTTTTTCAGGATCAAAAAATCAGCAAATCAAATCTCACAATTTATGAATTGAAAGACTCGTTGAAACCAAGCATCAATTTCATCAGTCTTTCACAAACTTTTGCCCCTGGTAAAGATGACGTTGATGCATTATTAAAAAATGTAGAGGACGGAGGTACTGCATTCATTGCTGCGCAATATTTTGTGAGTGTGTTTGCCGACACACTTAATCTAGATACGCGCGACTATTTCTACAATAGCGAAGATCTTGGATTTGTAAGCCGGGAAGATTCAGCTTCACTTACCTTTACGAATTCCTCCTTTTCAAATACGTATTTATTTCCCCGCCAAAACACAAACAATTATTTTGATAGCTACGATTCAATTCGAACAACCGTATTGGCCAACAATGATTTTGAATTGCCCGTATTGCTTCATGTAAAGTGGGGAAAGGGAAATCTCATACTAAGTTCAACTCCGCTTGTATTCTCTAATATTTATTTGTTACAGGAAAATCATACCGAGTTCGCTGAAATTGTTTTGTCACATCTGCCTAAACAAGACGTTACCTGGACCGCGTTTTATCAGTTGGGTCGTATGGAAGCAGGTATACCTTTGCGGTTTATTTTAACTTCAGAACCTTTGCGATGGGCATATTATATCAGCATCCTCTCGCTTGTGCTCTTTATGATCTTTGAAGCAAAACGCAAGCAGCGCATTATACCTATCATCAAGCCGCTTCAGAATACAACGTTGGAATTTGTAGGAGCCATAGGTAATCTGTATTATCAAAACAGTGACCATAAAAATATTGCAGAGAAGAAGATCAGTTTTCTGCTGGAACACATTCGAACCAAGTATTGGATGAGCACCGCCAAAATCGATGACAGTTTCATTTATGCACTCGCGCGCAAGGCAGGAAAATCAGAGACCGATACACGTGATCTGTTTAAGACCATACAATCCATTCAAACTGCAAATAATATTTCATCACAAGAATTAATAGCGTTGAATTCTAAAATTGAGAAGTTTAATCAATAATGCATTAATAATGTTGTCGAAATTCCAAAAAAAGAATGACTGAGAATGATATTTCATATAAGATAATAGGCATTGCTCTGGACCCTCATAAGAATCTTGGTCCTGGACTTCTGGAATCCGTTTATGAAAATGCACTTGCTCATGATTTAGTAGAGCATGGATTTGAGGTGAAGAAGCAATTGGCAATGCCATTTGTTTATAAAGATTTGAAAATGGAGGTCGGTTATCGAATTGACATTTTGATTGACAACAAAGTAATAATAGAAGTTAAATCAGTTGAGACATTGGCTCCCCTTCATTATTCTCAAGTACTGATATACCTCAAATTATCAGGACATAAACTGGGATTATTAATTAATTTTAATTCACATGTGTTGAAGGATGGGATTCATAGAATAGTAAATAATTTGTAGATGAAACACATTCACGTAAAGTCGCAAAGGTTCAAAGTCAAAGAACGCAAAGTAAAAGCCAACAGAACTCTTTGCGCTCTTTGCGGTATTTCCCCCGCGCCTTTGCGTTAAAGAACAAATTCAAGCGGCATGATAAAACTACATATATCAAAATATTAAATATAAAACATGGAAGAAGGAGTATTTGAAAACCGAATCGATCTGAGTGCGCTGAACGAAAGCATTAACAAGATCAGAGAAGAAATAGGGAAGGTAATTGTTGGACAAGAGCAAATGGTTGATCTTTTGATCACGGCTATTCTTGCCGATGGACATGTGCTGATTGAAGGTGTTCCTGGTGTTGCTAAAACCCTTACCGCCAAGTTGCTCTCAAAAGTAATTGATGTGAAATTTTCCCGCATTCAATTTACGCCCGACTTGATGCCATCGGATGTATTGGGTACTTCAATCTTCAATCTCAAGAAATCTGAATTTGAATTTAAGGCAGGTCCGATTTTTTCGAATATTGTATTGATCGATGAAATAAACCGTGCTCCGGCAAAAACGCAAGCGGCACTTTTTGAAGTGATGGAAGAACGGCAGGTAACGATTGACGGAAAAACCTATCCGCTCGAATATCCATACCTGGTGGTTGCCACTCAGAATCCAATTGAACACGAAGGTACCTATCGCCTGCCTGAAGCACAGTTAGATCGTTTTTTATTTAAGATTCAGGTAAACTATCCAAACCTCGATCAGGAAATTTCAATCATCAGTGGGCATCATTCTCGCAAAGGTGTTCAGGCAGTGAGTGAAGTTGGAGCGGTGTTATCATCAGAACAAATTAAAGCCTATCGCAATAGCGTGCAGCAAATTCATATTGAAGACAATCTTGTGCGATACATTGCACAGGTAGTTCATGAGACTCGAAATAATCCAGCCTTGTTTTTAGGTGCTTCGCCTCGTGCGTCTGTTGCTATATTGAATGGAGCAAAAGCATTTGCGGCAGTTAACGGTCGCGACTTTGTTACTCCAGAAGATATCAAGTTTGTTGCCTTGCCTGTACTAAGACACCGCATCATACTAACACCAGATAAAGAGATGGAAGGCATAACAGCCGATGAAGTAGTGAAACAGATTATTGACAAAGTAGAAGTACCACGCTAGTGAAAGGTATTCGTCCATTATATTTAAACAATCGGCTCTTTATTGCCATCACCATAGTGGTGCTCATTTTTATTGTGAGCTTCATTATCGATGCCTTCATTATAATACCGAAAGCACTTTTTATTTTAGTAGCAGCGATTTTTTTCACTGATTTGATTTTGTTGTTTCGAATACGTAAAGGACTTCATGGATATCGTGTTACTCCAGAGAAACTTTCGAATGGGGATGAGAATGAAATTAAAATTTACGTAGAAAGTTTTTATCCGTTTACTATTTCATTGTCGGTGGTTGATGAAATACCACATCAATTTCAAAGACGCGATCTTAAATTTTTGGTTGAGCTTAAGTCAGGAGGAAGTAAGGTAATTCACTATTATTTGCGTCCGGTGAAGCGAGGTGAATATTCCTTTGGATCAGTAAATATTTTTGCGCGATCGCCTCTGGGTTTTCTTTCCCGAAGATTTCAATTTTCAGCGGACGCATTAGTGCCGGTGTATCCTTCATATATTCAGATGCGGAAGTATGAATTGATGGCGATCTCCAATCGCCTTACCAATACGGGTATCAAGAAGATCAGACGCATTGGTCAGAACATGGAATTTGAGTTGATCAAAGAATACGTAACAGGCGATGATTTTCGTAGCGTAAATTGGAAGGCTACTTCGCGCAGAAATCAGTTAATGGTAAATCATTACCAGGACGAACGTTCACAACAAGTGTATTCATTAATTGATAAAGGTAGGTTAATGGAGATGCCGTTTAACGGAATGAGTTTGTTAGACTATGCCATTAATGCCAGCCTTGTTATTTCGAATATCGCCATTAAGAAATCAGACAAAGCAGGATTGCTTACGTTTCAGGAAAAGATAGGAACCATGCTTCCGGCCAGCAAACAGAATGGACAGATGTCTAAAATTCTGGAAGTACTTTACAATCAAAAGACCGCGTATCGTGAACCCGATTTTTCTGCACTCTATACACATGTTAGAAGAAAGATCACACAGCGAAGTTTGCTGTTGTTGTTCACGAACTTCGAATCCATTTATGGATTACATCGCCAACTTACTTATCTAAAAAGTTTAGCAAAGCAGCATTTGTTGGTGGTTATTTTCTTTGAAAACACAGAAATGAAATCGTTGCTGGCAAAACCGGCTCCCGATTTAAGATCCATCTATTACAAAGCCATTGCAGAAAAATTCAGTTACGACAAAAAGTTAATTGTGAAAGAATTGGCCAAACATGGCATTCAGGCACTGCTTACCTCTCCAGAGCAACTCACCATTAATACCATAAATAAGTATCTCGAATTAAAGTCTAGGGGTATGATTTAAAATTCCCATCCGGAATTACCTTTGACTTTGAGACCATCATTTTTCTTATCAATTCACGTATGAGATCATTCCAATTCATAATTATTCCACTTTTAGCAATCACCTTCGCAGGATACGGCCAGGGAAAGAAGCCCCTACAAAAATTTAAACTCCCGGAAAAAACAATATCATCGGATTATGAATCGGGTGTAGTGTGGGTAAAACTAAAGGATAAGCACAGGACAATTTTTGAAACCTCTCCTTCAGGAAGGGCTAAAATTGATATACAGTCAGCGCAGCCGCTGGTCAACCCCAAATCAGTTCGCAATAGCGCAGCACGCAGTGGCCCGGCAAAATTGAATATTGATATTAGTCTATACTATCAGGTTCGCTTCGATTCACAAATTCCGATTGAAGATTATATTAATGAACTCTACGCCACCGGATATTTTGAAACCATTGAGCCTGCTTATACAAGTAAGGCGATGTACATTCCGAATGATCCTCAAAAAGGAAGTCAATATTACTTAACACTCATTAAAGCATTTGAGGCATGGGACATTACAAAAGGAGATGAATCCATTGTGATTGGAATGGTTGACTCCGGTGGAGATTTAGATCATCCTGACTTAGCATCTCAACTTTATATCAACACCGCAGATCCAATTGATGGCATCGATAATGACAATGATGGTTATATCGATAACAATAAAGGTTGGGATTTTTCTGGAGCGGATACCTTGCTTATTAGTCAACCAGGATTCCTTGGCGACAATGACGCATCGATTAGTAAAGGAGGAAATTTTACGCACGGCACATGGGCAGCAGGGTGTGCATCAGCGGCAACTGATAACGGCATAGGAATTTCTGGCGTTGGATTCAATACAAAATTACTTTTCACAAAACATTACGCAGACAATCAACCAACAACGGCAACAAGTTATTCATCGAACTTGTATCTCGGTGTTTTATATGCCGCAACCCATGGTGCAAAAATTATCAACTGTTCATGGGGAGGAAGTACTGCGTCTTCAGTTTATCAGGACATCATTACCTATGTGACGTTGGATCTGGGTTGTCTTGTAGTAGGCTCTGCTGGTAATGATGGTACTTCTGATTTACTGTATCCTGCTGCTTATGATTATGTTCTTTCAGTAGCCGGTTCAGATAGCAATGATAAAGTAGCAACATTCTCCAATTATGGAAAGACGATTGATATAACAGCACCGGGTGTAAATACCTTTACAACAGGATTCAATGATATTTATCAAAATCAAACCGGAACATCATTTTCTGCGCCCATCGTTTCAGGTGCCGCAGCATTAGTATGGGCAGCAAATCCAACATATACTCCACTTCAGGTAGGAGAGCAACTTCGTATTTCTGCTGATCCAATTATATATGCAAACAGTGCTTCAAAGTATGCTAATAAATTAGGTAGAGGACGACTGGATATTAAAAATGCACTTACCATTGAAAGTCCATCTGTTCGGGCAAGCAAACCGCTCTTGGTGAAAGACGATGGTAATCCACCTGATCCGGGACAGACAGCCAATCTCTATTTTGATTTTACGAATTACCTGAAGAGCACGAGCAGCGGATTAGAAATTACAATCTCGTCTACTTCTACTTTTTTAACTATTTCAAAAAACACTATTCGTCCGGGCATCATTTCGGAGAACAGTACAATTCGCAATACACTTGATCCTTTCATTGTTACCATAAAATCAACAACACCATTAAACACACCCATTGAAGTAGTACTGACGTTTAAAGATGGTGCTTATTCAGATTTGCAAACTATCAGTTTTGTCATTCCATCTTACATCGACATAAACGAAAATAACATCACCACTAGCTTGTCATCCAATGGACGCATGGGATATGAAGACTCGCAGAATTCAACCAACGGTTCTGGTTTTGTTTACAACGATGAAAATATTTTATACGAGATGGGGCTCATCATGGGAACATCTTCCTCTGATCTTTCTAATTCAGTACGAAGCATTAATAATACGTTCGATCAGGATTTTACTACAGCATCAAAAATTGTAAAGATTACTCCGGGAGAACGTTCGTATTCAGAAGTATCCGGAACATTTCGAAACATGCCAACAGCGGGAACAGAATCCTTGCTCGTTTCATACCGAAGTTTAGTTTGGAAAGATCTGGTTTATAGCAACTTCATAATACTGGAATACAAAGTGAAGAACACAACAGCCAATCCAGTGACTGGTTTTTACTTTGGCATTTTTGCTGATTGGGATATATCCTTAAATGGTGGTGGTGATCGGGCAGGATGGAATGATGACGTAAAGCTTGGATATGCCTATCCGGCACAAGCATCTAATCTTCCTCAGTCTGGAATTCAATCGCTCTCTGGAAATGCACAATACTATGCTATCGACAACGATGAAAGCATTTCGGGCAATCCTCTTGGAATTTATGATGGGTATACAGACAGTGAAAAGTTCACCACAATTTCAAGTGGTTTGGGCAGGACGCAAGCTGGAGACGTAACACACGGTAACGATGTAAGTCATGTCGTATCCTCTGGTCCTTACTTGATCAATGCAGGAGAAGAAATTACAATTGCCTTTGCTCTTCATGGTGCCAATACCTATACATCATTAGTGACCTCCGCTAAATATGCTGACTCGCTTTATAATTTCACTCTAAAAGCTACAATGCCAGTTGTTAATTCTACTGAAATTTGTTTTGGTGAATCATCTACCTTAACAGCAACAGGTGTTCCTTCTTACAATTGGTATCGTGATTTTACAGGAGGTATTCCATTTTACTCAGGCGCTTCCTTTACAACTCCAGATTTATTTAATGACACAATTTTCTATGTATCCAATGCAGCGAATACATTTGAGAGTGTTCGTACTTCGGCATCTGTTACTTTAAAAGCAAACCCCGCCATTACACTTTCGCGAAGTCCTTCTCTTTGTGAGGGTGAAAGTATTACGCTTCAAGCTAAAGAGGCTGATGAATATCTTTGGAGCACAAGCGAGACAACTCAATCAATTGTCGTTTCAGGTGCAGACGATTACTCGGTTACCGTAAAAGATAATACACTTAGTTGTGAATCAACCTCCATACCTATTCAGGTAATCGTAAATCCATTACCCACTGCATCCTTTTCTTCGGCTGGTGAATTGATATCAGGAGAACCCATTCAATTTACAGATGAAAGTTTAGATGCCAGTTCATGGTATTGGGAATTTGATGACGGAGAAACAAGCATTGAACAAAGCCCTTCGCATCAATATGCGGAAGGTGGAAACTATTCCGTTAGACTTACGGTAACATCAGGCAATGGCTGTCAGGATGTAAGTTTACAAGATCTTGGTATCATTACAGGTCTCGAAATTGATTTTGCAAATGGGGTAACGCTTTTTCCGAATCCGATTACTCAAGATAAGTTGCTGATAACCATTCCTGAAAATTCCAGCGAAGCCCTTGAGTTATCTGTTCTAAACACGCAAGGTAAACGTGTAATGGATGTGCTGCTTTCAGAAGATAATGAGAATACCTTATTTGTTTCCGATCTTCCATCAGGAATATATTTTGTAAAAATAAAATCAGGTAATTCGATTGCCACTAAAAAAATAGTCATCCTCAGATAGGTGGATGACTATTTCTTCCGTTGAATTTAAAACTGCATTAATAAAATGAACTCACACCTTTGATCTTTCTGAACAAGGTCAATGCGTTTCGATCGGTAAGACCAGAAATAAAATCGATGACCTGGCGCAGCATGAAATAAACATTCTTTGGATTTTTCAGAATGGCTAACCTGATTTCTTCTGGGAACAACAATTGTAAGTTTTGGTACTTTCTGGATGGCGTCTCGTTCATCAAATAAAATCCTGCCTTTGTAAATTCTTCCAACAAACCAGGCAACACCTCATGACCAGCCGCTTCAATTTCTACAACCTGTCTGGCCCGATAAATTTTTTCAATCGATATATTTATAATTTCTTTCAATCCATTTTTAGAAGGGCAATGATCGGCCAATGCTTGATCAAATTTTGCTGAAAGAATAGCTTCTTCATTATCTAAAAACAGAGACGAACATTCATCCATTAAATCTCCAATGGCTAAAGCCCGTAGGTATCCAATTTTTTCTTGTTGACTATCGATCTGCTCCAGCTTACCCAGCTTTGATTTATTTCGGGTAATGACACCCTCGAATAAACTTCGTGCCTCCTCATAACTTACCAATCCCAAACTACATCCATCTTCCAAATCAATAATGCTATAGCAAATATCATCCGCTGCTTCTACCAAAAAGGCGAGTGGATGCCTGGTGGATACATAGTTTGAAACATGAACTAACCGAAGTTGCTCTGTTACTTCTTTAAATATTTCTTTCTCTGATTGAAAGAAGCCAAATTTTTTCTGACTTCTTTTCGATTTATCCCGATCTGGAAAAAATGAAGGACATGGATATTTTGTAAATGCACCAAGCGTAGCAAACGTCAACTTCAATCCATATTGATTTCTATTCAGGATACGAAAACCTTGCGCATTACCTTCAAACTTAATCAGATCACTCCACTCCTCTTCACTCACCCGGCTTTTGAATGGCTGACCTTGAGGATGATGGATAAAAAAATCAGAAATAGAATCTTCACCCGCATGACCAAAGGGAGGATTACCTAAATCATGCGCCAATGATGCAGCGGCTACAATAGCACCAAAGTCAAACAAAGAAAAATTCGCATTGAGTTCAGGATGTCGTTTTAAAATTTCTTCTCCAACACGCTTTCCCAATGAACGCCCAACACTTGAAACTTCAAGGCTGTGAGTCAATCTTGTATGAACAAAATCCTGTTCAGGCAATGGATGAACCTGTGTTTTATCCTGAAGTCTGCGAAAGGGGTGAGAAAAAATAATGCGATCATAGTCTTGCTCAAATGCACTACGGGATGGTTCCGTGCTTGCAACCGGCTTTTGACCTGTGCGTTGTGACGACAACAATTCATACCACTTCATAACTTTTATTAACAATGATCAAAAGTACGATTCCAAAAACAATTACTCCTTTAAAACAAAATCGATACACATTACGGCTGCCATAATAAGCTGGCGGAGAGGATGGTTCTCTGGCACTTCACTGCTGATCTGCAACATATAATTATCAGCAGAAGTAAATAATTCCTTACCAAGTCCAGCCCATTTTTTTGATACAGTCGCAAACTCTTTTCCATCATTGGATACAAAACGGAAATCCCAGCTGGTCCATTTACCTTTTAGCATACATAATGGACGTTCGCTTGCATCCAGCACTTCAAACTTTCCTCCGATGCTTAAAAATTTTTGTTTGAATTTTCCAATTACAATTCCATTTTCATCCAACACATCTACAGTGGAAAGAAAAAGAGACACACCGCGTTTAACGGTTAATACCTTCTCTCCCTCAGGTGTTTTGATGTCAATCTCAAAAGGTGTCATTCGTTTATAATCTGTGAAGCGAAGCATCTTGGTAAAGAAGCCCATATTTTCTTCACGACAGTTTAAAACAAGTTGTTTCGTCTCAGGGTTGAAGATGTCGAAGTTGCTGGCCGCTTTAAAGATGCCGGTGTGTTCTTTTACAAAGAAGGTATTCTTGTTTAAGACAGAGTTCATAAAGTTTAGTGGTTATTTAGATTTCATCAATATCGGATTCTGATAGCTTTGTCTTTACAAAATCTGTTACCCGACAAGCATAGGAGTAACTTTCATTGAACTGAATTTTGAAGCAATAAAGAATTTGTGCAATTGAACCAGAGATTAGGACAACACTTATCATGTAGTACTAAATCCTTCTCAGAATGTTATTGATCGAACACGATTCAATTAATTGAGCTCTAACGTCTTCAATCTTTACACGCTCTTGTTTCATCGTGTCGCGATCGCGAATGGTTACTGTATTGTCTTCTAAAGTTTGATGATCAATTGTAATGCAATACGGTGTACCAATGGCGTCCTGACGTCTGTATCGTTTGCCGATGGCATCTTTCTCTTCGTAAAAACATTTCAGATCGAACTTTAATACATTCATAATCTCCATTGCCTTTTCAGGAAGTCCGTCTTTTTTCATAAGGGGAAGAATGGCAACTTTATTTGGAGCAAGAGGCGCAGGTATTTTTAATACTACTCGCTCACTTCCGTCTTCCAATTTTTCTTCTATGTATGATTTTGATAAAATAGATAAAAACATGCGATCAAGACCAACGGAAGTTTCCACTACATAAGGTATGTAGTTCTTATTTTCTTCTGAGTCGAAGTATTGCAATTTTTTTCCTGAAAATTTTTCATGACTCTTCAAATCAAAATCGGTACGCGAGTGAATACCTTCCAACTCTTTGAATCCCATCGGAAAATCAAATTGAATATCACACGCAGCGTTAGCATAGTGCGCCAGGTTTAAGTGATCGTGGTAACGATAATTCTCAGTGCCTAATCCCAATACCTGATGCCATTTCATTCTTTTTTCCTTCCAGAATTCATACCACTTCATTTCTTCCCCCGGCTTCACAAAAAATTGCATCTCCATTTGTTCAAACTCGCGCATGCGGAAAATGAATTGACGCGCCACAATTTCATTGCGAAATGCTTTTCCGATTTGCGCGATCCCGAAAGGTATTTTCATCCTTCCTGTCTTTTGCACGTTGAGAAAATTTACAAAAATACCTTGTGCTGTTTCAGGGCGTAAATATATTTTGTTGGCATCCTCTGCTACTGAGCCCATTTCTGTTGAGAACATTAAATTAAACTGGCGCACATCTGTCCAGTTCTTTGTTCCCGATACTGGGTCAACAATTTCTAAATCAATAATAATTTGTTTCATGGCTGCCATATCAGCCGCATTCATAGCCGCCTTCATGCGCGCATTGGTATCTTCTATTTTTTGTTGATACTCCATCGTGCGTGGATTGGTAGAGATAAACTTCTCCCGATCGAAAGAATCACCAAAACGCTTCGCAGCTTTCTCTACCTCCTTCTCAATCTTATCCTCCATCTTACTGATGGCATCTTCAATCAATACATCGGCACGGTATCGCTTCTTTGAATCTTTATTATCCAGCATCGGATCACTAAATGCATCAACGTGGCCCGATGCTTTCCACGTGGTTGGATGCATAAAAATAGCGGAATCAAGACCTACAATATTATCGTGGAGAAGGGTCATAAACTTCCACCAATATTCTTTGATGTTGTTTTTTAACTCGGCTCCGTTTTGGCCATAGTCATAAACAGCACTCAGGCCATCATAAATTTCGCTTGACGGAAAAATAAACCCATACTCTTTTGAGTGAGCAATAATATTTTTTAAAAGATTGTCTTCGGTGTTTGCCATAAGGGGCAAAGATAATATTAGTCCACAGTCTATGGACGGCCACCGGAATTTTTTTAATGTTGGAACTTGCCTTAACGCGCGTTCGGTAAGTCTTTAAAGAAGATTGATTCTTAGTTGGGCAACGAAATGGTGAAGGTAGTACCCTTACCAGGCGAAGACTCAAGTTGAATTGAACCCGAAAGTTTGGTTATTGTTTCCTTTACAATGTATAGACCCAAGCCGGAGCCCTCTGCTCTTTCATTTGCGCGATAAAACATATCAAAAATCTTACTTTGATATTCCAGGGCGATACCCGGACCATTGTCAGAAACCGTGATGGCATTGAAGCCATTATTGCATGGATTAAATTGAATGGCCACAAAGGGATTTGCATTCCTTTTATCGTGATGCTTAATAGAATTACCGATCAGATTACTCAAAATTATTTTTAAGCGCGTAGGATCTGTATCGATGGAAGTTTCCATTGGGATATCCAGCTTAAAGTCAATGGTGTGCTTAAATTCTTCAATGCTAAAATCCTCCAGAATTTCACTTACAGTACGGTGAACGTTTACCGATTGCTTGTTAACATCAACTCTGGAATTTCTTGAGAAACTAACTATATCCTTAATTAAATCATCTAACCTTTTAACACGAGAGTCAATCATATCCAGACATCGAACTACTTCTCTGGGATTTTCTGAACGTTTGGCAACGGTTACTAATCCCATGATTGATGTAAGTGGAGACCGCAAATCGTGTGATGCACTGTACACAAATTGATCCAGTTCAGTATTGGCTTTTGTGAGACATTGATTTTGGGATTCAATTTCCTCTTGCTTCTCCTTCAGCTTTTCTTCCGATTGATAGTTAACCTTAACCATTACGTAGAGTATTAAACTTGTTGTAATGGTTACACTTATAAAGTTGATGATTAGACTTGAATGAGAATAATCATCTGGGTATTGAATGGTAGGAAAAATTGAAATGCCATATACAAACCGCATACTAAACCCGCTCAACGAAACCAATGTGAAAAAGAATGCTGTCTTTCTATTCTCAAACCCAAACAGTGCATAGGCTGCCAGACAAACAACCAAATAAAATAAATGAGCGTTACCTTGCATTGGCGCTTTGGATGAGACCAAAAATATTATAATGTTGCCCGCCATCAACAAAATAAATTTAGCAATAAAATGTTTCCCATCACGATTGAGTTTCCACGATAAAAACCCAACTGCAAGTAAGAGAAAATAAAAGGGCATAAAATCTGTGACGTTATGCCAATAATCATATGCCAGATAAAACATCCCTATTGCAATGCAGATCAAAGAAAGATATCCGGTAAGCATTACCTGCTTATACTCATTGTTAGAATGAATCTTTATATTCTCTCTTAGAAAAAATTCTCGTCCTGACATATCTCTTTCTAGGAACTTACTTGGGCAATCTCACAATAAAAGTAGAACCTACACCTGGTGACGATTCCAAATGAATCGAGCCTGAAAGTTTGGCAAGTGCTTCCTTCACAATATATAAGCCCAGGCCAGAGCCCTTCGATTCTTCATTGCCTCGATAAAACATATCAAAAATTTTTGTGTGATATTCCTTTGCAATTCCTTGCCCGTTATCTTCAACATGAATACACAACACACCACCTTTAGTTTGAAATCCTAAACGAATAAATTGATTGAGTTTCCTCACATCGTGATACCTGACTGCATTGGCAATTAAATTACCGATAACAACACGAAGTCTGTTCTTATCACACTCAATTTCAAGATCAACAGGTATGTCGATAACAAATTGAATTTTTTCAGCATCAGGTGAATACTTTAAACTTTCCCAGACATCATTGGCAAGTTCAGCGAGTACCACTTTTTCTCTTGTGATTTCAAGTCTGTTGTTACGTGAATAGTCGGTAATATCTTTGATGAATTTATCGAGTGAATGCACACGGTCGCGCATCATATTCATGTATTTTTTTAACTCCTCAATATTATCGCTACGCTCAGCGATGCTGATGAGTCCCATTACGGAAGTCAACGGTGCGCGCAAATCATGAGAGGTGCTGTAAACAAAACGATCTAACTCCTCATTGGTCTTTACTAACAGGCTGTTGTTTTTAACAAGCTGTGAAGCATTGTAGTGATTTAAACTAATCAATAAATAAATGGCCATAAGACCCGCTGGCAACGCAAAGGAAAAATTGATTACCGCTGATGCCAGGAGCATCTCATCAGAATAATCTCGCTTTGGCAAAAGGCTGAAGTCAATAAAGTAAGCTGCTAGAAAAAGGATGTATGTAAACACCGAAAAAAGGATGGAAAGCCTTCTCTGCTTATAATTAAAAACAGCAAAGGCAGCTATACTATTTACCAGAAAGTATATAAAGATGCCCGTATTGGGCGACTCGCTGGAGGCCAATAGGTAAACAATAATATTAATGGTAGGCAGTAAAAAATAGTTGGCTAAGCAGTGATCACCCTGACGGTGAATTATAACAGAAAGCACCAAAAAGAATATAGCGGTCGCATAAACGGGCATTGTTATGAAAGTGCCCGTGAAAACATCAATGGCCAGGTATACAGAACAAAGGAAAATTGCAATGAGAGCAAACTGCCCCGAAAGCATTACCTGTTTATACTCTGCATACGACTCAATGAATTTGTCACTCCCGATTACCAGATTTCGAATACCCTTCTTTATGTTCATATTCACAATCGAATTTTAACACAGCAAAAGTATACTGGAATTGACGGTGGCATTCTCTCTTATCCATATCAAGCATATACATGCAAGTTTTTAGAAGAAAAGAACAAATTCATCAGGTGTATGAAATCGGTTGAAATTTAACCTCTTTCGCTTCTAAAATAAACCGCCTGGATTCGTCTGTGTAGGGCAAAACCTCAAAGTTAATCTGATTGAAATTGAATATCTTTCATCAATCTATGGCTCTTCTTTTCAAAAAAATAGCGGCTGCTTTTGCTTTTTCACCAACCCTTGAAGGCTTGTTGACCGAAACTGCGCGCGTTCAAAAATATTGGAATTCTGAACTCATCCTCATCCATGTCGGAGAGCATAGCCAACAGGAGGAGCAGCAGCTCGGGGAACTATTGGAAAAAATAGGATTGTCGGAGTATGGTAATTTAAAAATTGTTTGGGAGAAAGGGAATCCTGTCGATCGCATTCTGAAAACCTGCTCTCGAGAACAGGTTGATCTTCTTATTGCTGGTGCGCTCAAAAAGGAAAGCATGGTAAAGTACTATTTGGGTACGATTGCACGTAAAATTCTTCGCAAGGCCGATTGCTCTGTATTGGTATTAACCAGTCCATCGATACTACCAACTCAAATTAAAAACATTGTTGCCAATACAGAAGACACTGAGTTTATAGAAGAAGTTCTAACCACCGCATGTACCATTGGCCAAAAAGAGAATTCCAATTTTCTGCACATTGTCCGTGAAATCAAAATGTACGGTCTCACCATGTCTGCGACAGAAAATTGTACAGAAGAAGAATACGCAGCCCTTAGGCAAAACTTGGTTCAGGATGAAATAACGGAGGTTGAGGAAATTCTCCTTCGCATTCCACATGAGGGCTTAAAGGTAAATGTTAAGCTCCTTTCCGGAAAATCAGGATTTGAGTTATCCCAATTTGCTCAGCGCAAAAACGCTGAGTTACTTATTGTTGGTGCGCCTCAGAGAAAATTCTCATTCTTTGATCGTCTTTTTACACATGATCAAGAATATCTGTTTGCCGATCTCCCATGCAACCTGTTAGTCATAAATCCAAGAAAGGAGGTAAGCCGTGGGTAAGCTAAATCATAGTGATGTAGTGCATCTTCTTGTTCAGCTTGGCATTATGCTAATTGTTGGAAGAATACTTTCAGAGACTGCCAGAAAATTTAAACAACCTGCTGTGGTTGGAGAAATTTTAGCCGGAATTTTATTGGGTCCAACCATCCTTGGGATGATTCAACCTGAATGGTTTGAAACGCTTTATCCTACATCGTCTGATTCCGGCATTGTTCTAACAGGTCTTGTTCAAGTGGCCGCTGTCATGCTGCTCTTCATAGCCGGACTTGAAGTAGACTTACATATTGTGTGGCAACAAGGCAGACAAGCGCTATCAACCAGTTTTTTTGGTTTGCTAATTCCTTTTAGCATTGGGTTTACATTTCCATATCTGTTTCCTGATTTTTTTGGAATCGCCCCTGGTCAACAACCCATAATATTTGCCTTGTTTATGGGAACCGCTATGGCCATTACCGCCTTACCTGTTATCGTAAGGATATTGATGGACCTGAACCTGTTTAAATCGAAAATGGGGATGCTTGTTGTCGCCTCGGCAATGGTCGATGACTTGATAGGATGGCTGATTTTCTCTGTGATCCTCAGTTTAATTGGCAAGGGCAATGACAACATGTCTTTTCTAAGCACACTTTTTCTCACGCTTAGTTTTGCAATACTCATGCTTACTGTTGGACGGTCGCTCCTCAATCGTGCACTTCCGTGGATGAATAAAAAACTGGCCTGGCCAGGAGGAATTTTATCCATCTCACTTGCTCTGTGTTTTCTGGGCGCTGCCTTTACAGAATACATCGGTATTCATGCCATCTTCGGAGCTTTCATTATAGGTATTGCACTAGGCGATTCTGAACATTTTTCTGAACGTGCAAAAGAAATTGTTCATCAGTTTATCAATAATATTTTCGCGCCCCTGTTTTTTATTTCAATCGGACTGCGCGTAAACTTCATTGCCAATTTTGATTTATTACTTACCCTTGCCATTCTGGCCATTGCCTTTGCCGGAAAAATTACGGGCAGTGGCTTAGGTGCACGACTTGGAGGTTTTAGCTTGAGAGAATCGTTAGCAGCTGGCTTTGGTATGAATGCCCGAGGTGCAATGGAAATTATATTAGGATTGGTTGCGTTAGAAAATAAATTGATCAATGAAAAAGTTTTTGTTTCGCTTGTTATCATGGCGTTAATCACCAGTATGGTCAGCGGCCCTATGATGAAGTGGGTGTTAAAATTAAAATAACTACTCAACCATACACCTTCTTAATTGCAAGATCAGCAATTCGTTCATCTTCCGCTTCTGATAATCCACTAATACCGAGTCCTCCAATTACTTTTCCATTTTGAAAAATAGCAACGCCACCGCCAAAACCCGTTATTCCCAAATCACCCCAAAATGCAGGTGGTCGGTTTTGTTCCCTCATAAACTCCCCCATCTCGCGCGTGGTCTTTCGGTCGCGTGCTGCGGTGTAAGCTTTATTTTGTGCAATCAATGAAGCAGCGGGGCTTGCTCCATCCATACGAAGAAAAGAAATTAATTCACCTTCAGGCCCTGTTACAGCAATGGCAATGTGCTCGTTTATTTTTTCCGCTTCCGCCAGTGCGTTAACTACTAATTGATGTGCTTCATTTGCACTCACTTTTTCAATGGAATACATACGAGATCGTTTTGGATTGACTATTTTTTGTAGAAGAAATCTTTTCAAGATAAAAAAAATCCCGCAGACCAGTATTCCTATATACCTATCTGCGGGAAAACATTGATGTGCAAAATTTATTTCTTTTTCTCTAAAGCAGGTAATTGAAAATCGTCCAGTGCACTTGGCTCTTTCATCAACGCTTCTATTTCTTCCACTTTGCGAGGAGCAGCCGTTGACAAATGCTCATAGCCATCTTTGGTTAACAAATAATCATCTTCAATGCGCACAGCAATACTCCACCACTTTTTATCACAATTGGCGTTTTCCGGAATGTAAATACCCGGTTCAATTGTAATCACCATGTTCTCCTGTAATTTATCACGTGGCCCTCTGTCGTGAACATCCAAACCAATATGATGGCAACATCCGTGTGGGTAATACATGTGTTTTTCATTCTCGTCTTTTATAATACCCAATTCGGCTAACCCTTTATTTATTACAGATCGTGTTACCATAGTAAGATCCTGAAACGTTGAGCCCGGCTTGCATATTTTCATCGCTTCTTCCTGAGCCTTTAAAACCAATTCATAAATCTGTTTTTGTTCTGGAGAAAATTTCCCTGACACAGGAATCGTTCGTGTGATGTCTGCTGAGTAACCATGAAACTCTGCTCCCAAATCCATCAGGATTAATTCCTTGCTGGTGATATTCGGTTTGTAATTATCAATGTAATGCAAAATACATCCGTTGTGTCCTGCACCGACAATCGAAGGATAGCCCAAATCTTCTGCCTGATACTTTTTGAAAACAAATTCATGAATCCCCTGGATCTCCCGTTCCGACATACCGGGTTTCATTGCTTTCATTACTTCGCGCTGTCCCATGCATGAAATGGTTACAGCATTGCGAATTAATTGCATCTCCTCTTTTGTCTTAAAGCCTCTAAGCGTTCCCATGATTGGGCCGAGGTCTTTGGTGTTGAGATTACTTTTTTGCGGCTCTGGTGTAACGGTTAATGTGTTGCTCTTAGATGGATAATTCACTTTGTTCTTGAACATTGCAATAATGTCATACAAATCGGAAGAATCACGTGCGTTGTCGCGGACATCATTTTTAAAATCGAAAAATAATACCTGATCAAACTTCGAAAAGTTAACGTTGTACTTTTTGAATTCAGTATTATTGAATGCCTGATCAAGACCCAACTTTGTTTTAACAGCAGCGTCTCCCATTCTGCGACCCGTCCACATTTCGGCTTGCTCATTACGCGGCTGAACAAAAATAATTTCATCATAGGATGTTCCTCCGGTGCTCACTTGCTTGTCTTTAAAAACAAACAATACAGCATCCGGTTCTTTATATCCTGACAGGTAATAGAAATCAGGATCCTGATGATACACATAGTCTACGTCATTGGCACGGTTACGCACGGCATTTGCAAAAAAAACAGCCACTGAATTGGCCGGCAGTTTTTCACGCAGAAGTTGTCTTCTTTCTTTGTGAAAATCTTTTGTCAAAAAATCATTTGGCTGATCAGCGTCCTGCGCAAAAGCAGAAACTGAAAAAAGAGCAAAAACGAAAAAATAAATTAGTTTCATGAGATTCAGTTTAGGCCTGTAAGATTAACTAAAATTCAAACTAAAAATAAAGGGAAAGTATGGCCTGCAATGGAGGATGACCAACGGAAAATTCAGGCGATCAGATCGTTTATTTAAAACTACTAGGCTCAAGCTTTTTAAGATTAAGTATCCATAATCAAATCAACCCTGAACAATTCCCCTCACCTACAACTTCTTTGCTCTCTCCCAGTACTCGTCCATTTCTGCCAACGACATTTCTCCCATTTGTTTTCCGTCTTTTGCCGATTCTGTTTCAAGGTATTGAAAGCGTTTGATGAATTTTTTATTGGTACGTTCAAGCGCCTCTTCGGGATCGATATTGATAAAACGGGCATAGTTTACCAATGAAAAAAGTAAATCACCAAATTCAGCCTGCGCCTTTTCTTTGTTGATGGCTTCGTTCGATGAAACATTAAACTCGGCTTTAAACTCTTTCATCTCTTCTTCTACCTTTTCCCACACCTGCTCCTTCTCCTCCCAATCAAAACCAACACCTCTTGCCTTATCTTGTATACGAATGGCTTTAACCAGAGCAGGCAATGATTTAGGCACACCACCTAAAACTGATTTATTACCTGTCTTTAATTTTATTTTTTCCCAATTAGCCTTTACGGTTTCTGCATCCTCGGCCACAACATCACTATAGATGTGTGGATGTCGCTCTACCAATTTATCGCAAATGGAATTCAATACATCACTCACATCAAATGCTTTTACTTCCGATGCAATGCGCGAATAAAAAACCATGTGAAGCATAAGATCCCCTAATTCTTTTTTGATTTCCTTTAGATCGCCTTCGATGATAGAATCGGAAAGTTCATACGTTTCTTCAATAGTAAGATGACGTAAACTTTCCAATGTTTGCTTTTTATCCCATGGACAATTTTCACGCAATTCGTCCATAATGGTGAGCAATCGGTCGAACGCCTGTAACTTGGCTTCCCGGTTTATATCGGGTGTAGAGAGAACTTTCTTCATAGGGAATAAACTTAATTTGCAGATAGGCTGTTCCGTAAAGGTCGCCTATCTTTGTGCGAAACATATCATTCAAAGTCGAAATTTTCAACTGTAAAACGACATGGCTGTTTTCTTACTTTCACTTGCTGTCTTCGCGCTTTTCTTCGCTTTTTTATCCGTGCGATTGATTTTTTTGAAAAACGGTGAGTTCCGTGGCACGTGCGCTTCTCAGAGTCCGTTTCTCAATAAGGAAGGAATTACCTGTGGCTATTGCGGCAAAGAACTAAAACCAACCGATAAAGCCTGTGGAGATCCTGACGGTGCATTGAAATTAGAATCGTTACCGGGGATTAAGAAAAAGTAAATTTCACGGAAAGCTTTATTCCGTATAATCTCTCACCCACCAACAACGTTCCGTTCGTCTTTCTGTTATTGCTTAAAGCATAAAAGGCTTCTTTCTTTATTGCGGATTACAATCTACTCTCACAAATCCTATGTAATTTTATTGGATATAGATCCCCTATGAAAACAGCAAAGATTGGTCTGATGCGTGAAGGTAAAACCCCGCCTGATAAACGGGTTCCTTTCTCTCCAAAACAAGTGGAAGAAATGCTTCAGCGTTTTCCCAATCTCTCTGTTGTTTCTCAACAAAGTACAACGCGTTGCTTCAAAGATGAAGAATATACTGAACTTGATATACCCATTGTTGCTGAGTTAAATGATTGCGACATCATTATGGGCATCAAGGAAGTTCCACTTGCCAATCTGATTGAAAAAAAAACCTACCTCTTCTTTTCTCATACAATTAAGAAGCAGCCATACAATAAAAAACTATTACAGGAGATCATTCGCAAAAAAATAACACTGATCGACTACGAAGTACTGCGTGATGTTCATGGAAATAGATTAGTTGCTTTTGGTCGCTTTGCCGGAATTGTTGGGGCATACAATGGATTGTGGACATATGGTATGCGCTATAAAAACTTTATGCTTCGCAGGGCTCACGAATGCTTTGATGTAAACGACCTAAAGCTTGAATTAAGAAAGGTAAATCTTCCGGCAATTAAGATTATCCTAACCGGTGCTGGTCGTGTTGGAAAAGGGTCTATGGAAACATTGGACAGTGCAGGAGTTAGAAAGGTAAGTCCTCATGATTTTCTCACTCGTCAATTTAATGAGCCGGTGTATGTTCAACTCAGTAGTGCTGATTATCACATGCGCAAAGAGGGTGGTCATTTCAATCGAGAAGAATTTCATCAACATCCGGAACGCTACTATTCCATATTCCATACTTTTTCAAAAGTAGCCGATGTCCTTTTGGCTGGTGCATATTGGAATCCAAAAGCTCCTGTGCTTTTTACGCGTGAAGAAATGCAATCACCCGATTTTAAGATTAAAATTATTGCTGATATCACCTGCGATATTGAAGGATCTATTCCAAGTACAAAAAGAGCGAGTTCAATTGCTGATCCGATTTATGATTACGATCCCGTAACAGATTCTGTTCAATTAGCATTAGACAATCCAAAATGTGTAACGGTAATGGCGGTTGATAATTTACCTTGTGAATTACCACGAAGCGCATCAGAAGAATTTGGTCGTGACCTCATCGATCGGATTTTACCTTGCCTGTTTATTGATGATCCCGAAAAAATTATTGAGCGCGGAACAATCGCATCTAACGGAAAGCTGACATCACACTTTGAATACCTAAGCGATTACATTGCTTAGAGAATCCTCCCTAAAAGAAAAGTACAAACACAGGAATAAAGAAGGCAGCATCACCAAGAAGTCTGTACCGATCATGATGCGCAAAATAGGAATGAAATAAAAACATGAACAGCAAGGTCCCATTCATCACAAAGAGAATTGTCGTCTCAATCCCAAATGACAGTGTAACAACGATTAGAATTGCTGACAGCACAAACAGAAAGACAATAAAGATCTGGCTTACCTTCCTTCCGAATATCGTTACAAACGAAACTCGATTGTCTTTCAAATCATTCTCATAGTCAAACCAGGAAAAGATAACCAGATTCAAAAGAGCGACTAAAGCGAATTGCACAATCACCATCCAGGGCCAATCTCTCCAAATCATTTCTGTATTGGATGTAGCCGGTATCAAAACTCCTGCAGTATAAACAACGGCAACAAACAACTCTTTCAAGAATTTTAAACTGTGTTGAATCAACAAATACAAAATCACTAAAACAATCAATACTACACCCGTGATCAGAGCAGGCTTCCTGATATAGAAAAGCACAACAGCGTTTATACCTGCCACGATAATCATCATTATTAGAAGCAATCGAAAATGCTGCTGATGAAGCCGATGACGATCTGTTGTGGCGGATGCTTTCATTTTTTTTGCATCCAATAAATGATCTGCCGTGTAAATAATCCAGACAGAAAGTCCCAACGAAAGAATGCTGAAATAGGTAATGTCTGCCTGAAAAATATGGGCAAAGAAAACGGATGAGCACATCGCACCTATTGCCACATCAACGCTCAGAAGGTTGAGCAACCGATAAAATTGTATAACCTTTTTCAGTATGTTCATAAAACAAAAAAGTCCTCCGATTGCTCAGAGGACTTCAAGTTAATCAAGAATATTTTTATGCTGACTTCAATGCCTCAGCTCCACCAACAATTTCCAAAATTTCTTTTGTGATGGCAGCTTGACGCGTTCTGTTATACGTTAAGCGTAATGATTTTAATAATTCACCAGCGTTTTCCGTTGCCTTGTCCATGGCCGTCATACGTGCGCCATTTTCAGACGCGTTTGAATCTAACAATGCTTTGAACAATTGTACATTCAATGACTTTGGAACTAAGCCCGTTAAAATCTCTTCCTGATCTGGCTGATAGATGTAATCAACAGGATTAGAATTTACAGTCGTTGATTTCGGAGGAAGAATCGGAAGGAATTGTTCAGTGCGCAAAATCTGTGTGGCAACGTTTTTAAATTCGTTGTACACGATCTCTACCTTATCATACTTTCCAGCACGGAATGCTTCTGCAATGAATTGGGAAACCTTAGATGAATTTTCAAATGAAAGTCTTCCAAAAAGATCAGAGAACTCATTCACCATTTTCATTTTGCGCTTTCCGAAAACTTCAAATGCTTTTCGTCCGATAGGAAGAATAGTAACATTACCTTTTCTTTCCTGTTCTGAATATTGTTCTGTGATAAGTCTTCCAACACCTTTGAATACGCTACTGTTGAACGATCCACAAAGTCCACGATCTGAACTCACAACAACAATCAATATATTTTTCTCTTCACGAACCTGGCTGTACCAATTATCACCATCACGTGAGGTTTGCGCAGCCGAAAGGTTTTGCAACATTTCATTCAGCTTTACAGCAAAAGGGCGAATCTGTGTGATGCGTTCTTGTGACCTGCGCAACTTAGCAGCCGCCACCATCTTCATGGCTTTGGTGATTTGCTGCGTGCTCATCACTGATGTAATTCTGCTCTTTACTTCCTTTAAGCTTGGCATTGTACGTTAATCGTTATCCGTTAATGGTTAATGGTGAGATACACTTACTAAACTGCGTACTTCTTAGATAAGTCAAGTGCAGTAGCTTTCAAGATGGCAACATCACCGTCTTCAAATTTACCAGCACGGAAATTATCCAATACCTTTTGGTTCGTATCACGCAAAAGCGCTAAGAATTCTTTCTCAAACTCTCTTACTCTTTGAACTGGCACTGCGTCCATAAATCCACGAGTTGAAGCAGTGATGATCGCCACTTGCTCTTCAACAGGAACTGGAGCAAACTGTGCTTGCTTCAATATCTCTGTATTTCTTCTTCCGCGTTCGATAGTCAACTTCGTAGCCGCATCAAGGTCAGAACCGAATTTAGAGAAGGCCTCTAATTCACGGAATTGTGCCTGATCCAACTTCAAGGTACCTGCTACTTTCTTCATTGACTTGATCTGTGCAGAACCTCCTACGCGTGATACCGAAATACCTACGTTAATAGCGGGGCGAATACCTGAGTTGAACAAGTTCGTTTCCAAAAATATCTGACCGTCAGTAATTGAAATTACGTTCGTTGGAATATACGCTGATACGTCACCTGCTTGTGTTTCAATAATTGGAAGCGCTGTTAATGATCCTCCACCTTTTACCAAATGTTTGATTGAATCAGGAAGGTCATTCATGTTCTTCGCGATGCCATCGTTGTTGATAATCTTCGCTGCTCTTTCAAGCAAACGAGAGTGAAGATAAAATACGTCACCAGGATATGCTTCGCGTCCAGGAGGTCTTCTTAACAACAAAGACACTTCACGGTACGCAACAGCTTGTTTTGACAAATCATCATAAACCACCAATGCTGGTCTACCCGTGTCACGGAAAAATTCTCCGATCGCAGCACCTGTAAATGGAGCAAAGAATTGTAACGGAGCAGGATCAGCTGCAGAAGCAGAAACGATCACAGTGTAAGGAAGCGCACCTGCCTTTTCGAATTCAGCTGCAACACTCGCTACAGTTGAAGCCTTTTGGCCGATGGCTACATATATACAAAATACAGGTTCTCCTTTTTCGTAGAATTCTTTTTGGTTGATGATGGTGTCAATCGCCACAGCAGTCTTACCTGTCTGACGATCACCAATGATCAACTCGCGCTGACCACGACCAACAGGGATCATAGAGTCAATCGCTTTGATACCAGTTTGAAGCGGTTCGTTTACTGGCTGACGGAAAATTACTCCGGGCGCCTTTCTTTCCAATGGCATTTCATAAAGCTGTCCGCTGATAGGTCCTTTACCATCGATTGGCTCACCCAGTGTATCCACAACACGACCTAACATACCGTCACCAACTTTAATAGAGGCAATTTTACCTGTACGCTTTACAGTATCGCCTTCGCGGATACCTTTCGAGTCACCAAGCAATACGGCTCCTACATTGTCTTCCTCGAGGTTAAGTACAAGCGCTTTTAATCCGTTCTCAAACTCTAACAACTCACCGGCTTGTGCTTGTGTAAGTCCGTAGATACGAGCCACACCGTCACCAACGGCTAGTACAGTTCCTACTTCCTCTAATTGTGCTTCTGTGCGTGATTGTGAAAGTTGTTCGCGTAAAATTGCGGATACTTCTTCTGCTCTTATTTCTGCCATGATATCGTTATTGTTATTCGGGAGATGAAAATTAAATTTCTTTTATAAAGGGGTTATGACTGAATTTAACCTTCAGTGACTTCAATTTATTCTTGATCGATGCATCAATTTGTTTGTCGCCTACATTCAGCACGAAACCACCAATCATTTCTTTATCGATCTTCTCAATCAATTCGATTGACTCGCGACTGGTTAAAGTCTTCGCCATTTTTTCGAATTCAGCTTTTAATGCCGGATCAAGTTTTGTTGTTGTTGTAACGGTTGCTTTGCTTACGTTCTTAACTTTATTGTAAGCATTATGGAATTCTTTCGAGATGCCCGGTAATAAAGGTTCGCGATTCTTTCGTGTGATAATATCGAACATGGATAAGGTAAGCGCATTCACCTTACCTTTAAAAAGAACTTCAAGAATTTCGCGTTTCTTATTGTGCTTGATAATCGGACTGTTGAGCATCAAGACGAAGTCATTGTTGCTATTGCAAACAGAAGAAAACAACAGCATATCGCTGTGCACTTGATCCAAAACCTTCTTCTCTACAGCAAGATCGAGAAGTGCTTTTACGTAACGCGAAACTGTCCGGATGTCTGCCATCTTAGTTGATCTTTACGTCTTTGATGTAACTCTCAACCAATTCTTTTTGTGCTGCATCGTTCGCTAAATTCTTCTTCATCAACTTCTCTGCAACATCAATTGAAAACATCGCCACTTGAATCTTTACCTCTTTCAAAGCAGCTTGCTTCTCAACTTGGATAGCTGCACGAGCTTCAGATATAATTTTATCGGCAGCTTTCTTCGCTTCGCCAACAGCTTCTTCTCTCAAGCGTGTTGATGCTTCACGTGCCTGCGCCAACATCTTGAGATCGGAAGAGCGTCGTGTAGGGAAAGAGTGTACCATCCAGTGTAGA
>ERZ795059.1066-NODE-1066-length-31833-cov-8.351312_pt1 | contig 31833 bp, 24 predicted proteins | sample MGYA00375143_ERZ795059 | MGnify/ENA primary metagenome ERZ795059 (study PRJEB30188, sample SAMN05720168) | activated sludge metagenome | isolation source: Anaerobic digester | place: USA | collected 2015-01-07 ... | reverse complement strand
TGAACAGTTAGAGTTGCCTTGGGATTTGTAAATTTTTTTTGGACAGCAGTGAAAATAATTGATTAAATTATTGAATTTTTTATTTTTTAAAATAAAATATATTAAATATTTTATAAATTTGAAAAAATTGTTTTTCGGGCGATTCGCATATTGCTTGATAGTTTTAATGCGATAATATAAAAAACCAAAAAAATTTGCGGAGGAATTTTCTAATTATGAGCGAAATAATTATTAATGTAAAGAAGATAGGGCAATCGAATTCGATTACGCTTGTAAAAGTCGAGGGTTCGCTTGACGCGCATACGGTTCCGAATTTTGAAAATAAGATGAACGAATTAATTAATGCCGGCAATTACAAGATATTAATCGACGCCGAAGGAATCAATTATATAAGCAGCGCCGGACTTGGGATATTTATGTCTATACTTGATACGGTTGAAGAAAACGGCGGGTCTTTGAGCGTTATGAAAGCGACCGAACAATTCTCAAAGGTTTTCGCTATGATGGGATTCGACGATTTATTCGCTTCATATTCAAACGAGGAAGAAGCGATAGCCGGTATAAGCGGAAAAAATTAAGAGCAAAAAAAATAATATTTAAGGATATAAATGATGACTCCAAATACCGCCGCAAATAATAATGAAATAATAGAGCTCGAGTTAAGAATAAAAAGCGAGCTTCAATATTTATCGACAGTTAGAGGTTTTATTAAAACCGTTTCGGAACTCAACAAATTTTCAGAAGAAACCGTAATGCAAATCACGCTTGTGCTCGACGAAGCCGTGGCAAATATTATTGAGCATGGTTATAAATTGAAAAACGACGAAGAAATATATATTAAGATTATAGTGGATTTAAAAAAAATAAATATTCAGATTACGGATTTCAGCGAAGGATTCGATATATCGAAATTTGGCAATGTGAATATAAAAGAACATCTGAAAAACCGTAAAAACAGGGGACTCGGCGTATATATAATAAAAAAATTAATGGATAAAGTCGAATACGAACGAAATTCGGCGTCCGGAAACAGATTGACGCTGACAAAATTTTTTAACCCAAAAACCGCGGCAAAAAACAGTAAAATTGCTCAAACGCTTGAAAACGCTTGATTCCGGCAATTTTTCAAATTTCGCGCATATATTTTTTCCGTTGAACGACGGATAAGGGGAAACAGTTGAATCAAACAAATAACTTTGCAGAATTATACGAGCAAAATAAGAAACTCAAGATTTTATTGTATAAACTGAAAATTGACGTTGAGAAATATAAAAAAAATTTCGAATTGGAAAAAGAAAAAAACATAAAACAGGAATTCGATTTATTGAACGTGTTCGATATTTCAAACGAACTCGCGCAGCAGTTGAATCCTGAAAATATAAAAAAAACTCTTTATTATTTCATTCTCGGACATTTTCAATTCAAGCCGCTGCTTTTTATCGAATACGACAAAAACGAAATGCCTGATTTTTTCAGAATCAAAAATATTTTCGGGATTACGTCGGCTGGATTTAACAAAGAATTGATGCCGGTTGAAAACGACGAACTGCGATTATTAAACGAAAAAAACGAGACGTTTGAAATTAACGAATCGCTTCCAATAGATTTAATCGACAATCCGGTATTCTTCAATGAAATAAAAAAAATCAATATAAAATATATTCTGCCGGTAACGAATAAAAACAATAATAAAATATTAGTGTTATTCGGTCCGAAACGCGATAAAACAGAATTATCCACCAAAGAATTGACAATATTGAGAGTATTGAGGAATTCAGCGTTAATATCTCTGGAAAACGGGGGTCTGATTTCAGAATTAGACCAAAAAAACATCGAGCTTACAAAAAATCTCGGACTGGTTTCCGAATTATACGATAAAATTCAAAAAGCGTTCGACGAGTTAAAAGAAGCTGATAAAATGAAATCCGATTATTTAAATTTAATTTCGCACGAATTACGCACTCCGCTTACTTCGATAAAAGCTTATACCGACACGCTTCTTTCGAATTCGATTGAAATTGACGAAACCGAAAAAAAGGATTTCATAAAAATAATAGCCGACGAATCCGGCAAAATGGAAACTATAATCAACCGGATACTGCTCATAATCGAACTTGAATCCGGCAAATATAATTTTCACTATTCAACGTTTAAAATAAAAAAAGCGATTAATGAAATAATAGAAGAATTAAATAATTGCATTCAAGAAAAGCAATTGAAAGTCGAGGTTGAAGTTTCTCAAGACGCCGACAAAAAAATATTCGAATACGATTTCAATATGATAAAAACCGCGTTATCGAGTCTTATTGACAACGCAATCAAATATTCTCAGTCCTGCGGCAACATTTTTATTCGAGCCGGCATAAAAGACTCAAATCTGGAGTTGCAAATAAAAGACGACGGAATTGGAATTGAATTTGAAGACAAAGAAAAAGTGTTCGCAAAATTCCTTCAGGCGAGCGATATAAATTATCACAACGAAGGATTGGGGATAGGGCTTTCTATCTCAAAATATATAGTTGAAAAAGGACATAACGGCAGAATATGGTATATTAACAACGAAGACGGCAAAGGCGTGACGTTCTTTATATCGCTTCCGTTAAATGCCGGTAAAAATTCATAAAATAAATTAAGGAGTAATTTTTTCAGGAGGAAAACGAAATAGATGAACAAAGTTTTAAAAAAATTAAAAGAAACGGTTGAATACGTAAAACCGTTTATCAAAGAGCAGCCGGAAATAGGATTGATTCTGGGTTCCGGACTCGGAGGACTCGGCGACGAGATTGAAAATCCCGCGGTATTAAAATACTCTGATATTCCCAATTTTCCATTATCAAAAATCGCCGGACATAAAGGTCAGCTTGTAATCGGCAAACTGTCCGATAGAATAGTTTGCGCAATGCAGGGCAGATTTCATTATTACGAAGGATATTCCGTCGAAGAGGTTACATACGGAGTCAGAACTCTTAAAATGCTCGGCGTAGAGAAACTGATAATAACAAACGCCGCCGGCGGCGTAAATAAAAAATTCAAACCCGGAGATTTAATGTTGATAACGGATCATATAAACAATACAGGAACAAACGCTTTAATAGGAGACAACATAGACGAATTGGGTCCGCGGTTTCCGGATTTAACGTTTGCTTACGACAGGGAATACGTTAAATTGGCGGAACGGTTAAGCAGAAAAGCGGGCGTTTCGGTTAAACGCGGAATTTATTGCGGAAACGCCGGACCGTCGTATGAAACTCCGGCAGAAATTAAAATGATGCGCAAATGGGGAGCAGACGCAGTTGGAATGTCGACCGTTCCGGAAGTAATAGCCGCGGCGCATGCGGGAATGAGAACGCTCGGGATTTCATGCATTACTAATATGGCTTCAGGGATTCTCGATCAGGCTTTAACTCACACAGAAGTAATGGAAACCGCGAATTCCGTCAAACTAAAATTTGAAATACTCGTAAAAGAAATTATTAAATTTATGTAAACGGACTGGTGTTCCATTTGGCTAACAGGCAGATTTTAATAGCGAATAATTCGGGATTTTGTTTTGGAGTAAAACGGGCCGTGACAGCCGCCTACGACGCTTTAAAACAAAAACAGCCGGACTCGAAAATCTATATTCTCGGAGATATTATACACAATCCGGACGTGGTGAAAGAACTTGAAAATTTAGGCGCGATAAGAATAGACTGCATTGAAGAAATAAAAACCACATCTAATTCGACTCTGGTTATACGGTCGCACGGGACTTCGCGTCAATTTTTAAAACGCGCCGAAGAACTCGGTTTAAACGTAATCAACTCGACTTGTCCATTTGTAAAGAAAATCGAGGATTATATCGAAACTTTTCTAAAAGACAATTATCAGGTGTTCATCGTAGGCGATAAGAATCATCCTGAAATAAACAGTCTTACGGAAACGTTTTCATCTAAAGTTATAGTTATTGAAAACGCAAAAGATATTGAAAAAATCAAAAAGTTCGATTCAAAAATCGGAGTGGTCGCTCAAACTACTCAAACGCTTAGCAATTTTCAAAACTGCGTTTTGTCTCTGCTTGAAAAAGCCAAAGAATTAAAAATTTATAATTCTATTTGCGAAGCAACGGAAAAACGGCAGACCAGCAGCGCCGAGCTTGCCGGCAAAGTGGATATGATGATTGTGGTCGGCGGAAAAAAAAGCGCCAACACCACGCGTTTATATCAAATCTGCAGAAATATAAATCCAAATACAATCCATATCGAAAATTCCGAGCAGCTTCAAAATGAAGATATTGACGGAAAAAAAATTATCGGAATCACGGCGGGCGCTTCGACGCCGGGCTGGATAATTGAAGATGTAGTTGACAAAATAAAAAAAATTGATAATAATACTATTTAAATTAACATTGGGAGTTTATTTTTATGACTAATAGCAATCTTGACAATAACAGTTTTACTTCGCTTGAAGAAAACGGAAAAAGTTCTATGTTCAGTTTTATAACTGAAGAAAACGGCAAATCCGAAAATTCAAAAGGAATTAAGGAATCAGCCGCAAACGAAAACACAAAACAAATCGAAGAAAAAAAAATATTCGAAGATACTAATAAAAATTTAGAAGAGCCGGAAAAAAAAACGGAGGCGAATAGTCCAATTATTAGCGAAGAAGTTTTAAAAATAGCCGAGGAAGCCAACGCAAAAAAAATTCAATCATCGGACGATTTTACTTTGCTTTTTGAAGATAATTTAAAAGACTTAAAGGAAAAAACCGTTGTAACCGGCAAGGTAATTCTTGTTACCAAAGAAGACGTTTTAGTCGATATCGGCGCTAAATCAGAGGGTTTGATAAATATAGAAGAATTTGACGGCAATCTCCCGAAAGTCGGCGACGACATAAAAGTATTTATCCGCAAAATGGAAGCGGCAGACGGAGGGCTTCAATTATCCTACAGAATAGGAAAACAAATTTATGTTTGGCAGAAAATCGAAGAATTGAAAAACGAAAATAAACCGGTCGCCGGAAAAATTATTGAAATAGTTAAAAATGGATTTATGGTAGATATCGGCATTCCTGTTTTTCTTCATATATCTCAGCTCGGCAGACACAAAATCACCAAACCCGAATTATATCTGAACAAAACATACGAATTTAAAATAACTGATATAGACAAAGAAAAGAAAAAGGTTTCAATATCCAGACGCCAGTTGCTTGACGAAGAAGAAAAAAACGCAATTGAAAAATTCTTCAACGAACAAAAACCGGGCGACATTGTTGCGGGCGTTATATCGAAAATAATGGATTTTGGAGCGGTTGTTTCAATTAATGGAGTTTTTGGTTTTCTTCATATCACAAACGTCAGCTGGGGTTTCGTAGAAAATATAAACCAAATATACAAACAGGGGCAGGAGATACAGGTTAAAATCCTCGATATGGACAAGGAAACAAAAAAAATAGGAGTGGGAGTAAAACAACTTACCGCCGACCCTTGGGAAAACGCCGAAACAAAATATCCAAAAGATAAAAACGTTTTTGGAAAAATTACAAGAATCGATCCGAAAGGCATTACCATAAAACTTGAAGAAGGCGTGTCCGCGTTTCTACCGAACAGAGAAATCGCATGGATAAAAGGAACCGGCGAAAATCTTAAAATCGGCGACGGAATATCGGTTAAAGTCATAGATTTCTCGAAAGAAAAAAAGAGCATCATCGTCAGTTTAAAACAAAGAAAACTCAATCCATGGCAATTTGTCAAAGAAAAAATGGACAACGGCGAAACCGTCGAGTGCATTGTATCGGATGTTAAACAAAATATTCTAATTGTTCAACTGCAAAACGGACTTATCGGAATCATCCCTAAAAAATTAATCGGATGGAATGAAGTCGACGATATTGAAAAACATTTCCAAATCGGGCAGACTCTCTACGCAAAAATCGTCGAATCAATAGAATCGGCAAACAAAATAACATTAAGCATCAAGGATACTCAAAAGGATCCTTGGATGGATGAAATCAAAAAACTCGAAAATATCAGGACTTTCAAATGCAAGGTTCTGAAATTATTGAAAGCCGGAATAATAGTGAAATTAGACGATAATCATACCGGATTTATTCATATTTCGCAATTGTCGGAAAAGAATATAAAAGGTCCGGAAGAAGCCGTTAAACAAGACGAAGAAATCGTCGCTAATATAACGGCGATAGATTACAAAACAAAAAAAATATCTTTAAGCGTATTGGAATATCAGAAAGAGCAGGAGAAAAAAGAACTGCAGTTTTTTTTAAAAGGGCAGGAAGACGTGGATAATCCGCTTGGAGATTTTTTTAAGCTCGAAGATTTTTAAAACGCTTTTTTTATGGCGTTTTCTATAAATAAATTTTAGCGTTCAGAGGTAACCGCAATGAAACGCATAACATTAATAGTTTTACAAGTTTTGTTGGCGTCTTTATTTTTTTTAAACGGAAAGGTTTCGGCAATTATTTTTGACGGAATAGAAATTCCAGACACCGAGCCTTATGTCTACAGCGAAATTCTAACCACAAAAAAAATAATAACGGCGCGAAACGAATTTTCAGACGGATTTCGTTATTATAACGCTAAAAATTTCAGAGAAGCTATCAGGTTTTTTGAAAAATCCATTGAAACATTTCCATATGAAAATCAGGCGTATTACTGGCTTGCGCAGACTTATTATATGCTCGGAGATTATGATAAATCCATTGAAACGCTTAAACAAATCAAGGAAACGGATTTTATTAAAGAAAGATTATCTTATTTAAGTTCGGGCAAAGACTTGAATTTAAACGAAGTCGGCGGTTCAAGATACGACGTAAAAATAAACTCCGTAATCAATAGTTTAAACTTTGACGATAAAAAATTCATTTCGCCCGTCAACCTTTTTGTAAAAGACGACATTATTTTCGCGGTTTCCGCCGGGGATAAATCGGTTTGCATCTTTGACGTCAATTATAAATTAAAGAAGAAATTATCCGGTTTTTTATTTCCATATGGAATCGATTATCAAAACGGAAAATTATTCGTTTCAGATATGAAAGACAATTCGATTTATGTCTATAACGCTTCAAATTATCAAACCCTAAAAAAAATAGAACTTTCTAAAAACCCCTTGAAAACGTATGGTATTACCAATCTCTGCGTAGATTCGGCTGAAAATATCTATTACATAGATTCAGGCAATAAATCAATCGTAAAAATCGACAAAAATGGAACCGAGCTTTACCGGATAGATAATTTTACAAAAAATTATTTTACTTCTATTTCAGATATAAGATTTAACTCGGGAATTCTCTATGTTCTCGACGGTTCTGGAAAAATATTTAAATTTGACGAATCGGGAAACTTGCTCGTTCAATTTGAAATAGAAAAAAGATTAATAAAAAAACCGGCTTCTTTAACTATTTTAAACGGAGATATTTTGATTACTGACGCTTTTGAAACCGGCGATACAAATATAATCGCGATATTGGATAAAAATTCAGGAAAATATCAGGGATGCCTGATGAATATAGGAAAAAGAAGAACAATAGGCGCCATTGAAACAATATCCGGCGACTCCGGCAATATTCACAATTCAATCTACTTTATTTATGACGCCGCCAACAACGAACTTTTGAAATACGATAATAATTTAATCGTTTCGGCGATTAAACTTGTCGGAAACAAGATTACGGATATGGTTTATCATAACGGCAAATTATTTGTTTTACTTTCCAATGCAAATAAAATGCTGATTTTTGATTCTAATCTTGTTAAACAAAAAGAACTCGGTTTTCAATCGTTCACTAACGACAAACTTGAAAGTTTTGAAATAATCAATAATTTGATTTATTTAAAGTTTCAAGAAAAATCAACTCCGATTTCCATATTTTCTACTACCGGCGAACCTATGCCAATCAGATTCGCCGAAAAAAATATGACCGGAGCCGTTCTTTTCAATAACGATATAATTAAATACTTCTCTTTTTCAGATACGTTCGCAATCAGTATTTGGCCTGATTCGGTTTTTAAAAACGTTAAATACGTTTCCGCAGACAGTTTTTACGTTTATATTTATAACGACGTTGACAACATTATAAACGCGTATAACAGACAGGGGACGCTTGTAAATGTTATGCGGACAGGTTTAGACTCAAAAACAAAACTAAAAAAATTTTTTATTAAAAACGGTTATATTTATTTAATCCCTAAAAAACCATCCGGTGATTTTTCCGCGATTAATCTGCAAACAGGCGAAATTGAAACCCCTTTTATTATGCGGGATTTAGCGTTAACAACTAACGCGTGTTACAGAATTGCCGCGGATAAAGACAAATATTATTACGCTGATTTTGAAAAAAACTCAATCATTTCCCTTGCAATCAACGAAAAGACGACTGATAAATACGTAATAGACGTATTGTCGGTGAATTCAAAATCGATGTTTCCTCATATTATAGAAAACCTGAAAATCAGAGACGTCTACGGCAATAGCATTATGAATATAAATGAATCGCATTTTGAGGCGTTTGAAGGTTTTTCAAGATTTTCCGATCCTGAGATTTCCGGATTTCACAATTTTGCGGCAAACTCAAACAGAGATTCTACCATCGAATTCAGAACAAATTATTTGGCGAAACCTATCTCGATAAAACCTACGGATAAATATAATTCGGAAAACAATCTGATTGTGGTAATAGACAATTGCCCTGAGCTTTTAAAAGAGTTAAAATACGTAAAATCCTTTTTATCCGATCTCGCCGGTAAACTTAATTTTTTTAAATACAAGCTTGATTTATGGGGAACTATGGGAGAAAGAATTGAAAAGTTTTTGTCTAATTCAACCGACAAATTCGAGTTCAACAGAATTTCCGAAAGACTATTAAGCGCGGATAATAAAAACAGTTTGAATCTTACCGACGCTATAGAAGAAGTATCTGAAAGGGTCTACGATTACGCCGGTATAAAAACCATAATTTTTATCACGTCAAACAATTCGGACAAACGATTCGAACTAAATGAAAAAACAAAAAAACTAATCAGATTTATGAGAAACAACGATATAAATATTGAAATAATAAATTTTAACCGCGACGATTATGCCGAAGGCATTGATTTATCGAGGTTTTTTAACGACAGGTATCATCAATTTCCAGATATTGCTTTTACAAAATGCCTTGAAAATATCGAATATTACAAACCCTCGAATTATACGTTGTTTTACAAAACAAAACTCGCGAAAGCTCCCGCTTATACTTGGATAAATCAATTTTTGTTTTTAAAATACTTAAACAATATATCGGAATCAAGATGCGGTTTTTTCATACCCTAAGCCGAATTTCACCGGAAAAAGATAACCGTATAATTTACTCTTAAACCTTTTCCGGAAATTCGGCTTATTATTCGGAAATCGTTTCGCGATTTCCTCAACTTTTTAAAAGTTGAAGATTAAAAAAAAGCGCCTTAATAAGACACTGTAATTTATATAGGTTTCAAAGCGCTTCAAAAAATATTCTTGCAGTAATTGCAAGAAATTTATTGATTAGATACTAAGCCGAATTTCACCGGAAAAAGATAACCGTATAATTTGCTCTTAAACCTTTTCCGGAAATTCGGCTTAATAATAAAAAAACGCTTTGCGTTTTTTTTACTTTTTAAAAAATTCGTTTTTATTAAGATATTATATTAAAGATAAAAGACAAATGAAAAATTTACCGATTATATTTTTAACCGCGTTTTGCTTAATGATTTTCGGAGGATGCGGCGGAAATAATAAATCCGCGGCTAATCAGCCCGCCGATTTAATTATTATCAAAGGAACTGTTAGACTGACCGGAGATACGGTTCCGGCCGCCGGTTCAATTCATTGCGTTTCCAGACAGTCAAAAACATATTCGCCTCAATCGTTCAATTATGCGGAAGTAATCATATTCAGCGGCGGTCAAACATTTTTAACTGAAACCGATCATCTTGGAAATTTTTCCATAACGCTGCCGGTTGCGGACTTCGAGAATTATTTCAGATTTTGCGTCAAACGCGGAAATCAATATCTTGAAAAAACAGTTAAGTTTGATAAATCTCAAACTGCCGCGGAAATATCGATTGACGAAAATGATTTATTTTATTCTTCAATAAAAAACGCTTACCAAGAATATCTGCGTCTGCCGGAAGATTTCATTTGCGGATTTAACGATACCGGTTTGTTAAATTCCAACTTTTATAAATATTATTATGAAAACTTCCAAAATCTAATATGCGATTATGAAAATTTTTCCGGCTCCAGAACCCAGAAAACCGCAAAATTATTTTTATTCAAATCCGATAATTACGTTGTTTGGTCTTCTCCTCCTTCCAAACATTACGGCGAAACCATCGCAGGAACTCGAACGCCGATTACAGTTTGTTTTTCAAATAAAATGAAAACCGATATCGCCTTTGATTCTTGGTTTCATATATCTCCAAATGTAATCGATCCGCTTAATCCTCCCGTAATAATTTGGAATACTGAAAAAACAAAAGCGGTAATAAATTTAAATCAGCTTACCGATTTTCCTCCTAATTCAAACATAACCGTAAGTATAGATTCAAATCTTTTAAATTCTTTTAATCAACCGGTCGAACCGTATCAATGGACTTTTAAAACAGGAGCGTCTCAAACTATTAACTGCAAAAATTTTATGGTTTTTCCGTCAAATTCCAAATATGTTTTTTTTATTCCGTGGGAATATATACCATGGTATAAATTCTACGGATTATATAATCTTACAGACAGCGGCTCTTCTTCCGCAGGCAATAAAATATCTTTGTTTTACAATTCCTCAAACCAAATTGAATTTTTAAAAAAATCCGGAGGATTCTATATTTCAAAATTTTATAATGAAAATACTACTATAGACTTTCCGGTTCCGGTAAAACTTTTTTCAAATACCGGCTCTATCGGCGAAAAATTCATTTCAAATTATAACGGATTGGTTTTCGAATCTCAAATTACCGGATTCTACAATAACGTTAAAAACTTAGAAAATTTCGGCAATGTCATTATAGTCGAATTAAAAATTCCGCCTTCTATTTCAAATGGAAATCAATATATTTATTTATATTTTTCAGAATACAACGGATTAATACAGTTTTCGATTCCGGGAAATCAAACGAAATTTGCGAAAAAAATTCTAAAGACTCCGGACATTATTTTCCCCTTTGACAATGACGCATTAAATAAAAATTCCTTGAAATTCGCTTTTAATAGAAACGATTACTCGGAAATTGTCAGATTTCAAATTTCTTCTGATACGGAGTTTTCTTTAAAAAAAATGAATTACGATACTATTGTTTTGTTTTCTAATATTGAAATAAATTTGCCCGGCTTATATTCCGACAGCGTTTATTATTACAGATTGACTTCAATTTATGAACTGACCAATCCGGATATTAATTCCGGTTGGTCTGACTTGAGAAAATTCACATTAGACGATTACGAAATCAAGATTATTTCCACTCCGCCAGCTACCGGGTTCAAAGGATTTTCATACAAATATTCCGCGAATTGCGATGCGTCGGGAAATGTTCTGTATTCTCTATCGAAATTTCCCTCCGGAATGAAAATAAATCCTTTGACCGGATATGTTAATTGGAATATACCCGCAACCGAAAATTCCGATTCTGTTTCTTTTTCGGTAGCCTGCTTCAATATCGACAAAGGAGTTTATTCCAATCAATCGGCGGACATTAATATTGCCGACGGAAGAATGGCGGGTTTCTGGCAAAATCAGGATTATTCCTTATATCTTTACAGCGATTGTTCTTTCAGATTTATAGAACCGCAAACGCCGGAAACGACTGGAAGTTTCAATATTGCCGGAGATACGATTTCACTATTTCCAGAACAACAAGGTTCTGGTTTAAACGCCAAACTCCTGACAAACTGCCGGATACATGATAATAAATTAATATTTAATTATTCGGGCGTCGAAATTAGTTTGTCCAAAAACGGCGTTTTATACTAAATTATAAATAGTTTAATGCGGCAGCAGTATAAGCCGGATAAACCGAAAAAGCTATGTTATACGCGGTTAATATAAATTCTATTGTCATTGTTACCCGGGAAGGAGTGGAATTTTCTATTCCGCTTGCGGGAACCATAATAAGATTTCTTGCATGGCTCATAGATTTTTTTGTCATTTTAACCTCATACTTTTTTTTAAATAAAATTATTTCTTTTATTAGTTTTATCAACGCCGACTTAGCTCAAGCTATAATGATAATATCTTATTTTATTATTTCAATAGGGTATAGTATTTTTACCGAATGGTTCTGGAATGGTCAGACTATAGGGAAAAAATTGTTTTCATTAAGAGTTATAGACAAAAATACTGGCAAAATTATGTTTTATCAAATTGTTTTAAGAAATCTTTTACGATTCGTCGATATGCTGCCGTTTTTTTATTTGATTGGAGGAACGTTTAATTTTTTTTCAAAATTTAATCAAAGACTCGGAGATATAGCGGCTAATACAATCGTTATAAGACAAGCGAAAACAATAATGCCGGACGTAAAACAAATAACTGAAGATAAATACAACGCTTTCATGAAAATTCCAGGTTTTGAGCGCAGGGTAAAACAAAAATTATCCGGTAATCAAATCGAACTTGCCATCGAATCTATTTTAAGAAGGAAATCATTAATTCCCGAATCAAGGATACTCATCTATAAAAATATAGCGGACGATATTGATTTTATTTTGAAAACTCCGCCTGATATAAAAAGCGCCCTTACCGACGAACAATACATAAGGAATATCATATGCTGCTATTTTTCTAAATAACATGAACAAATCTGTTTTAACGATTTAGAATAACAGAAATAGCGCTCAGAAATTGTTCTGCTTTTCCCATACCGTTCCCGACTACAGAACACATTAAACCAGAATAATGCAATAAAAAAAGTGAAGTTTTTCAAAACATATATACGAGCTTGTTAAAACTTCTAAAAACCTGAAAACTGCCAAGTAAAAATTAATTCTTTTGAAAAAGCGCTCAAAATCAATGTTTTTCCTTACTTCCAGCGCTTTTTCAAAATTCTAATGCAGTTTTCAGGTTAAACGCGCCCTTTTAAACCGCTTCGCAATCGCTCTGTTCAGGTTGATGATTCGACGGACTTATTTTATTGCATAAAGGCGGCTGTCCGTATAAAGATTTAAAATAGTCGTATATTTTTTTTTCTATTTGAGCGTAATTTTCATCCGTAACCGCGAATCTGTAAAAACATTGATTCCCGCCTATCAATTCGTATAACAATTTATTTTTGTCCGAATTGAAATGTTCAAGAAGTCTGCTTTTCAATTGTTTAGACGAACCTATGTAGATCAAAGAACTTTCGCTTTTAGCGTATTCTACCGATTTGTCAAAAGGCAAATGAATTTCATAAACTCCGCAGACATTAGGAGTTTGTTTCTTTACTATTTCTTTTTCATAGCAATATTTCAAAGAATATTTTATCGAAGAAAATAGTTGAAATTCCAAAAATTTTCCCCGTTCCCGGGCTGTTGGAATTCCGTATAAACTTCTTATTTTTGCAATGTATCTTCGAGTATAATTCGAATTTAACTGAGAATTAATTAATTGTTTCAACTGAACGTCCGTATAGCTTCTTTTGATTTTTAAATTCATTATATCGAATAATTCCCAATTAATTATATTTTCCATAACCGATTTTATTATCGTTTTATTGGCAAACAACAAATCTTTTAAATTTAATTTTTTATCGTCGAACATAATATTCACGTTTCCAAGCATTCTCGAAATCCTCGACATATCAAAATAAAACGGCATTTTATAAAACTGATTAATATCGGTTTCTATTACCGCCATATTTAAAAATCTGCCGACCAATTCATTTTTGTATAATAAATATTCAGTTTGTTTTTGTATGACATAATCGATAAGAGCGCAGGTAAAATGATTTCGCGTATTTACGTCGTTTATTTTAAATTTTATCGAAGGATCGTATTCTCCGCTAAAAGTCTTTTTAAAATGTATTTCTTTATTTAAGTAATAATTTGAAAATTGAAATTCAAATTTGGCTTCGTTTATATTCAAACCGCCCACGCAGTCTTTTATTAAAACATTCGAATCGATTTGAAAACAAGGAAATGATATGCGACTAAACTCGATATAATCCGTTAGTCCGTTTTTATCGATTAAATTCAATGTTTCATCAATATATTTCAAATATCTTGGTAATTTGTATTGAAGAATTTTTGATAATATGATAGAAGTCAAATCAGCCATAAAACATTTTATAATTTAAATATCAAGGAAGCTATAAAAGGAGATCGTCATTTTAATTGAAAAACTAAACCGGCGGCAATTTCAAGTTTGATATTGTTTGAGCGATTTTTTCCAGCGGATACATCGCCGTATAAAATCCGGATTCGTAAACCGCTTTTGGCATACCCCATACTATGCTGGTCGATTCGTCCTGTATTATAACAGTATGATTTTTTTCAATGAGTTTTTTACATCCGTCCGTCCCGTCGTTTCCCATTCCCGTCAATACGACGCCAAGAATTTTTTTTTTGAATTTTTCAGAAGCGGACTCGAATAATACGTCCACCGAAGGACGAAACCCGCTTCGTATTTCTGATTTTGACAATTTAATTTGAGTTCCCTCTCCGGTTAGTTCAAGATGAAATCCGGCTTTTGCGATATAAACGGCTTTTTCCATAGAGCTATAACCGTTGACTTCTATTACTGGAATCGCGCAATTCCTTGATAATGATTCGGCTAAATCCGAAGTGTATCCTTCGCGTATATGCTGAACTATCAGTATTGGAATCTCAAATGAAGCGGGCAATGATTGAAGAATTCTCACAAGCGTTCCGGGGCCGCCTGTAGATACTCCTATTAATATTAAATTGAAATATCTGCTTATTGTTCTGTCGGAAGTTTCTTTTATGCCGGAGGTTTTTCTTGAAAAATTTGTTATTATAGCGTTTTTTATTTTTTCAATTATTTTGTCTTTGACTTCTATCAAATCAAAACTTCTTGACGAACCGCCGGGTTTTTGAATAAAATCCACCGCGCCGTTAATTAATGCTTCTATGGTTTTTTTGTGTTTCCTGTCGGCTGCCGTAAGCAGTATTATCGGTTTGGGATTTTCTTTCATAATAATTTTTGTAGTCTCGACTCCGTCGAGTTTCGGCATCTCTATATCCATTATTATGATATCAACCGAATTGTTTTTTACAAAATATATAGCGTCGATTCCGTTTGAAACAGAACCGCAAATTTTTATTATTGGAATATCTGACAAAAGCAGGGTCAAAGAATCCCGCATAAATTTTGAATCGTCAACTAATAATACATTTATCGGTTTCATAAAATAAAATTTCAAACGTCTATTTTTTATATTTTACAAAAACTGAAAAAAAATTCAAACAAAAAATAGATATTTTTCCCGATAGAGTTCTCTTCAAAAAAATTTCATTTTTTAATGTTCGTTCAGGAGATGTCAGTAAAATAATTTTGGTTTTTTTAGCAATTCGATTTGTTTTTAACCTAAACCGCATTAAAATTTTGAAAAAGCGCTGGAAGTAAGGAAAAACATTGATTTTATTAGCTTTTCAAAAGCATTATTTTTCACTTAAACAACTAAAATCCAATCCGTTTCGCTTTTATTGCTAAAAAAGACTTATTACGCTCTTGGATGAAATTTATTATAAGCGTCTTTGATGCGTTCGGTTGTAACGTGAGTATATATTTGGGTGGTGGATAAACTCGAATGTCCGAGCAATTCCTGAACGGCTCTTATATCGGCGCCTCTATTTAATAAATGAGTGGCGAACGTGTGTCTGAAAGTATGAGGCGTCACGTTTTTAAGCGTCGCCGATTTTAAAATATATTTTTCAATTATCAGCCTTACGCCTCTATCGGAAAGTCTGTCGCCTTTATTGTTGAAAAACAAATATTCATTGTCGTCTTTATTTAATTTTTGAAGAAACATCGCGCGATAAGGAAGAAAATCGTAAATCGTTTTTTTTAACACCGTTCCAATAGGTATCATTCTTTCTTTTTTACCTTTTCCAAGCGTTCTTAAAACGTCTTTTCCCGCGGAATCCATAACTTTAACATTAACAAGCTCGCCGACTCTAACTCCGGTCGAATAAAGAAATTCCATAATTAAATAGTCGCGCATTCCCAGCGGAGCGTTTCTATCGGGAATTTTCAGAATATCTTCCAGTTCGTTTTCGAACATAAATTCAGGAATATATTTTTCTTTTTTAGGAGACGAAACGTTTTTAGAGGGATTGCGGCTAATGTGATTTTTCAATAAGAGAAATTTAAAAAATGTTTTTACACCGGACAAAATTCTCAGTAAAGTGTTCCGGTTGTATTTTTCGCCGTTAACGGTTTTATATTCAAGCGTTCTTAAGAAATCGCGCAATGTTCTGTAAGACAAATCCGTCAATTTTATTTCGCCGTTTTTTTCAATCAGATAAAGAAACAATTTTAGAATATCGGTTTTATAAGACTTTAACGTCATTTCGGAATAATTCTTTTCATCCCGCAAATAATTTATAAATTCCGGAACAAAATTTTTTCCAAGAATACTTTCGGCAACGTTTATTTCCGAGCTATCAGACATAATCCGCGTAAAAACCGCTTAATTTTGAATTTAACGCCATACCGGCGATAAAAAAAACAACGCATAAAAAAAATGTGAATCCGGTCAGATATATCGAAGGGAAACTTCCATACATCAGTATGTCCCTATACATAACTATCAGGCCGGTCATCGGGTTCAGCAAAAATAATTTAAATAAAGTTTCCGAATAACCTCTGATTAATTTCTGGTCGTAGAAAATGGGAGTCAGGTAAAACCATATTGTTAAAAGTATCTCGGTAAAATATTTTATATCTCTGTAATATACGAATAAAGAACTTAAAATCAAAACTATTCCGGAAACAAACAGCGCCTGCATAATAATAACAACCGGAAGATATAAGATTGAAAACCCGATTTTATAACCGGACGCAAGGGATAGAATAATTAAAATCAAAATCGATAAAACAAAATTAAATAAATTGGAAAGCGTTATTGAAACGGGAATTAACTCTCTCGGGAAATAAACCTTTTTGATTATATTAGCGTTATCTACAAAACAGCAAACTCCCGAACTTATTGATAAATTCAAAAAAATCCAGGGAAATAAAGCCGCCAAAAGATATACCGCGGTCAATTCCTTGATATTGAATATCGTTGAAAAAATAAACAAAAATACAAGCATCATAGTTATTGGAACAATCAACGCCCATAACAATCCGAGTATTGCGCTCTTGTATTTCACCTTTATTTCTTTAACCGCCAGATTTATCAGCAGTTCGCGATATTTAATAAAATTTGAAACAAACGTCATATTATATTTATTTCTTAAAAGGCATAAGCAGGTTTTCATCAAGCGCGAAATATTCGGTCGCCGAATTAATCAATTCTTCAGCCGTGCTTGTCATAAATGAATGAACCTCCACCCGAACTCCGGAGGCTTTAAGATGGTTTACCAGATCGGTAAAATCTCCGTCTCCGCTTACGAGCGCTATGGCGTCCACTTTATGGGCTATGGATATTGCGTCTATTGCGAGCCCCATATCCCAGTCTCCTTTTGCCGAACCGTCAGCCCGCTGTTTTAAGATTTTAGATTTTACTTCAAACCCTTTATTTTTAAGGAGATTTATGAATCCGGACTGGTCTATATCTCTTGTTTGAACAATATAAGCTATAGCCCGAATTAATTTTCTTCCCAAAACAACTGTGTCAAGAAGTTTTTCAAAATCAAGTTTTGCGTTGTATTTGTTTTTTGCCGAGTAAAACATATTTTGCACGTCGACAAGAACTGCTACTCTTTGGTCAATAATTTTCAATTTTCTACCTCTTCTTTTAAAATTAAATTTAATTTTTTTATTTGCTCTTTGGCTTTTGCCGCGTATTTCGAATTTGGGTTCAATGAAATGCATTTATCAAACATTTTCAACGATAGAATAAACTCGTCCGTATTCTTATAAACGATTGCAAGTTGATAATGCGCCGGAATATAAAATTCGTCTAACTTAATTGATTTTTGAAAAGACGCAATCGCTTCGTCTTTCATTTTCTTTTTCAAATAAACAAGACCGAGATGATAATAAGCGTAAGTCATTGCAAGCCGGTCGGTGTTTAACCGGATTGATTTATTCAATTCGAGAATAGCTTTATCGAGCATATTTTTTTTGTAATATAAAAATCCTATGTCGTTATACGACATCGCGTTATTCGGGTCGATTTCAAGCGCTGTCTGATAAACTCCAAGCGCTTTATTGTATTCGCCCATTTTGATATACAGCCATCCGAGATTATTCAAAGTCGTCAAACTATGCGGATTAATTTTCAACGCTTTCAGATAACATTTTTCGGATTCGTCGAAACTTCTTAAAAGATACAAATCCCAGCCGAGATTGTTCAGAGAGATAATATCGTCCGGTTTTAAGTCTATCGCTTTTTTATAATACTTTTTCGACTCTTCAAGTTCGTTAAGTTTGTCGCTTATATAACCGAGATTCACATACGCTATCTGATAATCGGGATTTATTTCAATGGATTTTTTAAAACTCTTTATCGCTTTAAAATAATCGCCGGCTTTTTCGTATGCGGCTCCGAGATTATTGAAAAACAAAGGTTCCGCAATGCCTTTATCAATGGCTTCTTTAAATTTCGCTATCGAATCTTCAATCATATTCTCATTCAATAAAATCTGCCCTTCCGCTGTAAGTTTAAAAGCTTCAGCTTTAACGTCGTCCGGATTAATTTCAAGACAAATATTATATTCGTATATCGCTTCGTTAAACAAACCGAGATTGTAATAAATATTGGCAAGATTATAATGAGCGTCGGTTTTGTCCGGAATTATATCAATTGCTTTTTGATATTTTTTTATAGCTGTTTCATAATCGTTTAACAGCAAATAAACCTGACCCAAATTATTATACGCGAAATAAACCGATTCCGCGTCTTGAGACAATTGAATAACCTTGTTGAAAATCTCAATGCTTTCCTCGTAGCGTTTATTATTAAAATACGAAGCCGCCAATCCGTTGTTCGCAAAAATATTATCGCAGTCCAGTTTTATCACATTCTCGAAAATCTCCGCAGCTTTATCGTATTTGTCGGTTAAAAAAAACGCCCATCCGAGATTATTCATTATTTTAACGTCTTCCGGTTTCAATTCAAGGGCTTTTTGAAATTCGTCAATAGCGTTGTCAAACATTCCCAAATCAAAATATCCGCTGCCTTCCCTAAAATGAATTATCTGATCGGTTTGGATTTTATCTGTTTTATTCAATAATAATTTTGCGGAATCTATGGCTTTTTCATATTGTTTCTGAATCGCTATGTCCGTCTGTTTGTGCATGCCGAGTTTGATTTTGTATTCTTTAATAAAAGACAATATTCTATCGTCTATGATTTTGATATTGTTAAGAACATAATCCATTTTTTTTAATATGCCGTCTATTTCATACGACAGTTTTACTTTTATGGAATCGTCAATTGTTTTAAATTTTGAAAGTTCTTCTTCTATATCGTCTATCGCGGAATGGAACTCTTCGAATCCTACGGACATCTTTTCAACCGGAGCGAATATTTCATAAGTATAATTATTCTTATTTAAAAACTCCTGCATTTGAATCGCGGTAGAATCGAACATACTTTCATATTTTGAATTTCCAAATCCGGTTACAATAATTCCTTTTGCGGTTTCATTGACCGGCGTATAATAAATATTGAATCGTATTTCATAAATAGAATTATTCGATTCGATAATTTTATTCAAGTCAATTATTTTTTGAGAATACCTCCATTCGTCTATAAAAGTTTTTAAAAGAGTTTCTATCGCCGTTTTGGAGTTTTCCAATTCGTCTTCTTTCAAATTAAGTTTAAAAATAATTTCCCGGTTGATTTTCATTTCATTATTTTTCGTTTATAGTTTCGGTTATGCTCATTCCAAAATGTCTGCCCGCGTTTTCAACATAACATTTAACCCTGTCCCCCGATTTCAGTTTTGAGACTGAAACCGGAATTCCATCGGTTGAAGTCAAATTCACTGTTTCGGCGTTTTGCAATACTACGGAAAATTCCCTGTTCTGATGTTTCGCATTTACAAGAAGCATCGGACGTTTTTCGATTTTAACCCGGCCGGTAACGTTGAGTTTTATTCTGCCTTCAAATGAAACCGTCAGCAATTCATCTCCGGCTTTTAATTCCGAAAGATACTTTGTTTTATTTCCGGGCAGCATAATATACGAATGAACCGCTCCAGCGTTGACCCTGAACGGACGCGCCGCCACATAAGGATTTTCAATGGATTCCGAATGAACTAAAAACATACATTGACTTGACGAACCGATAAGAAAACCCTCGCCCGCCGTCATTAAATTGCAGGAGTCTATACAGACTCTGTCGGTCATCGGAAGCTGATTTACCGAAATTATTTCCGCGTCGGTCAAAGGCAATACGGCTTCGGTTCCGCAAAAATATCCGGCGATTTTTGAAATCTCGTTCACATCGGAATTGTCAATAACAAACGTCTGAACTCCTTTCTCAAGAATTCCGGCGCATAATTTAGCTTCTTCAAAATTTCCGATTTCTACGATTATATTATCGGTTTGAGCTATAATATTTTCTATTGGAATAACCTTCCAGTTCGACAATTTGACGATAACGGTTTTTTGCCGCGCTATTTCAACAGTTTTTATTTCGTCCGATTTATCTTTTATAACCGCATATTCGCAATCTTTTCCGATAATTTTATCCGCTTCTTGAAAATCGCCGATGATTTCAAGTTTTGCAAGTTCTCTTAATTTCACGGCGTTTTCCCGGCTGGAAAAAAAAGTTGTGATTCCTTTTTCGATTGCGAAAGTAGCCAAATCCTTATTCCACTTTCCGGCGAGTTTCAAAATCAGTTTTTTCATTTTTCAATTTACTCTTTTTTAATTTTTGTTTCTAATTTCAATTTAATATTTTCAAAGCTTCGTTTACGCTTTTTTTCTGATGAACAATCGCGGTGATGGCTCTTACCATTTTTTCCGGCGTTTTATGTTCAAACGCGTTGCGTCCTATCGTAACGCCGGCGGCTCCCGCTTTAATCGCCGAACTCACGACTTCAAGAAATTCTTTTTCGCTGTCAATAAACTCGCCTCCGGCTATCATTACAGGTATAGGACATCCTTTAATAACTTTTTTAAAACTCGATTCGCTTCCGGTGTAAGACACCTTAACTATATCGGCGCCGACTTCGGCAGCGACTCGCGCGGCGTGTTTTACAATATCCGCGTCGCATTCATTCTTGATATTTTTACCGCGGGTGTACATCATAGCGAGAAGCGGCATTCCCCACTCCATACATTTCTTTGATACAAATCCGAAATCCTCAAGCATTTTAGTTTCGGTATCGGCTCCCAAATTAATATGTATCGACACGCAATCAGCGCCAAGTCTGATAGCTTCTTCTATTGAACATACGAGAACTTTTGCGTTCGGGTCGGCGCTTATCGACGTGCTGCCAGACAAATGGATGATTAGTCCAATGTCTTTTCCGCGCCGTCTATGTCCGTTCATTATTATTCCTTTATGCAGAATGATAGCGTTGGCGCCGCCGGCGGCTATTGAATTTATAGTAGTCTTCATATCTTCAAGCCCTTTTATAGGACCTACAGAAAAACCGTGATCCATAGGAATTATAACTGATTTGCCTGTATTCCTATCGATTATTCTTTCCAATCTTATACTTTTGCCAATCATTTCTCTCCTCCAAAATCATTGCGGAAATTTTTTCGCTCATTCGCTAAAAAACGCGCAACATCTTCATTTTTTACATTTCAATATATAAATATTATATATAAAAGTCAATATAACTTTTCAGAATCCTTATTTTTGAGCGTAATCAGAAATTGTTTCAACCCGGATAGCGCATTAAACGTTAAGTTAAACGGTTTCTTTAAAACCGCCCTTTTCTAAAACGTAGATGTATGCTTGTTAAAACTTCTAAAAGCCCGAAAACTTTTTAAATTTACGGCTTCAGCCGTAAATCATATGTTTTTAAGATTTTGAAAAATTGTCTAAATCAAGTATTCTATGCTGTCTGAACAATTTTTCGAAATCGACGAAAAATAAAATTTAGTGTTACTACGCTACGCTATTAAAACCGTTAAAACGGTTTTAGTTTTTGTATTATTTTTATAAATCCCGCAATTGATTTGCGTCCTCAATAAAAGAAAATCTTTTTTTCTTAAACGGTTTTTTATTAGTTATGGGCAAGCGAATAAACGCTGCCTCCGATAAACTCGCGGAGCGGAGAAGTTTTCGGAACCAAATCGAGATTTTCCAAAGGCGCGATAGTTTCAAGCAGATTCCGGATTCTTATGCCTCTTATATACGGATCCAATCTGCCTTCTATTCTTAATTGCTCAATAAATTTTTTATCGGGAAATATATTTGTCAAAGCCGTTTTTAACGCCGGAAGCTCATACGGCAATCCGGAATTTATCACCGCGTCGGTTGAAAAAATATAGGGAATAATATGTTTTAATTCTCCTTTTCTTACATAAGGCCAATGCGCCAATGTTTCTTTAGTGTCATATCCGCGGAATTGAACGTCGCGTATCATTCTCTTCAACATTCTCGCGTCAGTCCATCTCGTATATGCCCCGTCCGTATTTCTTATGATGTTCATTGATTCTATATAGACGCTGAATTTCTTGTTCCTCGGAACTGAAGCAGTCATATTTTTATATAATCCATGAAGACAGTCAATTAAAAGTATTTCGTCTTTTTCAAGATAAAAATCGGAATATGAATCTCTACGCTCTATTTTGAAATTAAAATTCGGTTTTTTAATAACCATGCCGTTTAGCAGTTCCGTGAAATGATTGTTTAGCAATTCTATATCAATAGATTCCGGCATTTCAAAATCAAAATCTCCGAATTCGTCTTTCGGTTGTGCGTCGATATTCTTATAATAATCGTCGACGTTTAATTGTTTGAGTTTCAAACCTGATTTTCCCAACTCGTTTTTTATAATCAATGTTGTGGTCGTTTTATTTGAACTTGAAGGTCCGGCTATTATGACTATTTTTACGTCGTCTATTCTATCAATAATTTTTTTCGCGGTTTTTCTTACGTCTGTTTTATATCTCTCCTCAGATAAATTTATCAAATCTTCAATCTTTTTGCCCGATTTTCCATATATCCAATCGTTCAACGAAAAAATATTTTCGCATTCGTTTTCAATATTCCATTCAATTGTTTTCAAACAAATCTCTCTGTGTATTCCGTTATTTGTGAATTGATATTTTGAAATATCTCCGGACCTCAATTTATTAATCCCCTCGCGGAAAATCATAAATCCTTCCGCCAATTCGATTTCTCCGATTTTTTTCAATATGTCTTCCACTACGTCTAAAACAAAACTTGTCTTGGGAAAATAATGTTCTTCTTTCAAACCCTCCATTATTAATTTTTTGGCTACTTTATGAATAATATCTCCAATCGTAATAGTGTCTTTTCCGGATAAATTTTCTAAACAAAATCCGGCGTCTCTGCTTAATGTTTTTATGGAGCGTTCAATATTTTCTTTGATAAATACGTTGAGTTCCTCGATAAATTTATTAATCTCTTTCGGATTTGTCTTTTTAAATTCCGCAAATGATTCTAAAAGAATTATTGACAAACGTTCGGTTAACAAAGCGTTTTCCAACCGCGTTTCGCGTTCTTCCGCGTTAAAACCGCAATATAGCTTCACAAACTCGCCCATAATAAAATCAAAGTTATAAAATCTGTCAAATATTTCTTTATGTATTTTTTCCGCGTATTTTTTTGCCCTGTTCTCGGCTATCCATTCGGTAGCGTTTTCAACGTCTATTATCGCTCTTTTGATTCCATTGGCTATTTTGGAAATATCATATTTAACGGTTTCGCCGTCTCTATTTATCACATAAACTAATGAATTTGGTATGCCCACGTTTGCCTCCGATATAATTATTCAAATATATTTTCAAGAAAACTTCACCGCGCCCGAAAAATTCTATTGCATTTGTCAGATTATAGTTATATTCGCCGAATAATTCAATAACCAATATTTTTTCTGATTAGATTTTTTTCGCGGCATGCCGCGGATATTTTTAGTATCTTATCAATAAATTTCATTCATTTACGGCAAGAATATTTTTTGTGGCGCTTTGAAACCTATAAAAATCAATAAGTTTTTCTTTCTGCGTTTTCCATTCTATTTCAGAATACTTTTGTTTTGCGGCTGCGGTTTTTTTTAAATGCGGCTCTCTATTATCTACAAACGACATAACCGCCGCAAACAAATCTTCAGGCGAATCTGGTTTGACAAATGTTATTTCTTTATCCGAAAAATATTCTTCAACGCCTTTTGTCCGCGATACAATCGCCGGTTTTTCCATTAAAATATATTCAAGAAGTTTTGTCGGCAGAATAGAATCCATAAACAAATCTTTTCTGTTTGGGACAACGCATAAATCAGCTGCGGCAATTTTTTCAGCGAGATAATCAAGCATTATAAAACCGTGAAAAAAAACGTTGTTTTCAAGATTCAAAGATTTAACGAGAGCGTTCAGTTCGGAATAAAAATCTCCTTCTCCGTAAATATCGAGAACAAAATTGATTTTATTTTTTTTCAGCAAACCGGCGGCTTTGATTAAAACGTCCAAACCGTAACGTTTAACAAGAGTTCCGTGATGAAATAATTTCAGAAGGATTGAATCCGTTTTAATATTTATATCAGGGGCGAGTTTTATTGTCTTATTCTGAACGGTCGGGCTAAAATATTTTTCGTCAGCAGTATTCAAAATAACCTCGATTTTGCCGGCTGGAACTCCTGATTTTATAAAATCAATTTTATAAACGTTGACCGCGGTTATTATTTTATCCGCGAAAGCCGCGGATAATTTTTCAATAAATTTTATAAAAAATACAATCCTCTTCTTATATCCTGTTCCGAATCTGGATTTAAAAAGTTCGGATGTTTTATCATGAATATCAATTATGATTTTCGCGCCTGTCAGTTTCGGAATCAAAGCTGAAAACACAAGAAAATCAGGCGGATTATGAACTTGAACGCTTTTAAAAATTTTTTTAAAATGCAATAAAGATAATTTTATTCCGGCGAATATAAAAAACGTTAAATACTCGAACAGATAAACGTATAATGGAGCGCCTCTGTGTCGGCAAACCGGCATTCTGTAAATCTCCACGCCGTTATATATTTCAAAATTCGATTCGTTTTTGTTGCGCAATGATATGACGCTTACATTGTATCCCGCCTCTGCGAGCGCTTCAGATTCGCGTCTTACCCTGAAATCTTTCGGATAATACTCGTGAACTATCATACAAACATTCGAGTTAACCTTTTTCATAATTCAAAAATCGTTATTTTCTATTTCCTTTTAGAAATAATTTTATATTTCCCGAGCTTAGCAATTTAAGCGGCGCCGGATAAAAACGGCATCCTGATATGCAAAGAATTTTGCAGTTATCCATTTTTTTTCTGACGCCGCAGAACGTTTCGGAATACCATATTTTTTTCAAGGAGTCAGTTTTAATATTTCCGATAGGTTTATTAAAATTCCAGCAGGCGATTACGTCGCCTGCGGATGAAATCTGAATATTCTTATAACCTGTAACGCATTTAGAATATATTGATACCGGATTTTGAAAATAAGACAATATATTTTTTAAATGCGCAACATCGTTAATAATTAATTCCGGGGATTGTTTTTTCTTTAAAATAATCGCTTCAATGGTTTTGGATAGAACTTGATTCTGCGATTCTGAAATCCAATTGCCGTCAAGTTCCGCTAAACTCTTTTGAGTTTGTCCCATTAAAATACTTGAATCATATGGATTAAACGGCTGAATGAAAATCGGATATTTATTAGCGATTGCAAGCTCTACTGTTTTAATAATATGTTCCGCATTTTTCGACGTTAATACCGTATTTATTTTTATTTGCGTTCCAAATTCTTTTGCCCATTCCAATACCTCGATAATTTTTTTATAAGAACCGGTTTGATTTCTTATCGCATCGTGAATTTGTTCGTCCCCGTCTATTGATATAGACAAATGACCTATTCCTATTTCTTTCAATTTTTTTAAAATATCAATATTCAAAAGAAACGCATTGGTTCCTATGTGCGTCCATAATCCTTTAGATGAAGCGTATTCGGCTACTTCCAATGTTTTACTTTTTCTGGTAAAAGGTTCGCCGCCGGTTATTCCAAATTTAAAAACTCCCCATTCCGCAAGTTCGTCAATTACTGATTTCATTTGTTCAACCGTAACCTCGGAATTAATATCGGCTTTATTTCGCCATCTGCCGCACATAACGCATTTAAAATTACAGTTATCCGTGATATTCCAATAGACCTGAACCGGTTTGGGAAGAAATAATCCGTATTTTATCGCATAATGATTTAAAAAATAATTTCTAAAAAAATTAAATCCTTTTAGTATTTTTAGCATAAATTCTCTGCATATCCTTCAGATTAATTTTAAACTTAATTTTTTTCAAACCTAAAAACTCCGCCGTTTTCAAAATAATAATTTTCAATTTTTGACTGCCGCTTATTATTCCTATATTATGTATAAAACGTTCTAAAGTCAATGTTCTGCCGGTATAATCAAGACGCATTTTTTCAAATCCGTTTTTTACCAATAGTTTTTCAAGCGTATCCGGCGTAAAAAAAAATAAATGGCCTTTGCATCTAATGCTTCTTTCTCTTGATTTCAAAATCTTAAAAATCATCGAATCAAAAGACGGCGTTTCAATAATCAGCAATCCGTCCGGTTTAAGAATTCTTTTTATTTCGGATAATTCGATATTAGGATTTTTTAAATGCTCGATAACGTGAAGCATTATAACCGCGTCGAATTCGGAATCCTTGAATTTGGCTGACAATAAATCCGAATTAATCAAATTCAATCCGAAATTTTGCTTGGCGTATTCAACGGCATTTTTGTTTGGCTCAAGACCTGTCGCGTCAAAACCTTTATTTTTCAAAAAATTTAAAAAAGCTCCGGTATTCGAGCCGATTTCTAAAATTTTAGCGGAATCTTTTTTTTTTAAAAAAATAAAATCCGCAATGTTTGAATAATCTGAAATTTGCGAAATCTGTTTTTCAGCGTATTGTTCCGTTATAGCGGGTAATTCAGAATTTTCAAATTCGCGCAATCGTTCCAAATCGCTGTAATCGTCCGCATTATCAAGAAACATTAATTTGCAATTCCCGCATTTTAACACTGATTTAGATTGCGCTTTGCCCGTAGGCAACAAAACGTCCGATTCAATATTTCCGCAAATTATGCATTTCATATTATTTTTATTTGACCGTCGAATTTAAAATATTTAAATATTTTTCTCCAACTTTTTCAGAAGAAAACCTTTCCAACCCGCCGCGTTTCACGAAATCATAAACATTTTTTTTCATTTCAATATTCTTGTTTTTTATTTTGTTCAATCCCTTCAGTATAGAATTTACGTCAAAAGGATTGACCGTAATTCCTATTGAGTCGTCAAAAAATCCGGATACGCCGGCTTTATGCGAATACATTATAGGCAGACCGGCGTATAACGCTTCTATATAAGACATTCCGAAAGTTTCAGGATAACTCGGCATAATAAAAGCGTCGTATTCCTTTAATTTATTAATAATTTTTTCATTTTCAATATATCCTATTAAATTAACTCTATCAGAGAGTTTATATTTTTCAATAACTTTTTTTAATTTTATTATCGAACCGCTGTCGCCGCCGCCAATAATATCAAATTTAAATTTAAAACTCAATTTATTTAGCGCCTTGAAAATGCGCCGAATATTTTTTACTTTAATATATAATTCTGAAATCTTCATAATAATCACAAACTTAAAAACATCAGAATTTAGACGAATCCGATTTTCAATTTCATCATTCGCAATAAATGCGTTTTGACCGGCGGAGGGAATAATTGAACCGATACATTCGATTTTATGCTTTAAAATTTCATTAAAAAATTTTTCGCCAAAAACTTGCCTCAGAGAATTTTCCATCCATGGCGATATTATCAATACTTTTTTTGATACAACGAGAATTTTTTCAAACATATTCCGCAAATCAAATCTGTATTTTAAAACCGGAAAATCAAACGTTCTTATCGATACTATTAAAGGAATCGAAAACAATTTAGAATAATGATACGCCACAGGACCTTCAAAACATAGTTTGTGCGAATGGATAAGATTGTAATCGCCGAATCCAATATTGTTTTCATTCCGGAATTTTTCAATATTTTTTATTGCTCTACGGATTGTATATTTAAAAAACAAACCTTTAGGCAATCCAAAAGCGTTGATTACGGCAAGTTTTTTTGATGGTTGATAACAAATTTTTTCTTCTCCGAAAAAATTCGACCTGTTCAGGTTTATTACAAAATGAAAAATATTATTTGAGGCGGAATTTATTAAATTTGAAATTGCCGCTGTTTTTTCAGGCGAAAATTCAGTGGGATAATCGTATGTGAAATGTAAAATTTTTTTACCTGAACTTTCAGTCATAATAATTTAATCCGATTATAAATGCAATATTTCATAATTTGCCGATATTTTTTTTGACGCTGCCGCCAAAATCAGCAAGGGCATAACCGTAGGCAAATATGAAAAATAACTTCCTGTGAACATCATTACAGTCAACGCTATTCCCATTCCGAAAATACAACGGAATATATAATACAAATCATTTTCGCTTTTTTTGTAGATATGAGTATAGTTGAAACTTGTAAATAAAAACAGCGATAAAATTACAATAAAAAGCAATAACGATATAAAACCGCCCGCCGCAAGGAGTTCTATATAATAATTGTCGGCAGCGCTTGAATAGGCATAGCCTTTTCCTATTATTATCTCTAAAATATTTCTTTTAGAAACATCGTTCCAAAATCCTTTCCATGAAACCGTGCGCCTATCCAGTCCTCGAATCAAAAAGGGATTCTCGGCGCTGATTTTAAGATATGCGCTGGTTCGGCTTTCAATTTTGTCTGAAAAAAAAATAGAAAGTCCTATTATCAGGATCACAATAAAAAACGATGAATTAATTATAGCAAGCGAATATTTTCGCGCAAATTCGCTAATTGATGAAAATAACCAAATAACAAAAGACGCGGCAACAAGCGAAATAATCGACGTAAAAGATAAGGAAATCAATAATCCAATAATAAATAAAATCGTTATTACCGCCTTATTTCTTATAAAAATTCTGCCGGATAAAAATAAAAGCAATATTGACATAGTCATATAAGAGCCAAACGTATTTCCGCTTTCCGGCCAGAACGAGCAGACCTTAATTTTATGTTTATAAACAGAAAGATGGGCTTTACCTATCAAATAATAATCGTTGGCAATATCCCAAAATAATTGAATTCTAAACGCCTGACCTATTCCAAAAACTGCCGCAATTAACGCTCCTGCAAAAAAAGCTCTAATGCATTTTTTCAAATCCTCAAAAGTGTCAATCAAAATGCCCGATAATATTAAAACCACAATCATTTGAAAAAAACGAAGTCCCATTGTCAATTGAAAAGGAGTTAGATTTCTTCCAAAAAGAAACGAAGAATACGTAGGCAGAAAAAAAGCCAATCCGTATAAAAAGATTAAAGCGTAAAAGAAAAAATTAATATTTTTAATGGAATTATAGGCTTTTCTTCCGCCAAAATAAGTAATATCCTTATCAACGATTGAAGACAACAGAGTTATTAAAAACAATAAAATAAGTAAAATATTATCAACCCCGATTTTACCGTAAATCTTGTAGTTTAATTGGTCAATCAAAGGCATAACCGCAAGATAAAATAAAAAATATGATAAAGCGGTTTTTTTCATTTGATATTCAGTTTGAATTTTATATATTTTTTTAAAAATCCCAAAACTACTCTGCCGGTGTCTGATATTAAACAAGCCGTCAAAAATTTTTTAGGACAATTTTTTATAATAAATTTCCATCTTATGCGCAAACATCCCGCCGACTTTAAACTCGTTGTATATGGAAATATATTTTTAAACTTATCAACGGGAAATTTCGCGGCGCCGAGATTATTAGAATCGGAATATTGTTTAATCTCCGCATTGCAGAATAAATCTATGTTATTTTTTTTTGCTCTAAGGGTAAAATCATAATCGGCCGCGGACTGAGGAAAATTTTTTTCGTCGAAAAATCCAATTTTTTTAAACGCTTCCGCCGGTATCATCAATCCCCGTCCGGGCAGATAATCGGACTCGATTTTTTTTAAACTCGACAATTCGTATTCGGAAAAAATATCCGCATTTTTTTTTATCGACGCAAATAGCCAATTTCTTTTCTCGCCCGCAAACAATACTCTGCCTGAATGTAAATCATAATTAACCGCTCCTATTATAGACTCGGGAAATTCAGAAGATAAATCAATAATTTTTTTTATGAAATCTTTATCTAATCTGACATCGTCGTTCAAAATTAAAACATAATCGGCATTCTGAGAAATAGCAAATTTAACGCTTTCATTAACGGACCGCGTCCACCAATGATTTCCATCTCCATTTAATATAATGACGTCGGGATGTTCTGATTTAACGGCTTCTTTTGTTCCGTCGCTTGAACCATCGTCAAACACGATTATTTCGAAAGATTTATATGTCTGATTCTTTAAATCATTCAAGCACTGCAATGTAATATTTTTTCTGTTGTAAACAGGAATAATCGAGTATAAATTCATTTTGGGTATTTTAATATATTTAACCCGAAAAATGCAATAGAAAACTGAAATTTTTCATATCTATTCAGTTATGGTCTTCAAAATCGTTAAAACGGTTTGAAAATAAAAAATCATCAAAAACTATATAGTTTTAACGTCGCTAAAGAAAACATTGGAATAGTTACAAAAAACAACAAAAATAAATAATAAAACCCTTGACAAATCTAATTAAGTTTGGTATATTTTAACTATAAAAGGATTTTGATTATTGACAAGACACAGGGAGGGGAAAATGTCTTTAAATCAAGTATCTAATAATTCTAATATACAGAATCAATTAACCCGTATTTCCGGCATTTTACAATCAAAACTATCAAAATCAGGTTATAACGATAACTTTTCAAGCGATTCTTCTTTAAATTTTCAGGCAGTTATGCCTTCTTTTATCTATAATTTAACATACGCTATTAACGGAGTAAGAAAAAGCCTTCAGGAAGGCATCGTAGGCATAGATTATTCAAAAGGAGCATATAAAGAAATCCTTGATTTGCTCGACGAAGCTAAATCTTCTATTTCAAATTTATTCAATTATCAAATAAACGATAACGAACAAACAATTAACAACATTGATTCTTTATCTGAAAAATTAAAAAGCATTAATGCGGGCATAAATAATTTACTCAATAATACTACAATAGCAACTAAAAACATATTTTCATCTAATAAAATAATAGATTCAAATATTACAAAAATCAGCGGCTCCGATTTTAACGGAATTTTTTCGGTTCCTGAAACTTTTACTGTTAATGGAACAACCTATTCTTCCAATAATTTATCTATTGGCGCAAACGCTATTGAAATCGAATTTGAAAATAACATTGAATACGATTTATCAAAAGTTTATGGAGCTTTTGAATCAGCAGGAATCAATGAAATCAATCTTGCAAAAGAATTATTCGGAGTGGACGGCGATGGAAACGCGCTCGGTCAAATTTTAAACATATATGGTTTGAAAAAAGCCGGAGACATAGGAATATTTGCGGCAACTACTTCT
>ERZ795059.1065-NODE-1065-length-31836-cov-9.428338_pt1 | contig 31836 bp, 47 predicted proteins | sample MGYA00375143_ERZ795059 | MGnify/ENA primary metagenome ERZ795059 (study PRJEB30188, sample SAMN05720168) | activated sludge metagenome | isolation source: Anaerobic digester | place: USA | collected 2015-01-07 ... | reverse complement strand
TGCGCCCGATAAAACAGCAAAAATCCAATAAAGCCGCCGGCACCTAACAACCCGCCGATGCTGGAGAGGATCGCAGCAGGATCCATCCGTTTCACCCATAACTCTGCACAGAGTGCTCATCCGGCGGTGTGGGTGCTGGTTGTTTGGCGGGGAAAAATTTGCTGATGAACTGGTGGATATAGGCCGCGCCCATGCCAATCGCCACGCCCGTGATCACCAGCCCATACGGCGTAATTTTTACCGGCGCTTCGACAAATTTTCCCAGAATGTAAAGCAGATCAATCTGATAGACGAATGCGCCGCCCAGGCCGACTGCCACTGCCAGATATACCAGTGCCCACCTGAATTTCGCCAGCTGCGGGACGTTATCGATGATCCTGCCGAAAAACGCCTCTACCAGCGTTTCGGCCAAAAACGCGAGCGCCAGAACGAACGCCAGATATCCAAAAATCTCTCCCACCATGTGTACCTCCCATCAGTTAACAACAAAAATCCCGGGCCGCTGAGCCACTCCAACTCTGGAGTGACACAGCCCCGGGATCAATGCCTCGTGAGCTAAAATTAATTATAGTCTAATTTTCTGGATTTACAACCCCCGACCACAACGTTATATGTTATTTGTCAATAACATATAACGCTTTTTGTAAAACTCTAATGATATTTTCTATTTTGTTCTATTTCACGCGAGGTTTCAGCGTCTCCGATATCGTGATTTTATCCACGCGGCGGTTTTTGATCGTGGTCACAATCTCCCCGTACCCCGATCTTTGTACGATCGTCTCAATCGCATGGACCAGATCCTCGAGCTCCTCAGTCATGAGCAGCTCAGCCAGGCGCTGCAGAGATTCCCGTGCATCCACCACCGGCGCCGGCGTGGTCAAACAGCCTCCAGCTGCTCAGCTGGTGCTGGCTGGATCTCCGCCTGGATCTGCTCCCAGCTCACCCCCTCGAGGATCAGCGCCACGGCCGGCCCTCGCGAACCCCAGATCGGCGCCACGCTGACGCGGATCCCCGCCCGGCGCAATATCCGCAGGACCTCATGCAGCCATTTCATGGATTGATCTCCGGATACTCATTCCACTCCCGGCCGTCCAGCAGCCGGCCGGCAGCCTTTTTGCCAACCCTTTCAAATAAAACCCGCCCGGGTTCGTGGTTGTCCATAACGTGTTTCCACTCTCCCCATTGCTTAAAGTAGAACGACACCCCAGCCGCCTGGCACTGATCCCGGATCGACCGCGCCCAGCCTGGGTGCATCGGCCGCGCCCCCGGGCCACTTTCCCCGCCCACGATCACCCAATCTAATCCAATCTTTGCTTTGTTGTAGTCATCCGCTGGACGGGAGACTAACACATTATTCAGTGACCACATTTCATCCGGTGCGGGAACACCATGCCTGGCATAATTAGCTGGGTCAACGGGTATCTTAGCCCACTTCACTCTCGTAAAATCCACCGGTCCCAACATCGGCTCGACGCTGACAAACCGTACCGCAGCCGGTGTCTCCAGCAGCAGCTGGATATTGCGGTCGGCGTCCTCTTGGGTCGAGATGGACACGCCGGGCCAGACATTTTTCAGCGGCCACTCTCCAACCCCTATCATCAGCGACAGGGATGTTCGGATTGCAAATCTCACAGTAAGCCCGGTGGCGCTCGTAGTCCAAAAACTCCGCCCGCGCGGTCGTCACCAAATCCCAGCCGCCCAGGCTCGCCTCGCGGATCTTCGCCCAGTAGGCATCGTGCAGTGCCTGGCCAGTCGAGCAGCGCGTCGTCATCCCTTGTACCCCGCGCACTGAGCGCAATCCCGTTCGTGCTCTTTCCAGGCTCGAAACGCCGCCATCGTTTTAGCCCGCGCCTCACGCTTCGCCGTCTCATCCCCGGCGGCGAGAATATCGCACTCCAAAGTGGCCTGATTCGCCCAGTCGAAATACAATTTTTCGCCGGGTTTGCAGCCCTGAAATTTCCGGATTTTACCCATTTTTCACCTCCCTCGGTGTCGCCTGTCTGGACCACCAACTGAAAATCACATACACCAGGTCCAGCGCGGAATCTGCGCCAAACTGGATTCGCGTCCCGCGCTGCGCGGCCCGTTTTTTAATCTCCAGCTCAACCGCATCCAGGAACGCCTGGTAGTAGGCCCGCTCCGGCTCGGGCAGCCCGGCCAGAAACTCGGTGAATTTTTCCACGCTGTTTTTCATCATCCGCTCCTAATGCTCGATCCATCCGGCGTACTCCCCGGATACGTAAGCCCGCCGCTGCTCCTCTTCCGTCAGCGGTCGCTGGCGGTTGGCCAGCCGGTACAGGTAGATCGCCCCGCCGCGGCCCTCGCCGACCGACGCTATCACCTCCCGCGCCAGGTCGATCAGCGCCTCGCGCGGCCAGCCCGCCGCGGCCACGGCCGGGAACTTCACCCGGAAAACGCCCACCCGCCCCAGCAGCTCGGCCAGCTCGCCGTCGATTGCCTCCGTCTGGTTTTCTGGATTGCCGTCCAGATTTCTGGATTTCTGTCCAGATTTCTGGACGCCATGGGCAGGGTTAAGAGAATCATCAGGAGGATGAGGATTGTTTTGGTTAACAGGATCCTCTTCATTAAGCGAATCCAGATTTCTGGACGGATCACGAGCCGCATCCGTGAACCGGACGGTTAAGCCGCCGCGCCAAGCGGTGCTGAACAGAAGCCAGCCCGTATCTCTCAACGCAGCCAGGTGCCCGTAGATCGTCGCCCTGGATTTTCCTGTTGTCTCAATGAGAGCGTTCATCGAAATATCGAATAGCTCCGACTGCCCCCACGCCAGCCCGCGCAGCTGGATGTAGGTATCCCTGACCGCCGGCGAGAGGCGCTGGTCATAAACCAGCCCCGCCGGGATGTTGACGTACCGCGGAGGCAAAACTGGTCTGCTCATCGGGCGCCAGCCACACTCCGGTTACCGCAGACGTGATGATGCCAGTTGCCCGCCGCGGTCAGCGTCCACAGCTTGGATCCGCACCAGGCGCACAGGCACTCACAGCGCGGATAGGGATTGCCGCACAGCGCGCATTTGCGCTGCGCGGCAGTCGGCTCGTGGTGCATCACCCGCCGACCTCTGATCCCTCTGAGACGGCCTCCGCCGATTCCTCGAAAGGGTCCGCGGTTGCCCGCCCTCCGGTGGCTCTGCTTTCCGCCTTCTGCGCCTGGTACTGCCGCGCATAGCGGCGCGCTTTTTCTTTCAGGCACTCCCGGCTGCAAACCTTCGCTCTTGGCCTGGTGACCGGCTTTCCACAGATCTCGCAGCTGCGGATGCCGCTATCAGTCTCCTGGCGAACCGGATTCACAACGACTGTATCGCCAAGAGCGATGAGTTCGCCAGCTCCGCGAGGCTCCGCCAATTCCGTCAGTTCCTCCGCGCCCAGCCCGCGGGCGATCAGCGCCAGGTTCTCGTGATCGCCAATATCCACCAGGCGCGCACTAGTAGCCATTATCATGTGCGCGTTCAAATGGTATAGTACATGGGTGAATATCTCATAGGTTTGATCATTCATCAAAAATTTCACTGCCTACTCCTCCCGGTCCAGCTGACCGACTATACATTCGATTGCCCAGACGATCACGCCGACCAGGACCGCCAGGACCCACCAGCTGACCAGCGCCAGGATCTTCCTCATATCCCCAACCCCAGCTGGTGGCCATCCCCAAACTGCTCGCGCGCCGATTTGTCCATCGCGGATTTCGTCTCGAGCATGTCGTAAATCTTCGCGCCAAACTCGATTCGCATGAACTCCTCGTACTCATCGCGGGTCCGTACCATGTAATAGCCGCCATCCTCGCCGGCCGCGCTGCCGATCAGATGCCCCTGCCGCCTGAGCTGCTTGATCGCCTCTCGCACCACCCGCTCGGTCGTGCGCACTCCGAGCATCGCGCAGTGAGCCGTCAGGTTTCCGCGGGATATCGGATTGGCCCGGGTGTACTGCGTGACTATGCGCAATATAGCCCTCTCCAGCCCGGGCGGCAGGGAAATTTTCCGCTCTTCATCAGGATATTTTCTCGCCATCGCACCTCCACTGTGCTATACTGGAGGCGTGGGGCTTCGCCAGTTCCACGCCCGATCCGCCGTTCCAGCGGCGGATCATTTATTCCGGCAACTGGCCGACCGCGCTCACGCCGGCCTGCGCCAGCCGCGTCTGCGCCGCCTGCTCGCGATAGATCCACACGACTACCCATTCGACCAGGATCATCGCCAGCCAGTTGCTGTTCGCCGGCAAAGCACTGAGGATATCATCCAGGATCAGCCTGCGGATCGCCAGCTCGGCCTCATCGTGCACCGCCGATCGGCGCGTCAGCAGCCAGGCCGCGATCAGCACCCATAGCGGCAGAGTAAATGTCATCTCTAGTGTTTTACTTTTCACTGTAGCACCTCCGGGGTTGGTATCAGCAGCCCGGCCGGCAGGATCACCACCGTGGTCAGCGCCTGGCTGCCCTGGATCACGCTCCACATCACCTGGCCGAGCAGCACCTGCCCGATCGACACCGGCAGCTGCGCCCCAGAGATCCGCTGCCAGCCCTGGCTCTCCATCCATTTGATCAGATCGCTCATTTTGTAGATGCTGGTTCCGGTCCCGTTGACCATCCTGGCCAGATCATCCACCAGATCGCCGCGCTGATTGATCACCGCGAACGCATACCCGCCGCGCTGCGGCCAGGCCAGCATGTACAGCCCCTGGCCCGAGTAGATCATCGTGCCGGGCTTATCCGCCGCGGCTGACCGCATCCCGGCCAGCGTGCCGTGAAATCCAACCGGCCATACGGCGGCCCCAAAGACGAATAACAGAAACAACAGGATTGGTATGATCAGCTTTTTCATCTGTCCTCCATATGGGAATAACCAGAAAATCCCGCCGCTGACGCATCAGCTCAGCCGCCCGCGGGTGAAACTCCGCATCTGCCTGGAATTGCTCCACCACCGGCGCCAGTTCCTCATTCCCGTCCAGCAGCCGGCCGTTGACCTGAATCAACGGGTACTCCGGCCAGGCGTGGATCTGCATCACGTCGCACGCCACTGTGTACCGCACCCGCTTGATCGGCTCGAGATGCAGCGCCCGGTGGGTGATTTCCTTGACTTCGAATGGGCAGCCGTTGATCAGCATCCGCTGCCCCTCGCGCACACGCAGGGAGTGATTATTTTCCATGTGCACCTATTTGCTCCGTCATCATGTGCTCCGCCGCCTGCAGGATCCGCAGCTGGAATTGCTCGCGCACGTCCCAGCCGAAGATCCTGCGCAGCATACGCTGGATATCCTCGACCGTCCTCCCGGCTGCCAGCTCCTGCTGCAGCGCGTCGTACACGCTCGGATAGACCGATTCCAGCCACTCGGCGCTCTGCTGGGCGATCGCTTTAGCCAGTGGGCTGGGTATCTCCAGCCTGGGTTGTGCTAAATTACGAAATTTTGTGAACATGATCTAAACTCCTTGCCTTGCCTCGCCCCGCCTCGCCTTGCCTCGCCCCGCCTCGCCTTGCCTCGCCAAGCCGAGCCGGGCCAAGCCGGGCCACGCCTTGCCCATGATGGAGAGGGCGGATTCGAACCGCCGCAGGCTGTGAGGGATGGCAGCCCGCCGTCCACGCTTCTCCGTGTTAAAGTTCGCTTCTACCGATAATCCCCGCCGGCGAGGTCTTGCCCCGATAATCCGCGCCGGCGGGGTGGCTCCGGCCGGGCCCTGGAGGTGTCAGCCCGGCCGGCGATCCACAACTCTCAGCTGCTCGAGCGAATACTCCAGCAGGTAGCACGGTCCCTCTGGATGAGGCGGCAGCAGCTCCGCGGGCAGCCTGACTTTTTTGGGGTCATGCGACACCAGAATCCCGCGAGTCTTGCCTTCGCTATCCACGACCTTACCAGCCGCGATGCCAGGCCCGTATGGCGTCATGATTTCCTGATTGACCACAATTTCCAAAATTTCGTCGCTCATCGTTCCTGGCCAATCCTGGTAGCGATAATATGGATTATCGATGCCATATAATCAGAATTAATGGGGCAGGGAGGCCTCGCACCTCCCTTACGGCCAAAGGAGGGAATGCCGCTGCCACTCTAGCGCCCCATCCAGTTGCGTTTACCATTCGGCCGATCCTCGTTATACGCTCCGGGATTGGAGCGGATCTGGCGCAGGATCTCTGATGCTCGTTTCAGCCGCAGATCCTCCACCTCCCGGTTCTGCAGCACGTCCAGCAGCACCGCGATCGCGTCCTCGATGCCGGCGTTGGTCAGATGAGGATTTTTCACCCGCCCATCATTATTGGCGCTGTCCTCGAGCTTCTTAATCCGCCGCCGGTGATCCTTGATTTCCGCTTTGATCCCTCCCGCGAGGTATGTCAGGAATAAAGCTACCATGATCAGGATCACGCCGATAACCGTCATCTCCATGAGATCAACTCCAGGAAATCAGCAATACAATGACGCCCAAGATGAAAATTACAATCGCTGATATGAACAGCATCAAAACCGAGATCGAAACATCCACCTTTTTATTGCCCATCGCGCCCTCCAGTTTCTGACAGCCACCTCAAAACCTGCTACCATGAATCCATGAATAAAAATTACGATTCCAATCCGAGCATCTCCGCCACCGTCTGCCAGGTGGTATCCTGGCGGCCTTTGATGGCGTGCAGATAGATCTGTGTAGTGGCGAGGTTGTTATGCGACAAAAACTGCTGAATTTCCTCTGGCGAATCGCCGGCCTTCTCCCGCAGCAGAGCCGCGGTGTGGCGCAGCGAGTGCACCCGCAGGGACCGCCAATCCAGCCCTGCCTTCCGGGCATAGTATTTGAGAGCCGAGCGGACCGTCACCCCGGCCACCGGCTGCTCGAGGATCTGGCCGCGAAAATCGTAGGAGTGAAACACGTAACCAGATGAGCGATCGCCCTCGAGCGCGGCATATTCCTGGATGGCCGCCAGGACGATCTCCGGCAGCTCCTGGACCATCCGGGTTTTCCCTTTGCCAGTCCAGCGGAACACGATCCCAGTCGGGCGCAGCTCGATATCCTCATACTGCAGTGTTCGCCACTCTGAGTTTCGCCTGCCTGTCAGCAGGTAGCCCAGGAACAGGGCATAATCCCGCTTACCGATTACAGTATCAACCGGGATGGCTTCCAGGAATGCCCGCGCGCCTTCCACCCCCATCACCGTGGCTTTATTGTATGGATTTATCCGTGGCCGGGCTGCCCCGGTCATCGGATTATTCGGACACAGCGGGATCTCCGACCCGTCCGCCTGGGTCAGGGTGTAGTCCTGAGAACAGAAGCGGTAAAACGAGCTCGCCCCCGCCAGCCGGGCGGCGATGGTGGTATCCGCCACGTTGCGCTTTAAGTGTGCGGTCCAGCGGACAATATCGATCCTGCGGATTTGCCACGGGGCCGCCCCGCAGAAGGCCAGCAGCTGCTGGATCGACTGGTCATACAGCCGGCGCGTGTTCGGGCTTGTCTGCAGCTCGAGCCACAGGCGGTGCGCGTCGTTCCATAGATCCGCTTTTTGCGGATCCACGCCGGCCGGGACCAGATCACTCGCCATTGACCGCCTCGGCCAGCTCCGCGTTCAGCAGCGCAATCTCGATGGGGCTGACCCCCGCGGCGACGCCCGGGATCTCCACCACCGGCTCGTCGATGTACTCGATCACCAGATCGCCTGCCACGGTCAAAAAAATATTCCGCACGTTGCGGATGCTCACGGTATGGGATCGGATCTGGATAAACGGCCCGACCTCGCAATCGACGGTTACAGGATTAGCTAACAATTCACACCTCCAGTTTGCGATATCTCAGGAAAGCAGCGCGGCCAGCAGGCCCACGATCAGGAACAACGCCGCCAGCAGCCAGTTATCAAGGTCAGATTTGATCGCTTTGATCATCTATCCCTCCGGTTGTGATACTTCCGGGTAAAAAATATCCATTGCTACCAGGCATTCTTCCGCCCATTTGCGCGCCCATTTTTCAGCGGATGGACTGTTACGCACTCCGAATAGCGTGCCCAGGCTGGGATTTTGTCGCCCCTCTTTCCAGTACCAGACCATCTGCCGGCTGCATTCGATCCCCAACCCCTGCGCAAATTCTTCGAGGGATTTGCCGTCCAAAAATTTTTTCGTGATTTCGGGGATTGATTCGGGCATATTGCTAAGCTCTTGTTAGATTAATTTCTTTTTAAATTATAACAACATACTATCAATTTGTCAATACCAATTAACAAATTCGTGCAGATTGTTATAGTATGTATGTGAAGACCCCACTCTCAGAATGGTTCGAGAAAGCTCTTATTAGGTATCAATTTGAAATCGGAGAAAGGGTTTCCCTCGATCAATTTGCCGATTATTTGGGAATAAGCCAGGGCTATCTAAGCCAGTTGATGAATGGGGCTAGAAAGGGGATGGGCAGAGCCACCGCGATTGTGATCTGCCAGAAACTGAACGATTATTCGCTGCTGGATATTTTGGGATATGCCCGGCCTCAGCCCGAAGAGATCCCGGTCCCATTCTCCTCGCTGCCGCCCGAGCTGCAGTCGCTTCTCCGTGCAGCCCTGCTCGAGATCGACCAGGCGCTCAAGGCAGCCGGCGCCCAGGCCGATTCCGCCGAGGCCTTGCGGATCTCCACGGAGATCCTAAAAAAACATGGCCTTTCGATCGAATCCGTCGAGATCGACGATTCGGACGCGTAAAGTGAGGTGATGAGGATTTTCACTGGTGACCCCTTGATCGAACTTCTGTTCTATATAGTACGACAATTGCATCCAGAATGCAATCCTTCCCTATGCAATACGATATGCAGTTTTCTGCAGCCGCTCCCTAACAAAAGTGCAAACTCCCCCGAAATTAAGAATTCCCTTGTAACACGGGCTCCCCAAAACCGAACCGTCGTGCCCACGGTTACACGCACCACCGACCACAAGGAATCGTCAAAAACGTGACCTTGTGTACGAAGGTAAAGAAATCAGATATCCCGTCTCATAACCGCTTGGTCGAAGGTTCGAATCCTTCCGGGCCCACTAGAGCACACCTCCGACCACACGGATTATCGGTAGAGGGAGACATGTGGTCGGAGGTTCGCTCCAGAGCGACCATCGACCACACGGATTTTTTACCATCGACCACACGGTTCAATATGCCCGAATCTTAAATTTCTGGCCATTTTGCCCAAATCACGCTCAAATTTGCATTATCGACACCGAATTTCGCGGAACCGGAGACCAAACGGATGAATATTTCACTCACTTTATCCCAGGCCATCGACGGCTATCTCATGCACGCCGCCGCCCGTCATCTCTCGGAGGACACCATCCGAGATTATTCCAATACGTTTCGCAAATTCACCAGCTTTTTCAAAACGGATCCGCCCCTCGCCTCGATCGATCATCTCCAGGTGGAGAGTTTCCTTTCTCAGCAGGATGGGGTCAGCAATAAAACGCTGCTTAACTATCACATCGGCCTTTCCGCCCTCTGGACCTGGGCGGTCAAAGAGCGGATCGTCTCGGAGCACATCCTGCGCCAGGTCACCCGCCCCAAGCCCGAAAAGATGGAGATCATCCCTTTCACCGACTTGGACATTCGGGCGATGGCCAGCGTCCTCACCCGCTCGCGCGCCTACTCCCGGCCGGGCAAGCGCGAGTCCCAACACACCCTGCGCCACCCCGAGCGCAATCTGGCCATGTTCTACTTGCTCCTGGATACCGGCATCCGCAATGGCGAGTTGTGCAATATGACAATCCGCGATTGCGACGTCAAGAATCTGCGCATCACTGTGTTTGGCAAGGGATCCAAAGAGCGCACCATCCCGATCTCTCACCGCACTGCGCAGGTCGTCTGGCGCTATCTCTCCAAACGGCCCGACGCCCGCCTGGACGCGCCTCTGATCGCCACCGAGCACAACCGCCCATTGGACCGTCATAACGTCGATCACATTCTCGCGCGCATCGGCGAGCGCGCCGGCGTGCCCAACTGCCATCCGCACCGCTTCCGCCACACCTTTGCCATTCTCTACCTGCGCAACGGCGGCGATCCGTTCACGCTGCAACGGATATTAGGCCACAGCACGTTGACGATGGTCAACCGCTACCTCTCCATCGCCCAGGCCGACCTGGCCACCGCCCACCGCCGCGCCAGCCCGGTGGATAATCTCCGCCTATGACCCGCCCTACCGGTCAAAGGCACCCCTCTCCTCGTAGGAGAGGGGTAGGGGGTGAGGTCAATCTCGCCCAGGCCGACCTGGCCACCGCCCACCGCAAGGCCAGTCCGGTGGATAATTTGCGACTATGAAATCGATGAGTTGGAGAAAATTTGTCAAACCAATGATCTGTCTGATGGTTTTTATTGCCGCCACATGGTTTTGGTATTCATTTATGCCGATGCGCCACCACTGGCCAGAAATTTTCCGTCCGGCAGTCTATAAACTTTTATCTTTCCAATCGCCGTATTTAATTGATCGTTTTTTCAATCCTCCCTGGGCATTAATCCCGCTCCTCCCATTTGCGCTGTTACCAGAACGTCTTGGATGGTCATTGCTGGCGGTAACAACGTTTTTTGTGCTCGGGTTTGTCGCGCATCGCATGGGCGCAAAGTGGTGGATGGTCATGGCATTGCTCTTGCTGCCCCACACGCTGTACAATGGATTGCAGGTTAATGTGGATTGGCTGGCAGCACTCGGTTTTATCATGCCCCCACAGATTGGATTGTTTTTCATCCTGCTCAAGCCGCAACTCGGAGCGCCACTGGCGTTATTCTGGCTTATCGAAACTTGGCGCACAGGCGGATGGAGAAAAGCAATAAAAATCTTTGCGCCAGTAACGACTGCTTTTTTGATCTCATTCCTAATATATGATCTGTATATCACTCGTTCTACTGAGCTAATTTTGCAAGATGGTAAATCGTTTTGGCCGTTCTCGATCCCGATTGGCGTCATTCTGTTGTTTTTGTCTATTCGTTCCCGCAAACCCGCGCTGTCGATATTCAGTGCACCGTTTTTATCTCCCTACACTCAACCATATTCATGGCCCTATTCGCTTCTTGGTTTGATCAACCGCCCAAAAATATTCCTGGTTTTTATCCTAATCATGTGGATAATACAAGATCGCGACGGCCCCTGGATGTTAAGAATGATCCTTGCTCCGTTTTTTGATTAGGTCTTCAGCCCATAAATTTTGATAAAGCTACCCGCTACAATATTGCCGGCAGAAGTAAAAATTCTTATTCCATCAACGTCGCCCGTGTTTTTCCACAAGCCCCATATCTCATTAAATCTATATCTGCTACTAGAATGGAAACCGCCTCCATGCAAACTTTCTGAAAAGCCAGTCTGCAAACCGTGCCCCGTACAGCCCCCAGCCGTAGATGACCGCCGCAACGTAGAGAGTCGAGATAATCACCAGCGTCCAGTATTCCACCGCGCCGCGCCCGCCGCTGAGGATCGCGCCGGAGAGAAGGGAGAGGGAGATGAAGGATTTCATCAACTCACCCTGAAATATTCCACTAGAAATTTGGCATAACTTTTTGAGTTGGGGTGCAATGCAATTCCAATGCGGCTCGGCGTTAAATTCAATGAGCCTGAATATACCGTTTGCCACAACAATCCATGATTGGAATACTCAACTGTGTATGTGCCTGGAATAGATGAGGGCGTAGTCACCCTGATAAAAGCAGGTCCGGTATCATACTTGTTGACGTATCTACTTATGTCATATCGGTCTGAGCCGAGAGCTTTGCCCCACCAGCGCAGACTGCTATTGTGGATAAAACCAAATATAGCCTCATTGCTCCCGTCTTGATAAATATATATTCCCCCCAGTGAAAAATTGGCTTTAAACAATGCGTGTGCTTTTATTTCAATTGTAAACGGCAGGCTGGGCGGCGTTTGATATATATACGCTTGAGCATTTGACGCGCCGCCATTAATATCCATGTATAAATATCCGGGCAGCGATGTTTCGCTGAGCGTCGTGAACGTACCGGATTGCGTCCATTTACCCGTATCAAACGACTCGTCATCAAACTCATCGTCTTTGGCATTGGCGGAGGTAGGCGGGGTTTCTCTGAAATATTGTGCCAGTTGCGGCCTGATAATTTCAGCCGATAATGTACCGTTGGCTGAAGTTACAACGTATGTGGCATCTGTCGGAGCGCCGCCACCCCCCGGCGCCCCGCCGTCCTTGATCACTTTTCCTGTCACACCGTCGAACACCGCCAGATGCCCGTCTGTTGCCCCGTCCGGGCCGACCACGTCGCCCGATCCGCCCCCGCCGCCTCCGCTCTTGAGAATCACCACCCGGTAGGCGTCCTCATCCGGCGCCGAGCCAAACGCCACGTTGATCGTGTTCGTGTCCACAATCGTGATCGCGGTAGCGTCCGCCGTCGCCTCCACCGGATCGGCACCGGTCAAGTCCCAAAGCTGCACAATGATATCCTCTGTCCCCAGGTTGTGCACCACGTCGAAATCGCTCTCGATCCCATCCCCGATCGTCTCGGCGTAGGCCCCCGTCGGCAGCGTGACCTTTGTAGCGTCGTTCCCCGAATCGTCCTCGACCGTGAACCCGATCAGGTTCAGCGCTGCCCGTTGCGTCATCGGCGTGCCGTTGTCCTGGATCTCGTGTCCGCCTCCACCTCCGCCGCCCTCGCCCGGTATGATCTTATCCTCATACGCGTCATAGACCAGCGCATCCCCGTCCGCGATGCCGGTCAGATCGACCTCGATCCCGTTGATCTTCGCCGCGTCATGATCCAGATCGGTGATGTCCGTTTCGGTATGGGTGTGCGAGAGCGCGGCGTAGATCGTGTCGAAATATGTTTTCAGCGCCGCCTTGATGTTTGCCCAGCTCAGCCGCTTTTTAGCGTAGCTCGCACCGCTGTCCTCGATGATCGTAACGTCGGCGTCATCCGGCGTGGTTTTCTCATCGATTGCCGCGATCTCGCCGGGCACATCATCATGGATCGCGTTGGCGTCGGTGTGGTCCAGGTCGGTGATTTCCGCCTCCACGTGCGTGTGCACGCCCGGAGCGACCTGGCCCTCATCCGTCCCGATGGTGTGATGGATGCCGTCTGCCGCGTCGATGTCGTTGGCGTGACGCTCCGGATAGCCGTCCGCGTCCCACGCCGCCCGGTCGCCCGCCAATGGAATCCCTTTAGGCATACGCCACCCCTTCCGTGACCAACCCTGCCCCCTCTCCCATCGCCGCCCCGCTCACAGACAGACCAGCCGCCTGCTCGAATGTCGCGTCATAGACGTACAGATAACCATGTACGTAGCGATAGCCGATCTCGATCATTTGCTGGAACACCCGAATCGGCTTCGGATGTTGACCAAACCCAATCTCAATCAACTCCTGGTTAATTTTGATTGGCTTGGGAATCTCACCAAAACCAACCTCAATTATTCCCTGATAAATCCGAAATGCCTTCGGGATCAGCTTGTGGCCTATTTCAATCGATTCTTGTGAGACCTTGATTGCTTTGGCCATCAGGATGCTCCTACCAGTTCTACGCCGATATCCATGTTGTCAATAACATCATCCGTCCACGGATTACCGTCCGGGTCGAGCAGGTCCATCACAAATACATGACTGTCCGATGTATAGGCGTTTAGAGCGTCGCTCTTTTTTAGAGTGGCTCCGCTCTTTAGCAGCAGTTTAATCTGTTGAGAGTCTGCTGTGATTTTCTTGCAGTACACCCAATGAGTGACCATGATCGGTATCTTCTTGGTCGCATCCCAATCTTGGAGAGTGAACAAATCTTGCGCCTCATCAGTCCCCGTCCAAATGTAATCAGTGGTACTGCCAGGCTTCTCATCAATCTCCGTATAGTGAGGACTGTTGACAGGCAGAGTCGCGCCCAAAGCACCATCCGCAACCGTGTCGTTGTAGGTCGTGGTCGTGTTATCATTGATCGTGGTGACCAACTTATAGGTTGATCCTCCTGCCTCGGTGCGGTATATTTTCCGGGCAGTCGTGCCGTCCGGACCGATATCGATATTCGATAAATCCACACTCTGATTCGACGGTTGTACCAGAGCAGATGCGGAGCTTGCAGCCGTCTCTCCGTCTGTGTCCACGAAGGTCACTTTATAATAATAATCACCCGTCAGACCATCCCCCGCACCGGTCGCAACAGTTGGAGCATCCGGAGCAGCCGACAGTGAAAATCCGGTCTTCATCCATTCCTGCGTGGCCGTGTCCCCATCCGGAACCAATCCATCAAAGCGGATGTCCCCCGGCCAGCCGCCCGTACCGATAACGATATCATCCAGTCCGTCCAGGTAGCTATTTTTATTCTGAATAGTGATCTTCTCAAACGTCACCGACGATCCAGGTTTCGTGTCCCCGCTGTACACAATATCCGCATTACCTTCGATTTGTGTATAAATATAACCAGAATCGGCAGCAATAAAACGAACCTGAATGTTTTGATAAACCTGCTTGGTAGTGACGATAATTCCACTCGCCTTCCAGACCTCGTTGACATACGCATCCCACTTAAAATCATCGTTATACTTCACCATCAAATAGTTGCCGTCTGAAAGATATGCCCTTACCTCAGACCCGAAAATTCCTTCTCTCGGCTTTATCCAGAACCCAACATCAATTTCGTCGGCTGTGTCAGGAATATAAACTGTAAAATACGCAGCCCCGACTGGTTTTCCCGCCAAGTGATAACTGCCCGTGTGCGGACCGTCCGTGCTCTGCACAACGCAGTTGGTAGAAAACCAGTTCGGATTAACGGGTTTATTGCCGTACTCAAATCCAGTCCCAAAAATCGGTACAAATGGCATTCTTCACCTCACTCGTTGAACGGATCGTCCGCGTTTGAACCCAACGCCGTCCCGCCGATGATCTTCAAATTCCCGGCGCTTTCCGGGTCGCGGTAGCCGGCGTAGCCGCTCCCGCCCCCCAGCGCCCCGCTGCCGTCCAGATAGCAGTTATGACAGACCAGATCGCCCGATGAACTGACATGCACCGCGTGTACGCCGCCCGCCCCGTTGTTGACCGGCGCGATCCGGCAGTTGTATATCCGCGCTTCCCCGCTCGACGGCGCTGCGACGCCGACCAACGGATTTCCATCCGTGGCAGTCGGCGCAACGGCGATATCCATCAGCGCCGCCCCTTCCCCCAGCGTCAGCGTGCCGGTCAGGATGCAGCTCTCTGGAGAAATTCCCAGCAGCGTCACCCCCGCCGGCACGCTGTGATTGCCCGCGATCGTCACCGCCGGAAGCAGCACCACATTTCCGCTCGCCGCCGCCGCCAGCGCCGCGGTCAGCCCCGCCTCCGTCGCCGCAAACTCCGCAACCGGGTCCCCATTGGATTTGTACAGCAGGATCGCATCCCCGCCCAGCCCAACCTTGTTATCGGCGATGTCGATCCCAGGCCCTTCGCCGGCGGTCAGGGTCGCCTCCGAGACCGCCACCATCAGCGGCCGCAGGCGTTTGGCCAGCGTGGTCAGCAGATCGTTGATATTAGCCATCCCTCGGCACTCCAATATCCCACGGGCTTTGCTCGCCTCGTGGGGTCAAAATCAGCCGATCATCCGCCGGCGTGTATTCCGCCTCCTCGATGAACATCAGCGACGGATCCGCCAGTTTCGACGTATCCAGGCTGCCCGGGATCACGTCCTTCAATCTGGCGTACACCCCCACCGGGCACTGCTCCCGGCGAACTGGCACATCAAACGCGTCCCGCAGCTCGCCCCGCTTGGTGATCAGGTATGGGTTAGCGGAAGTCGGCTCCTCGTACACCCGCAGCCGGCGGTTGATGGCCACCGTGGCCAGCATGCGCCTATAATTCGAAGTTCCCATATTGAGCAGCTCCTCGATCTCGTAAAGCGCCAGCCCGTCCCCGTCCCTGAATTCGGAGATCGACAGCCCGCTGGCGATATCCAGATCGACCGCGGTGACAAATTCCCCCGCCGCGGTTGCGATCTCGGAGATCTGCGTGGCCGTGTCCACCAGATCCGTGCCCACGTTCTGGTAATAGCACCAGCCCAGGGTATCGTACCAGCCGCGCCCGCGCAAAACCACCCCCAGCTCGCCGCCCTCCGCCGGCGCGATGGTCGGGATCGGGTATTTTTTCTGCGCCAGCAGCATCGCCCGCGCCGCCTCGGCGTGCGCCTGGGCCGAGCCCGAGCTGGTGAAGAGCAGCTCCTTTTTGCCGTACTCCCCTGACGAATCAGTATCCTCCAGCCAGCCCGTGGTCTGCCTTCCGGCGTCGGATGTGTAGGCAACGGCGATTCGGTTGTACATCGAATCGATATTCACGCCCACGGTCCAGGCCGGCAGGCTCAGCTCGACCTCGGCGATGTAGCCCCACCAGACCGCATCCCCCCGGGTGGAGTAGAGGATCAGCGGGCATCTCAGCCGCTCGATCATCTCCCACAGGTCATTTTCATCCTCCGCCATCACGCTTACCTCGGCCTGTTTTGGCCCGCCGAACACCGACCAGGAGTAGCGCTGGACTTTGTAGCGGACCGGTAAAGTCTGCAGCTCATCCGAAAATGCCCGGCTCTGGATGTGGACCGTCAGGCTCATACCGTCAGCCTCCGCGGGCGGTAGTAGATTTTCACGCTCAGCGTGCGGTAGATCACGAACGATCCTGCCTGCGGCATATGCAGGAAATACAGCCGCTGCAGCTTGCCGGGCTGCAGCAGGATCGGCTCGCCGTAGCCGACATAGTGCCCGGTTTTTCCAGCCGGCGTCCAGCCGTCGGTGTAGAGATAGCCGTCGATGGCGTCGTCCACGATTCGCGCCTCATATCCCAGGCCGTAGCCCTTGTGGGTCAATTTGCGCCAGCCGTCCAGCGGCGTGAGCTGCAGAAAGTCCAGCTCGAACGAATGGCTCACGCTGGATTTGGCCGAGAGCACCAGGTCCAGCGGATATAGATCTCCAGCCCCGACCAGGTAGGGCGGCAGGCGCATACTGACCAGCTCCTGCAGGGAGATCGTTCCGAGCAGCGTCAGCGGCCCCTCCCAGATTGTGGTCAGAGCAAACTTAACTTTGAACCTGAGCCAGGTGCTGGAAGATACTGATCCGGTAATGTTCCCGATGATGCGCACATAACGACCCGCCAGTTTGTTGAGCAGCTCCGTGGAGAGCGTCCAGGTCAGCAGATCCACCTCAGTCGATCCTTCCCACGCGCAGTCTTTATACTGGTTCCCGGATAAAAAATAGCTGTCTTTTGTGGTTTCTCCGCTGGCATCCTCGGCCTCGAGGATGTGCTCGAAATTGGCCGGATCGCTCTCCACGTTGTGCCCGATCCAGATATAGCCGCAGCGGGTGGCCGAATCATAGTTATTCGTGATCTCGATCCTGGCCGCACCCGGCAGATCGCCCTCCACGTCTCCCTCGGCGATCTCTACATAATTACACACCGGCCCATCGATCCCGATGTATGATCCAGCCGCCGCGTCCTGCACATCCTCGGCCACCACAAAATAACCGGCGTGCCCGCCGTCGGTGATGGTGTAATCGCCGTCGTTGGCCGCCGAGCCGTATATGTTGACCGTCATCCCGGTCAGAAAATCCGCCAGCCCGTTGCCCGAATCCAATACCTTTTTCGTCCCCGCCTCGAAGCTGATCGTGTTGGCGGTCCTGTGCAGCCGCGGGTTATAGATCGGCAACCCGTCTGTGTTGGCCGTGTCCAGCGGATTGCTCAGCGCCAGCTGCGCCTCCGGCCCCTCCCAGTATGGCGCCCGCTCGATAATCAGGCTGGCCAGCGCCTTGTACTCTTTCCAGCGCCGGGTCAGCCCGGTATCCAGGCGCAGCTCGCCGTCAGAGATCCGCGAGCGCCAGGCGTCCAGGCTTTCATCCACTGCGAAATTCAGGTACACCCCATCCGGGCCGGTTTTGTGATTCCGCGCCCACTCGAACGCCCGGTTAATTGCCCGGATTTTCTCGGCCAAGTCCTCGTGCGAGCTGCCGCGGATGATCAGCTCCACCTGGTCCGAAGTCGGCTCTGCCTGACTGACCGGCGTATCCGGGTAAAACCCGTCCCGCACCGCGTAGGAGATCCTGTCGTGCAGATCGATCGTTGTGCTGCCGTAGGTGATGGTCATATATAGGCTCATCTCATCTCGCCTTCTGTGCCTCCTGCAGGACGATCCGCGCCAGCCGGCGCATGTCCATGTCCCGCGAAAGCGTCGCATGGATCGTGATGTTGACCGGCGCCGGCTGAGCTACGCCGGCCCCCGCCGCGCTCACGGTCAGCCCGCCGGTCGATATGCCCTCCGTCAGCCCGTTGATCGACCGGCCGATATCCCGCTGGATCTGGCGGAACGAATCGATCCAGCCCTGGCCCAGCCCGAGCGCCATGTTTCGGCCAATATCCATGAACACCCCGGACGGTGAATGCTCATCCAGCTGATTCGTGACCCCTCCAACAATTCCCTGGATGAATTTCTTGACTTGCTCTCCGAGCCACCCTGCTTTTTCTTTGATCCCTTCCCAGATGCCGGTCACGATATTCCGCCCAACATCATAGATTTGCTCGGCCAATTCGACCACTCCATCCACCAGCGCGGTGATGATATCCCCGGCCGCCTGGCCGAGCTGCGGCAGCATTCCGCCAATCCCCTCGATCAGCGCCAGCACCAGCTCCACCGCCGCCTCGCCGATCATCGGCAGCATCTCGATGATCGCCTCGATCAGCGCCGTGATCAGCTCCGGCACCGCCTCGATCAGCGTCGGGATGGCCGTGATCAATCCCTGCACCAGCGCCAGGATGATCTGCAGCGCAGCGTCTAAGAGCAGCGGCAGATTCTCGATCAGCGTCTGGATGATCTTGGGGATGATCTCGATGATTGCCGGGATCAGCTGCGGCAACGCCTGGGCGATGCCCAGCGCCAGGGTGATGATCAGTTTCAATCCGGCGTCCAGGAGCATCGGCAGCTGCCCGAGCAGCCCCGTGGCCAACGCCGTGATCAGCTGGATGCCCGCCGTGATCAGCATGGGCAGGTTTTCCAAAATAAACGCCACGATTGATTGGATGATCGACAGCAGCGCCGGGATCATCGCCGGCAGGTTGACCAGTATGGCGTCGATGATCCCCTGCAGGATCCCCAGACCGGCCTCCATGATCTCCGGCGCCTTTTTGGCGATGTCCGCGATGATCTTGCCCAGCAGCCCGCCGATCCCCTCGGCCATTTTTCCCAGGTCGCCGTCCGCGCCGCCCACGATGTTCGCCAGGTCCTTCATGTAGCCCTTGAGCGTGCCGCTGATCCCCCTAAACCCGGGCAAAAACGCAGCCGCCAGCGTACCCATGATGCCCTGGGCTGAGCCTTTCAGCCCCTCGATCTCATCCCCAAACGCCTCCAGTCCCTCGACCGCCTCGGTGCTCATCACCGCGCCGGTCTCGTGCGCCTCATCCGTCAGCCGCGCCAGCTCATCCGAGCCGGCCTTGATCAGCGGGTTCAGGTCCATCGCTGAGCGCCCAAAAATCTCCATCGCCAGCGCGTCCCGCTCGGTCTCGTTGTCCACTTTCCCCAGCGCGTCGATCAACTCGCCGAATACCGTCTCCGAATCGCGCAGCTCGCCGTTGGCGTCACGAACGGACACCCCGAGTGTTTCAAACGCCGCGGTGATCTCTTTGGAGGTGCCAACGTCGCTCATCGAGCGCGTCATCCGCGCCAGGCTGCGCGCGATCGTATCCACGTCCGTGCCGACCTGCCCGCCGATGTACTGCAGCTCCTGCAGTTTCTCCACCGAAAGCCCGGTCTGCAGGCTCATATCCACCAGCTCGCCGGCCGCGTCCGCGGCCTTCATCACCATCCCGCCGATCGCCCCGGCAGCCGCCAGCGCCGCCGTTCCCACCGCGGCGATCGCCTTTGCGCCTGTTTTCAAAACCTTGCCCAGCCCGCCGGCGATGGATTTGAGTTTCTCCAGCTTCCCGCCGGCGTGGTCGGTTTTATCCCCCAGTTCCTTCATTTCATTGCCGGCTTGGTCGGCCTCTTTGCCCATCTCATCCAGCGCCCGCTCGGACTGGCCAAGCTCCGTCTGCATCTTACCAAGCGTCTCGGTTTCCCGGTTAATTTTGATCTGCAGCTCCGCCAGCTCTTTCGCGCTCGCCTTGCCGCTCGAGGCCAGCTCGTTGTATACCCCCTGCAGCCCGTCCACTTTTTTTCGCTGCAGCTCAATGGTCTGGGTAAGCGAGGATATTCGCTTCTCGAGCCCCTCCTGCGATTTACCCCAGTCTCCTATTGCGGCCGCCGACGCGCGGAATCCGGATTCGATCACGCGGATTTCGCGCTGCAGATCAGCGACGCCCGCTTTGTAGTTCGTCGAATCAAACTGGACGCGCTGCGAGAGAGGGGGCAGGTCGCTCATTACATCACCTCAAGATTTTCCACCGCCGCGATTTCATTTTCACCAGTGATGAATATTTCCGGCGCCGGATATTCGGCCTCGCCCGTGACAGCGATCTCCGGGATTTCGACGGCGGCATCCTCGCCTGTCACGATGATTTCCGGCCTGGGGACAAACACCCGCTTGACCGTCGTGATCGGCAGCGGCGGGTAATTCTCGCAGGTCTCCATCTCCACCTGCATCCAGCCCAGCGATTCGAAAATCTCCTGATAATTCCGATTCCAGGCGTGTTCCGAAACCACCCCGCGCGATTCGCCCTCCACCGTGACGATCAATTTCCTGGCCTTTTGCGCGATCCGCTCGAACAGCCACTCATGCTCGGGTGGGATGTGCATCAGCAGCCCCGACGTGTAGATCACGTCGAACTCATCCACCTCCTCGATCACCCGCTCGGCTGGCCCGATCAGCACCTGGGTGCGTTTGTATGTTGGGAAATGCTCGCGCCCCACCTCCACGGTTTTCGGGCTGATCTCGATCCCGGCCACGTGTTTGAACCCGGCTTTTTTCAGCGCCACCAGATTCCGCCCGGTCCCGCAGCCGATCTCGAGGATCGTGTCGGTTTTGTCCGCATACAGCTCCATCGTTTTCACCCACAGCTTGGAGACCTCATCCAGCGTTAAGTAAAACTCCGGCCGGCAGGTGCGGATCCGTTTCTCCGGCGCGCCGGAGGTAGTCGGATCCAGCCAGAACTGGATCCGGTTGAATACATACGGTTTTGGTTTTTTCGATTTGGTTTTCATAGGTAGCTCTCCAAAATAGTTACGAATTTTTTAGCGTCCCACGGCGTCGAGATAAACCGCTCTCGCCAGGCCGCCGCGGCTGCGTCTCCCTGACAGGCCCGCCGGATCAGCTCGGCCGGTTCGCCCGCCAGGATATCCAGCGGATACATCATCAGATCGGCATATTTTTCCCACGACTGGGCGTACACGGTCTGGCCGTGGCTGACTGTGTGCGGGGGCAGATCCTCGCGCATCATCAGCGTGGGTTTTCCGCGCGCCACCGCCAGATAGGCAAATGTCTGGTGACCGATCACCACATCCGCCTGGTCGATCTCGCGGATCGCCAGGTCCGGCCGGCCCATCACGTAGGTCACCCCTGATACCCGCGGCAGCCCGTTGCGCTCCAGCGCCTGGATGTGCCGCACAGTCAGCTTCGCGCCGGTCTCCCGGCAGTACGCCAGCAGCAGCTTGAATGTCCGCTGGTTGGCGTCCTTGTCCTCTTTGCAGATCCAGCCGCTCGCCGAGGGATGGATCGGCCCGAACAGGATATTTTTCGGTTTCACGATCGGCTGAAACGGCAGCATCCCGCAGTAGGTCCAGCCGGTCACTTCCAGCGGCAGCTCGTAACCGTAGCGCCGCATCACCTCCACGTGCCCCGGCCCGGGCACAAAGTTGCAGCGGGTATGCGGCCATACTTCCCAGATACCGTCCCAGATGATCTGCGGCCGCGCCGCGTGTGGATACAAAAATATCGGCGTGCCCTGGCTGTGAAAGCGCTCCAGCTGGGCCGTTCTCCGTCCGCCGTCCATGTCGAACAGCACAAACTTGACCCGCGCCCGGTTCTGGACCGACGGGCGGTAGCCCGCCCTGCGCAGCGCGTCCACGTAGGCCTTTTCTTTGCCCTGGTGTGGGCGGATCATGAAAAACCGCTGCGAGTGTGACGTGTTATAGCCAGGACGCCCCCGGGGCGTCGCAAAAGATCTTTGGTCCTTTCGGCGTAATGCTGGCATGCGCTCCTCTCCCGTTCGATGATGTTTTCAACTGCCTGCTCACGAACGGCAGCAGGCTCTGGATGTCCGTCTGGTCGATATCCAGCAGTGACCAGCCGTACAGCTTCACCAGCCGGATCTTAAGGTCGACCAAGGCCGCCAACGCGTCTATTTCTGCCGGGTTTTCCCCGGCCGCGTAGGGTTTGCCGGCATCAGCTCGGCCACTCGCGCCGCGATGCCCTCGATCACCGCGATCATCTCGCCCAGATCCGCCCCGGCGCGCAGCTGCTCGATCGTGAATTGACCTCCGTAGAAGTCCACGATCAGCTGGTACAGCGCCGTAAGCTGTTCCTGGGTCAGATCGCCCTCGCCGAGCGAGCTCGAAAACTCAATCGCCCGCTCGGCGAAAACGAGGGGGATCCGCGCGCGAGAGTAGGTCTCGAGCGGAGCGTCCTGGTCGTCATACAGCGTCAGAACGATCGGCGTCCCCAGCGGCATCAGGCACTCTCCGAGGCAACCGGCGGCACCTGCACGGTCGTGAACCAGTCAGTCGGATCGAACGCGGCGATGTCATCGTCGCCAACGACCCGCTGCAAACCTTCCTCCAGCCCGTAGTCATCCAACTGGAATTTGCACACGGTTTTGATCGCGTGGACGTTCAGCTTCTGCAATTTGGGCTCCGGCGTCTCTCCTCGGGTGACGGCCTCTTCATCCGGGACATCGAATTTCACCTTGGGGAAGAGGTAATACCTATAGCTGCCGTTGCTCTTAAGCGAGCGGAACATCAGCGCGTAATAGGGCGGCACCCCGCCGTGCTCATACATCACGCCGCTCGCTTCATCGAACACCTGGCCGGTGAGTTTGGCAGCCATCCCAAGCGGGAGGCCGGTCACGATCATTGCGATCGCAGTCTCTCCCCGGGTTGTAAATGTTTCATAGGCCTGGTCATCGGCGTAGATCGTCTCAGAGTTGGTCGTAGAGCTCGGGGTCACTTCCGCCGCCGGCGCCAGGTACTCCGGCGTCCCGACGGTATAGACGCCCAGCTCATCCGCTATGACCTCAGCGACATAGATACTATCGACGCCGACTCGCGGTTTATATTCTCCTGCATCGTAAGCCATTGTTATCTCCTAATAACTCTCGATTAGTTCCTCCTCATCGGAGGTGTATATGAAATCCAGCGCCAGGCCGAAGTGCCTGGTCTCCGGGTTATAGGGCAGCTCGCGGATCGAGCTGCGCGCAAAACCGGCATCCACCATTACGCCTTTGATATCCGGCATCCCGCTCAGCCCGTTGCGGTTGTAGTAGGCCACCTGGACGCGGTACATCCGCATCGTTTCAAAGTTATCGGCATGCACGATCGGCGGCGAGCTGATCAGCTGGTGGACAATGTACTCATCCGGCAGCTGTTCGCCGGTGGCCAGGATCATCGTGTTGGCCGCCAAAGGCAGACCCAGCCCGCTCAGCGCGTCCTGCACCAGGTCCCAGATCATTTGGCCAGCTCCTCGGCCAGTTTGGCCTTCATCGCCTTGCTGACCTTGCTCTTGTCCTCATCCACCGTCGGGCGGATGTAGGGCTGGGCCGCCATCGAGCTGGAGCCGTACTCCTGCGCGTTGCCGTAGCGGGCCGTGTCCGCGTCCGCTCCGATCACGCCGACCTCGATGTAGGTCAGGTTGCCGTCCCGGTGCGGGCCGTCGATCCTGATGTGATCCTCCAGGTTGTGTGTATCCTTGGGCACTCTGCGTTTCATCCCGTCTTTGAGCACCTCCCCGCCCGCCAGCAGCGCCCCGCCGGCCGCGGCGTCCATATCACGCCCCAGCTGCGCCAGCGCCTCGAGCGATTCGGCGATGCCCTTGGTGGAGATCTTTACCCGGCTTGCCATTTGCGCACCTTCAGCTCGATGTACTCATGCCGCTCCTGGATATCATCCAGGGAGATAATCTCATACAGCTGACCGCCTTTCTCCACCACACAGGTGCGGTCCAGCCCGGCCCGGTAGCGGATCAGAACCGTGGCCGCGTCCAGCGCCTGGATCGCCGCCGCCTGCAGCGCCTCCGAGCCGTGCACGTTGGTCCACCGCGCCCACACGTCCGCGATCTTGGTCAGGCTGGGCTTTTGAAACCCGCCCGTTTCCGCGGTTACGGCCCTGCTATACAGCGCGATTTTCAGCCGCAGATCGCCCGGGTTGCTGACCTTGCCGCCGATGATCATGCGCTCTCCTCGAGCTCGGCCAGCTCCAGCGCCAGCGCTTTCAGCTGCATCAGCACTGCCCGCAGCCCGAAACTGAGCGCATCCTCGGCGGATCCAGCCATGCCCGGGTTTTCATGCCATTTCACGATCAGCATCCGCGCCGCGGATTTCGCCTGCGGATAGGCTTCATCCGGATACTCCGCTCGCCAGTCCCAGCCGGTGGCGTCGTTGATATACGCGTCCACCTGGTCCAGGAGCTGCAGCATCAGGGCGTCATCCTCTTCGCAGCGCAGAACCGTTGCGGCTTCCTCGGCAGTCAGGATATGGGCCATTTTGGCGCTCCATCCGGGGCCGGACTTTCAGCCCGGCCCCATGTCCATTACAAATTTCCGCTTATGCCGATTCGGCAGCGAACTGCAGGTATTTCACCGGCGCCGATTCATTGGCGGATTGCTCGCTCGAGCCCTCGATTTCGGTCGGGGAGGCGAACAGGCCGTCTGTGCGAAAGAACATCAGGAACCCAACCTGCAGGTACTCGGCGAACCGTTCCTCCAGGCGCAGGATGCGAGTGTCCGCCATCACGTCGCGGATGAAATAGTAAGAAAAATCGCCGAACAGGATGCCCTTTTCCTCGGCAGCCGCCTCCGGCATGGCCTGATTGATCACATACGGATAACCCAAGATGGTGTCCGGCGCGTTCACCGCCAGGCCGGGCAGCCACAGCGGGCGGCCGTCCTCGACGGCCTTCATCTGCTTGAGTGTTAGCAGGGTTGTGTCGTGGAACATCCACTCGGCGTTGGCGCGATAGGCATCATCTACCGAATGCTCGAGGGCGATGAGGTCGGCATAATCGATAGTCAGCGAGGCGTCCAGAACGCCCGCTCCGGCCGCGGTCACGATGCCCTCCGGCTGGGTAGTCCCGTTGCCGATCGTAAAGTGGCGATTGGTGACGCGGCCGATGCGGGTGGCCAGCGCTTTTATTAGCCAACTCTCGATGTCGAATGCGGCATCCTGCAGCAGTTGGACCGATAACCGAACCATCTTCGAGGTGTACATATAAGCACCCAGGGTCTTGCTGCCGTATTCGGGATCGGTCCCGTCGGTATCGGTGTTCGAACCTTCCCCTAGGATCTCGCCTTCGTTGTGAGTGTCATCTACCAACGGGATCGGAAGCGATGCGCCAGTCGTTGTTTCGAGCTTGGTCGTGCGCGCCTTTCGCATCCCGCCCCAGGCTTTCATCGCCTCTACCAGTCGGCGGTAAAAATCCTCGGGTACCGTCGCCCCGGCGGAGCCGGTGGTGAGCAGTGCGCGGGTCTGGATATTGGCAGGGGTGGCCCCGTAATAGGGCTGCAGGACCGCCCGCTGCTCCGGTTTCATTCCGCCCAAACCGTATAACAGGTACGAGCGGTACGCCCGCTTGTACTCGTCGCTGTTGGGCAGCGGGCTCTCGGGCTGGTCGGCCGCGAAATTCTGGCCGTGCTGTTCGAACTTGGCGATATCGCCGCGCACAACCGGCGCCGGCGTCTCCTCCAGCTCGTTATCGATGGCGGCGATCCGCTCCTCGCGGTCGATGCGCGCCTTGAGATGGTCGATCTCCGCGTTGATGCGATCCCACTGCTCCCGCTCCTCGGCGGTGAGCTCGCGCTTTTCCTTTTCAGCCAGCGTGTGGATGGATTTGGCCTCCTCCCACAGGTTTGCGCGTTGCTGGCGTAATTCGATGATCGTAGGCATTTTTTATCTCCTGTCTCACATTGGTAAGCCGTTTTCACGGCTGATCGATTCCAACCTGCGCATCCGCTCGAGCGCCGAGTAGTGTCCGTCAGGCTCTGGCTCAGTGCCCGCCCCGGAGTGGTCGCCGGCGTTGGGCCCCGGCTCCAGGAGATAGGGTTGGTACAACTCTACAGCAGCGGCCAAAATTTGCCGCTGTTCGCTGGTCAGTTTCATCCCGCGCTCGGCGCAGCGCACTAGCCGCCGCGCCTCCTCCAGCGGGTCAATCTCACCATTTGGCATAACTAGAAAATAAGACCGGGCGCTGATCGAGGTGGCCTCGAAGGCCGGGAACGTCACCGGCGAGACCTCATACAGTTTGGCCTCTTTGATGGTCCGCACCGGCAGCTCTTTTTTATCTTCCGGGTAAAACCATTCCTGCTTGATTGCTTGAAATGCGATACTCATCTGCGACACGTCTCCGCGCTTGATCGAGGTCAGCGCATCCCGCCCCGCCTGCGTGTCCGGAGGAACGATCTCAGCTTTCAGCCCTTTTTCATCCTCGGCCAATGTGAGCGTGCCAGCCTTATTGCGTCCGAGCACCAGGTCGGTATTGTGATTCCACAGCGCGCGGATGTCGTTTTCGCGTATGGTCTTTTTGAACGCCCCGGGAGCGACCTGCTCGAGCCACCAGCCTGCAATGTCCGCTTTTTTATTGAATACGCTGGCATAGCCGACCAGCCTGGGCGGTTTATCCTGATCCTCGCGCAATTCGAAATCTTCGAACGGGATGTAGCGCAGTTCTTTTTCGTTTTTCATGGTCTTTTTATCCTTATCCTTCCACTGCTGCTCGCAGACCGCCGCCCGCTGTTTCTCATCGGGATATTCATCGTTCATCACGTCATCGCCCATGCAGCGGTCCATAAATTCATCGTGATCTTCGTCATTCTTCGGTTTCGGAATCGGCATCGTCGCTGCCCTCCTCATCCTCATCGCCCGGCTCGGGTTCAGGTTCCGGCTCGGGCTCCGTCCTCTGTCCGGCCTGATCCACCGGGATCATATTTCCGTTGACCAGGTACGCGTCCAGCCCGTCCACCGGATCCATGTTCTCCAGCACCCGGATATCGTTCCCGCTCAGCCAGCCGTTCTGCCTGGCAATCTGATAATTTTTGTAGCGCGTCTGCGCATCTCCGCGCAGCAGCCCGTCCACCAGGTGCTCAGCAAAGTAATCCTTCCGTTCATCCGCGCTCAGCAGCGTCTGGTGGATCGCCTGTTCCCAGCGCACCATCCAGCTGCGTAATGAATAGGTAATAAATCCGATGTTCTGCTGCTCGATCCCGGTGCCCCAGGAGGTGCTCTTTTCCACATCGCCGATCATATGCGGCGGTACTCTAAAAATGCGGGCGATCTCGCCCACCTGGAACTTGCGCGTCTCCAGCATCTGCGAATCTTCCGGCGAGATCCCGATCTGGTGCCATTTCATCCCCTCCTCGAGGATCATCAGCCGGTGTTTTTTGCTCAGCCCCTGGGTCTGCTGCTCGATCTGCGTTTTAATCCGTTCCTGCGCTTCTGGTGACAAATTGCCCGGGTGCTCGACAATCCCGCCCGGTGTCGAGTCGTTGGCAAAAAACCGCGCGCCGTATTCCTCCGAGGCCATCGTCAGCCCCAGCGCCTCGCGCGCCTGGGCGATCGGCGACAGCCCCAGCGGCGCCTGAACGTGCAGCACCCGGCTGGCGCTCAGATTCTGCGCGCCCTTTTCCGGCAGCCGCACCACATATACCAGATCATTCCGTGAATTGCGGCTCTCCGTCACCAGCCAGGGTGGGATTGGCCACAATTCCTTGACCTGGCCGGCGCCGTTGCGGACCACCTCAGCGTATCCGTGGCCGTAGAGCAGAACGTGCGCCATGACCAGCGAGCGAAAATCCACGCTGGTCTGCTCATCGTTTGGCCAGTCATGCAGCACGCTGTATAAGGTGTGAGTAACCGCCCGGGTCTTGCCGCGCTCCATTCTGCGGTACAGAATCAACGGCAATGAACCGATTGTCTCGGAAATGAGGGTCACGCAGGCATAAACGGCGGTCAACTGCATCGCCGTTGAAGGGTTGACGGCCCTGCCGGTGATCGACGCCGAGCCGCTGGAGAGGATATCCGCCAGCGCCTGCCAGTTGATCGGTACGTTTGGATCTTCGACGGTCGTGCGCGGCTCGATCATGCGAGTTAAGATGCTCATCTGCCACCCCCGATCGTGGTCACGGCAATCAGCACCAGACCAATCGCGATAAATGCGGCCGGGGGGTATATCATATAAGCCCCGGCGAATAACGAAGCTATGCCGGCGATGAAAATGATCAGGTCGAGGGAAATTCGCTTCGCAATTTTCATATAACGACCAACCCTCTCTCCTCATAAACGCTTTTACCGTTTGCAGAGGCGCCAGCCGATAGAGCATCGCTCCGGGCCTGCCAGGAAAGGATTCCGGCCATTGCCGCATCGATTTTATGAGGCGAATCGGCCCGCTCTTTGTAGATCACCCATAACGGTTCACCGTCCTCATCAACCATGTTTAGCTTTTTACGGACGGCATTACCGATGTGCCGGGAATATTTTTCATTTCCATCGTGGCTCAGTTCCCGCGCTAAAATCGCATTATTGAACGATTTGATCGCATATGCCATTTGCTTCATCCGATTAGTCCACCAGGCAATGACCCGTTTTTCTCCATACCGACCCGACCAGGTTGCCACTTGAGTTTCCCAGTAGGGTGGATCGCAGTACATCCGCCAAACATTCCAGATGCTGAAAGCCTCATCGACCGCGGCGCTCACCTCTTCCTCTGGAACTTCCCATTCATCCACTTTTTCGGGTTTTTCCCACAATCCGACCAGCCATTGATAGCCGGTTTGCAGATGGGTGGCCACGATGGCCGTCGAATCTCGCCAGCGGGCTCCATCAAAACCTAATGTGATCGTGTCTCCTGGTGGAGGTACAAATTCTCGCTTGAGAGAGGCCCAGATCTCGTAGTCAAAGGCTCTCTCCGAACTACGCACCAGACGGTTGAGCCATACGCGCTCCAAGTACGATCGGTCGGCTGTGGGATCGCGCCACTGCTCGCAGATCGAATCAATGTCGCTCCAGGCAGCCACGGGACCGCTCGCTTCCAAAACAGCGGCTCTGATTCCCTCGGGTGTTTCCAGGTCGTGATGATCAGATGCCTGGCGGTGGAAGAAAAACAAACGGCTATCCTGAACTTCACCGCCGGCCACCTTGCGGGCATATTCCATCGTATCCTCAGCGATGGACCCCTCTCCTGGCGAGGGTGCCGTGGTTACCTCGAGACTCCACGCATCCGCACGATATCGTTTTGGAATATTGGCTAGCATGGTGCGATGTGCATTTTTTAACCGCGGAGCTGTCCATCGATGCGTTTCATCACAGACCTGAAATGTTGTGCGAGCTCCGTCTCTGGCATCTGGAGAGGAAGATAACGATACCGCTTTCCCGTCTCCACCAATGCGCATGATCCGCTCGATGCCGATATCGAAATCCTCTGCGACTTTGCTGTACATCAAAATGATTCGCAGAGCGCCATAAGCGAGCTCATCAGACTGCTCTTCTGTATATGCCACCAGCGGGATATATGGATCGATCAGGCCAATCCCGACCGGCTCGCCATTCGCATCAAACCCATCGCAGCGGACCGGGCCATCAGGATGCAGCTCTACAGCGGCGATCAACGCCGCCAGCTCCGTTTTCGCTGATCCTTTACGCAGGCTGAGAGCGACACGCTTAAATCGACGCCTTCCAGCCCATTGGTGGTCCTGGGGATAAACTTCATACATGCGGTAAATGAGTGCACGTTTTTCCTGGTCCAATTGGACCGGCTGACCACGGAGATCGCCTGGACCATGCACCAGGTTCTCCTCGATCCATGCGCACACCTGCCGCCCCAAGCTGGGGAATGGGCTCTGATCCTTGGGTACCATCAGCGTGGTCATTCGTCTAGCACTCCCCGTGGATCTACAGCGTCTATAACTTTTGCCCTCTTAATCCGGTTGATCTCGCGGCGGTCTTTCGCCTCTTCGGTTTGTACAACCGTCCATTCCAGCCTTCGACGGCTGAGAGGCGTTAGACCAAATTCTCGCTCCAACAGGCGGATCTCCTTGGCAGTATCCACTTTCATCGTTTTCCAGTAGATATCGACCAGAGATACCAGCCTGAGCAGGGCGGGCAGGTCCGCCCTCTGATATTGATTGCTCACGGGCGACGACCAAATGATCCGCCAGAACATCCTGGCAATGGGGTGCCATTTTTCATCGCCGGGTAATGCTGGCAACTTTGGACGCCCACGATCAATCAACGCATCCGACGGTAGAATTGCCCGTGTGGTTGATTTATTCCTACGTTGCCGGATAGCCGGATCTTTGGGCAATGGGCCAGCCATAGTCACATCCACCATCCTGTACATAAAATTTTCTGAGGCCCTCGCCGCTCGACAACTCCCACTTTCTGAACTTTAGATGGGGCCATACCTAGATCAAACGATGGTTGACCACAGATAGTTGCCCCTTTGAGTTGATTACACTTTCTGCATAAAGTTTGTACATTAGCAGAAGTGTGGGGGCCGCCTAATGACAGAGGAACAATGTGATCGAGCTCTGGTGCTTTATCATCTATTGTCCCGCGCAATTTCTTCGGTGTCTTTTGTCCGCATAATCGACAGCGCCATCCATCTCTAATAAATATAATAATCGGATCAATTGATTCGGCCTTCCCATTATTTACTCTATGGGCACGCCGCTTTGCTTTAGCAATTCTTTTGTTTCTTTTATCGGCACAGTCATCAGAACAATATTTTTTACGCTTATCACCATAAGTAGTTACCACCTGACAGTCGCATTCAATACAGGTGAATTGACGTGGAGTTTTACGTTTTTTGCTTAAATTGTAGGCATATTGTTTGAGACAATTTTCATCGTTACAAACTTTCTGATTTATTCTGTTCTGTTTGAAATCATGTCCACAAATGGGGCATCGAATGATCTCCAAGCCCCTTTTCTGTGGTTTACATTTATCTGAGCAATATATCTGATAATGTTTTGAAGAGATAAAGAAATTACCACATTTTTTACATGTTTTTGAGGCTTTATTTTCTCTCTCCCTTATATTTCTTGTCCCATTTGGCCCGCGTTCTTTTTGATGATGAGCTCTATTTCTATGCGCAGAACAACAATATTTTTGATTTAGGTGATTTGAGACAAAATTGATTCCACAAAAAGCGCAGGTTTTCATCGTTCCCCCCGACGATTTTCAGTGTTCGTTATCCGAGAATGGCAGGAGTGACATAATGATTCAAGCTGAGACGATAAAAATACCTGGCGATTTCCACGGTGCGGATTTATATGATGAACGTCAGTAGCGGGAACATATAATCCATTGAGCAAGCATTCCTCACACCAGGGGTGTTCAGCGAGCCATTTGCGACGCCGCGCCTGCCATTTTCGATCATATAATCGCTGCCGCTCAGGATCGTGTTTGTTCCCGATCTCTCGCCGGTGAGAATCACAATATCCAGAGCTGACCAAATTATGACAGCCTATTTGAGAACAGGTTCGAAGCGCCGGCTTTGGCATTACTAAACTAACTCCATATAAACCTTGCCTCCATAGCGATAAGCAGCCCATTTGCCAGGCTCGATCTCTACCCACACATCCGAGCCAGCCAGGCCAGTGATATCGACCAGGCTGCCTGCCTGCAAACGACCCACTGCAGGGTAGCCAGTGCCTGGACCAGATCGCACATTTAAACTATCAACCAACACCCGCGCCCTCAGCGCTTCCGGCATAGGAACAGGCGCAGGTACAGGCACAGGCGCTGGGGGTGTAGCCCAGCTGGTA
>ERZ795059.1064-NODE-1064-length-31848-cov-13.287233_pt1 | contig 31848 bp, 37 predicted proteins | sample MGYA00375143_ERZ795059 | MGnify/ENA primary metagenome ERZ795059 (study PRJEB30188, sample SAMN05720168) | activated sludge metagenome | isolation source: Anaerobic digester | place: USA | collected 2015-01-07 ... | reverse complement strand
TCATCCTGAGCAGCACGCGAAGCGTGCGCCCGTCGAAGGACGAGGGCGTGCTCACAGCCTGTCATCCCGGAAACGCGAAGCGTTATCCGGGACCCATTGTGAGAGCACGACACACCATCAATGGTTCCCGGCTCTCGCTACGCTCGGCCGGGATGACAACCATTGGTGAAACCGAGAGCGCGCAACACGCACGCTCCTACATCAACACACCCCTCTCACTCCGTGTCCGACGCTTCGCGTCGAACCCCAGACGTAAGTCGGGACCCAGGGGCGGCTTGTTCCGGTATGCGTTGCTCTGGTTCCCGGCTTGTGCCGGGGCGAGCGGTGATTTGATCACCGCTCCAAACAAAAACGCGCCCACCTAAGCGAGCGCGTCCACAACCCAAGCCCATCCCACCCCGCTTGCCAGCGGGAATGCCCCCTCACGCCACCTGCCCAGCGGCCCAGCCAGAGCTCCATGCCCACTGGAAGTTATACCCGCCCAGCCATCCGGTGACGTCCACACACTCCCCCACAAAATACAGCCCCGGCGCGCCCTTCGCCTCCATCGTCTGAGACGACAGCCCGTCCGTATCGACCCCGCCCAGCGTCACCTCCGCCGTGCGCCAGCCCTCGGTCCCATCCGGCATCACCCGCCATGCATTCACCGCGCTCGCCACCTCCCGCAGCTTCGCATCAGACAAATCCGCCAACCGCGAAATTCCAAACGTCCGCGCCGCAATCTGATCCGCCAACCGCTTCGGCACAAAATGCGTCAGCGCATTGTCGAGCTGCAGCTTCGGTCGCGAACTCCGCTCCGCTTTCAACTCGGCGAACACATCCCGCCCACGCGCAAGATCAATCACGATCTCTTCGCCCTCGCGCCAGTAACTCGAGATCTGCAGGATCGATGGCCCCGAAAGCCCGCGATGGGTGAACAGCATCCCCTCATCGAAATGCGTCTTGCCCGCGCTGACCCGCGCCTCAACCGAAACTCCCGCCAGCTCTTTCACCGGCTCAAGCTTCTCACCCTCGAGCGTGAACGGCACGAGGGCAGGGCGCGGATGCGCGATCTTCAAGCCGAACTGCTTCGCGACCTCGTACGCATAGCCGCTCGACCCCATCTTCGGAATCGACTTGCCCCCCGTCGCAATCACCAGCGACCTGCAAGCAATCGGACCAACCTGCGTCTCAACCACGAACCCGTCGCCCGTCTTCGCAATCGTCCCCGGCTCAATGCCAAGCTCAAGCTCACCGCCTGCCGCTTTGAGATCATCGAGCAGCATATCAATGATCTCATTGGCAGAGCCATCGCAGAACAACTGGCCCAACGTTTTCTCGTGATAGGCAATCCCGCGCGCCTCGATCCGCGCAATGAAATCGCGCTGCGTGAAACGCTTCAGAGCAGACTTCGCAAAGTGCGGATTGTTGGACAGGAACTGCTTCGGGCTTGCATGCAGGTTGGTGAAATTGCACCGCCCCCCACCCGAGATCCTGATCTTCTCCGCAGGCTTCGCTGCATGGTCGATCACGCGCACGGATCGTCCGCGCCGTCCCGCTTCGATCGCGCAGAACAACCCAGCCGCTCCAGCGCCGATGACAAGAACATCGGTGCTGCGGGTCATGGAGATCTCAATTCACGGATGGGCGCGCGGTGCGGAGGTTGTCACCTATCCGCGCCTTTGGCCCGTTTGTCACGCCCGGTGGATCAGGCGGTGTGGATCAGGCAGCGGCCTGGTTCGCGCCACCCGATGCACGGATCTTCCAGAACCGGATCGCCCGCTGCGCCGATTCAACCGGCACCTGCTCGAACATCCGGCCATGCGCCTCGGCCTTCTGCAGTCCGCCCGAGCCGCCCAGCATCATCATGCAGAGCGTCACGAAAACCGGACGCGGGAAAGTCGCGGCGCGGCAGAGCAGGGCGATCGCATCCACATCCTTGGCGTCCCAGTGGCGCGTCGCCAGATCGAAGTCCACGCCGACAAGGCGAGCGAACGCGATCAGGAAGGCCGTGCGATTGTTGGAGCGCAACAGCGCCTCGAGCGACGAAGGCTGCAGCGCGTTGCGCTTCTCCATATCGTCGACATGCTCTTTCGCGAGCTGGTAGTCGCGCGGCAGTGCGCCATACGCCTCGGCCACGTGCTCTTTGGCGGATTGCAGGGCGCTTTGAATCTGCGCCTCGCTCGCGCCCTGGAATTTGGAGAGGATTTCCTTGCGCAAATCCGCGCTCACACGCGAATAAACCAAGTTGAGAACTTCGAGCGGAACGCTCTCGCGTTTCACCAGCGGAGATTGAAGCGCAACGCTGGTCTGCGCACGTTCGGCCACCCGCTCATAGGTCTCGCGGCTGATCCGCGCCGTCTGGTTGTTCAGCAGCGACGCCACAACCGGATCGCTACCCTTGGCGACCAGCGCGCTCGACACGTGCTCGCCGATGTCGTCACGCCTGGTGACGGCCATCATGTGTTCCTGCGATTGCGCACGCACGACCTCGACAAGGTCCGCTTGCGTCAGGGCGCGCGAAGATTCCAGAACCGGACGCGCCACATCGATAACGTCGTTGGCCAGGCGCAGGGCCGTGCGGCGAATGGACAGGCGCGAGGCCGCAACCTTTTTCGCAAGGTCGACACGCACTTGCGTCTCGAGATCCGCGGTCAGCGCGCCCACGATTTCGTCGAACAATTCGGCTTCGCGATCCGTGCGTGGTTCAGCCGTCGTCAGGAAGCTGTCCGTGACCTGACGCATCAGCTCACGCCGCTTCTCGCTGGACTTTTCTTTCGCCAGGTCGACGAGCATAGCGAACGAGTTCATCGGAAGACTCCCGGTCCCAAGCCCCCTTTCTAGACGAAATGGGTTAACCTTCCCGTTTCCCGGACCGCAAAATTTGACGCCCATCTCCCGCCCGAACCCCGATATAGGGCCGCCGGCATGGAAACGGCCTGCGTGTTCACTATATGTTCTTGTGATGGGCTATGCCAGTTGAACAGGGCCGCATGCTTCTGGAAATCGACAACGACATCCCATCGCCTGATCAGCCGACGAACACGTTCGTCGCCATTCGCCCGCCATGGCCGGTGGCGCAGCAGGTCTATTCCGGGGCGACGCAGCTCTGCTCACAAGCCGGGATCGCGGGTAGTCGCCGGCCATCCTCGATCCTGCATATGACTGTACTTCCGATCGGCAGATATGGCGGGCGCCTGCCCCGCAAGCTTCTGAAACAGATTGATTGCGCCGTCAGCATGGTTCGGCTTCCGGCCATCGAGATCATGCTCAACGAAGCCGGAAGTTTCGAGACGAGAAAGCGCCATGTGCCCTTCGTGCTGGAGGGTAGCGAACTTGCCGAGGTGTGTGGGCTCCGCCTGGCGATACACGCCGCGTTGCGCGTCAAAGGCCTCAACGTGCCAGCGCCCAAGGCATATGCGCCGCACATGACACTCGCCTATGCGTCCCAACGGTCTCCACGCCGCAAGGTCGAGCCCTTCATCTGGCAAGCACGCGAATTCCAGCTCATCGAAAGTTGGGTTGGCCAGACCAAGTATATCGAACTGGGCCGTTGGGCGCTCAACCACGGCGTGTGAACGCAACCACCTCGACCGACCCGCTCGCGAAGTCGCCCACGCCACGGACCCGAACGAGTTCCGCCTGCCTTGCCAAGTTGTCGAGAAATGGTGCTGCCTAGGTGACTTGAACACCTGACCCCCGCATTACGAAATTACACGTGTAATCTATCTTGGTGTTTCGTGCTGACGGAGCGCGTGTCAGATTCTGCCAACAAATCCTCGCTCTATACGTGATTGGCAGAGACATGCGCTTCCTCCTGTTTCCTCAAAATTCCCCCAGTTCCCGGTCACGGTGCTTACCCGGTGCTTCTCGGGGACTGCTTCGTTTGACCCCCGCACTTCAATGCTGCGCGCCGCCAAGACATATCCGAAGCGCAGCGGTCGCGTTGTCAAATGTTGCCTGCTGTTTCCGGCTGTTTCCGAATATCGCGCGGAATTCCCCACCGCGTTGCGTCTCCTATTCGCCTCCGCGTTCGCTTCATAGCGTGGCGCAGAATTTGGAACTGGTGGCCGCGTGAAACTCATCAAACGCAACATCGAAGCGCTTGCCGCGCCCAAAGAAGCTCGAATCGTATTTGACGAAGAGCTTCCTGGATTTGGTTTGCGGATGGCGCCGTCAGGCAAGAAGACGTTTGTCGCGCAGTACCGCGTAGGCGGCGGCCGAGCAGGCCGGCAACGTCGCGTTACTATCGGAGCCTTCGGCAAGATCACGCCAGAGGATGCGCGCACCGAAGCGAAGAAAATCCTGGCGCGTGCGCATCTCGGTGACGACTTTGCGGATCAGCGCGACAAGGTACGAAACTCGCGCACCGTGAGCGAACTCATCGACGAGTGGTCCAAGGGCGGAGTGCTCATCAACCGGCGCACCGGCGCCAAACGACAGCAGGTCAATATCAACAATGATATAGCGCTCGCCAACCATCACCTGAAGCCTCTGATTGGCAACCGCACGCTGGAAAGTCTTTCCAAAGGTGACATCCAGTTGCTGCGCAACCGCATCGCTGGCGGTGACACCAAGACAACCCGCAAAGGCCGTCGACGCGGCAAGATCAATGTCACCGGCGGGGAGGGAACGGCGACAAGAACGATTCGGCTGTTCTCGTCGATCCTCTCCTATGCGGTCGATATGGAACTGATCCCGCGAAATCCTGCCCTTGGCATCAAACTGCCGCCGGGTGGACAGCGGCATCGCTACCTGTCTGCGGATGAGCTTCGCCGGTTGGGCGAGGTTCTTGAAAGACCAGCGTCAACGACGACCGCGGGTGCTGCCGCCATCATCCTGCGCCTGCTCATCCTTACAGGTGCGCGTCGCGGCGAGATCGAAGGGTTGAAATGGTCAGAGGTCGATTTCAACTTCGGCATGCTGCGCAAAAAAACCAGCAAGACCGGAGCCAAGGTCATACCGCTCGCCCGGGTTGCGGTCGAGATTCTTGATGAACAGAGGCGCTGGGTGGATCGCAGTCAGCCATGGGTTTTTCCTGCGTACCGGGGTGACGGACACTTCGATGGTCTAAACAAGGAATGGCACCGCATCCGCAAGCTTGCCGGGATCGAAGACGTTCGCATTCACGATCTCAGACACACCTTCGCAAGCGTCGGCGCCGGCGGTGGCGTGGGGCTGCCGCTCATTGGCGGAATTCTCGGGCATCGTCAGGCTTCAACGACGCAGCGATATGCTCACCTGGCTGACGGGCCTCTGCGTACAGCGGCCGATTTGATTGGTAGTGAATTGGCTGCTGCGCTTGATGGAGCTTCGCTGCGGTCGAGAGCGAATTCGGAAACAGTCACTGCGGGCAGTTGATCGTTGCGAATCGTCAAAGTCGTCACGCAGATCGCTGCGCCGGCAAATCCGCCGTGCGACCAGTGAGTGTTCTCTCGGGCAAAGCCTCTCTGACAGCTCCGTTTATACAGGGTATAGCCTATTATATGAGGGCAATATTATAGGCTATAGCCTATTGACAATTGGAATATCTATAGGTTATAGCCTATCAAATGAGATTGGCAGCGGACCAAATTGACAGGCGTTTCGAGGACGTTCGGCCGCTTCTAAAGCAGCTGGCCAGGCCGCCACGCGGTTGGATCAAAGCCATTCGCGAAGGTCTTGGCATGACGAGCGCTCAGTTGGCAGTGCGAATTGGAATTCGCCAACCGAGCTTTGCTGAGCTGGAAAAGTCTGAAGCTGATAAGCGCATTACATTGGCATCGCTGGAGCGAGTCGCCAAAGCACTCGACTGCCAGCTTGTGTACGCGCTGGTTCCCAACCGGTCCTTGTCGGACCAATTGGCAGAACGGGCAGAGGATATCGCAGAGGAGCAACTCGCAGCCGTCGACCAGACGATGAAGCTCGAGAAGCAGTCTGTGACCAACACTCGGCAACGGGACGCGTTAAAACAGCGGATCATCCTCGGCCTGTTCGACAAGCCGTCGCGCCTTTGGCGGCTGCCTTGACCGGATTGGGGGACGAGGAGCCTGAAGGCGCGACCCCACTTACTCCGGAAGACAGGGAGGGGCTCATCCCCGCGGGGGTGACACTCCGCCATGAGCTCAATGAATACGAGCAAGAGAACATCGCTGAGGCGCGGTTGTGGGCCGTCGACCGCAAGCGAAATCCGGTCGACGTGCCGTTCTGCAAGAACCTGCATAAGAGGATGTATAATCGCGTGTGGCGCTGGGCAGGGGACTATCGTAGCCGCGACACCAACATCGGGTGCGATCCAATCCAGATCGAACAGCAGCTTTACCAGCTGGTCGGCAGCACCCTCTGGTGGATCGAGAAGAAGACATTTGAACCCGACGAGATCGCCGTCCGCTACAAGCATGGACTGGTCAAAATCCATCCCTTCCGCAACGGGAATGGCCGATGGTCGCGCCTGATGGGCGATGTGCTTGCGCGCCATCTCGACCGGCCTGTCTTCAGCTGGGGCGGCAGCCAGTTGGTAGACGACGACGTCGTACGCAAAGCCTACCTGGCTGCGGTGAAGAAGGCGGACGGCGACGACTTTCCTGACCTTCTGGCATTCGCACGATCATGATGTTGCCGTCTCGACTGCCTCTAGTTTTCTGAAACCGCTGCGGTCAAACATTCCACATGTCCTAGACGAAAGGCCCAAACATCTGGCGATGCATCTGTCAGAAACTCGGGTATGAATCTGACAAATGGCTATCGCAGATCAGATTCTTGCATTTCTGAAGGGACGGGACCGACAAGGGCCCGTTTGCGCGAAGCAGCTTCTGCATCTTGGTTCACGTGCTGCCGTGGACCAGGCTTTGTCGCGGCTTGCTCAGCGGAAGAAGCTGATGCGTGTTGCGCGTGGATTTTATGCGCTCCCGGTGAAGTCGCGTTTTGGAGAGTTGCCGCCAAGCGCCGCGGAGATCATCACCGCACTCGCGCGACAGAGGGGCGAGCGTATCTCGCCCGTTGGAGCTGCGGCAGCAAACGCATTGGGTCTCAAAACGCAAGTCCCGTTGCGCAGCGTCTATCTGACATCTGGCCGGTCGCGCAGGCTACGCGTTTCCGGGGAAACGATTGAACTTCGTCATGCAGCCTCGCTAGCTGAGAACGCTCAGCACGAGCAACTGCTGCGCGCGATTGAATGGTTGGGGATCAAGCGCCTGCAACAGGTTCGTGCGATGCTGAATTCGCTACCGCTTCGGGAACGACGCGAGCTGGCCGAACGCGCCGCGCTTATGCCAGACTGGATGGCTGAGGCCGTGAGCGAAGCGGCACATAATCCTTCTCCGCAGAAGGCGAAGGCGAAGAACCGACGTCTGTGAGTTGACGCGAACCGACCAACAAGTGCGAAAAGCTCGCTTGGTCGAAGCTGGCGCCGCAACGCGACGATTGGTTCCGCATGCACGTCGAAGAACCGCGAAGCTGATTGAAGCTGTCGCCCTACTAATTCCCTACAAGTGAGCCGTTATGCGCGGGTCAGTCAGAGGAAGAACACTGGCGCAAAGCCACCCCCCTCGGTTCGGAAGTTGGTCGTCTGGCCTTGGTACAAGCGAGCCGCTGCGAGCAGCAGCTGCCCGTCGTAAGTGTACAGGCGCACATCAACCTTTCGCGCCACTGTCTCGTCTCCCAGCTTGATCAACCGCTCACCAGGCGGGGCGAGATCCTGGGCGATGTAGTCAGCTCCAAGAATGTCAGCCCAGGTTGATCGGGTGAGCTTGTCGCCGCGATAGACGGCTTTGCCGCCATGTCCCGCAACCGGCTTGAAGAAGAGGGACTTGCGCCTTTGCCATAGGTCGTCGGCATTATCGGATTTTACAACGACAGCATTCGGGATGCTCGCCAAGGCGGTGCGCGTCGCTTCAGCGATGCCCCATTCCCGAAGGCGATTGGCATCCGTCAGCAAGGTGAGATTGCGCTTGTCGGCAAGTGTCGCGTGATTGTGTGGGGTGGGCGTCAGTACGGCGGCGCTGTCGCTGTAGGCCCGGCGCAATGCTACGTGTTGCGGTTGGGACAGGTCAAAATCCACCAGCCGGTTGTAGACGAGATCGATCGGTTCGCCGCGGCAGGTAAGAACGTGGCCGTCATAAGCGAGCTCGCTTGGGTCGGCGATCATTGAGACCATGCCGTTGGCCTCAAACAGTCGCTGCGCCAGAAGAAATTCGGGATAGAGATACTGCGCTTCAGGCGCATCATCGACGATAGCGATGATCTTTGGTCGACCTACACGCCCCTGCAACCGCCACTCCGCTTCGAACATTGCGATGACATCGCTGTCGAAGTTCGGCGCCTGTGCATCCGCTATGGCTGCTGCAACATCCGCGCAGCAAGCGAGCTGCGCCTTCGCACTAAAGGCGTTCAGGAATGCTCCGCCAGCATTGGTGTTGATTTCGATGAGGCGAGGGGCGTCTCCCGCCAGGTGAAAGTCATAGCCCATCAACGCGCCGCGCGGGCCGTGGTCTGCGCGAGCGATGGATGGAGCCCACGCGGCGGCGGCTTCCCGGTAGCCGGGCAGCCGGGCGACATCTTCGATCGCCGCAACCGTCGCCATCATGCTTTCCAGATCAGCGCGCGGCAGGAAAATCGGCAGGTTCGAGAAGAGATGTGGGCGGCTCTCGATATGCCTCACGAAAAAGTCGTCGTCGCGCGACGCCTTCCGCATGGCATCGGCCAAACCCTGCCTGTCGAGAGAAATGCAGAAGCAGGTTCGATTGAGTTCGGCTGCCAACTCTCGCGATGCGCTGCCCGACACGCACGGTGATCTGTCGCATTCTGGAAGGGCAGTGTCATTCATGCATCAGCATCCGCGCGTCGAATCGAACCGGTGAGCTGGACAGCAGACGCCAGTGTATTGGAGATGGTGCCGAACTTCCGGATGTTTGTATGCAGCAGTTCAAGGCGTCGTTCGGGTTCGTCAGACTCAACCACGATTTCATAGTCTATGGTCTTGATCGAAGGCGGCGCATCAATTCTGACGGCGTGCAGCCGGACCGACATGCCGCGAAGTTCAAAGTTGAGCATAGGAGCTACGCGCTCGGCGCCCTTGATCATGCACGCAGCCAGCGAAGCAAGAAGCAACTCCGCCGGATTGAAAGCGTCGGGCCTGCCTCCAAGTCCGGTATCGAGCACGACCTCGGCCTCCTTGGCGTTCGCAACGCTACCGGAGCTGTCCACACGCCGGGCGCTCACGGTGTATTCGAGTAAGGTGGTCATGCTCCCGCTCCGTCGCGCATGCAGTGACGTTGAGCCGCATCAAACGCGGTAAGGCCCAGAGATGCTTGTCTTGCGTCAAGGGCTGGTCGCCGCTCAGTGTCGACAGATATCAGGTCCAATTGTGGAGAAGGCTTTTCAGCATGCGAAAACTCCTCTGTTCGGCTCTGCTGCTGGCTTCCGCCGGGTGCGCGACGGTCTCCACGACTGATACGGCGACAGTTTGCGTCGCCAATGTGCAGAGCTTCGCAAACCCCGAGGCTGGCACCCGCGGTGACTTCCGCCCCAACGTCCTTTTTTCCGATGTGCGAATTGGCCCGGCGGCAGTCGGCTATGGCGCTACGGGAAGTCGCGGCGACGAGATCACCATATCCGACGGCGTCTTGCATCTCGCGAGGCCAGGCGCCGCTGGCGGCTACCGACACAGAGTCGACGCAGCGGAGGGAGAGGGCGCCTACATGCTTCAACTGATAAATGTGGAAGTGTGGCGCACGCCAAGTGCACTGCCGGCGATTTCCAATCTGGACGCCTTGGGCGCTGCGATCAGCAATCAGGTCGGCGCGGCAGGTTGCATTGGTGCTGCCAAGTTTGCTTACCGGATCGAAGGACGCGTGCGGCGCGCCGAATGGAGCCTCGACACGCTTCCGCAGCGAGGCGACTTCGTCACCGAAGGGCACGATGTCGTGGTCGTGGGCCTGTTTGCGAACGTGGAGCAGGCGAAGCACTTTGTGCCGGAGGGTCGCAACATTCACGCGCATGCCGTTTTCCCAGCGTTGGGCGTCGCGGGTCACCTCAAATCGCTTGAGCTTGAACCAGGAGCGCGCCTGCAGCTTCAGGCCCGCTAGCATCACGCGACCCGCTGACCAGAAGCGTCGATGATGAGTTCGCCACTTTCCTTGGCGAATGGTCCGGGTGGCCATTTGTCCAACAGGTCAAGCGTTCGTTCGCTAGGGCGACACAGCCTCACGCCTCTGGGTGTTGCAACGATCGGCCGGTTTACAAGAACGGGGTGAGCGACCATGGCAGCCAGCAGCGCCTCGTCGTCGACCGCTGGATCAAGCAGCCCAAGATCGGCGGCTGGGGATTTCGTGGTCCGCAGAGCTTCGCGTGCCGTTAATCCTGCGGCTGCGAAGAGCGCCAGAAGCTGCGGTCGGGTCCACCCGGTTTCGAGATAGGGGACGATGGTCGGCTCATACCCGGCAGCGCGAATTAGTTCGAGCACATTGCGGGACGTGCCGCAGTCCGTATTGTGGTGGATGACGACCGGAAAATGCGCGCTCACGTTTGCCTGTCCTTCGGAAGGAGTGCGACGCTGGCGGCCCAGGCGAGCAAGGCGCCCGCGATCTGGCCGGCGATGAAGCCGGGCACGTCTGCCGGACGAACGCCCGCGAACGTATCGCTCATCGCGCGCGCAATGCTGATGGCGGGGTTGGCGAAGGATGTGCTGGCCGTCCACCAATAGCCAGCAGTGATCACAAGCGCGACCGCTGTAGGGACCGCCTCAGCTTTCCATCGCGAAACGAACAGGATGGCGAAGAGCAGGGCAAAGGTTGCAACGCCTTCACTCAACATCTGAGCCGGTCCGGCCCGGACAAGCGTGGAGGTCTGCAGTATCGGCAGTTCGAACATGGCGTGCGCCAGCCAGGCGCCGAGAATGCAGCCAGCAACCTGCGCAAGCACATAGGCGATGGCCGCCGTTGGCGTCAGTTGACGCCGCAGGGTCATGATCAGCGTGACGGCCGGGTTGAAGTGCGCGCCGGAGATGGGGCCGAGCGCGTGGATCAGCACATAGAGGATTGCCGCTGTTGCCAGCGTATTACCGAGCAGCGCGACCGCATCGTTGCCGCCGGCGAGGCGGCTTGCGAGGATACCCGAGCCGATGACTGTGCCGGTGAGAAGTATGGAGCCGAGAAGTTCTGCGGCGACTTGACGAGACAGCGCGGTCGTCATGCGGCGCCGTTGTCGGATTGGCTCGCCTTGGCCTGGATATCTTTCAAGCGGTTCTGGATCGTCATGCGATCAATCGACGCCAGTGGCAGGTTGAGAAACAGGTCAATCCGCGTGCGGAGCTGGCGGGCGGCCATTGCGAACGCTGCTGCGATCTCGGCGTCCGATCCTTCGGCTGCGGCCGGATCGGGAATGCCCCAGTGCGCGGTCACCGGCTTGCCTGGCCAAATCGGGCATACCTCGCCCGCAGCGTTGTCGCAGACGGTGATGATGAAATCGAGCGGTGGCGCGCCCGGCTTGGCGAACTCGTCCCAGGACTTCGACCGAAGGCCGTCCGTCGGAAGCTTCAGGGTCTCCAGCAGTCGGATTGCATGAGGGTTCACCTCGCCCTTCGGAAACGATCCCGCCGAATATGCCTTGAACCGCCCTTTGCCGCCCTGGTTGAGCAGGACCTCCGCGAGAATGGAGCGGGCGGAGTTGCCGGTGCAGAGGAACAGCACGTTATAGACGCGATCATCGGGCATCAGCGGCACTTTCCAGGAGCGCAGGTTTTGAGCGTGGCGGCGAGCGGTGTGCAGATTTCAGATGAGCCGTTGCAGCAGTCTTCGATGAGGAAGCCGAGCAAGTCGCGCATTGCGCCGTAGTCTGCACGATAGATGATGGAGCGGCCATCGCGACGAGACGAGACGAGGCCAGCGTTCGAAAGAAGCAGCAGGTTTGTTGAAAGCGATGACGGCGGCATCTTGAGGCGCGCGGCAACGTCGCCTGCCGCCATGCCCTCTGGCCCCGCCTTGATCAGAAGCCGAAAGGCCGCGAGCCGCCCATCGTGGGCAAGCGCGGAGAGAGCGGATATCGCTTGCTTTGCTTGCATGTTTCGGGAAATATAGAAATATAAAGACCAGCGCAAGATGGAGTTGCGATTTTTGACGATCGCGGTGGCGGGTCGTGCAGGGGCACACGCGATGATTGATTTCTATGCCGCACGGAGCCCGAACGGGCGCAAGATATCCATCATGCTGGAGGAGTGCGAAGCGGCCTATCGCGTTCACTTCGTCAATCTAGAGCAGGGCGAGCAGTTCAAGCCAGAATTCAGGCGCATCAACCCTAACTCGAAAATCCCCGCGATCATCGACAACGGGGAAGACACGCCGGTAACGGTCTTCGAATCCGCGTCGATTCTGATCTACCTCGCCGAGAAATTCGATCGGCTATTGCCCACGACACCGGTAGGGCGGGCCGAGTGCATCAGCTGGACGGTCTGGCAGGTCGCCAATGTCGGCCCGATGTTCGGGCAGTCGCACCACTTCCGCAGCATTGCCCCTGAAAAATGCCCCTATGCAATCACGCGCTTCTCGAAAGAGGCTGCGCGACTGGTGCGTGTCATGGAGAGGCGGTTGGAAGAGAAGGCGTTTCTCGCCGGCGAGTACTCGATTGCCGACATTGCAGTGTTTCCATGGATTCGTGTGGCGTTGGATTCGATGGTGCGCAACACTCCAGATCTTGTCGGTGAGACGCCCAACGTCCGGCGCTGGTTCGCCGAAGTCGGCGAGCGCCCTGCTGTCCAGCGCGGGCTGGCGCTGGGGCGCTGACCGCCACGCTTTGCAATCAGGTGGGCCGATGATGGTATCGTTCAATCCGAGGTACGGTGCCGCGAAAGCGCCGCTGCGAGCCAGAACCCGGCAACGAGAGTGACCGATCCGGCAAGGATCGCCAGGATGACGGGATCATAGGACTGGGAGGTCGACCGAAGTGCGGCGGCGGCGAGTGGTGCGAAAGCCCGTGTCACCGTCGCTGGAATATTCATGGCGCCCATGACGGCGCCATAGCTCTCTTTTGTCAGCATTTCCGGGACGGCAGCGCCCCGCACGATGGTCAGAATGCCGTTGGCGGCGCCATAGAGGACGGTCACGAGCAAGATCACAGGATAGCGCGGCGGCAGGAAAGCCAGCGCGGCAAATGCCACGGGAAAGCCGAGCACGACGATCGATCCGATTGCTCGCATCGAGGATCGCCGGGCGAGGAGCGTGACGGCGATACGTCCACCAACTTGAGCTGGGCCAATGAGCGCCATGGCGACGACAATGGCGCCCGCATCGAAGCCGCGCTCCATCAACAACGGGTAGAGATGAAAGTTGAAAGCCGTGAAAGCAGCCGCGTGTGCCGTGAACGCCAGCGCCAGCGCCCAACGGCACCGCTTCCCGCCGGCAGTCATTCAGCACGCGGTCTGGCTCTACTTCCGCTTCACGCTAAGCCTACGAGGCGTGGAGGCGATGCTCGCTCACCGCGGCATCGATGTGAGCTACGAGACGATCCGATACTGGACAGTGCAGTTCGGTCCAAAGATCGCAGCCAACCTTCGTCGTCGCAAACTCCGGCCATCTCCGCGTTGGCACCTCGGCGAGATGGTCTCGAACATCGCCGGTGAGCGCGTCTGGATCTGGCGTGCAGTCGACTACGAAGGGGAGGTGCTGGACGTGATCGTGCGTAAGCGACGCGACGCTGGAGCAGCGCTTCGATTCATGCGGCGGCTATTGAAGAACCAGTATGTCGAGCCACAAGTCATCGTCACGGATGGACTGCGGTCAGATGGTGCAGCACTTGCTCAACTCGGTCTCATCGATCGCCATCGGCCTGGACGATTACGCAACAACAACCGCGCTGAGAACTCGCATCTAAGCATTCGAAGGCGCGAGCGAAAAATGCAGGGCTTCAAGAGCCGAGCATGAGCGCAGCGCTTTCTGGCGACACACGCAGCGGTCTACAACACGTTCAACATCCAGCGGCATCTGCTGAGCCGCGGAGCGTTGCGCGTGCTGCGCGCACGCTCGGAATCCGTCTGGAGCAGGGCGGTGGCGTGACGGCCGCAGCGCGTCGTATGCCCCACAAAATCTAGTTCAGTTAACGTGACAATCCTTGTTGGTGGCCTGCATCGGGCCTCTTATCGATGGCTCCAGACTTTCACAGCGCTTACAATAAGCATGAATGCCAGCAGCGGCAGCAGGACACTGGACGGTACGGTCCCAACCAGCTGTGCGCCGATGAAGCTGCCGACAACTGAGCCACCTGCCATAATGAGAAGGAACGTGCTGTTGCGGCCGAGCACCGCAAAACTCTGGTCGCGGCTGTAGCGCGCAAATCCAACGATCATGGTCGGCAGGCTGACCGCAAGCGACAGGCTCCCCGCCAGTTTCACGTCGGCGCCAAACAGCAGGATGAGCGTAGGAATCAGCAACTCGCCGCCGGCGACACCCATCAGCGACGCGACAACGCCAATGACGAAGCCGGCGAGGACGCCGATGCTCACCTGCCATAGTCCGCTCAAGATCGAATGGCCGGATGAGCCCACATCGTGGCCGAAAAGGAGGACGGCAGCGATGCCCACGAGCAGGATGGCGATCACGCGGTAGAGAAGTTCTGCCCGTAGCCGCGTCGCCCATCCGGCGCCGAACCACGCGCCTGCCAGACTGCCTGCCAGTAGATTCGCAATCACCGGCCATTGCCCAACGACTTCGGCCAAGGGAACGGAGTTCGCCCGAAAGGGCAGCGCACTGGCGACGACGACAAGGCTCATAGCCTTGTTGAGGATCACCGCTTCGAGGGCGGGGAAACGAAACAAGCCGATTAACAACGGGAGCCGAAACTCAGCGCCGCCGAGTCCGATGAGCCCGCCCAGCATACCGATCAGGCCGCCACCGCCGAAGGCTGCAGCCAACCGGCGTTTTGGCCGCAGTGCCTGTGATGAGTCCGTTTCGTTCATGTCGCAAAATTCGCTATAGGCCGGCGGCTATAACGATGGCGGGAATGGTTCCGGTCAAGTCTGCATTTGCGACGCGAGGCTTGGCCTTCCCCAGTGAAGAAGGTAGACATGTTTGCTGATGGGGATGGAGTCCCCCGACAACCGCCTCTTGGCTGATGACTCCTACCAAGCGCTTTGTTGCGTTGGGTAGGAGTACGCGACGTCTCCCGCCCGATCCAAAGGATGAGGAGATAGTCGTTTTGATTCCCGATATCATTTTCAAATTGATGTTCGAAGCCGTCCAGAAATTGCTTCTAGCGGTCGAGGTTCTGGCATGATGCGGGAGTTGTTTTTATCCAGCGTTGTGTTTGCGGGGGCCGGCACGGGCGGAGTGCTGCGCCACCTTGCCAATCGCTTCATTCCCATGGCCCTGCCGGTAAGCTTCCCGCTGTCGACCTTCATCGTCAATGTACTGGGGTGTTTCGCGATGGGTGTCCTAGCGAGTTGGTTCGCCTTTCGTGGCGAAGCGAGCAGCCAGACGCTTCGTCTGCTTTTGACCACTGGCGTGCTCGGCGGGTTTACAACCTTCTCGGCATTCTCGCTCGATGCCGCCTTGCTATGGGAGCGGGGAGCTATCGCAGAGGCGGCGTTGTATGTTAGCGGCTCGGTTGTCCTCTCGCTGATCGGCGTGTTCGGCGGCCTCGTACTGATGCGGACGATACTGCAGTGAATCCGCACGCGTCACGAGGGCGTTCCGCCATTCCCCGAACCGTTTGGGCGCTCGGACTCGTCAGCTTCCTGATGGATGTCTCCTCGGAGACCATCCATAGCCTGCTGCCCTTGTTCCTCACCGGAACGCTTGGCGTCAGTGTCGCGCTAGTGGGACTAATCGATGGCGTCGCCGAATCGACGGCCGCCATCACCAAGGTGTTCTCAGGCTATCTGTCCGACCGGTGGGGGCGCCGCAAGCCGCTCATCCTATTTGGGTATGGTCTGGGGGCGCTGACCAAGCCGCTGTTCGCCATTGCGAGCGGGCCATTGATCGTTCTCGGCGCACGCTTCGCGGACCGGATTGGCAAGGGAACGAGGGGTGCCCCCCGCGACGCCTTGATCGCGGACGTGACGCCGCCAGACATTCGTGGCCGTGCGTTCGGTCTGCGTCAGGCGCTGGACACGGCCGGTGCATTCACGGGGCCGCTTCTGGCGATCGGACTGATGGCGCTCTTCGCCAATGACATGCGCGCCGTGTTCTGGGTGGCCGTCATTCCGGCAGCGCTCGCGACAGCATGCGTCGTGTTCGGCGTGGAGGAGAAACGCGAGACGGTTGTCAGAACTGATGCCGCCCCGCCGATCCGCCTCGAAGACCTGGCCCAGCTCCGCCGGCCGTTCTGGATCGTCGTCGCAATAGGGGTCGTGTTCACGCTGGCGCGTTTTAGCGAAGCCTTTCTGGTTCTCAAAGCCAACGCCGAAGGCCTGCCGCTCGCTCTGGCGCCGCTTGTCCTCGTTGCGATGAACATCGTCTATGCGTTGGGAGCCTATCCCGCTGGCATTTTCTCGGATCGCGTGCCTCCCGGGCTACTCCTGATCTGGGGATTGCTGGCTCTCATCGCCGCCGACCTTTCTCTCGCATATCTACCGGGCCTTATCGGCGCCTTCGTCGGCATTTGCCTCTGGGGCGTACACTTGGCCATGTCACAGGGTCTGCTGGCGAAACTCATCGCCGATCATGCACCGGTAAGTCTCCGCGGTTCGGCATACGGCGTTTTCAACCTCGCGACCGGCCTGTCACTCTTGTTTGCCAGTCTGATTGCCGGTCTCGTGTGGGATCTAGCTGGACCAGCTATGACATTTCTTGTCGGCGCATGCTTCGCTGCTCTGGCTGGCGTACTGGTGGTCGCCACACAAAACGCAATAGTCCTGCCGCCCGACAAGCAGGGCGACAACGACTAAACTGCGGTGCTCAAAAGATCACTTTCCCTTGGCAGATGCGGCGCCGCCTCAACCACGGTTTACTGGACAGGAGATATCCTTCGCGATCTCAACTCCATGCGCACTTTTTGATGGGGCGCGCAGGGTGACGATCGACGTTACCAATCTGACAGCGTTCAGCGACCTTGATTGCTCCAATTAGGCATTGGACCGAGAGCCAAGAGACTTTCATGTTGCGCGACGATCTTGGGGTGACCGTGCGCTCGGTCTGCCTGTAAGCCGGTTCTCGCTGGCGGCTCCGACTTGACCTCTGCGGATGTGACAGCGCCGCTGAACAGGAGTCGCTAGCTTCGAATAAAGAGGGACCGTCGGAAAACCGGCGGCCCCTCTTTCCCGCTTCGAAGAATATGCGGGCGGGGCCCAAGCCCTAGGTGACGTGTGGCTCGGTCCCTCATAAGTGCGCACCCAATCGATCAGCCAGCGACACCCAACCGGATGAAGACGCCTCTGCCAGCTCCCGGGAGACGCGACCCGAGGGGTACATCCGATCCATCGATGCGATTGTAGCCGGAGAGATGCTCTTCGTACTTGTGATCGAGCAGATTCTCGATCCCGGCGGAGAGCCGGACGCCGTCACGGATGGTCCAGGCGCCGAAGATATTGAGCAGCACATAGCCTGCTGTCTTGGCCTCAGAATTGGTCAACGAGACCTTGTCCTGACGGGCAACGGCCTGCGTCTCCATCGTCGCCGACCACGCAGGCTGCTCGTAGGTAAGACCCATGGTCAGGCTTGGAGGCGCGATACGATAGAGATTATCGTCGATGTCTCGGCGTTCGCCCCGGACGTAGCTGGCGACTGCGTCGATCCGCCAGGGACCAGCCAGATCAAGACCCGCATCGATATCGATGCCGTAGAGGCGGGCGTCGACATTTGCAAAGCGCAGTGGTGTCGGATCACCATTCATGGACGCGACCATTTCCTGGGGCGTGTTGAGGATCCCGGGAGTTGCGTCGAACGGCACGCCCTGGATGTAATCGTCGATCTGGCGAACATAAATGGTTGGTCGCAGATAGGCCTCGGCGGTGCGGTAGTCGAAGCCCGCTTCCGCGATCCATGCAGTTTCGGGCTTTATGGAGAGATCGCCGACATAGATATTGCCGTCCGCAAGCCCGCCACTGGTGTTATTCGGTAGCCAGAGGAACCGCTCGACGTGGCCAGGTGCGCGCGTCTTGCGGGCAAGCGTGATGCGCCAGGACAGACCGTTGTCCGCTGGCGTCCACAGGCGCGCAACAGCATCCCACGTTGTGTCTTCCCGGGAGCGATCCGACGCATTGAAGGCATTGGCAAGGTTGGTCGGTCCGGCAGGAACCGCCGCACCCGTCGCAGCCAGACCGGCCTTCGCCGTGTGGTGATCTAACCTGAGCCCAAGCTCCGATTCGAAAGGCCCAAGGCCGCCCGCCCACTCTGCGAAGCCGCCGATGCGGTGCTGCGCGATGTCGGGAAGGCTGCGGATGAAGAACGCGGCGTTGGTCGGGTTGGTGATGGTTACGTCGCGGTCGATATCCTCGCCGTCCACGCCGGTGCGAAGTTCGCCGGACAGAAAGGGGAAACTCAGAAAGACGTTCGCTGATCGGGTTGTAGCGAACGCAAGCGATTCGCGCTGTTGCGCGGCGACGGGCGCCGGCCGCAGCGTCAGATTGTTCATCAGGTGAGCGACATCGACATAGCCGACTGAGGCCTCCAGCCTGGTCTCGCCCCAGTGGGTCGAATAGCCGGCTCGTGCGAAATCGGTGTCGAAATAGATCATATCCATTGGGAAGGGCGGATTGCCCGAGGGGCCGGTGTTCTGCCGGCGTACATCGAGGGTCAGCGTGTGATCCCCGAAGCGGACGCCGCCGGATGCGCCATAGACGCTCCGCTTGAACGACGTTGCCGCGATCACGCCGCCAGGAAACCGAGTATCATCCCCCTTCTCGTAGGAGCCAAGCAGGTTGAACCGCCAGTCCTTGCTCGAGACGCCGGCAACGCCGCCAATGGAGGCGCTCTCGTCGATCGTACGAGCATCTGTGGTCAGGTCATAGCCGACCGATACGCCGGGTCCGTCTGCGAAGTCGATCCGCTTGAACATCGCGTCCATGCCCCCGGCGAGACCGGGTCCTAGCCTCACCGGACTGACACCGCGATCGATCACCATTGCGGCGACGAGGGGAGCGGGGGCGTAGTGAAAGGCCGGGTCCATGAGGTTAGGACCGCCCGACGCGAAGCGCTGGCCATCGACGCGCAGATTGAGCCGCTCGCCGAACAAGCCGCGATACTGGGCCTGGCCGGATAGTGCGCCGTTGCCGACGCGCGCCCCTCCGGGAATGCGATCCAGGAGATGCGTGACATCCGGTCCCTGGAGCGGCTGATCCTCCGGCGAAGCCGTATCAGTTGTTGCTGTATCTGTCCGCGATGCGGTGACAATGATCACGTCGCGCAGGGCCGGGTCTGCAGAAGGTGTCTGGGCGTAAGCTGGCATGCCCATGGCGACAAGCGCCGCGGCGCCTGCGCTGGCGAGATAGATGGATTTCATGTGCGTAGCTCCTGGCGCGCAGTGGAAGCATGCAGCTTCGCACTCGCGGAGAATTTCGTTTGACGGGGGCTCAGGCGTTCAGGCGACGCCGGGAGGTCCCCGGCCCGGAAGCGGGGGCCGTGAGAGCCACGCCACCGGCGATGCGATCGGGTAGTGCTCGACGATCCGCAGGTCGTTCAGGATTGTCGGTGTCACCGCGACCGAAGCGGTTGGCAGGCTTGCAATTGCTGACAGGGCGAAGGGACAGGATATCTCGCCGTTGGTGCTCTTTCGCGTGTCGGATGGAGCGCTCGTGTCCCATTGCTCCGTGTCTTCAGAGACCGCGCCGGTCTTAAGATCGACGACGACGCTATGTGTGCCAGCGTCGCTGCACATCTGCACAACCAGGCGCCCGTCATCGTCGGTGCGATCGAGCATGTAACCAGCCGGAATCAGCGCGCGCATCAACGCCAGAGTCGCCACCAGCAGGGAGACGACCGCTCTTGCGGGTATGGATCGCCGAGGCCGTCCCACGTTCATTTCATCCAGCTGGCCGCCACCTTTCATCAGGGACGGGGCGTCCCGAAAGGTGAGAGTGCACAATTTCTAATATGCATATGAAGCACAGAGGCGTGAGATTGAGGTGCGTCAAATCGCCGGGCTCTGACGCCAAGGTGATCCGACCGTGATCGGCGGTCCTGGGTTCCCGCACGCCATCCCAAACGGAGGTGGGCGAGGGAGTGCCCTGCTAGTCGCGCCGTCGTGCGATCTCGCGATAGAGCGCTTCAGGGCTGGCAGCGATCTCCATCGCGACACTCTTCCATCGACCTTTGTCAGGTAGCTTGCCGTTCTCCGCAATCCACGCGTCCAGTCGCTCGGCCACGGTCCGGAGTGACAGGATTTCGGCCCGCCGACGCGCGCGGCGGACCTCGCCGGAGAGGTGCATGACCCACGCCTGAGCGAACTCAGGATTGGTCAGGAACAAGCGACGCAGGGCATGTCTTGCGACGAGTGTCGCGGTGACAGGCTCGGACCCCATCGCATCACAGTGATATGTGGGCGTGAAAAGCGAAGCTTCGGCGAGGATCGAGCCGGCCGAAGCTCGCTGCAATACCACCACGCCGCCGCCGCGCTGGGTGCGGACAAGTCGTGCGGAGCCCGCCTCGATCAGAAACATCGACTGAACCGGATCATCACGACGGAAAAGATACTGGTCGTCCGCGTAGGTATGCTGCTGATGTGGCAGCGAATGAAACCAGTCCCGCATGATATCTATCATGTCATTTCGTACAGGTTCGTGGCAAGCAGTGCAAACTGCAGCTGTCGCTCAGAACAGGATCATCATTCATGAGACCCCTCCTAGTTGCGTCCGCCCTGGCGCTCTTGCTGTCGCCCGCAAGTGTCGCTCAGCAGCCAGACCATGCTCACATGGATCACGGAAAGATGACCGCGCCGGCAAGTGCGGCAGGGATGCCGCAGCAGACGGGGGAAGCGGCGTTCGCCGCGATACAGGAAATTGTGGAGTTGCTTGAAGCGGATCCGACGACTGACTGGTCCAAGGTCAATATTGAGGCGTTGCGCCAGCACCTCATCGACATGAACAACGTCACGCTGCGGGCATCGGTTAAAGTCGTCGAAAAGACGGGGAGCATAACGTTTCAAGTAGCTGGCGAGGGTGCCGTGCGCGACTCGGTGCGCCGCATGCTCAGCGCCCATTCCGCAACGATGAATGGCGAAGATGGCTGGAAGTTCGCGGCCGCGCAGACCGCAACTGGATCTGATCTTACCGTGACGCCGCTGGATGCGGCCTCGATGGTGAAGCTGCGGGCTTTGGGCTTCATCGGGGTCATGACGCGCGGCATGCATCACCATCACCATCACCTTATGATCGCTCGCGGGATGTCTCCGCATCACTAGGATCGAACAGGCGACTCGCCATCCGGCACGTTGCTGGTCGAAGGATTCAACAATGAAGAGCTTTCGGGTTGGCGTGATTGCATTAGCGATCACCGTTACGGGCGCGCCACTGGCATGTGCGCAACGGGTTGCGGGCGAGGGTTACGTTCTCGACCATGTCGGCTCTCAGCATGCGACCATCATGCAGGGCGAGCTTTGGTCGAGAGTCTCCTCCGCTCACTCCGTAGTGTACTGCCCCATCATGCCACCATCTTCGTGCTCAAGAATGTGACAATGGAACATGAAGGGGAAATCTCGGGCGGCGGGTTGCGTGAAGGTCATCAGAAGTTCCGCAGGCTCATTGAGGAGAATGGTGTCCTTGCCGCCGGCCAGATACGGGGCAGGGGCTTTGCCGCCGATCGATAGCACGTGGAAGATGACGCCGTGGACGTGGAACGGATGCGCCATCATGTTGGGCGTAACCTCCCAGACTTCCGTGTCACCAACCTTCGGTGCGAAATCGATGCGGCTCATATCGTAGGTTTGGCCGTTGATCCCCATCGGGGGCCCCATTCCTCCTCCCATCCTCATTCCGCCGCCAGGACCTTGGCCGCGCATCATTGACGGTCCCATGTCGAGCGATACGCGACGCCGTCGGATGGCGCGGCTTGGGTCGACTGCAGCAAGAGGGACAAGCGTCTGAGGCAGAACGCTGGCGGTCGCGGCCGAAGTGGGATGAGGTTCAAAGCTCATCAGCGGGCCGCCAACGCTCTCCCCCAGTCCGGCCATCATGCCGCCGCTCATGCCGCGCATCATGTTGCCGTCGGGCGCTGTCTCAAGAATGCCCGCCTTGCCGTTGGAAAAATCGACCAGCACTTCGAATCGCTCGCTTGGAGCGATGATCAGCGACGTCATGCCGACGGGCGTGTGGAGATAACCACCGTCGGATGCGATCACGTGGAATGTGCGCCCATCAGTAAACTTCAGATCGAAGGTGCGCGCGTTGGCCGCGTTCAGAAGCCGCAGCCGAACAAGGCCACGAGGCACCTTTGCGACCGGCGAAATCGCACCGTTCACCAGGAGTGTGTCTCCCCGCATGCCCATCATCCGCGCTGGTCCGCCAGCACTATAAACCAGAGAACCATCCGGATCGATCTGCCGATCCTGGAGGATGATCGGCAAGTCGTCGATGCCGTAGCTTCGGGGCAAGCCTAGACGCTCGCCCGTGCCATCCTCGACGATCATTAGACCGGCAAGGCCCATGTAGACTTGTCGTCCGGTATCTCCATGCGGATGAGAATGATACCACGCGGTCGTTTCGGGCTGGTCGATTTTGAGAACTGGCCGCCAAATCCCGCCGGGCCTTATGAGCGCGTGAGGCCCGCCATCAAGCGCGGCAGGGACCAGCACGCCGTGCCAGTGCGCCGTCGCAGCTCGATCAAGTCTGTTCTCGACGGTGAACTCTACTTCGTCGCCTTTGTGGATGCGTACCACGGGACCCAGGTACGGTGCGGAAAACCCGTATGTCTTGGTCGGGCGACCGGGCAGGAAGGCGTGCTGACCTTCGGCTGCAATGAGTTTGATTGCTCCATTCTGGTTGCGTGCATCGACCAGCTCGGGAATTGGCAGCGCAGTTCGGGCATTCTGACCCTCCGCCGTGCAGCCGCCCAACAAGGCGACGGTACCGACGCTTGCCTCAAGAAATCTGCGGCGCGTAAGCATTCGTCAATCGCCTTCCACTGACTTACGCAATTGAATGCTGCAAAATGCGATGTAGGTCTCAGCTTGTCTTCAACGCGTTTCGAAAACCATCTTAGTGCGCGCGTCGGCGCTCCACGAGTTAAGTCGCGCAGCCTGCGCCTTGGATGCGCGAAGTTTCTCGCTAGCAGTGATAAGCACCGTCAACGAACTCGCGCGTAGAGGAGTCATCCGATGATCTCGCTACTGGTGCGCTGTCTGAACGCAATCGGGAGAATTCAGCTTGGCTTGCGGAAGCGGAAAAGGAATTGATCCGTATGACGCCGGATGGTGGCGTCAAACACCATCTTCGACCGATCGTCCTGAGGGTTGGCCAGAACGTCGCTTTTCTCGACAAAGACAAGGCCCGCAGCCTTTGCCGAGGCCAGGACGATTGCTGGATCGATGCGGTGAATTGTGCCGCCAGTGCTCGATGGAGCCCCTGCATTCGCGGCGTGATCCATCGCAATGAATTCGCCGCCGGGCTTCAGCACACGCATGATTTCGGCGTACGCTTTTGCCGGGTCGCCGAGGCCAGTAGAATCCTTGGGCACGTAGTAGAGTTCATGCGGCCCCAGAATCCATAGGACCTTGTCCACGGAGCCGTCGGCGGCCTCAAGCTTGTCGAAGTGCGTAGTTGTTTCGACAACGTTTGGCAGGCGTCCAGCTGCTCGCCGCGTGGCAAGGGCAGGCGAAGAGTATGCGAACTCTGCCGGGTTCTGCGTGATGATCTTGCCGGTCGGGCCGACGGCGGCTGACAGGATTTCGGTGTACCAGCCGCGGCCGACCTCCATTTCAAGGATCGTGGCGCCTGGCCGGATGCCAGCGAAAGCGAGCACTTCTGCGGGCCTGCGCGCCGCGTCATCTTTCTTGTCCGCTTCGGCGCGAGCAGGGTCTGAGAGGATTGCTGCATAGTCGGCGGCGCCAAGCGATGGAACGCCCGCCGGCGCTGTTGCGCAGGCCGCAAGCACCAGACCGATGATGGGTAGCAGCGAGACCTTGAGCGTGCGCACGATGAGAACTCCAATCCGTCCCGGTTGGGATCGCTTCATTTATGGTTTGGCCAGCGGCAGCCAGCGACATTCGCCCTGCAATCCCGCCATGTGGCTGTTGTTCGTATCGCCGGGCAGAATAGAGTCTGCATCCGATAGCGGCGCCACTTCAAGACGTGCTCTGTACACAGTGTTATTACCACAATCGTCTGCCCCATCTTGTGGAGCCGGCAAGCGAACGCAATACCCAATATGGTCAATCATGCAAATATACGCATGTTGGCATATAGGACAGCTGATGGTCGCGAATGGGGTCTGCTGGCGACGGCGTGCGAGGAGATCAGGGTGGCTAGGGCACCTGCACCCGGGCGGTGAATGCGCCGCGCAGCTCTCCAGGTTTGAAGCCGGTCGCCTGATCGTCGGGATAGGCTTCACGCAGCGCCAGGCGCGTTTCCTGAGTAAAGCTGGCTGGATCGCCGTGACACGTCGCGCACATTCCGCCTAGCGGGATCGGTCGCATCCAGTTCAGCTCACGGCCTTCAATTCGCGTCGCAGACATCTCAGCCCATTCCTCGCCCGCATCCCTTCTAGCAATGAATGACCTCATCGTCGCCATTTCCCAATCATCGGGAGCGTTGGCGGGGCTTCTTACGCGCAGCGCAGTGCGCTCGATGTCGACGCCTGAGGCGGTCTCGATCTCAGCTGCGATTGCTGGCGCGCGGTTCTTGCAGATGGCGACGGCTGCAGCCGGCCCTCCATTCGTCAGGGCGGATGCTAGTTCGCCGCTCAAACGCTGAAAGAGAAGGTCCGCGGCTGCGTTGGACTTCTGAATAGCCGCCGCAACCTCTTTTGGGTCTGGCGTCGCTGGCGTCACGCATCCCGCGAGAGCCGCGAGCAGCGCCACGCCAAAATGATGACCTATCTTCACGAAGCGACCTCACGAATGCTTTCGGGCGACAAAGTCGATAAGAGCTGAATGCCCGCGATGCCCAGCTCCCTCTTCAAGCACTGCATCGTACGCGTGCAGGTATTCGATTTTCAGGTCGCGAAATTCTGCACGCAGAAGCGACTCGACATACATGTTCTCGATCTGGGGTGGGCCGCCCGTGCCAAGCGCAATCTGTTCAGGGCGGTATCCGTGGAGCAATAGCAAGCCGTTGGGTCTCAGCGCCTGCCTCATCATCGAAAATAGCCTGGATCTGTCACGAGGCCCGACAAACTGGATGAATGTTGCAACCTCGGCATCATAGGCAGCTGGCGGCCAAGACCAAGCCAGCACATCCGCCAGCTCAAATTGGATGCTGACGTTTGCTTCGGCTGCCAGAAGTTGCGCCTTGGCGAGTCCGACCTCCGAGATGTCGATCGCGTGGACGTCAAACCCCTGCTGCGCCAGCCAGACCCCGTTCCGGCCCTCTCCGTCCGCAACGCAAAGAATGCGCGCCGCGCGGGGCAGGCGATTGACCTCGCGAACTAGAAACGCGTTCGGCTCGCGACCGAACACATAGTCCTCTGATGCGTAGCGTGCGTTCCATTGCCGGGCCTGGGGTGAGTTCTCAATCATGCGATGTGTTTCGTCCAACAGTCGGTGATGCGGGCCTGTTCTGGCTGTCTACTTCGCGGTGACCGTGAAGGTTGTTCGGTCAACGCCAGTATTCCCTGTTGTGGCGTCATAGGCCTGCACCACGACATTGTAGACGCCGGCCGCATCTGGGCGAAACGACAGCTCGTACTGACTTGTCATTCCGCTGTAGGCGAGGGGCCGTTCAGGTAACAGTTTCCCGTCGTGCTCGATCGTCGCTGTGATCTGGAACCGGTTCGAGTCCCACAGGCCGCCGGGGCTTGTCGGGCACCCGCACATCATCACGACATTGGCCCGGAGTTTTATGTCAGCAGGCGGGAGCTTGATCGTACTCGCGGCAGCGGGGTCCAGAATGTCCACCACAAATCCGGGCATTTCCACGATCCAGCCGTTTCCCTCCCGAATGTGCTTCCCCGGAAGTATCCACTGCTGGGACGTGACGGTGATGGCGGATTGTGGCTGACCGAGCGGACCGAAAGCTTCCATCTCTACAAATCGCGGCTGATCGATGTCGATCGTGGCGCGAAACGCGGCAGCCTCAGGAGTTGCCAGGGCTTCCCGCCGCTTGGCTGTTTCCGTCAGGCGTTTGGTATCGCCCGTGCCACCACTGGTGACGCCCTCTGCCAAAATCTTGCCGCTCTGAGCATCGCGCAGGATGATGCGTACCCCGCCCATACTGTCGCCAATGAATTTTGCGTCCCGGCTGATCGCGCGCACCACGATGTCCGTGGGTTCAGCAAAGGCGCTCGCGCCGGTGACTGTGGCGGCAAAGACCGCGCACATGATCGTAAAGGCGCGCGTCTTCGCTACGACAGCTGCACGAAACAGACGCTTGAAGTTCGCAAGCATGAAAAGCCTCCCGGCATGCATCTCGACCAGACTACACCATTCTCATTCCGGCGTATGTAAAGGCAACAAGATGCCGATGCGCAGCAGGACAGAACCAAAGTGAGTTTTGTCGCGAGCAGGTGACGTGATTGTGATAAGTAAGAACATGCGCATGTTGTGAATTGTCGGGAGGGCGCCGGGACGCGGGTGCGTGCTGGCGCGTCGCAGCGACCCTTCACAAAACGGGTGCGCCGAGTAGTGTCCCGGTACGGAGCGCTGAACAAATCTCACCGGTCGTGAAGAGGTATTGCCCATGCAGTCGGTTGTGCGATTTGTCGCTCTCATGGCAGTCGTGATGACTACGGCCTCGGCCTGTGTGCACGTGCAGGCGACGAAGGACGCCGTGACTGCGACGCCTGCGAGCGACAGCTACTATCAGTTTCAAAAGGTTGTTTATCAGAACTCGGGTGGGCTGCCGGATGATCGCGCGTACTTTTTGCGGGTGCTTCGCAATATCGGAGCACACGTCACCGCCACCGAGGGCAATGTGGAGATCAGGCTTGTGAGCTTCTCCGGCGGCGTAAAGGTATTCCAGCAAGCCAAGACGGACCCCGAACTCGCCAAGGCAATTGACGCTGTGCGCGAGAAGAAGGTTCGCCTGCTGCTATGCCGCAATACGATGCGCGCTATGAACCTCACCGTCGACGATGTCTACGGAGTGACAGAAGCCGACATCGTTCCGAGCGGCGTTGCGGAACTGGCGCGGCTGCAAGGCATGGGGTTTGTCTACATCCATCCCTGACTTGACGGTCACGCAATCGCGACGCTCCAGGCGCATCTATGATGTTTCAGAAGTCCTTTGTATTGGCCGCCTGCCTGATGCTGGCTGCTCCGGCCAGCTTGGCTCAGGATCCGCTAAGTCGAACTCTTGACGGGCATCCCGACCTGCAGGGGCGGTGGACCATGCGCACATTGACGCCTTTTGCTCGTCCGGCAGGGATTTCAGCTTCGTCGGTAGCTGCGGAAGGCGAGGCGGCTCTGCTCAATCTCATTATGCAGCAGCGTCTTGCGGCTGAGCGATTTGATCCTGGCACGTCTCAGCCTGACGGAGACGCGCTCGCCATCGTGAATGGCGAGCGGCGTACATCGGCCATTGTAAGCCCCAGGAACGGGCAACTCGCATTGACGCCAGCAGGCGAGGCGAGGCTGCAGCAACGCCCGGACGGATATGATGGTCCTGAGGCGCGCCCCGTCAACGAGCGCTGCATCGCGGATGCCGGAAGGGCGCCCTATCGTGTCATGTCGGGGGAGATGTTCTTTGAAATCATCCAGACCAGGGATCACTTTGTCATCCACAAGGAGGGGATGGATTCTCCCAGGATTTTCGCCAACACCCGTTCCAGTAGCGCGTCAGGATCATGGAGCGGGGTGTCCGCGTCGCGTTGGGAAGGCGATACATTTGTGATCGAGACAGCGGGCTTTCGTGCGGATGACACGAACCGCCGGATTTCGGGGCCAGGGGCAGCGGGCTTTCCAATCGCTTCGCAAACACTGATCACGGAATGGCTGATTCCAGTCTCAAGCGAAGTGATCCTCTATCGCTATCGCGTGGATGATCCCGCGTTGTTTCGCGAACCTCTGGTGGTTGAACTTCCTTTGACCCGCACGTCTGAGCGTCTTTTTGAAAGCGCCTGCCACGAGGGAAATCTCAGTCTCGCCAGCACCCTGCTCGGCGCCCGTATGCAGGAATTAAAAACGCCTGCGGCCGTCGAGGCGCCGCGATAGCGCTGATCCGGCCACAGTAGACCATCTGCTCAACTGAATTCCGAAGGGCCTCCATCGGGGACGATGCTTGTGCATGCGTCAATTTGAACGCTTCTAAATCGCAAGTTGCGCATATAAGAAGGTATGCATATAACTGGTGTTCAGCCAGTTCAGGAGCAAGTCCGATGATTGCCACGACTGACGTTACATTCGCCTCGCGCGGAATGCCGCGCCTCAACGAGGCGGCGCCCGATTTCGAGACCGTGACCACGCACGGCGTACGAAAGCTGTCCGACTACAAAGGCAAGTGGCTGATCCTGTTCTCACACCCGGCCGACTTTACGCCCGTCTGTACGACCGAGTTCATGGCATTCGCCCGCGCGCACGACAAATTCACGGCGCTCAACACGGAACTGCTCGGACTGTCGATCGACAGCAAGTACGCTCACATCGCCTGGGTCCGGTCGATCAAGGAAAAGTTTGGCGTCGATATCCGCTTCCCGATCATCGAGGATCTGTCGATGCGCGTCGCGCACGCCTACGGTATGGTCATGCCGGGGGCGAGTGACACCTCAGCCGTGCGCGCGACCTTTGTCATAGATCCGAATGGCATCCTCAGGGCGATGGTCTACTATCCGATGTCGAACGGACGGTCGATCAACGAGTTCCTGCGTCTTGTCGCTGCCCTTCAGGCCGCTGATGCAAACAAGGTGGCCACGCCGGAGAACTGGCAGCCCGGCGAGCCTGTCATCGTTCCTCCGCCGCAGACTTCCGATGCGGCAGAGGCCCGCAAGGGCGAGGGCTACGACTATACGGACTGGTATTTCTCCAAAAAGGTTCTCTAGCGTGCGGATTGATCCGGGGGCGACGCCTCCCGGGACTCTCCTGAGCAACCGACGAACAGGAATGACGTTCGATGAATCCAGAGATCAAGACCTTCTTCGATCATGAGACCTTCACAGCGAGCCACGTCGTCATCGACCCGATGAGCCTGTCCTGCGCGATCATCGATTCCGTGCTCGATTTCGATCCTGCGGCCGGGCGTACGTCCACCAGGAATGCCGACGATATAGTTGCTTTCGTTGAGGGGAGGGGCCTCACGGTTCAGTGGATTCTCGAGACCCACGCACATGCAGATCACCTCTCGGCGGCGCCATATCTCAAGGAGCGGCTGGGCGGACGGATCGGCATCGGGGAACATATTCGCGAGGTCCAGGTCGTCTTCGGACAGATCTTCAACGAGAGCGCTACGTTTGCGCGCGACGGGTCCCAGTTCGACCACCAGTTTGTCGACGGCGAAGTGTTCGGCATCGGGAGGCTTGAGGTCCGGGTAATGCATACGCCGGGGCATACGCCCGCTTGCGTGACATTCGTGGTCGGCGATGCCGCCTTTGTCGGTGATACGCTTTTTATGCCTGACTACGGAACGGCGCGCGCCGACTTCCCCGGTGGAGATGCGCGCGTCCTGTTCCGGTCAATCCGCAAAGTCTTGTCCCTTGCGCCAGAAACGCGTCTCTTTCTCTGTCATGACTACAAGGCGCCCGGGCGCGAGGCGTTTCTCTGGGAGACGACTGTTGCGGCCGAACGCGCCGGCAACGTCCATGTCCATGACGGCGTCACCGAGGATGCGTTCGTTGCCATGCGAAGGGCTCGTGACGCCCAGCTAGGGATGCCGCGGCTCATCCTCCCTTCAATTCAGGTCAACATGCGGGCAGGCGAACTGCCGCCGCCTGAGGAAAACGGTCAGCGCTACCTCAAGATTCCGTTGAACATGCTTTAGCTGCTCGGCGCAAGGCAGCGTCGCCGCGCTATCTTGTCGACACTGGACGCGAAGGCGCATCTTGCTATCGCTCTGCAGACGAAAGGGAAGTCTCATGACCAAGGAACTGCCTCAGACGGCGCGCCGTTCTTTCCTGTCACGCTTCGGAATGGGCGCGGCGCTTGTCGCGAGCGTAGGTGCCGGCCTTGCAGCCGCGCGGCCAGCAGTCGCGCAGACCAATGCGTTCAAGCCCCGTCGTCACGCCGAAGATGCGTGGATGGAAACACCGAACGTTGCACATCGTGTCGTCATTGACTCTGCTTTCCCGCCGGCGGGCGGTGCAGCGTTGCTTTACGCGAACAACAATTTCCTCGCGAACAAGAGCGGCTACGGTCTGGAGGCGCAAGACATTGCGATCATTGTCGTGCTCAGGCACCTTTCAACGCCGTTTGCCTTCACCGACGCCATTTGGGCTAAGTATGGTGAGGCGCTCTCAGACATCATCGAATTCAAGAACCCGGTCACGAAGTCTGCGCCAGCGACCAACCTCTACAACTCCAGCGCAGCTGGGATGTCGCTGACGAACCGCGGCGTCACCCTCTCCAGCCTGGTCGAAAGGAATGTCCAGTTTGCGGTGTGCGGTTCAGCGATGCGCTTCCTGGCCAACGCCATAGCGCAAAGAACGAAGGGCGATGCCGACGCAATCTACAAGGAGTTCGCCGCCAACCTTGTGCCGAACTCGCATATCGCGCCAGCCGGCGTCGTCGCAGTCAACCGCGCCCAGGAATACGGCTACACGCTCCTGACGGCAGTCTAACCGTAAGGATGATGCGGAGGTCTCGCCAGCACAGGACTAGCCATCAGCATAGACACGAGCGTTCAAGCGCTTCGACATAAGGAGCTGGCAATTGGACTGGCAGGCGATCACGGCGACGATTTCCGGCTCTGGCGTTGGCTTCCTCCTGGGGTTGCTGGGGGGAGGCGGCTCGGTGCTCGCAGTGCCGCTTCTGCTCTATTTCGTGGGCGTCCCGAATGCGCATATCGCAATTGGGACGAGCGCTGTGGGTGTTTCGCTTAACGCCGCGGCAAATCTGATCGGCCATGCAAGGCGCGGTTCTGTTCGCTGGCCCTGTGCGATCGCGTTCGCATTGTCAGGTATTGTCGGAGCTGCGATCGGGTCAACCATCGGCAAGCTGATTGATCCGCAGCCGCTGACACTCCTGTTCGCGATCGCGATGGTTGCTGTTGCTGTATCCATGTGGCGACCGCGGCGTGGCGCCGAAGCTGTCGATGTTCACCTGACGCCGCAGATTGCCCTGCGCCTGATCCCCATTGGACTTGGCGTCGGTCTGGCGTCGGGCTTCTTTGGGATCGGCGGCGGATTTCTGATCGTGCCTGGCCTCATCCTCGGCTCTGGCATGCCGATGCTGAACGCTGTCGGCTCGTCCTTGCTGGCGGTTGCAGTGTTCGGCGCGACAACCGCGATCAACTATGCGATCTCCGGTCTGGTGATCTGGCCTATTGCCGGCTGGATGCTCGCAGGCGGCCTGATTGGCGGCGCGATCGGCGTCTGGGCCAGTCGCAAGCTGGCCGGACAACGCGCGCTGCTGCAACGACTGTTCGCCGGCTTTGTGCTCGTCGTCGCAGTGTATGTGGGTTGGCGCGCCATCGCGCCGACCTGACCAGCATTGTCTTACGAAACGCGGATGCGTTTCGCTTCAGTCGATCTCGAGATCATTCTGGTTGGCATTTCCCATGTCGACCTCATTCCACATCGCATTGAGGATGCCGAAGGTGAGGGCGAGCCCGAGGCCCAGGATCCAGCTGAAAAACCACATGACGTTTGGCTCCTGTCAGTAGTGTCCGGGGGAGTTGGCCTCGTCCGTGGTGACCCGGCCCCAAAGGACCTTGATCACCCACGAGGTGTAGAT